>ENA-UESP01001688-UESP01001688.1-human-gut-metagenome-genome-assembly--contig:-NODE-1688-length-13862-cov-4.851360_pt1 | contig 13862 bp, 11 predicted proteins | sample MGYA00243003_ERZ508004 | MGnify/ENA primary metagenome ERZ508004 (study PRJEB26167, sample SAMN06115443) | human gut metagenome | host: Homo sapiens | place: China:Henan | collected 2015-07-29...
TCAGGAGGAGTGCAAGCTTCTTCTGATAAACTGCGGAGCAGTTATTCGGTTATGAGCAAGTAGCGAAGCGGATTGCGTAGCCTTAGGAAACTTGAGATAAAAACAAAAAATTGTCCGGGGAATCAACTTGTGCAAATTTCGCACAGATTGGTTTCCCGGACTTTTTTCTGTTTGTATTACCGCGATCGCCTCCCAATATTACTAGATTTTTTTCATTGCAGATTTTCTTCTCTATCGGTTTAAAAATCTCCTCCCCTAATTATAACAGACCGTATTTGGACAGCTTGTTTAAAAGCGTCTGTCGTGTAACACCAAGCTCACGTGCCAGTCTGGAGTGGTTTTTGCAGGCCGCCACCCGCTCGGGTAAAAGGTCTGCTTCGTACTGATCCATCAATGTTTTGAGTGTGCCGGAGCTGGAAATATCAGTAATTATATTATTCGGGCAGCTGAAGCTGATCGCAGAGGTCATTCCGATGATATGGTCAGGCAGCTCCTTTGGGGTGATCTCGGGGCCTTCGGCAAATATACATGCATATTCGATGGCGTTTTTTAATTCACGGACATTTCTTGGCCAATTGTAATCACATAGTATTGCAAGTGCATTTGGAGTAAGCGTTTTTACCGGGCCCTGTGGACAGAATTTTTTTATAAAGAAGTCGGCGAGCAGAGGAATATCCTCCCGGCGATGGCGGAGCGGTGGTACCTCCAGTATCACGGTGCTCAAGCGGAAAAACAGGTCACTTCGTATTTTTCCGGACCGCATACAATCGAAGGGATCCTCATTCATGGCCGATATTATACGGAAGTCACTTTGGATCTCTTTGGTTCCTCCGAGGCGGCGGATCCGCTTGTCCTCCAGAGCCCGCAGGAGCTTTGCCTGAACAGACAGGTCAAGGGAATTAATCTCATCAAGAAAAACAGTACCTCCATCGGCCTGCTCCAAAATTCCCTTCGATTGGACAGAACCGGTATAGGCACCCTTTTCCGATCCGAAAAAGGTACTCTCTAGGAGGGTGGCGGGGATAGCCGCACAGTTTTGCGGGTAGAAAAGCCGCTGATTTCTGCGGCTGGCTGTGTGAAGGGCCTGTGCCACCAGCTCTTTTCCGCTTCCTGTTTCTCCGCAGATCAGGACATTGGCGTCGGTTTGAGCAACCCGGAGGAGCTTATGCTTCAGCTTCTGCATAGCCGGGGAATTGCCGATCAGATCGGGAAGATCTTCCTGCTGCGTATACGTTTCGCTAAGGGTGGCTTCCCCGTGAAGTGCCTTCAGGACACCGCTTTCATCCGGATCAACATCTAAGAAGGCAGAGCGGAAATGGGTTCCGACGACATCGGAAGCTTGAAAGGGTACAATATTCGGATTGAAGGGCTGGAAATAACAGATGATCTGCCGGTCATCAATGATCGTAACAGAATCAGCCAGAGCGCCCATGGTTATGATCTGATTAATGTAGTTTTCAAGCATAATGCGTCCTCCTGAAAATATTGTTCCATGGCTTACTGCCTCAGACATGTAAAAATATTTATACAGCACATATCAAATATCTTATACACATATAATAAAAAAGTCAATATTATTGCTGAATTATTTGCATAGTTTAACTAATAATAGACAATTTACAGGCATTTTATGATATGGCACGAAAATTGCTGTATATTTAGTTTATCAGTATCGTGTAGTCAGTAGTATTAGATAATGAAAGGAGCGAAACAATGAAAATGAGTACGCTTTATGTAAACGGAAGGATCTACACCATGGATCGGAACAATACGGTTTACGAGGCTATGGTCGTGGAGGACGGAAAGATCGTGAAACTGGGAACGACAGAGGAGCTGATGGCGGAAAAGACTGCGGATCAGGCTCTGGAAGACCTGAAAGGATGCCCGGTGATGCCCGGAATATGCGACTGTCATGTACACATGGAGACGACAGGCGCAGTTATGCTGGCGATCAATGCAACCGGCAAGTCGAAGGATGAGCTCTTAGCAGAGGTAAAGGAAAAGGCCAAAGATCTTGCACCGGGAAAGTGGATCACCGGTATGGGATGGAATCAGGACACATGGGACGGAAAATTCCCATCTAAGGAGGAGCTGGATGCAGTATGTCCGGATCATCCGGTCAAGCTGACCCGCTGCTGCGGCCATGCCTTCTGGTGCAACAGCTTAGCTCTTAAGCTGGCAGACTTTAATCTGGATGAAGTGAGCACGCTGGATCCGCAGGAATATCCGGTAAATGAAGAAGGAAAGCTCCTTGGAATCCTCATTGACGGTGGATGTAAGCTGCTCGAGGAAGCACTTCCGGCGGAAACGAAGGAGGATAAGATTGCTCATTTCAAGATCGCAGAAAAGGAAGCTCTCCGTCTTGGTATCACAACGATCATGAACAAGGGCGCAGGTCTCGTTACCGCCTCCAGTCCAAACTGCGGACGCAATGCAGTTGCAATAGAAAAAGAATTATTTGAAAAGGAAGAACTGAAGATCCGTTATTATGAGTCCCTGTCAGGACAGGATGAATATTTTGATGACTGCTTTGAGGATGGTATCCAGATCGATCAATGCCACGGAAAGTTTACACTTCGCAGCATAAAGCTTTTTGGTGACGGAGCCTTTGGTGCAAGAAGTGCATGGCTGACCAGAGATTACAGAGATCAGCCCGGAAAACGCGGCTTTGGTATTCTCACAGACGAAGAAATGATCCGCTTATTCAAGAAGGCAGACGAAAAGAATGTTCAGATCAGCATACATAGTATCGGAGATGCCTCCATCAAGCAGATCTTAGATTGCTATGAGATCGCTTTTGCGGACAGTCTCCACAAGGACCGCCGGTTCTGTATCGAGCACTGCCATCTGGCATCGGATGAGGATCTTGCAAGAATCATAAGCTATAACATCATTTTCTCAACACAGTTTTTACAGCTGTCCCTTGATATGGATGTAATCCCGGGAATCCTTCCGGATGCTCTTTTAAAACGTCTTTATACATGGCGTACCGTGGTAGAAAAGGGCGTGATCGTGACAAATGGTTCCGATTCTCCGTGTTCTACCCTGAGTCCGTTTGAATCCCTGCATACGGCAGTTACAAGACTGAGTGAGCGCGGGGTGAATACCTTCGAGGAGAAGCCGTTTAAAGAAGCCCTTACCAGAATGCAGGCTCTGAGGGCTTATACGACAACCGCAGCCTACAGCATGTATAAGGAGGATGAGCTCGGTTCCTTAGAGTGCGGCAAGCTGGCAGATTTCATCGTTACAGATAAAGACTATTTCACCTGTACGGATGAGGAGATCGCTAAGATCCGTGTATTGAGAACCTATATTGGCGGAGAGCTTTGCTATCGCGCAGAATAAAAGATTGGGGGGGATGTGTATGAAAAAAGGTAAGCTAGTAATAGATTCCAGTATCGTTGGTCTGGCGTTGTTTGCAACGATCTTTGGAGCAGGAAACCTTGTGTTCCCGCCTATTCTTGGCCTGACTGCAGGAACAGAATGGGTTGCGGCAACACTGGGACTTCTTCTTTCAGGAATCATCCTTCCTGTTCTGGGTACATGGGCAGTAAACTGCGTCGGTGATCATGCAAAATTCCTGACCTATCATGTGCATCGGGAGTTTTATACGATTCTTACCGCCTGCTCTACGCTGCTTGTCGGTATCGGTTCCACGCTCCCCAGAGTAGGGGCTACGACACATGAGGTAGGAATACAGAGTATTTTCCCCAATTGCCCGATCTGGGTAACGGTAACGATCTTCTTTGCCGTAACATATTACTTTGCAAGGGACAGAGAATCGGTTATTGATAAGGTAGGAAAATATCTGACACCGGCACTGGTCATCATTATCGGCTTCATCCTTTTAAAGGGTATTATCACACCGATCGGTGAAATCGCAGAGCCTGTACTTCAGAAGCCGTTTGTCAGCTCCGTATTAGAGGGCTATAAGGTTGGTGACCTGACAACGACGTTGATGCTGGCGCATGTGTTCATCTATGCGCTGGAGGAAAAGGGCTACATGGACGGCGAGCTGAAAAGAGGAATCCTGGTGGCGGGCGTTGTATGTATCGTTGTAATGTCAGCCATCTACATTGCTCTTACCTATATCGGAGCAACAGCAGGCTCCTTATATCCGTCGGATATATCCAGAACTGCACTCTTATCCGGTATTGCATTAAATATTTTCGGCAAATCCGGTCAGGTGGCACTGGGACTCGTGGTGGCCCTTGCCTGCCTTACAACAGCAGTAACGATTGCCGCATCTGCTGCAGCGTTCTTCGGAGATCTGTTCCGCACGAAATTCGGGATCCAGATATCCTATAAGTGCCTGATGCGGGTGATCTGTATCTTCTGTACGATAGCCGGAACCTTTGGAGTTACCAGTATCATCAATTATGTAACTCCGATCTTCCTGACCATGTATCCGCCGTTAATCGTTCTGACGATTCTTGGTTTTGTCGATAAGTGGATCCCGAATGACGGTATTTATAAGGGAGCCGTATACACATCCACATTCTTCGGATTCTTAGACGGTGTGCTTGTAGTATTCCCGCATTTTACGGGACTGTATAACCTTCTCTCTTATATTCCGCTGTTTGAGGATGGCTTCGGCTGGGTGATCCCGTCCCTGATCATGGGAGTGATCATGGGAATCGTGTTCCGTGGAAGGCCCAGAGATTACTGCCCGAAGACAGGAGAACGACTGGCGCTTTAATCAGTGCTCCGCCTTTACGGCGGGGGCTGAAGCATGCGATCTGCAGGCCCTTTATTGTAAAAAAAATACCAATCCCGTTAAATGTTTAATTACTGCTTAACCACTGGCTTTTTCCCGGCACTTATGTTACACTTGCCATGGGTTACAGCAATTACGGTTATTTACTGCAAGGATCATTGCCATTTCAAAGAAAAGAGTATGTTTTTTATAGGAGGTACATTTGCAATGGCAATTAAAATTGGCATCAACGGATTTGGACGTATAGGTAGAGTTGCATTCCGCATCGCCATCAACAAACCGGAAGAATTTCAGTTATGCGGGATCAATGTCCGCAACGCCAACTACGAATATATTTTATACATGATCCGATATGATTCCATATTCGGACGTTTCCAGGGAACTTTAGATATCTATGAAAACGGTATCGTTGTCAATGGACAGAAGATCCCGGTATATTCTGAGAGCGATGCTTCACAGATCCCGTGGGGAGAGTGCGGCGCCGAGTATATTATCGACGCTACAGGTGCTTTCTGCACAACAGAAAAAGCCATGGCACATATTCAGGCAGGTGCTAAGAAGGTAATCATTACCGCACCGGCCAAGGATGATGCGACTCCCACATTCGTTATGGGCATCAACCATGAAACTTACAAGCCGGATATGATGGTGGTTTCCAATGCATCCTGTACGACAAACTGTCTTGCCCCCCTTTGTAAAGTGCTTGAGGATAATTACGGTATTGAATACGGCCTTATGTCTACGATCCACTCTGCAACAGCAAAGCAGAAGGTCGTAGACTGCAGATCATTAAAAGACTGGAGAACCGGACGCTCTGTGTTTGGAAACCTTATTCCATCCACAACAGGAGCAGCAAAGGCAATTTCGCTTGTAATTCCTTCCCTGAAGGACAAGATGAACGGAATTTCCTATCGTGTTCCGACCTCCGATGTTTCCATCGTGGATCTGAACGTAGCATTAAAGACACCGGCCTCTTACGCAGATATCTGCCAGAAACTGAAAGAGGCCAGTGAAAACGAGCTTGCCGGTATTTTGGACTATATTGATGACGAAGTGGTATCTTCCGACTTCGTAGGCGATTCTCATGCTTCTAGCTTCGATGCAAGAGAAGGCATTCAGGTTAACTCCCACTTTTTCAAGCTGATCGCGTTCTATGATAATGAATGGGGTTACACCAGCCAGGTATTCCGGCTGATCAAACACATGAACAGTGTAGATCTGGCTTAATCTTATAACGATCGGCTGATAATAAGAGGCAATGACCACAAAAAGCAGAAATTGAAACCGTACTAGACCATATCTCTGTAAGGGACATATACATTCGTTATTACGATTATGAACCATACACTAAATAAACATCCACCTGCATAGCGGGTGGATGTTTATTTAGCATCGATTTTATGGTATACTAAAAGATGTGGGGAAAATGGTATTACGATTCTTAAAGAAAGGGGTTACAAAAAATGAAAACAACTGCTGTGTATTTTTCACCGACAGGCAATACAAAAAAGAGTGTAGAGGCAATGGCAGCAGCTCTCGATGAAAATTTCAGCACACTGGATCTGACACTGTATGCTAACAGTAATGAAACAAGAAGCTTTGGGCCGGACGAAACAGTCATTTTCGGAATGCCTGTTTATGCCGGGAGAATACCGATGGTGGCAGCACCGAGAATGGACGGGCTTAAGGGGAATCAGACACCATGCATTCTTGTGGTTACCTACGGAAACCGCCATTATGAGGATGCGCTGGTGGAAATGGAGGACTTTGCCAAAAGTCATGGGTTTGTGGTTAAGGGAGCAGCGGCTCTCGTCGGACGTCATACCTATGGGAAAATTCAGGTTACAAGACCCGATGCGGCAGATCTCGCGGCAGATGCCGATTTTGCAAAAAAGGCAGCCGCTCAGGATAAGCTACATAGTGTCATTCCGGGAAACCGTCCGTACAAGGATGCGATCCCGGGAGGAAATTTCAAACCGTTAACATCGGAAAGCTGTGTGGGCTGCGGTATCTGCCGCGATAACTGCCCGGTAAATGCGATCGGAGAGAATTTCCAGGTAAATCCGGAGATCTGTATCTCCTGCTTCCGCTGTATCAGAAACTGTCCGGTACATGCCAAAAATATGGACGTGGAAGTTTATCATGCCTTTGCAGAAGAATTTTCCGAAAGACTTGCCCAAAGACGCGAAAATGAATATTTTCTGTAGAGAACCGGATCTACCGAAAGTTAGCATTGACTATATATCGCCTACAATGATATAATAACATCTGCATTTTTAAGCGTATGCGGATGTGGCGGAATTGGCAGACGCACCAGCCTTAGGAGCTGGCGGGCAACCGTGGGGGTTCAAGTCCCTTCATCCGCAGGCGTGTATCGCCGCAGGAACAGTTAATTCTGATCCTGCGGCGATTTTCATACGATAATTCAAGTCGAACATCTGTGAGCCCGAGGCGTGATCCTGCATGGCGAAGCAGACATATTCCTTACGGGATCACGGAGGATCCTCGCGGGCTTCGATCAGAAGGATACTGTGGGAGGAAAAATTTTATGAGTCTTTTGGAGCTTTTTATTATTGCTGTGGGATTGTCCATGGATGCCTTTGCCGTGTCGATCTGCAAAGGTCTTTCCGTGCCCAAAATGAAGCTGGGTCATGCAGTGACGTGTGGGATCTACTTTGGCGGATTTCAGGCACTTATGCCTGCGGTAGGGTATCTTCTGGGAAGTCAGTTTGAAGCACTGATAACCAGAATAGACCATTGGATCGCATTTATCCTTCTTGGCATCATCGGGATCAATATGATCCGTGAATCAAAGGAGGAGGACGAGGAAAAGCTTGACAGCTCCTTCGGAGCAAAGGCCATGCTTCCTTTAGCGGTGGCGACCAGTATCGATGCCCTTGCTGTCGGTGTGACCTTTGCGTTTCTTAAGGTCAACATTGTCTGGGCGGTGACATTTATCGGAGTTGTCACGTTTATTTTCTCCGCAGTCGGCGTAAAGGTTGGAAATGTTTTTGGAATGCGCTATAAAGCCAGAGCAGAATTAGCCGGAGGAGTTATCCTCGTGCTGATGGGCTGCAAGATCCTGTTAGAGCATCTGAATCTGCTCCCCATCTAAAAGATCTACATCCTCGGCATTATGGGTGGATATCAGGAGAAGCCTGCCTTTCGTATATTCCCGTATCATTCGGATCGCGGCAAGCTTTGTTTCCCGATCCAGTCCGGTGAAGGGCTCGTCCATGATGATAAAGCTGGCCGGAGCAAGAATCGCCCGCAGGATCGCGGCGCGGCGCTTCATTCCTCCGGAAAACTCCCGAACCGGCTTGCCAAGGGAATCTTTGGGCAGAAGCCTTTGGATCGCCGTTTCGATTTCCTGAGATGAAACAGAATGTCCTGTGACAAGACGGATATTCTGCAGGGCAGTACAGTCCTCTAAAAGCCGGTCTTCCTGAAAGACGGCAGAGATCCGATGGCCGGTAAGACCGGTAATGGTTCCGGAATCCGGCTTTTCCAATCCCATCAGGATACGGAAAAGTGTTGTTTTTCCCGCACCTGAGGGTGCCATCAGACAGTAGATATGTCCATCGAAAAGAGTAAGAGAAAGCTCCTTTAATACGAAGTCCTCTCCAAATGCTTTGGAGAGGTTTTTTATTACAATATTTTTCTGTTCAGCTTCCACTTTCTGTCCTCCTTTTTGGAATACCATATCCGATGGTCTGTTTTAAAAGATATAAGAATACCTTTTCAAAGGCTGTGCTTACCAATAAGATCGTGAGCGTCCAGGAGAACAGCTCGCCGGTGCTTAAATAGATCTTAGCCATATAAAGGCCTTCTCCGATGGAGCCTTGGGGGACGCCGATCACCTCGGCTGCGATCCCGGATTTAAAGCCCATACCCAGTGCAGTCTTAAGAGCGCTTTCCAGATAGGGATAGAGAGCCGGTCTATAGATGGATAGAGCCTGCTTTCGGAGGGGGACGCGAAATACCCGGGCCATCTCCAACAGGCGGAGGTCCGTGTGGCTGAGTCCAGCGATCGTGTTGATATGGATCACCGGGTAGACGACAAGGAAGGAGATCAGGACGGAGAGATTTTCTGCTCCGGTCCAGATCAGGGCGAGGATCACAAAAGAGGCCACCGGGATCGATTTCATGAGCTGGATGGCCGGGGAGAGAAGCTCGCGCAAGAAGGGACGGTAAAATGCGAGGCACCCGGTCAGCATACCGGAGAAAAAGGCCAAAAAGAATCCAAGGCTGATGCGGCTGAGGGAAGACAGGATCGCTTTCCAGAAGCCTGCATCAGTCACCTGTACCGATAAAGAACGTATGGTATCGGCGGGCCCTGCAAGCAGGATACGGTTATGGATCATAACCGTAAGAAGCTGCCACAGGGCCAGCCAGAACAGGAAAATAAAGGCATTTTTAAACCAGCCTCGGAATCGTTTATTGCACATAATAGAAATCATCATCCGGGAGCTTACCGCCTACGGAATTTGGATTCTGCTCAAACAGAACCTTAAGATATCCGGACAGAGCCTCCTTCATTTCTTCTCCGGAGAGAAAACTTAAGCTGCAGTAGGGAAGTGCCTTTTTTGCAATCGGCGCTTTTGCGACGATGCCGGCGGCTTCAATTAAGGAAGCGGTGGTATCGGGATCTTCTGAGGTAAAGGCGATAGAGGCTTCATGCTCCTTAAGGAAGGTGTTTACCTGATCCGGATGGGCCTTCAGAAACTCTGTATTTACGATCGTAACACCTGTTACAAGACGGCCGCCGTCTTCCTTCTGTCCTTCATCCCAAACCTTTGAGAGATCCATGATCAGAGAGAGCTTGTCGTTTTGTACCATTGCCGCAGCTGCAAAGGGCTGCGGTAAAAGACCGATGGAATCCGGATCTTTGGCCAGCACAGAGGCAACCTCCGTAGCCTCAGATTTAAATTCCAAGGTTACATCGGCATCACTAAGTCCTGCTCTGGTGAGGAGGTAGCGGAGTGCATATTCCGGAGTCGCTCCCTTTCCGGTGAGGTAAATGGTCTTTCCCTTCAGCTGGTCCATCGTCTGAATGGAGGTGTCGGAGGACACCAGATAGAGGACGCCGAGGGTGTTGATGTCAATGACGGTGACACCGCCCTCTGTTTTGTTGTAAAGAACACCGGAAACATTGGCGGGAAGCAGGGCGATATCTGTTTTTCCGCCTGCGACCATAGCGGTGAGCTCATCGGCAGCAGTAACCATGGTAAATTCATAGCTGTTTTCGGTAGTTCCTTTTTTTGCATCATCCATGAGCTTTACAAGTCCCATGGTCGTCGGCCCCTTGAGGCCGGTAACGCGGATGACGGTTTCATTGGCGGGATCCGTTTTGGAAGCGGAATCCGTCTCATTGGCAGAATCCGTTTTGGTAGTGGGACCAGTTTCATTAGCAGTATCTGTGTTTGCGGCAGTATCAGCTGCTGCAGCTTCGGAAACGGCAGCGCCGGTTTTATCCGGTTCGGAAGGAGTTTTTCCGGTAGCGGAGCATCCGGTAAGAAGCGACATTCCGAGGGCGGCAGCGGCAATAATGGAGATCAGTTTTTTCATAATTTTCAATTCCTCCGGTAAAATTATAGTTAGTGTGAACATACTCACTATAACACAGGGAAAATGCAATGTCAAAGCCGAGAGTAAAATCGAAAAAACAACCTAAAAAAATAAAGAAGATCCAAAAAAAATCGTTAAATCTTAAACAAAAAGATTGTTGCGGACAGGTTAAGGATGTGAGATAATAAAGAACAATAAGAAAACAATTAAGAAAACATAGAAATCAGGAGGACAAGTAAGAGTATGAAGACCAATGACGAAGCGCTGCTGAAGATCAAATATAATGTCTTGCATGAAGTGGCAAAGCTGGCTTTTGCCGGAGAACTCGAAGAAAAGAGAGATGAGATTCCGTTTAAGCTGATCCCGGGCCCGAAGGCGCAGTTCCGCTGCTGCGTTTACAAAGAAAGGGAGATCATCCGTCAGAGGGTACGTCTTGCTGAAGGAAAATGTCCGAGTAATGTCCATAGCGACAATATGATCCAGGTTATTTCCTCTGCCTGCGAGGAATGTCCGATCACTCGTTTCGTAGTAACCGATAACTGCCAGAAATGTATGGGAAAGGCATGTCAGAACGCCTGTAATTTCGGTGCGATCTCCATGGGCCGTGATCGTGCCCATATCGATCCCGGAAAATGTAAGGAATGCGGTAAGTGTTCTCAGGCATGTCCGTACAATGCAATTGCAGAGCTGATCCGTCCCTGCCGCCGTGCGTGTCCGGTAGACGCGATCGATATGGATCTGGAGACAGGTATCTGCCGTATCGACGAATCCAAGTGTATCCAGTGCGGTGCCTGTGTAAGAAGCTGCCCGTTTGGTGCGATCACAACAAAGGTATTTATCGTTCATGTTATCAATGAGATCAAGGCAGGCAAGAAGGTAGTTGCCATGGTGGCTCCGGCTGCTGAGGGAGAATTCGGCGCTGATATCACAATGGGAAGCTGGAGAACGGCTCTTAAGAAGGTTGGCTTTACCGATATGGTCGAGGTGGCTGTAGGCGGTGATATGACGGCTGCTTACGAGGCAATGGAGTGGGCAGAAGCCTACAAAGAGGGCAAGAAGATGACAACCTCCTGCTGCCCGGCTTTTGTAAATATGATCCGCAAGCATTATCCGTCACTGATCAATAATATGTCCACCACAGTATCCCCGATGGTGGCTGTTTCCAGAATGTTAAAGGCAAAGGATCCGGAGACAGTAACCGTATTTATCGGGCCGTGTATGGCAAAGAAATCCGAGGCTGCCGATAAGAGCATCGAGGGCAATGCAGACTATGTATTGACCTTCGGCGAGGCGATCGAGCTTATGGGAGCAAAGGATGTGAAGCTAGAGCCGGAGGAGTACGCAGATCAGGAGGGAAGCGTGTTCGGTAAGCGCTTCGGCAATGGCGGAGGCGTTACCAACGCAGTTATCCAGTGCTTAAAGGAACAGGGTCAGAATACAGATATCAAGGTTGCAAAATGCAGCGGCCCGGCAGATGTTAAGAAGGCCCTTCTGTTAATGAAGGTCGGAAGACTTCCGGAGGACTTTATCGAGGGAATGATGTGTCAGGGCGGATGCGTCGGCGGCCCGAGCAACTTAAAGCAGGAGGTCGTATGGAAGAAAGACCGTGATGCCCTGATTGCAAAGGCAGATGGCAGAGGAGTATGGGAGAACCTTAAGAACTATGATATGGATTCCTTCTCCATGCACAGAAGCTTTGCAAAGAAAGAGGACGCAGAAAACAAATAAATAATTGTAAATGAGAACAAAAAAGGCTGTCGCCTGCAGAAATGCAATGCGGCAGCCTTTTTTATGTTCAGCGGTTATTTTTCAGGAGCTTTTTCCTGTTCAGCAGCCAGATTTTTCTGAGCGGTCGCCAGCATAAGCTTGATACGGTTCAGCTGGTTGACCTCACTGGCTCCGGGGTCGTAATCGACGGCAATGATATTCGCCATGGGATTTTCATGGCGCAGCTCCTTGATCACGCCTTTTCCGACAATGTGGTTCGGCAGACAGCCGAAGGGCTGGACACAGACAATGTTATTGACACCACTGTGGATCAGCTCCAGCATTTCTCCGGTAAGGAACCAGCCCTCTCCGGTCTGATTTCCGAGAGAAACAAACTCGTTGGCCATTACTGCCAGATTTTTGATCCGCGCAGGCGGTGTAAAATGCTTACTGTGCTCCAGCTCACGGCGGGCGGCCTTTCGGAAGAACTCCAAAAGGGAGATCGCCATGTTGCAGATATAGGCGGTGGAGCGCTTGCTTCCGAGATTGTCGGCACGGAAGTTGCTGTTATAAAAGCAGTAAAGAAGGAAATCCATCAGATCCGGCATAACGGCCTCGGCGCCCTCAGACTCCAGAAGCTCAACAATATGGTTATTGGCAGTAGGAGAAAACTTAACGAGGATCTCACCGACAATGCCGACCCGCGGCTTTTTGACATCGGTTCGCGCCAGCGTGTCAAAATCGTGGATGATCCCGCGGATATTGCGGGAAAACTCCATAATTCCGGTACTGCGGCGTTTGAGAGAGCGGATACATATCTCCTTCCATTTTTCGTGAAGGGCGTTGGCAGAGCCCGGAACCTTTTCGTAAGGTCTTGTGGCATAAAGCACACGCATGAATACATCCCCGTATACGACAGCCTGCAGGGCCTTAGCCAGCATCTGCGGTGAATAGGAAAAGCCCGGGTTTGTTTCCATGCCGTTTGCATTTAAGGAGATCACAGGGATCTGCGGCATTCCGGCCTTCTGAAGGGCCCGGCGGATAAATCCGATATAGTTGGAGGCACGGCAGCCTCCTCCGGTCTGTGACATTAAAATAGCTGTATGGTTCAGATCATATTTTCCTGACAGCAGGGCATCCATGATCTGGCCGATCACGATCAGCGACGGATAGCAGGCATCGTTATTAACAAATTTTAATCCGGTATCGACAGCGGCCTTGTCATCGTTTTTAAGAACGACAAGGTGGTAGCCGAAGCTCTGGATCGCCGGCTCGAGAAGCTCAAAGTGGATCGGAGACATCTGCGGGCAGAGGATCGTATAGGTATCGCGCATTTCTTTTGTAAAGATCACACGATTGTAGGAGCTGGAAACGATATCTCTCGTGTAGCGCCTCTCATCTCTGACGCGAAGTGCGGAGATCAGGGAGCGGATACGTATTCTTGCAGCTCCCAGATTGTTGACCTCGTCGATCTTTAAGACCGTATAGATCTTGCCGGAGCCGGTCAGGATATCGCTCACCTGATCGGTGGTAACGGCATCGAGGCCGCATCCGAAGGAGTTGAGCTGGATGAGATCCAGATTATCCTGAGATTTAACGAAGGTGGCGGCGGCATACAGGCGGGAGTGATACATCCACTGGTCAGTTACGATAAGAGGATGTTCCACCTTTGCCAGATGCGAAACGGAATCCTCGGTAAGCACGGCAAAGCCGTAGGAGGTGATCAGATCGGGGATACCGTGGTTGATCTCCGGATCCACATGATATGGTCTTCCCGCCAGAACGATTCCGTGCTTATGGTGAGATCAGCTACAGAATGCTGCTGCCGATCTGTTTCACAACGATTCTGGCGCTTGTTTTAGGCGTGATG
>ENA-UESP01001689-UESP01001689.1-human-gut-metagenome-genome-assembly--contig:-NODE-1689-length-13857-cov-11.802685_pt1 | contig 13857 bp, 10 predicted proteins | sample MGYA00243003_ERZ508004 | MGnify/ENA primary metagenome ERZ508004 (study PRJEB26167, sample SAMN06115443) | human gut metagenome | host: Homo sapiens | place: China:Henan | collected 2015-07-29...
ACAGATTCAGGCAGTCATTGACAAGGCAGCTCAAGAAGGAGGCGGAGTAATTTGTATACCACAAGGTACGTTTTTATGATGCCGGAGCAGAAGGTTTTTATCATGGATTAGTTCTTGGGTTGATTGCGTTGATGGATAATCAGTATAAAATTAAATCCAATAGGGAAGCTGGAGATGGAAGATATGATATTTGCCTGATTCCTAGAAAAAACACATATCCAGGAATCATCATGGAACTTAAATGGAAGAAAGATCTGGCTGATGATTCATTAGAGTTGTTGGCCAAAGAGGCTTTATCTCAAATAGATAAAAACCGTTATGATCTGGAAATAAAAGAAGATGGGATAACAGATATCCTAAAATTTGGAATCGCTTTTTCTGGAAAGAAAATTCAAATTCAGACAAAGTAAGGCAATATAAGGAAAGCAGGTACATCAAGTGCTTGCTTTTTTTACTTTGCAAGCTATGGAAAATGTGATATACTAATACAGACAAAGTTCTGGTCGTATCAGCTCTGGACTTTGCATTGCAAATGAACCCAAGGGAGAATAGTCATGAAGTGGAATCGCGTATTATTAAAATTAAGCGGTGAGGCCCTGGCAGGACCGAAAAAAACCGGTTTTGATGAAGATACTGTAAAAGAAGTAGCACGTCAGGTGAAAATTTCTGTAGACGCAGGTGTAGAGGTGGGCATTGTCATTGGCGGAGGTAATTTCTGGAGAGGACGTACCAGCAACGCCATCGACCGCACCAAGGCAGACCAGATCGGTATGCTGGCAACCATCATGAACTGTATCTATGTATCTGAGATCTTCCGCAACGCAGGGATGCAGACCGAGATCTTAACCCCATTTGCTGTAGGTGCCATGACCAGGTTATTTTCCAAAGACCTGGCCAACCAGTATTTCAAAGAGGGTAAGGTAGTGTTCTTCGCAGGAGGTACCGGACATCCATATTTCTCAACCGATACCGGAATCACCTTAAGAGCCGTAGAGATGGATGCTGACTGTATCCTTCTTGCCAAGTCCATTGACGGCGTATATGACAGCGATCCGAAGGTGAACCCGGACGCAAAACGTTACGACACCATCAGTATCCAGGAGGTGATCGACAAGCAGTTAGCTGTCGTTGACCTGACTGCTTCCATCATGTGCATGGAGCATAAGATGCCGATGGCAGTATTTGATCTGAATGAGAAAGACAGCATTGCCAACGCGATGCAGGGTAAAATTAACGGCACCATCGTGACCGTATAACAGGAGGAAGCTATGCAGGAAAAATTAAGTTTTTATGAGGACAAGATGAACAAGTCCCTGGAGGCATTACAGAATGAGTACGGTTCTATCCGTGCCGGCCGTGCCAATCCACACGTACTGGACAAATTAAAAGTAGATTATTACGGAACACCGACCCCGCTTCAGCAGGTGGGTAATATTTCCGTACCAGAAGCAAGAATGATCGTGATCCAGCCATGGGAGAAGAGCCTGTTAAAAGCGATCGAGAAAGCGATCTTAACCTCTGATCTGGGCATCAACCCGACCAACGATGGTACTTGCATCCGCCTGATATTCCCAGAGCTGACTGAGGAACGCAGAAAAGAACTTGCCAAAGACGTAAAGAAAAAAGGCGAGGGTGCGAAGGTTGCGATCCGTAACATCCGCCGTGATGCCAACGACACTTTCAAGAAGATGGAAAAAGGCGGCGAGATCTCTGAGGATGATCAGAAATCAGCAGAGGAGAAGATCCAGAAGCTGACTGACAAGATGATCGAGAAAGTAGATAAGGCAGTTGAAGCGAAAACAAAAGAGATTATGACAGTTTAATGATACCAGGGTCAAAAGGTCAGAAGTCCGGTGCAGGTCTGCCTGCAGGGGAATTTTGATCTTGGGATTTGCCCGGTATCTATGGGGGCGGGCGATCACCTGCCCCCTTATGTGTGTTATGGACGAAAATCCCGCGAGGGACTGCAAAACACGGGAATCGTAATGCAAAATGGTTTGGAGGATAAGCAACTATGCTGGAGAATATGACAGTACCGAAGCACGTGGCTGTGATCCTGGATGGAAACGGCAGATGGGCGAAGAAACACGGAGTTCCAAGAGCTATGGGACACAAAGCCGGCTGTGAGACCTTGGAGAAGATGGTCCGCATAGCCGCTGATATGGGTATTTCTTATTTTACTGTTTACGGGTTTTCCACAGAAAACTGGAAACGTTCCGCGGAAGAGGTCGGAGCGCTGATGAGGCTGTTCCGTTACTACATGGTGCGTCTGTTAAAGATCGCCAATGAGAACAACGTCCGCGTAAAGATGATCGGAGACAAATACCGGTTCGCACCGGATATCATAGAAGGAATCGACAATCTGACAGAAGGAACGAGGAACAATACGGGTATGACGTTTGTCATCGCTATCAACTACGGTGGCAGGGATGAGATTGTCCGTGCGGCCAGAAAGCTGGTAGAGGATTACCGGGCAAATGACAAGGACGTGGCATCCATTGATGAGAGCCTGTTTGCCGGATACCTGGATACGGCAGGCATTCCGGACCCGGATCTGATGATCCGCACCAGCGGCGAGTTAAGGCTGTCAAACTATCTGTTGTGGCAGCTTGCCTATGCGGAGTTTTATGTGACAGATTGTCTGTGGCCTGATTTTGACCAGAAGGAATTAGAAAAAGCAATCGTGGCGTATAATAGCAGAGAGAGACGCTTCGGAGGCAGAAAATAGGAGGAGTCGGGATGTTTACAACACGTTTGGTCAGTGGAATCATTCTTGTGATCCTGGCTCTGGTTCTGGTGACCACAGGCGGCGGAGTATTATTTGCGGCAGTGGCGGCCATATCCCTGATCGGTATGTTTGAACTGTACCGGGTCATGAAGCTGGAGAAGACGCCGTTAGCAGCAGTGGGATATCTGGCGGCAGCTCTTTATTATGGATTTGTGTGGTTTGAGAAGGAAGACCTGATGATGTTGATGGCAGCGGCTTTTGTGATGGTGCTGATGGCGATCTATGTGTTTACCTTTCCAAAATACAAGACCGAAGAGATCACCATTACCTTTTTCGGGGTCTTTTATGTGGCAGTGATGCTCTCTTACCTGTTTCTGGTGCGGAGAGCGGCGGACGGCGTATACCTGGTCTGGCTGATATTTTTAAGCTCCTGGGGCTGCGATACCTGTGCGTACTGTGCAGGGATGCTGTTTGGACGCCATAAGCTTGCTCCGGTCTTAAGCCCTAAAAAATCCATCGAGGGAGCGATCGGCGGCATGGTTGGAGCGGCGCTTCTCGGTGCCCTTTACGGCGCCGTATTTGGAACTCATATGGAAGAAGTGGGGAATCCGGTGATTGCCTGCTGCGCAGCCTGCGCCATTGCTGCAGTGATCTCCCAGATCGGTGATCTGGCAGCCTCCGCCATCAAGAGGAACCATCAGGTAAAAGATTACGGAACCCTGATCCCGGGCCATGGAGGAATCCTGGACCGGTTTGATAGTATGATGTTTACGGCTCCGGCTATTTATTTTGTTATTTTATTTTTACGGTAGTGCATTGGCATATAGGAGAAAATCATGAAAAAGATCGCACTTCTGGGTTCTACCGGTTCCATCGGTACCCAGACCTTAGATGTAGTGAGAAACCAGGGCGATATCCAGGTAACAGCCATGGCTGCAGGAAGTAATATCGCTCTGTTAGAAAAACAGATCCGGGAGTTTCATCCATCCATAGCAGCAGTATGGGATGAGAAAAAGGCACTGGAATTGAAGGCGAAAGTGGCAGACCTTCCGGTAAAAGTGGTGTCCGGTATGAACGGTCTGTTAGAAGTAGCAACAGAGAAAGAGGCCCAGATCGTGGTGACTGCCGTTGTGGGCATGATCGGTATCCGCCCGACCATCGCAGCGATGGAGGCTGGTAAAGATATTGCTTTAGCCAATAAAGAGACTTTAGTAACTGCCGGACATATCATCATGCCATTAGCAGAAAAGCTTGGTGTGAAGATCCTTCCGGTGGACAGTGAGCACAGTGCCATTTTCCAGAGTTTAAATGGTGAACATGGCAATAAGATCCACAAGATCTTGTTAACCGCTTCTGGCGGCCCATTCCGTGGCCGTACCAGAGAACAGATGGCTTCTGTTCAGGTAGAGGATGCCTTAAAACATCCAAACTGGTCCATGGGAAGAAAGATCACCATCGATTCTTCCACCATGGTCAACAAGGGACTGGAAGTGATGGAGGCTCACTGGCTGTTTGATGTGGAGATGGATCAGGTACAGGTGGTTGTCCAGCCACAGAGTATCATCCATTCCATGGTCGAGTATGAGGACGGTGCGGTGATCGCCCAGCTTGGAACACCGGATATGCGCCTGCCGATCCAGTATGCCCTCTATTATCCGGAGCGGCGTTATCTGCCAGGAGACCGTCTGGACTTTTGGAAATTAAGCCAGATCACCTTTGAAAAGCCGGATCTGGAGAATTTCCACGGACTGGCGCTGGCTTATGAGGCAGGAAGAAGGGGCGGTTCTCTTCCAACAGTATTTAATGCAGCCAATGAATATGCGGTTGCCAAGTTCTTAAACCGTGAGATCTCCTATCTGGAGATCACGGATATGATCCAGAAAGCCATGGAGAATCATAAAGTGATTGATGATCCGACGGTGGAACAGATTTTGGAGACCGAGAGAGAAGTAGATGAGTTGTTGAGATAGGAGGAATAAGCAGACAGATGAGTATCATTGTGGCAGTCCTGGTGTTTGGACTGATTGTACTGATTCATGAGTTCGGTCATTTTATCGTGGCGAAGAAGTGCGGCATCGGTGTGATCGAATTTTCCATAGGGATGGGGCCCAGAGTATGGAGTTTTGAAAAAGGTGAGACCAGATATTCATTGAAGCTTTTGCCCTTCGGTGGTTCCTGCATGATGTTGGGGGAGGATGAAAATGAATCCGATCCGAAGGCATTTAACAATAAGTCCGTGTGGGCGAGAATTGCAGTGGTATTTGCGGGACCGCTCTTTAATTTCCTGCTGGCCATGGTGCTTGGCATCATCATTGTCCATGCGGTTGGTTTCGATTCTCCGACTCTGACAGATGTCCAGCCTGGATTTTCCGCAGAAGAACAGGGGATGCAGGCGGGTGATGTAATCACGAAGCTGAACCATGAGCCGGTGGTGGTATATCGTGATATTACCATCTATATGATGCTGCATCCGTCTGATCCGGTGGATGTGGAGTTTAAACGTCTGGCGGCAGACGGTGTTACCTGGGAAAAGCATACGGTGACGCTGACGCCCAGGTATTCCGATGAAAATGGCAGATATATGCTTGGAATCGTGGTCAGTGGCCGTTATACGAAAGCCCAGGGGATCGGCGAGACTTTAAAATACGGTATTTATGAGATGGTCTACAGTGTGAAGACTACCATCAAGAGCCTTGGCATGATGATCCATGGTCAGGTTGGCAGAGATGATGTGGCAGGTCCGGTCCGCATGGTCAGTATGATCGATGAGACGGTGGAAGAGACCATTCCTTACGGCATGTCTGCCGTGATTTTGACATTGATGAATCTGTGTATGCTTTTAAGCGCGAACCTGGGTGTCATGAATCTTCTTCCGATTCCGGCTTTAGACGGAGGACGGCTGGTATTTCTGATTCTGGAGGTGCTTCGCGGCAGACCGATCGATAAAGAAAAAGAAGGCATGGTTCATATGGCAGGCATGGCGGCGCTGATGGTCCTGATGGGGTTAGTGCTGTTTAATGATATATCGATCTTGTTTAAAGGAGTGTAAGAAATTCATATGAGCAGAAATGATACAAAGGTGATCCATATTGGAGACCGGGTGATCGGCGGCGGCAATCCGATCCTGATCCAGTCCATGTGCAACACCAAAACGGAACATGTAGAAGAAACAGTGAAACAGATCCTGGAGCTGGAGCAGGCGGGTTGTGATATCATCCGTGTGGCAGTGCCAACCAAAGAAGCGGCAGAGGCTATCCGCCAGATCAAGAAGCAGATCCACATTCCATTGGTAGCGGATATTCATTTTGATTACCGTCTTGCCATTGCAGCCATTGAAAATGGAGCCGATAAGATCCGGATCAATCCGGGAAACATCGGAAGCAGAGACCGGGTCCAGGCGGTGGTGGATAAGGCAAAAGAATACGGAATCCCGATCCGTGTGGGCGTCAACAGTGGTTCTCTGGAGAAGCATCTGATCGAGAAATACGGCGGTGTGACTGCGGAAGGTATCGTGGAGAGCGCTTTGGATAAGGTGCACATGATCGAGGAGATGGGTTATGACAATCTGGTCATCAGCATCAAGTCTTCCGACGTGTTAATGTGTGTGAAAGCCCATGAGCTGATCACGAAACAGACCAATTATCCTCTTCATGTGGGGATTACCGAAGCTGGAACACTGACTTCCGGCAATATCAAATCTGCCATCGGCCTTGGCATTATCTTAAACCAGGGCATTGGTGATACCATTCGTGTTTCCCTGACCGGAGCGCCGATCGAGGAGATCAAGTCCGCAAAACTGATTTTAAGAACCCTAGGACTGCGAAAAGGCGGGATCGAGGTGGTCTCCTGTCCGACCTGCGGCAGGACGAAGATCGATCTGATCGGTCTGGCAAACCGGGTGGAGAATATGGTGACAGAATTTGACCATATGAACATCAAGGTGGCAGTCATGGGCTGCGTGGTAAATGGCCCGGGCGAGGCAAGGGAAGCGGATCTTGGTGTGGCTGGAGGAATCGGTGAAGGACTTCTGATCAAGCACGGCGAAGTGCTGCGGAAGGTGCCGGAGAATGAGTTGTTAAGCGCCCTGAGAGAAGAGATCATCAAGCTGGATCAAGAGAAGAATGAGACAGTTTAAGAGTCCCATGCGATTGCCTCACAGCCCTGTGTAAGGGGAATGGGCAATCGTTACAATACAGTAAAGGTGAGAGTATGGCAAAAGGATTTTTGGAAGTATTTCCCGACTTACATATGACCACAGAGATGGAGGAGCTTTTAAAGCTGGTGGATGTGGAGCGTGTCTCATCCACCAGGGATAGAAGCTCTATTCGTATTTATATCGTAAGTCAGCGTCTGATCCATAAGAAAAATATCTATGACCTGGAAAAAGGAATCCGGGAACAGTTATTTCCGGGAAAGAAACTGACCATTAAGATCGTGGAGAAATACCGTCTGTCCGGTCAGTATACTCCACAGAAGCTGTTTCGGGTATATAAGGACAGTCTTCTTATGGAATTAAAGCATTACAGTATCATTGAATACAATATACTCCGGCGGGCAGAGTGTACCTTCCCACAGGAGAATATTCTTCGCATGACCGTGGAGGACAATGCAGTATTCCGGGAGAAAACCTCAGAGCTAAAGCGGATACTGGAGAAGGTATTCCACGAACGGTGCGGTCTTCCCATTGATGTGATCTACGAGTACATCCCGGTGAAGGAAAATCAGGAAAGCCAGCAGCGTGAGGCGCAGATTCAGCGGGAGATCAATGACCGCCTGGTGGCATTGGCGGATAAGCTGGGAGATGGTGCAGATGCAGCGGCGCCGGTGAAGAAGGAAGAACCAGCCCATAGTGCCAGGATTGCAGGGGCTGGAAATGGCGGGAACGCAGCACCAGCGGTCAAAACCGCATCAGGAGGTGCAGGAGCCGGAGCTTCGGTGGCATCTGGTGCAAATGGAGGTGGAGAGTGGAAGAAGCCATTTTCCAGAGACCGGAAATTCGGCGGCAGCTATCAGAAAAAAAGCGACAACCCGGATGTGCTGTATGGCCGTGATTTTGATGACGAGTTTGTCAGCATCCGTGACATTGCGGGAGAGATGGGTGAAGTCACCATCCGTGGTCAGATCATCAACACCGACAGCCGTCTGTTAAAGAGCGGGAAAACCATCGTGATCTTCGATGTGACGGACTTTACCGATACGATCACGGTGAAATTATTTGCCAGAGAGGAAATGTTAGAGGACATCAACAAGGCAGTGGTGAAGAAGAACTTCATCAAGCTGCGTGGGATGACCACCATTGATAAGTTTGACGGTGAGCTGACCATCGGATCGGTGGTAGGCATCAAGAAATGTGAGGATTTTACGGGCAAGCGCAATGATAACAGCTTGGTAAAGCGGATCGAGCTCCACTGCCATACGAAGATGAGCGATATGGATGGTGTTTCTAATGTGGCGGATATCATCAAACGCGCCAAGAAATGGGGAATGCCGGCGCTGGCAGTGACGGATCACGGCTGTGTCCAGGCATTTACCGAGGCCAGCCACAGTCTGGATAAAAATGATCCGTTCAAGGTGATCTATGGCGTGGAGGGCTATCTGGTAGATGATACCAAACAACTGGTGGAGAATTCCAGAAATCAGAGCTTTGACGATCCTTACGTGGTGTTTGATATTGAGACCACCGGATTTAGTCCCCTTTCTGATCGGATCATCGAGATCGGTGCAGTAAAGGTGGTAAATGGAACGATCACGGACAAGTTCAGCACCTTTGTCAACCCGGATATCCCGATCCCGTTCCGGATCGAGCAGTTGACCAGTATCAACGACAGCATGGTGCTTCCTGCTCCAAAGATTGACAAGGTTCTGCCGGATTTTCTGAAATTCTGTGAAGGCTGTGCCCTGGTGGCCCACAACGCATCCTTTGATGTAAGCTTTATCGCCCACAATGCAGAAGAACTGGGACTGCCTTTTGATCCGACGGTGCTGGATACGGTAACCCTGGCCCGTATTTTACTGCCGCAGTTGAACCGTTATAAGCTGGATACTGTGGCAAAGGCCCTGAATGTGTCCCTGGAGAATCACCACCGGGCGGTGGATGATGCGGGAGCAACCGCGGAAATCTTTGTGGCATTTTTGAAAATGCTGAAAGAACGGGACATTTTCACACTGGATGAATTAAATAAATTAAGTGAGCTGGACGAGGAGGGCATCAAGAAGCTGCCGACCTATCATATTATTATTTTGGCGAAAAATGATGTGGGAAGAGTGAATCTGTACCGTCTTGTTTCCTGGGCCCATATCAACTATTTTCACCGGGTGCCGAGAATCCCTAAGAGCGTCCTGGCTAAATACCGGGAAGGTCTGATCATCGGCTCTGCCTGCGAGGCGGGAGAGCTGTTTCAGGCGGTGGTACGCGGCGTACCGGATTCAGAACTTGGAAGGATCGTGAATTTCTATGATTACCTGGAGATTCAGCCCATTGGCAATAATGCGTTTATGATCCGGAACGAGGACAGCTCTGTCCAGAATGAAGAAGATCTGCGGGATTTGAACCGCCGGATCGTCCGTTTAGGAGAGCAGTTCCAGAAACCGGTCTGCGCTACCTGCGATGTGCATTTCCTGGATCCGGAGGACGAGGTGTACCGCAGGATCATCATGGCGGGCAAAGGCTTTAAGGACTGTGATGAGCAGGCGCCGTTATATTTAAGAACCACAGAAGAAATGTTGGAGGAGTTTGCTTACCTGGGTCCGGATAAGGCCCAGGAGGTCGTAGTGACCAACACCCGGTTTATTGCCGATCAGTGCGAGCTGATCTCCCCGGTGCGCCCGGATAAATGTCCTCCGGTCATTGAAAATTCAGATGAAACCTTGAGAAATATCTGTTACAACCGGGCGCATGAGTTATATGGCGAAGATCTGCCGGAGATCGTTGTGGAGCGTCTGGAGCGGGAGCTGAATTCCATCATTTCCAATGGATTTGCCGTGATGTACATCATCGCCCAGAAGCTGGTGTGGAAGTCCAATGAGGACGGATATCTGGTTGGTTCCCGAGGCTCTGTCGGTTCGTCCATGGTAGCCACTATGTCGGGAATTACGGAGGTAAATCCGCTAAGTCCTCATTATTACTGCCCAAAATGCCATTATTCCGATTTTGATTCGGAAGAGGTAAAGAAATACTCCGGTATGTCCGGATGTGATATGCCGGATAAGGAATGCCCGGTGTGTGGGACCATGCTGAAAAAGGACGGACACGACATTCCATTTGAGACGTTCCTTGGATTTAAGGGAGATAAGGAGCCTGATATCGACTTGAACTTCTCTGGTGAGTACCAGAGCCATGCCCACGATTATACGGAGGTTATTTTCGGAAAGGGACAGACCTTCCGGGCGGGAACCATCGGTACGCTGGCAGATAAGACAGCTTATGGTTATGTGAAAAACTATTATGAAGAGCGCGGGGACCGGAAACGAAACTGTGAGATCAACCGGATCGTCCAGGGCTGTGTGGGCGTGCGGCGTACCACGGGACAACATCCGGGCGGTATCGTCGTTCTGCCGGTGGGAGAGGAGATCTACTCTTTTACGCCGGTTCAGCGCCCTGCCAATGATATGACCACCACCACGGTCACCACCCATTTTGATTACCATTCCATCGACCACAACCTGTTGAAGTTGGATATTCTGGGACACGATGATCCGACCATGATCCGTATGCTTCAGGACTTGACGGGGCTGGACCCTGTTAAGGATATTCCGCTGGATTGTAAGGAGGTCATGTCCTTATTCCAGAGCACAGAAGCACTGGGCATCACGCCGGATGATATCGGTGGATGTCCGCTGGGTGCCCTTGGAGTGCCGGAGTTCGGTACGGATTTTGCGATGCAGATGCTTCTGGACGCAAAGCCGAAGTATTTTTCTGATCTGGTGCGTATCGCCGGACTGGCCCACGGTACGGATGTATGGCTGGGCAATGCCAAAGACCTGATCTTAAGCGGGCAGGCTACCATTCAGACGGCCATCTGCTGTCGAGATGATATCATGGTTTATCTGATCCAGAAAGGCATGGAAGAGGGACTTTCTTTCACCATCATGGAGTCGGTCCGTAAAGGAAAGGGCTTAAAGCCGGAATGGATCGAGGCTATGCTGGCCCACGATGTGCCACAGTGGTATATCGATTCCTGTCTGAAGATCAAATACATGTTCCCGAAGGCCCATGCAGCGGCATATGTTATGATGGCATGGCGTATTGCTTACTGTAAGGTATTTTACCCGCTGGCTTACTATGCGGCGTTTTTTAGTATCCGTGCCAGTGCCTTCAGCTATGAGATCATGTGCCAGGGACGGGATAAACTGGAATATTTCCTGGCAGATTATAAGAAGCGGGCAGATACCTTGTCTAAGAAGGAGCAGGATACTCTTCGTGATATGCGTATCGTCCAGGAAATGTATGCAAGAGGCTTTACATTTACCCCGATCGATATCTACAAGGCAAAGGCGAAGGATTTTCAGATCATCGATGGAAAGCTGATGCCATCCTTAAGCAGTATTGACGGCATGGGTGATAAGGCGGCTGAGGGTGTTGTGGATGCGGTGAAGGACGGTGTTTTCCTGTCCAGAGAGGATTTCTGCAACCGCACCAAGGTCAGCAAGACCATCTGTGATCTCATGGGAGATCTGGGTCTGTTAGGGGATCTGCCGCAGTCCAATCAGCTGTCACTGTTTGATTTTGCGTGAAATAATGTTGGGTGTTGGATTTATGATTTGTGTATTTTTTTCCATAATTCGCGGGTTTGCTGGTATATAGCCTTTGACTTATGGATTTTCGGGTGCTATACTCGTAACCGTGTGTTTGAACGCAGATAAGCATTCCCCCGCTTCAAGTGCGCGGAGCACTAAGCGGCGGGTGAGGGGGGATGCTTTACAAAGCAGCAGATCAAGTAATGTTTCAGCAGGTCTGGATCGTTACAGCATTCAAGAAAGGAAACAAAGGTAAATCATGAGTTCTTTAAAACCAATGTTATTCACGGCGTTAAAAACCTATGACCGTTCCCAGTTTGTGAAGGATGTCACAGCGGGAATCATTGTAGCCATTATCGCTCTTCCTCTGTCCATCGCCCTGGCCTTAGCATCAGGAGTCGGTCCGGAGGCTGGTATTTTCACTGCAATTGTGGCAGGCTTCGTGATCTCCGCTCTGGGCGGAAGCAGCGTACAGATCGCCGGTCCGACGGCGGCATTTGCTACCATCGTGGCTGGTATTGTGGCAAGAGATGGTATGGATGGTCTGGTGATTGCCACTGTTTTGGCAGGTGTGTTCCTGATCCTTATGGGGGTGTTCCATTTTGGAAGCCTGATCAAGTTCATTCCTTATACGATCACCACAGGTTTTACCTCCGGTATTGCAGTGACCATTGTCATTGGTCAGTTAAAGGATTTCTTCGGTGTAACTTATCCGGAGGGCGTCCGCCCCATTGAGACGATGGAGAAATTAGCTGCATTTGCGGAGAATATCGGAACCATCAATTGGGCAGCAGTGCTGGTAGGTGCTGTCAGTCTGGCGATCCTGATCGTGTCCCCGATGGTCTTTAAGAAAATCCCGGGATCCCTGATCGCAGTCATCGCAGGGATATTGATGGTGCAGTTTCTTCCATTAAAAGTATCCACCATTGGAAATCTGTACACCATCAGCAATGCACTTCCTGCCTTCCACCTTCCATCTGTTACCTTTGAGACAGTAAAGGCAGCAGTGCCAAATGCGTTTACCATTGCAGTGTTGGCGGCGATCGAGTCCCTGCTCTCCTGTGTAGTGGCAGACGGCATGATCAATGGAAAACACCGCTCCGATATGGAGTTAGTGGCACAGGGCGCTGGTAATATTGCGTCCGCGTTATTCGGTGGAATTCCGGCAACCGGAGCCATCGCCCGGACAGCAGCGAACATCAAAAACGGAGGACGTACTCCGGTGGCTGGTATGGTTCATTCCATTACCCTGGTGATCGTTTTAGTAGTTCTGATGCCATATGCAGGTATGATCCCGATGCCAACCATTGCCGCGATCTTATTTGTGGTTGCTTATAATATGTGCCAGTGGCGTACCTTCAAGCAGCTGGTAGAGACCGCGCCAAAGAGCGATATCCTGGTGCTGGTTGTGACATTTGCCCTGACTGTGATCTTTGATTTGGTAGTGGCCATTGAGATCGGTATGGTTTTGGCATGTCTCTTATTCATCAAGCGGATGAGTGAGGAGACCAGGGCGGAAAGCTGGGTATACGCAGACGATGACAGCGAGACTGTAGATGAGACTCTGCGGAAGCTGCCAAAAGAGATCCGGGTATATGAGATCTCCGGTCCGTTATTCTTCGGTGCGGCAGATATTATTGAGCACATCGTAGTTGAGGATTTTGCGAAATGTCTGGTGCTCCGCATGAGGGCAGTCAACGCTTTAGACAGCACTGCCATGAACGCTCTGGTAAACTTAACCAAAGCGTGTGAGAGCAAGGGCGTGACCGTTGTATTCTCCCATGTCAATGAGCAGCCGATGAAGGTGATGAAAAAAGCGAAATTCGTAGAACTAGCTGGCGAAGAAAACTTCTGTCCGAATATCAGTGCAGCGTTAGAACGCGCGGAGAAACTTGCGGGAGTGGAAGAGTAGAAAAATAGATATGATTAAGAAGATATCCTGCGGATCATGGAAAAACGGTCCGCAGGGGTATTTTAAATAAAATTCAAAAAAGTATTGACAATTAAAACAGATGTCAATACTCTTAGAAATTCATATTCCAAAAGATATCGTGGTAAGCCTAGAAAGCTAGTATTTATGCGAAGAATGGGCTATATAAAAGGTATTGAAGAGAAAGAAAAAATGTATATTTCCTAATTTTTACATCATTTTATACATAAAAAAGTTAATGAGATATGCTGTAATACATAGCAATATATAAAATGGGTAAATGATTTTAAGCATAGTCAGTAGATGAAAAAGGATATTTCTTGAATAGAAAAATTCAAGAGATATCCTTTTTTATATACAATTATCACTTAATACAGTAGGAAGGAATTCGACATGGAAAGAAGCCCACCAATAAAAAAGCTCCCTTTCGGGAGCAAGAAAAAATAAAGACATTTAAATGATA
>ENA-UESP01001691-UESP01001691.1-human-gut-metagenome-genome-assembly--contig:-NODE-1691-length-13843-cov-3.716185_pt1 | contig 13843 bp, 9 predicted proteins | sample MGYA00243003_ERZ508004 | MGnify/ENA primary metagenome ERZ508004 (study PRJEB26167, sample SAMN06115443) | human gut metagenome | host: Homo sapiens | place: China:Henan | collected 2015-07-29 | study...
CCTCGCAGAGCGTTTGTCTCAGTAGGAGACCTAAAAGGGGCATGATCCCGGAGAGACTTGACAAATCCGAAAAAATGTGTAAAATATAAAATTGTTTCTAATTTATTACATTTATGTTACGTTTGTTTCGGTTGTGTAACATAAAAGGAAAGGATATTGAAATAATGAAAATAACAAAAAGACTGATTTCCGGCACCGCCCTCGTTCTTCTGCTCGTTCTTCTGAACGCTGTCTGTGCCTACGCAAATACGTCTCAGATACACGGTCATCTGGACAGTGTGGAGGGAAATACCATCTCCGGATGGCTCTGGGATCCCTCCACTCCTGATAAAGCCCAGGATGTTACCGTGACCGTTACCGAGGATGCAACCGGAGAAGTTAAGGCTTCCTTAACTGCCACCGCCAATGAATACCGAAGCGACCTGAAGGCTCAGGGGGTCGGCACCGGAGAGCACGGCTTCCATGTGGTCGTTGACTGGGCTTTGCTTCCGGACAGTGCTTACACGATCCGTCTTTCCTCCGGCGATTCCACGCTGTCCCGTGTCCTTAAATACTCTGCCGGCAGCTGCTACGAGGAAGATGAGGAAACCGAAGATATGGTCGCCCTCGGAAACTTCCGCCTGACCGCCTACTGTCCATGCTACCGCTGCTCCGAAGGCTGGGGCCGGCGCACAAGCTCCGGGGCTCTCGCATCGGCAAAGCACACCGTCGCTGTGGACCCGCGGGTCATCCCCATCGGAAGCCGTCTGATGATCAACGGTGTGGAATATGTGGCAGAAGACATCGGAGGTGCGGTAAAGGGCAACCACATTGATGTATATTACAACACACATGCCGAAACCCTTCAGCACGGAACCACGACTGCAGAGGTATATCTTATCATGTAACAAAAAAGGCAGGGCAGATATCCGAAATCGATATCTGCTCCGCCTTTTTTATCTCAGTCGAGAAGATTCCCACCTCTTTTTGAACCTTCCGATCAATCAAAGAGGAAACCGGCCATTACATAATTGCTGACATCCATTCCGTAATCGGTCAGGCGGAATCGTCCGTTTTCGATCACGGCAGCCCCGTCCCTCACAAATTTTTCCATAATCCCCGGATATACCTCCTCGGCACGAATGTGGAACCTGTTTTCAAATTCTTCCAGAGACACTCCTGATGTCAATCTGAGCCCAACATAAAAAAATTCTTCCTCCATATCCCGGATCGAAAGGATCTCCTCATCAAACCGAGCTTTCGGACTGCCTCCAAGATAGGCGGAAAGGTCTTCCTCATTCCGAAATCTCCTGCCGTCAACATAGGAGGAAGCCCCCAGCCCAAGTCCAAGGTAGGGGACATTACTCCAGTACCCGATATTATGGCGGCATTCTCTCCTCTCTCTTGCATAGTTGGAGATCTCATACCTTTTATAGCCCTGTTCCTTTAAATATACTTTGGTGCGGTGATACATTTCTCTCTCAGCGTCCTCATCCGGAAGCAGCCCTTCACCGCGTCCGTCTCCGTATCGCTCAAAAAACGGCGTTCCCTCCTCAAGGATTAGGCTGTAGGCCGAGATATGCTCCGGCATAAGCAAAGCGGTACGGCGCAGAGTTTCCATCCAGCTCTCCACAGTCTGTCCCGGCAGAGCAGACATCAGATCCACATTTATATTTTTAAAGCCACATTCTCTTGCCCTTTGATAGCTTAAAAGAAACGTTTCCCAGGTATGGATCCGGCCCAAAAGCTTAAGCTCTCTGTTATCAGCAGACTGCAGGCCAAAGCTTAAGCGATTAATCCCGGCCTGCCGATAAATTTCCAGCTTATCTCCGTTCACTGTTCCCGGATTGGCCTCCATCGAGATCTCTGCATCCTTTCGGATACAAAAGCTCTCCCTTAAGCACCCCATTATGTCCCTGATTTGAGACGGCTCTAAGATAGAGGGCGTGCCGCCCCCGATAAAGATCGAAGGGACCTCCGCATCGCGGAAGTCCCCTGACTTTTGTTCTATCTCACTGAGCAGCTTGTCCACATACTGTTTCTGAACATCCTTCCCCCGGGGAAAGGAAAGAAAATCGCAGTATGCACATTTTTTCTCACAAAAGGGAATGTGGATGTATAATTCCAGTTCTTTTTTCTTTTTCATATACCTCTATCCTTTTTGTTCTCCGAGCCATTTGATCAGCATGCGGATCTCATCCTCAAACAGGCAAAAGCCGGGAGCTTTATCCTGTGCTGCCAACAGTACGGACTCGATCTCCATCCAGCGTACAGACTCCACCTCGTCTCGCTGTAAGGTAAGCTCCTCGATCTTTACGGGATGTCTGTATATATAGACCGCACTTTTTTCATGATTAAGAAATGGCCTTCCGTAAAACTCCCCATTATATTCAGCCTCGTGATATCCGACAAATTCCAGCTCATTTTCCTCTGCTGATATTCCGAGTTCTTCCTTAAGCTCCCGGATCGCTGAGCATAAAAAGCTGTCTCCCGCCGGAACATGACCGGCACTCGAAATATCATAACAGCCCGCAAAAGAATCCTTCCGGCTGCTTCGCTTCTGAAGAAGAAGGTCATAGCCATTATCCTCTCTCTTTCGTACTACCCAAACATGGGCAGTCCGGTGAAAGTCCCCACGAAGATGCACCAGAGTTCTTTCTCTTGCGATCCCGGTAGGCTCTCCCGTTTCAGAAAGCACCTCCAAAAGCTCCAGAGGCTTTCCGTCAAGGATCACCTTTGTCAGCCTGTCATCCCGGTAGCAGAGCTTTAATGAGAAAACATCCCTCGCTTCATCCTTTATAAGCTCCAGAAAGATCCTGTCACCCTCCCAGAGATTCAAGCTGTCGATCTCACTTTTTCTGATCCACGAAAGCGTGCCTTCCGTACACTCGGTCGGTTCTCCCAAAAAGCCCTTGGCCGTATAAAGAAATATATATTCTGCCTCCTCCTCATTAAATAAGAAGGAGATGATCCCGCGCAAACGGTAATCGGTGAGAGTATATCCGGTTTCCTCACGCACCTCTCTCACCACACAGTCATCGGGGCTCTCCCCGAATTCAAACTTTCCGCCGACACCGATCCATTTGCCTTTATTTACATCCTGTTTCTTTTTGATCCGGTGCAGCATCAGATAACGGTCATCCCTCTCCAGATAACAAAGAGTCGTAAGCTTCATGTTTTCTCCAATCCTATTCCTCATCCAGCTTCAGGACACTCATAAATGCCTTCTGTGGGATCTCTACGTTTCCGATCTGGCGCATACGCTTCTTTCCTTCCTTCTGCTTTTCCAGAAGCTTCTTCTTACGGGAAATGTCACCGCCGTAGCACTTGGCAAGAACATCCTTGCGGATCGCCTTTACCGTCTCTCTTGCAATGATCTTGCCGCCTACCGCTGCCTGGATCGGAACCTCAAACAGATGTCTCGGGATCTCATCCTTGAGCTTTTCACACATCTTTCTTCCACGCTCATAAGCAGAGCCTTCAAACACAATAAAGGACAGGGCATCCACTTCCTCTTTATTGATCAGGATATCCAGCTTCACCAGCTCAGATCTTTCATATCCCTTTAATTCATAGTCAAAGGAAGCATATCCTCTTGATCTGGACTTCAGCGCATCAAAGAAATCGTAGATGATCTCATTTAAAGGAAGCTCATATTTTAACAATGCTCTTGTTGCTTCTATATATTCCATGCCGAGATAGACACCGCGTCTTTCCTGACACAGCTTCATGATCGCACCTACAAACTCCGTCGTCACCATGATCTCCGCGCTGACGATGGGCTCCTCCATATATTCGATCTCGGAGGGATCCGGCATATTCGTCGGATTGGTCAGGTCGATCACATCTCCGTTTGTCTTGTGGATACGATATACTACGCTGGGAGCCGTTGTGACAAGATCCAGATTATATTCACGCTCTAAACGTTCCTGAATGATCTCAAGATGGAGAAGTCCAAGGAAGCCGCAGCGGAAGCCAAAGCCTAACGCAACAGAGGTCTCAGGCTCAAAAAACAGGGAGGCATCATTTAGCTGGAGCTTTTCCAGTGCATCCCTAAGCTCCGGATACTTTGCGCCGTCAGCCGGGTACAGGCCGCAGTATACCATCGGTGTTACCTTTTTGTATCCGGGAAGCGGCTCGCTGCAGGGGTTATTTCTGTCTGTCATCGTATCGCCCACGCGGGTGTCCTTCACGTTTTTGATGCTCGCAGTCACATAGCCGACCATTCCGGCAGAAAGCTCCTCGCAGGGAATAAACTGTCCGGCACCGAAATATCCCACCTCAACTACATCATAAGAAGCTCCTGTAGCCATCATTTTGATCTGGGTTCCTTTTTTTACGGTTCCTTCCTTAATACGGCAGAAAACGATCACGCCGCGATAAGGGTCGTAGAGGGAGTCAAAGATCAGAGCCTGAAGCGGAGCATTGGGATCACCGGAGGGCGCCGGGATCTTTGCTACGATCGCCTCCAGTACATCCTCCACATTCAATCCGCTCTTTGCAGAGATACGCGGGGCATCATGAGCCTCTAAGCCGATTACATCCTCGATCTCCTCCGCTACACGGTCAGGGTCTGCACTGGGAAGATCGATCTTGTTGATGACCGGAAAAACCTCAAGGTCATGATCCAGCGCAAGATATACATTCGCAAGGGTCTGAGCCTCGATTCCTTGGGCGGCATCGACGACAAGAACCGCACCGTCACAGGCTGCCAGACTTCGTGACACCTCATAGTTAAAGTCCACATGGCCGGGAGTATCGATCAGATTAAAGATATATTCCTTTCCATCTTTTGCTTTATATACGGTTCGCACCGCCTGGGATTTGATCGTAATGCCTCTTTCCCTCTCCAGCTCCATATTATCCAGAACCTGCTCCTGCATCTCTCTGCTGGTCAAAAGACCTGTCTTTTCAATGATCCTGTCTGCAAGGGTCGACTTGCCATGGTCAATATGGGCGATAATACAAAAATTCCTGATTTTGCTCTGATCAACAGCCGCCATGTATTTTCCTCTTTTCTTTCATAATTCTAGCCTATAATATAGCATCTTTCGCCCTGCCACGCAAGTATTTTCCTCCCCCTGCGGCGGACTTGCCGCCGCACCTTTAGGGTGCCTTAAGTTCCATTTGACATTCCTGTTTTTTCAGCTTAAACTATAAGAAAACACATCTGGCCGCTCCGGCCGGAAAAGTATCTAAAGTATCTACGGAGGTTTCTGCCATGGCTCACCCAAAACTAGCATCCAAAAGTATGGATATGACCACCGGATCGATCTGGAAGCTGCTTCTATCCTTTTCGGTCCCTCTCCTGATCGGGAATCTGTTCCAGCAGCTTTACAACACGGTTGACAGTCTTGTCGTCGGAAATTTTGTCGGCACGGAGGCTCTGGCCGCTGTCGGATCCACAACATGCATCATCAACACAATGGTAATGTTCTTTACCGGCACCTCGATCGGCGCCACCGTTGTCATAAGCCGCCACTATGGAGCCCATGATGACCGCAAGCTTCATCTGGCCGTCGAGACAACGATGATGGTCACATTTATCGCAAGCATCCTCTTTACCGGAATCGGTGTTCTTTTTACCCCCTTTATGCTTCGTTTTATGTCTACTCCTGAGGATGTTCTTCCTTCTGCATCCGAATACTTAAGGATCTATTTTTCTGGCATCTCCGGTCTTCTCATCTACAATATGGGAAGTGCGGTGCTGCGGGCAGTCGGAGATACAAGACGCCCTCTTTTATTCCTCTGCTTTTCCAGCATATTAAATACGGTACTCGATCTTATCTTTGTGATCGTGTTTGATCTTGGGATTGCCGGCGTGGCGTATGCAACGATCCTGTCCCAGTTTATTTCCGCTGCTTTAGTCCTTGTAGTTCTCACTCTGGATGGCGGAAGCTATCATCTTGTCTGGCAGGATCTCCGTATTGACCGCCCTACGTTCCGACAGATCCTGTCCATCGGACTTCCGGCCGGCTTCCAGCAGTCCCTGACAAGCTTTTCAAACGTCTATGTTCAGTCTTATGTAAACTATTTCGGCTCCGCGTGCATGGCAGGCTGGAGCTGCTATACAAAGATCGATCAGTTCATCTTCCTTCCTCTCCAGAGCATGAATCAGGCAGCCACGACCTTTGTGAGCCAGAATATCGGTGCTCAGGATATCAAACGCGCCAAGCGCGGCTCCATGACGGCCTTCTATATGTCAACCGCCATCACCATCGCTATATCTGCGATCCTCTGGTTTACCGCCGGACAGTTTGTATCGCTGTTTAATCAGGATCCCTCTGTGATCAGCTATGGTGTTCTGTTTATCCATACAAACAGCACCCTGACCTTTACCTGCTGTGCGACACAGATCTTTTCCGGCTCCCTGCGCGGTGCCGGAGACTCAAAAACACCCATGCTCGTCATGCTGTTTTCTTATGTCCTGTTCCGTCAGATCTATCTGTATGTGATCACACAGTTTATCAACACCCCTGCCGTTGTAGGCTTCGGTTATCCTCTCGGCTGGATCGTCTGCTCCCTTTTAACCTCATACTTCTACTTTAGGGGCAGCTGGGAAAAACGGCTTCACCTGTCGTAACCCCTCAGCACCTGATCCAGAATATCCGCAAGGGGTTCCATTGCATTTTTCGCTTCTTCATATGTATTCGTCTGGGCGCCGACCTCGATAAGTGCCGTCCGCGCCCGGACATGCTGGTTGTATCTTAAGCCCTTCAGGTATATCTTTCTCGTAAATCCCGGATATTTTCTTTTTGCCAGAAGCTGCAGTCTGAAGCTGAAGGCAAGATTTGCCTCCCGGTTCGGATTCGGCAGATACTCAATCGGCCCCTCCGGCGTCTGGGAGAGACCGTTAAAAAACATGATCTGAGCCGTTGGTTTTCCGTTTATCTCCTTTACAAGATGCATGCCCTCCGGCACACCGTCGCGGTGGATATCCAAAACCACCTTGATGGACGGATTATCCTGCAGGATCCCGTTGATCCCATCAAGAGCGTATGTATAGGCCCGGCTACGGTCGAGCTTTCCGTTCCGCAGATCATAAACATTTGTATCATGGATGACATGATAGCCACGTGCCGTTAAAAGCTCCTGTAAATATGCTCCGACACCGGTGATCATTGCCTCCGGATTTTGTAAATGATCTGCATATTCCTCCTGAGAATGGGTGTGGTAGATCAATATCTGTGGTTCATCCTCATTCTTTTCCAGCATAAGCTCTGCCTTCAGGAATTTCGCTGCGTCAATAAGCTCTCTGCCGGCCGTTGTATTCGTGTGAACCTCATAAAAATTTTTCATCACGTAATCATAATCCGCTAATTTCTCCATGATAATGCCTCCGGTGCCTAAATGACCTGCCTCCTGCAGATTAGAGGAGGCATATTCTGAACCTGCGGGATCGTCAGGAAGGCTATTCTCCTCCTGATCTTCTCCGGATAGGGTTTCTGTGCTTCCTGTATCGTTGGTATTTCCGGCAGAGGCTTCTGACCTCTGAGCATTGCCGGATGGCTTCTCTGAGTTTTCTGTGCCGTTGGTATTTCCGGCAGAAGCTTCTGACCTCTGAGCATTGCCGGATGGCTTCTCCGGGGCTTCTGTGCTTTCTGTGCCGCCGGCTTCGCCAAGCCATGCCAGAAGCGGTATCTGCCTGTCGATGGCAAAGGCATATTTTTTCTCCGAAATCTCCGGAAAACAGCTCTCAAGGATCACCTCTGCCACCCGGATCCCATATTGTCTGCTGCAATCTGATAAAATGTGCAGCCACTTTTCTCCTTTCCCGGCAAACAGCAAAAATGCCGCAGCCACCATCACGCTCATCACAGCCGCACGAATAAGCGGACGCTTTGCCCTGATCCTTCGTATCCGGTAATGCCATCTCTGTCTCATTTCCACGCCCGCTGTTTTTCTCACTCTATTTTATGTTCGATCCCACAGCTTCATCACCGAAAGAGTGCCTCCTGTATCGCTTCTGAAATGGTGATGCTAAGATCCTCCACTCTCTCGTCAATATTGTGGGGAGTTACATACATCGGGCCAAATTGCGGTTCTAAGATCTCCCTTATCAGCTCATACTGTTCTTCCTGATCCATATTTTCCATATAGTCCCCATAATTTTTTACACATGTCTCTTTCTTTAATGCCTCGATCATGGCACCCACCGTACCGTGAACCACGGCAGCCGCACCGACTACGGTTGGTACTCCGATGGCAAACACAGGGATTCCCAGACCTTCTCTTGTCAGACCATTTCTATGGTTCCCGACCCCGGAGCCGGGATGGATCCCCGTATCCGTAAGCTGTATCGTTATACCAAGACGATGGATGCTTCTCGCCGCCAGCGCATCGATGGCCAGCACGGCAGCCGGTTTGGTCTCCGCAATGATGCCTCGTAGGATCTCCGCTGTTTCCATACCGTTCTGGGCCATCACACCGGGAATGATCCCGCTTAAGATCGGATATCCGTTCTCCAGGCAGAAGTCCCTTCCGTATTCCATATTTAAATGTCGTGTCATCGGAAGCTTTTCAAGGACACGCGGACCGAGAGAGTCAGGTGTAGCGTCAGGATTTCCAAGTCCTACTGCCAAGATCCCGCCGTCCTTGCCGGGACAGATGCCATTTTGCTTTAGCAATGCTCTCAGCATTCGGGAAAGCTCATCGACCACCTCTTTATGTCCGTCGCCCGACCGTTCCTTTAAGCCCTCTGCTTCCAACGTAAGATACGTTCCCACGGGCTTTCCCATATTTCTTTCTCCCTCTTTATTTTTAATGACCACCTCGGTAAGAGAGATCCCTGAAGCCTCATCCTTGCTTTCTCTTAAGGATACTCCCTTTATCTCACCGCCATTCCCGGGAAAGCTCTCTTTTTCCTCCACGGCCAGATCCGTATAGACACAAAACGGCTCTCTTTTATTCTGCATCAGTGTCCTCCCTCATTTCTATATTTCATTCCTGCATTTCGTTTCTATTTTTCTCAAAAAAACGCGAAATATGTATTGACAAGCCCATAAAAATTCGCTAGAATACAATAGTATGTTTACATTGAACTGTCCGTGTCCAGACTTTGATGCAAAACAAACAGTGAATATTTTTTATCATAATGGAGGTGTACAGATTGGCTAACATCAAATCTGCAAAGAAAAGAATTTTAGTTGCTGAGACAAAGGCTGCTAGAAACAAAGCAATCAGATCAAAAGTTAAAACTTATGTGAAGAAAGTTGACGCTGCAATTGCTGCCGGTGACAAGGCTGCTGCACAGGCTGCACTTCTTGCTGCTACAAGCGAAATCGACAAGGCTACTTCCAAGGGTGTATATCATAAGAATACTTCTTCCAGAAAAGTATCCCGTTTGTCCAAAGCCGTTAGCGCAATGGCTTAATCAATCATAAGACTGGATATAATGCATAATATTTAAAACGCTTTCCCGTGTGGTGTGTCGGGAAAGCGTTTTTATTTACGCGAACAACGAGCCAAAGTCCGCGCATGCGCGAGACCTTGGCGACTGTCGCGATAACAAGGGGAAACTCGCGAAGCGTGTTTTCGCTTGTTTTCAGTTAAGACGAAATTGTTCTTTTGTTCTTTTATACTTTTCTGCAGTTTCCTGCGATCAAGAGCTCCACCGCCAGCCGATCCGATAAGCGTCCCGTCTTGACAGCCTCCTCCGATTCCACACACATTTCGACACAGGACAAAATCTGCGTCCGGGAAAAAGCCTTTGCCTGAGTCATCAGCTTTCCTGCCGCAAAGGGAGGAACCTTCACTTTTGCGGCAATAGTCTTTCTGTCACAGCCCTTATTGGCCAGCTCCTTGACCTGTAAAAGCTGATTGAACTGTCTTGCGATCAGAAAAAGGATCCGCATCGGAGGCTCCTTCAAGGTCAGAAGATCCTCGTAAAGCTCCATAGCCCGTCGGGTATTTCCCGCAACAATGGCTGCCACCATCTCAAAGATCCGGTTTGTGATATGGACGGTTCCCACGGCATCCACATCCTCCTTCGTGATCACTTCCCGATCCATGGCATAGCATACCAGCTTTTCCAGCTCGGTCTTAATATTTTCCATATCATCCCCGGTCCGCTCCAGAAAGTATTCCATCACCTGTCTTGTGATCTTTTTTCCGTCACGGGAGAGGATACCGGCTGCCCATCTCATAAGCTCTCCGCTTTCCTGCTTATTAAGCTCGGCAGCATATCCAAGCTCTTTGACCTTCTTATAAAGCTTTCCCCGCTTATCTACCTCGCTCTCGCAGAAGATCATACAGGTGGTCTCCGGCATAGTGGCAAGATAGGAGCCCAGCTCCTCCTGGGCTCCCTTAAAAAATCCGCTTCCGTCGATCAGGATCAGGCGACGCTCCGAAAAGAAGGGCATAGTGTCTGCTAAGCTGATGATCTCCTTTACATCCGGGTTTTTTCCCTCGAAATAATTGAAGTTCATCGTATCCTCGCCCACGATTGCTTCCTTCAGCCGCTTTTTATAGCTGCTGACCAAAAACGGTTCATCCCCATATAGAAGGTATATCTGTTTAAATGTTTTGTTCTTCAGATCCTGATTCAGTGTCTGCATCGTCGTTCCCTGCTATCTTTTATTTTTCTGTCTTACTTTGGTCCGTGCCATGTACCCTAAGCCGACATATTATAGCCATCCGGGCTTTTCTGCCCCTGAAGCATGGAGCCGGCTGCACCCTTTGTGCTGTCCTGATTAAAGTAATACCACTTTCCGCTGATAAACTGCCATCCGGTCTTCATATAGCCGCCGGATGGATTCAGATAATACCACTTTCCGTCTCCGGCATTCTGGAACCATCCCGTCTTCATGCCGGAATCCGCATCGATATAGTACCATTTCGCTGCACCATGATCCCATACCCAGCCGCTCTTAAGGAGGGCATCTGCTCCGAATGCGTACCATGCTCCGTTGATCTTCTCCCACAGCACCTGTTCCTGCATTGCTCCGGCTGCATCCTTAACCATCGTTCCGGCTGCAAGGCTTCCGTTTGCGTACCGGAATCTCCAGCCTCCGGCTGCATTTTTATCATCCTTCTGCCAATTACTGCGGCCAACTCCGTTCTGACCGCTCACCGGTTTTGTGATAATGCCGTTAATGCTGTTTACCAGTCCCTTCACCGGATCAGAAGAAAATGTTCCGGGATCCTCTGTCTTCGGCTCAGAGGTCTTATTCGGGCCACCGGATGTGGAGGTCACCTTTCCGCTTGAACCGCCCGAGGAGCTTCCACCAGAGGAGCTTCCGCCGGAACTACCCGAAGAACCGCCCGAGGAGCTTCCACCGGAGGAGCTTCCCGTATAGGTTCCCACACGGATCTGGGAACGGAATTCTGCGGTCTTTTCATTCAGCTCTTTTGCTGCTTCCACTACCTCTGCATCTGTCTTTGCCGTTGTCTTCGCCTTTTCCGCCTTTGTGATCGCCGCCTCAAGTGTCCGCATCGTCAGGGTCGGAACAAATCGCGTTCCCTTATCAACACGCTTCGGGGCCTTGTCAGAAGCAATAACTCCGTCCTTTGCCTTGCGTGCATCCTGGATCGCCGCGTCGATAAGAGCGTCTGTCAGAGTGATCGTCAGCTCTCCGTTTTTGTAAAGGATCGTGTAATTCTCATTTCCGCCCGAAACGGTTCCTCCATAAGGGGTGATCGTATAAACGCCATTTTTTGAGGTATCTGCCGCTGTATCCTTAAACAAGATACCGCTCATTGTATCTGTTCCCTGAAGACCGGTCACCGCTGCTGTGTAGGAGGGCTTCGGTGCTCCCACCTTGATGGAAAAGCTGTCTGCTGTTACCGTAAGCTCTGCTGCTGTCACCGTAAGGACTGCGGGCTTATATTGAATATCATAATTGCTGCCGGAAAGCCCGCTCGGTGTAATACTGTAGCTTCCCACCTTATCATACTGCTTATAATTAAACTTATAAGAAATTCGGCCTTTCAGATTACTTACCTTATCGGTACCGAGAAATCCGCTGTAGGTAACTCCCGCTCCCTGTGGCTGTTCCCCGTAAACGATCGTATTGGGCTTTGCCGTAACGTTAAGTACGGCAGGAGCGATGATGAATTCCTTGCGGATCGGTGTCCAGTTTTCATTACTGTCGGAAGCTGCGGAAACCGTCAACGATGCGGTTCCGGCATTCCGGTTATTCTCATAAGCTACAAGATAAGAGCCTGTCGGCATCTCGATGCCGTCCTTCTTTACAGAAAGTCCGTTTCCGGCTGCCGGAGTGATCTGGCTTCCGGTATATGTGTAGGAACCGTTTACATCGACCGTCACGGTGCTGATCGTTTTTGCCTTGACCGTGTAAGGAATATATACCTTGACCGATGCAGCATTCCCCTCCAGACAATAATTTCCGCTATCGGCACCGCCCAGCGAAACCTCCACCTGTACCTCGGCAGTCCCGACATTCTCCGTTGGAAAAGCCGGGAGCGGTCTGCTTATATTGACACTCACATCATCCCCGGTGAGGATCCCCTCTGCGCCATCTGATGTAACCTTTAAGCTTCCCGACTCTGCGTCGGAAGGCACCGCCGTGGTTCCGTCATACACCTTCTGGAGCTTAAACGAACCTGCTTCAACCTTAAGAGCTCTCTTTAAAACATGGATCGACGTATTGGCTTCCGTTCCTGCAGCTATAGCACTTCCGGTATATTTTGCATAAACCGTATGATCGCCGGCCTTAAGGCTGTTCTTATCCAGCCGGATCGTTGCCTTTGCTCCGCTTACCGGCTGAGGAGCTCCGAGCCTTCGGCTATCCTCCAGCCCATCCAGATAAAACTGAACGGAGCCCTCCGATTCTCCGGACGGATCTACAAGAATTGCGGATACCTCTATCTCATCCCCATAGAAGGACGTACTCTTATCCGTTGCAAGGTTAAGTCCCGGTGCAGCTGTGTATGAATAATCGGAGGCAGAAAGCTCCAGACTGCTTCCATACAGCTCCTTCGTTGTATCGTCAAAGGTATATGTGATCGTATTGGAACCGATCGTGACCTTATACTGTCCTTCGCCTGTCTTTGTCCCACCGACCATAAACAGCTTATCCGGTGCTCCGATCGTTCCCAAATCACAGTTGGTCACATCCACAAGATAGTTTTCTCCACCGGTGGACACGATATTCCACATGTGGTTTTCTGCTGTCCCGTCATCTTTCTGCATTGTCCCCGTAACGGTATAGCAGGTAAGCGCTGTATCCGAAAATCCGGGAAGTCCCTCTGTGCTTCCGAGGGGATCATCCGCCGCACCGCAGGTTAGATCGCAAAGATACTGGAATGCCTTTGCATATCCTTCGCAGACTACCTTCACACCGGTTTTTCCGGAAAATACATCCAGCATCTGCCACGGACTTCCATAGGCCATAGACGAATCGGCAGCTGCAGCGCTGTCATAAGACACCCGATCACAGATTTCTTTCTTATAAGCAGAAAGCTTCTTGTAATCACTTTTCGCTTTGTTGTCGGCAACGATTTTTTCTGCATTTGCTTTTACTGCCGCCAATGTTGTCCCGAGATCAGAGATCGTTTTTACTTTATATTGATTGCTGCCATCCTGATACTCCTTTGCAGCCGCAAATTTGAAGATCCACTTTGAAACACGTCCCGTTAATGTATTTCCATCTTTAGAGGCCTCCATCTGGATCTCCGTAGACATTCCTTTTGTCTTGTCAAACCAATATAGGCTGTAAGGACAGTCTACTAAAAGGCAGTCTAAGATAAGCCCTGTATCGATCGCAGAATATGTCTGGATCAGGCTCTTATCTTCCTCTGTAAGGCTTCCGGATGTTGCGGAGGTCCATGTTCCTTTCGTTTTATCCGGATTTTCGATCTCGATGCCGGTATCGGATTTTTCTCCCTTGGCGATCTTTTCGAT
>ENA-UESP01001704-UESP01001704.1-human-gut-metagenome-genome-assembly--contig:-NODE-1704-length-13715-cov-15.988635_pt1 | contig 13715 bp, 12 predicted proteins | sample MGYA00243003_ERZ508004 | MGnify/ENA primary metagenome ERZ508004 (study PRJEB26167, sample SAMN06115443) | human gut metagenome | host: Homo sapiens | place: China:Henan | collected 2015-07-29...
GGCCGTACCCTGCACCCCGATAACGTCGCAGCCGGCCCCGCCAGCTACGGCCTGACCGACTCTCTGGGCCGCGTCCACGGCGATGCTCAGTTTGCAGGTTCCTCTTCTGTGCCTGCACACGTCGAGATGATGGGCCTCATCGGCATGGGCAACAACCCGATGGTCGGCGCTACTGTCGCCTGCGCTGTTGCTGCTGCACAGGCCAACGCCTAAATCCTTTTCCCAAGTTCGGCAGAGGGGGCTGCTTGTAAAAGGGCAGCCCCCTTTTTATGCTGATAGATGTTCGCAACCACAAACCACGAAGCAATCAAGGAAGGAAAAACATGAAGAAAGCTCAGATCAAGAAGAGCGTGTCTGCACTGGCTATGGCAGCGGTCATCGCGGTCAGCCTGTTTGGCTACGGCTGCGGTGCAAAGTCTGCCTCTACCAGTTCTGACGCAGGTGTGTCCGGTGACTTCACCGCCACTGCCAAGGGCTTCGGCGGCGACGTTTCCGTCACCCTGACCCTGACCGACGGCGCCATCACCGGCTGCACCGCCGAGGGCAAGGACGAGACTGAGGGCGTCGGCTCTCAGGCCATCGCCAAGATGCCCGGCGAGATCGCCGAGAGCGGCAGCATCGCCGTGGACGGCGTGTCCGGCGCTACCATCACCTCTACCGCCATCAAGGAGGCTGCTGCAGCTGCCCTGACCGCTGCCGGCCTGAACCCCGATGACTACAAGACCGCTGTGGAGAAGGACGCTGCCGCCGAGGACTCCACTGTTGACGCAGATGTCGTCGTCGTCGGTGCAGGCGGCGCAGGCATGACTGCTGCCATCACCGCTGCCGCTGAGGGCAAGAGCGTCGTCATCCTCGAGAGCCAGTCCATGGTGGGCGGCAACTCCGTCCGCGCTACCGGCGGCATGAACGCCGGCAAGACCGTCTATCAGGATGAGAACGAGTTCGGCGAGTCTGCCGGCGTCGAGAAGACCCTGAAGACTGCTGCCGAGAAGTACGCCGACAACGAGACCATCACCGCTCTGGCAAAGACCGTCTCTGAGCAGTGGGCTGCCTATCAGGCCAACCCCACCGGCTACTTCGACTCTGTCGAGCTGATGGAGCTGGATACCATGATCGGCGGCAAGGGCATCAACGACCCCGAGCTAGTCGAGACCCTGTGCGCAAACTCCGCTGACGCCATCGACTGGCTGGACGAGCACGGCATCACCCTGCACAACGTCTCCAGCTTCGGCGGTGCATCCGTCAAGCGCATCCATCGCCCTGTGAACGCAGAGGGCAAGACCGTTTCCGTCGGCTCCTACATGATCCCCCTGCTGGAGGAGAACTGCGAGAAGGCCGGCGTCAAGATGATGCTGGACACCACCGCAACGGAGATCCTGACCGATGCCAACGGCGCTGCCGTGGGCGTCAAGGCCACCGGTGCTTCCGGTGAGACCGTCACCGTCAACGCCAAGGCAGTCGTTCTGGCTACCGGCGGCTTCGGCGCAAATCTCGACATGGTCGTCAAGTACAAGCCCGAGCTGAAGGGCTTCATGACCACCAACGCCCCCGGCATCCAGGGCCAGGGCATCGAGATGGCACAGGCCATCGGCGCTGCTACCGTGGACATGGACCAGATCCAGATCCACCCCACCGTTGAGGCCAACACCGCTGCCCTCATCACCGAGGGCCTGCGCGGCGACGGCGCGATCCTCATCAACGAGGAAGGCCAGCGCTTCATCGACGAGGTCGGCACCCGCGATGTCGTCTCCGCCGCTGAGATCGCTCAGACCGGCAGCTACAGCTGGCTGGTCGTCGATCAGGCCATGGCCGATGCTTCCAGCGTCATCCAGGGCTACATCAAGAAGGGCTACACCGTCACCGGCTCCACCTACGAGGAGCTGGGCAAGGCTATGGGCGTCGATGCCGTTGCCTTCGCAGAGACCATGGAGAAGTGGAACGGCTACGTTGAGGCCAAGAATGACCCCGACTTCGGCCGTACCAGCTTCGCCAACCCCCTGAACACCGCTCCCTACTACGCTGTGAAGGTCACCGCCGGTGTCCATCACACCATGGGCGGTCTGAAGATCAACGCCAACACCGAGGTGCTGAACGAGAAGGGCGAGGTCATCCCCGGCCTGTTCGCAGCAGGTGAGGTGACTGGCGGCGTCCACGGTGCAAACCGTCTGGGCGGCAACGCTGTTGCTGACTTCACCGTCTTTGGCCGCATTGCCGGTGCTGCTGCCAGCGACTACGCCGCATGAGCACCCGCAAGCAGCCTCAACCAGCAAAAGGCGCAAAACGCCTGAGCTGGAAGGCGAACCTCCTCTTCGCAGCCGTCATCCTGACGGCAGCTGCCCTGCTGGTCTTTCTGCTGCGTCCGCGCAGCAAGGCGGAACCGCTGGCAGCAGTCGTGGACTTCGGCGGCGGCATCACCGAGGTGCTGCCGCTGGATAAGGACTACGATTACCTGTATGATGTGGGCAGCTATGTCGTTCATTTACAGGTAAAAGACGGCACCATCTCGTTTCAGGACAGCCAATGCCCGGACCATGTCTGTGAGCAGTTCGGCCGGCTGAGCGAGGAAGGTGCATGGGCGGCCTGCGTCCCTGCCGGGGTGTATGTGAAGCTGGCTCCGCTGAGCGAGGCCGAAGCCGCATCCTGACAAGACAAGATCATCCGAGACACCCGCAATGTTCTGCAAAGGACACTGCGGGTGTCTTTTTTGCATAAAAACCGGAAATAATTTTGTAAATAAAAGGTGAAATGAAATTTGGACGCTTGTGTATTTCAGAAAAATGCGATACACTACCAATAACGGATTTTTCGTGCAAAGGGGTCACGCTGCCCTTTTGCATACCATAGGAGGAAAAGCATGATCTGGAAAAAGAAAAAGGATGCGTCCGCTGAGGCTGCTGAAACCGCAGAAGCCAAGTCCGGTGTGTCTGCATTCGCCAAAAAGAACTGGAAATGGCTCGTGCCGGTGGTCGTCGCGGCGGCAGCGGGCGCTGTCTTTCTCATAGGCGGCGGGAATAAAGCTGCCAGCGGCGATGTGACCTACGCCGAGACGACGCCGGTCCGTCAGGATGTCTCTAACTCCCTGAGCGGCACCGGCACGCTGAACCCGGCCAATACATATACCGTCAAGTCTCTGGTGGACGGCAAGATCCTCACCGGCGGCTTTGAAGAGGGCGATAAGGTGGAAGAGGGCGATGTGCTCTACACCATCGACAGCTCGGACGCCTCCACCAATCTGGAAAAGGCCAGCATCGCCCTGCAGCAGGCCCAGCGCAGCTACGACAAGACCGTAGACCTCCAGTATGTCCGCGCAGAGGTGGACGGTACGGTCAGCAGTCTCAAGGTCGCAAAGGGCGACCAAGTGACCAGCGGCCAGGAGGTGGCGGTCATCCGCGACAGCTCCAAGATGCTGCTAAACCTGCTGTTCCCGGCAGCCGACGCCGCCAACTTCTCGGTGGGCCAGAGCGCCGACGTGGTGCTGGACGGCACCTTTGAGACGCTGAAAGGCACCATCACCGCCGTCACCGGCACCGACGAGCTGAGCACCGGCAACCTGCTGGTGCGCACCGTCACCATCCGGGTCAACAATGCCGGCGGTCTGACCACCGCTCAGGCCGCTACCGCCAGCATCAACGGCGTCAGCTCCATCGCCTCTGCCACCTTTGCCTATCAGGCAGAGCGCACCCTGACCGCTCTGGCCAGCGGCACCGTTTCCGCCATCAATGTGCAGGAGGGCGACGCGGTCTCCAAGGGCGACATCCTCATCGAGCTGACCGGCGACGATCTGACCGAATCCATCCAGTCTGCTTCCGAGTCCCTGCGCAGCGCCGAGATCTCGATGCAGAACCAGCAGGACAATATGTCCAACTATACCATCACCTCGCCCATCAGCGGCACCATCATTGAGAAGGACGCCAAGCAGGGCGACGCCCTGACCTCCGGCAGCACCCTCTGCGTCATCTACGACCTGAGCTATCTGGAGATGGTCATCAATGTGGATGAGCTGCAGATCGGCGCACTGTCCGTGGGCCAGAAAGTCCAGCTCACCGCTGACGCTGTGTCGGACAAGACCTATGTCGGCACAGTTACCCGTGTGTCCATGAAGGGCAGCTCCAGCGGCGGCACCACGACTTACCCCATCACCATCCGCATCGATGACACCGACGGCCTGCGCCCCGGCATGAACGCCAACGCTGAGATCGTCGTGGCCGAGGCCAACAACGCCCTCGTCGTGCCGAATGCTGCCGTTATCCGCGGCGGCTATGTGCTGGTGAGCAAGAAGTCTCCCAGCGCAGCCAATGCGGTGGAAGACATGGACGCACCGGAGGGCTATGTCTACGTCAAGGTCGAGACCGGCGTCAGCGACGACAGCTACACCGAGATCAAGAGCGGCCTGCAGGAGGACGACACGGTGGCCTACGACACCAGCTCTGTGTCGGATGACTATTACAGCGACAGTATCTGGTAAGGAGGTGCCCCATGAGCGCTCTGATCGAATTTGAGCAGGTGTGCAAGTATTATCAGATGGGCGATACGCTGGTAAAGGCCGCCGACCACATCACGATGAAGATCGAGAAGGGGGAGTTCGTGGCCATCGTGGGCCAGTCCGGTTCGGGCAAGTCTACCTGCATGAACATCATCGGCTGTCTGGACGTCCCCACCCACGGCATCTACCGGCTCAATGGCCGGGATGTGGGCAGGATGAACCGGGACGAGCTGGCGGATGTACGCAACGAGATGCTGGGCTTCATCTTCCAGCAGTATAACCTTCTGCCCCGGCTGAACCTTCTGGAAAACGTGGAGGTGCCGCTGGTCTACGCCAACATCTCCCGCGCCGAGCGCCACAAGCTGGCCAAGGATGTGCTGGAAAAGGTGGGTCTGGGCGACAAGCTCAAGAACCTGCCCAACCAGCTCTCCGGCGGCCAGCAGCAGCGCGTTTCCATCGCACGGGCTCTGGTGCGCAACCCGGCGGTCATCCTCGCCGACGAACCCACCGGTGCTCTGGACTCCCACACCGGCCGCGAGGTCATCGGGATGCTTCAGCAGCTCCACAGAGAGGGCCATACCGTGGTGCTCATCACCCACGACAATTCCATCGCCGTGCAGGCGGAGCGAATCATCCGTCTGGAGGACGGTCAGGTGGTGTACGACGGCGACGCCCACGCGCCTGAGGCCATCGTGCAGCCCACTCTGTCCGGCGAAGCGGCACAGGAGGAAGCAAAATAATGGTATTAGAGACTTTCCGCCAGGCACTGCAGAACGTCTGGAGCAATAAGCTGCGCACCTTTCTGACCATGCTGGGCATCATCATCGGCGTCATGGCGGTCATCGTCATCGTCGGTCTGGGCAACGGCATGACCAGAAGTATGCGGGACAGCTTTTCCGCAATGGGTACCAACACCCTCTCCATCCAGATATGGGGCTATGGTTCCCGCACCGCGACGGTGGATGATCTGTACGACATCGTCAAAAAGAACCCTGAACTGCTTTCCTCCATCTCGCCGCAGCTGGATTTCAGTGACAACACCCCCAAGGTGGGCACGACGCAATACCGTTACGGTACGGTGTACGGCGTGGATGAGAACTACATCAAGTCGAAGGGCTACACCCTCGCCAAGGGCCGGAACATCCAGTATATGGACATCACAGACAACAAGCAGATCTGCGTCATCGGCGATTACATCAACCGCACGGCCTACGGCGGCAATGCGGTGGGCCAGACCATCAAGCTCGGCGCGTACAAGTTCCGCATCGTGGGCGTGCTGAAGGCCAAGATCTCCAATCACGACCAGCAGGAGGGCAGCGACGACGACAGCGTCTACCTGCCCTACACCACAGCCATGCGCCTTTCCAACGAAAGCTCGCCGGACTCCTACTCCGCCATCATGGTGGACGAGGGCCAGGCCAACGAGGCCAAGGCTGCGGTGGAGCAGGGACTGTATGACATCTTCAAGAGCGACAGTGCTTACTATGTCTACAGCGCCAGCGAGTGGCTGGAAGAGATGAACAAGATGATCAACATGGTCATCGTCATCCTCACCGGCATCGCCAGCATCTCGCTGCTGGTGGGCGGCATCGGCATCATGAACATCATGCTGGTGTCGGTCACCGAGCGCACCCGTGAGATCGGCATCCGCAAGGCCATGGGCGCGAAGGAAAGGACCATTCTGGCTCAGTTCGTCACCGAGGCAGCTACCACTTCGGCCCTCGGCGGCACGCTGGGCATCGTCCTTGGCTATATCGTGTCGGCCATCGCCAATCAGGTGCTTCCCATGTTCACCGACGGCATGGACGTCACGGTCAGTCCGTCCTTCAACTCCATCGTGGCAGCTTTCGGCATCTCGGTGTTCATCGGTGTGCTGTTCGGCTATCTGCCCGCAAAACGCGCCGCACGGCTCAACCCCATTGACGCGTTGAGATATGATTAACCTCTCCGTCTGTGCCTTTGGCGCAGCCACCTCCCCTGACGAGGGGAGGCCTTGGCAGTACGGAAAGCTTTCTCTCTTCGCCAGAGGCTCCCCTCGGTAGGGGCAACAACGACGACCGCCGCCAGTGGCGGAAACAGGGAGTCGTTGCTGGGGCAGCGGCCAGCAAGACGCGCGCAATGCGCAGCGGATGCTGGGTGCCGCAACCCGGCCTTGTCGAGCGAAGCGAGACTGAGAGGTTTAACATTTTTTATAAGGAGATCACAATGAAAAAACGTCTTCTCGCATTTCTGCTGGCGGTCAGCATCGCAGTGTCGATGCTGGTGATGCCGGCATCGGCTGCGGGCAACAACACCGCCGTCCAGTTTGCCATCACGCTGGGTGCCATGGATTCCGAGCAGTCCGGCGCACTGGATGCAGCCGTGACCCGCGGCGCATTTGCCAGAATGCTGACCTCTTACTCTACCTACCGGGAGAGCGTCTCTTCCCAGGGGGCAGTGGGTACCCTCTACACCGACCTGCCCGGCTCCTCGGCATGGGCGCCCTATGTCCGCATCGCCGTGCAGCAGGGCTGGATGAACGGCTACACCGACGGCAGCTTCCGCCCGAACAATGCCGTCACGCTGGAAGAAGCCTGCACCGCAGTGCTCAAGCTGATGGGCTATAAGATGACCGACCTGAGCGGCGCGTTCCCCAACGCCCAGCTCAACAAGGCCGGCGAGCTCGGCCTGCGTGCCGGCCTCGACCGCCGTCAGGGCGAAGCGATGAACTACGAGGACTGCGCCGTCCTGCTCTACAATGCCCTCACTGCCAACAACGCCAGCGGTTCGGCCTACGGCACGACCCTGGGCTTTACCGTGAGCAATGGTCAGGTGGACGGCTCCACCATCCTGCTCAGCAGCCTGGAAGGCCCCTTCGTGGCTTCGGAGAGCACAGTACTGCCCTTCGTCCCTGCCAGCGTCTACCGCAACGATAAGGTCTCCGGCTCCGCAGAGCTGAACAAATACGACGTCTACTACTACAGCGAGAGCCTCAAGACCCTCTGGGTCTATACCCGCCGTGCCGCAGGCCGCATCACCGAGGTGTCTCCCACGGCCAGCGCTCCCGCTTCCATTACGGTGGCAGGCACGTCCTACACGCTGGGCAGCACGGCCATTGCTTCCCAGGTGTCCTCCCTCAACGGCGGCGGTGTCGGCCAGGTGGTCACTCTGCTGCTGGGCATGAACAATGTGGCCGCAGGCATCATCACCGGTGAGGAGGCCGACGAGGTCTTTTACGGCGTGGTGCAGTCGGCTTCCCGCAACCTCATCGACGAGGACAACAGCGCCGATGTGCTTCAGACCGTCAAGGTCCTGTGTACCGACGGCCTTGCCCGCGAGGTGAACGTAGACAAAAGCCTGAACTTTCCCACCGGCTGGCTGGTGGAAGTGCGGGTCAGCCCCGAAGGCGAGAGCGTGGAAACGATCGATGAGCGCTCCGTCAGCGGCACTGTGAACGAGAACGCCACCGCGCTGGGCGATAGGGCTCTGGCGGATGACGTGCAGATCCTTGATACGAGTACAGGGGGTGTGGCTGGGACGGTTCGTCCCAGCCGCCTATCGGGGGTAAACTTAAAGGCTTCCGATGTCCGTTACTACACCACCAACCCGCAGGGGCAGATCGACAAGCTCATCCTGAACGATGTGACCGGTGACCTGTGGTACTACGGTGTGCTGGACGATGTGAAGAACGTCGCCACGAACTACAGCACCCTTCTCAGCGCCATCAAGGCTCAGCCGGGCGACGGCACCATTGATACCGATGCAGTCGTCAGTCAGGTGAAGAGCATCATGGTACCCACCACCACAGAGATCCTGTGGGGCGTTATCTCCGGCGACATCCTCAGCACCGCGTGGGAACGCCTGACCAGCAACACCGGCGCACTTCTGGGCCTCGGCTTCCAGCAGATCGCCAAGATCACCGGCACTCCCTTCAGCCAGATATTCAACTTCATCGGCAGCGGTGCGACCTATATCGGCTACGTCAGCGGCCAGCAGGTCAGTCTGAGCACTTCCATCAAGTATCCTGTGCTGGCCGGCGGCATCGCGGTCTGCCAGGAGACGACCGGCGCTGTCCGCAACATGGTGCAGCTGATGCCCATGAAGATCGACAAAGTGGGTGCGGCCAGCGTCCTTTCCTCCAAGGGCGAAAGGTTTGAAATGGCCGATGATACGCAGGTCTACCTGTGGTACAAGGGCCAGTATTACTACACCAAGCTCACTTCCGTCAACTCCGATGATTACTACCTTACCGGCTGGTACGACAACTTTGGCTGCGCGGCTGGCAAAAAGGTGCGTATCATCGTCGCCGTCAAGAAAGACTGATGACAGGCTACTACAGCTGCCCCGCGCGGCTTGCCCGGCAGATGCGCCAGCTGCTTTTCCCGAGGCGGTGTCCCTGCTGCCGCAGGGTGCTGGGAACGCTGCCGTTCTGTGAGGTGTGTACACCGCGGCTGGAAGAGCTGCGCCGCGGCCCGGTCATGCGGCTGGACGCGAGCCGCCACTATCTGGGCGCTCTGGACGGGGCGGCTGCGCCCTACCGGTATGAAGGCGTCGTCCGCAGCGCCATCCTCCGCGCCAAATACGAAGGCGAAAGCTGGACGGCGGTGGAGCTTGGCGTAGAGATGACGGTCCGGCTGTTCGGAGCAGAAGTGGAGATGCACTTTGCAGAGCCGGTGCCGGGTCTGGTCTCCGGTGCGGCCATCGGTTACGACTGTATCGTTCCGGTGCCTGCCACCAGCCGCCGGCGCGGCTACAATGTGCCGGAACGGATGGCGCAGCCTCTGGCCCATGCACTGAGCCTCCCGCTGCTGCCAAAGGCGCTCTGCCGCGTCCGGGCCGGACGCCATCAGGCAGGACTCTCGCTGGACGAGCGTCTGGCAAATGCGGCCGGTGCCTTCCGGGCGCAGGAGCCGGAGCTCGTGGAAGGGAAGCGGGTGCTGCTGGTGGATGACGTCATCACCACCGGCGCTACCGCCGCAGCCTGTGCGCAGGCACTGCTGGATGCGGGCGCCCACAGCGTCTTTGCCGTGGCAATGGCAGTCACCGAAAATGAAATGGACGCACCATCGAGAGCTTCTGGACGATGAGCGAAAAATCCAGAAAAAATCCAAGAAAAATAAAAAAAGCGCTTGACAAAACGGCCTATAGCGGGTATACTAATGGAGCTGTGAGCGATGAGCCACAACAAATATCCGGGTGTAGCGCAGTTTTGGTAGCGCGCTTGAATGGGGTTCAAGAGGCCGTGAGTTCGATTCTCGCCACTCGGACCAAACAAAGATAATCCGAACTTGTTTCCGATAGGAGATGGGTTCGGATTATTTGTTTTCTTCGGGAAACTTAATGCAGGTGTCCGTGGAAGATGAAATCCGAAATCATAGATTGACCGACATAAGCCACAACATGATTTCAGGAGGATACAAACATGAAGTACGATGCAAGAGCTTGCCATTTCAACATGGACACCGGCTGCGTGGAGCTGCTGCTCCGGGATGGGAGAATGATCTCCATTGACTGCACCGGGGTCGAGGATGCACTGGACGTGACCATGGCGCAGAAGTCGGAACTGGATTACCTCATCTACAATGATCCGCTGAGCTACGCGGATTTGATTCTGAATGGAGACCCAGAGGGATACTTGAAAAATGCAACCGAGAACCATGGGTTAGATAATTAAAGGCAAAACAAAAACAGGGTGCGCCCATCCGGATGCACCCTGCAAAAATCCACATACGATAGTGATATGTACAACAGGGCGTTCCCCGTCGGGAACGCTCTGTTTCTCATTGCTAGGGGCATGATGAGCCTGCTCCGCCTGCCACGCGGCAAGCTCGCGTTTGCGCAGCGCAGCGGAGCAATGAAAGCCCCAGTGGGGCTTTTAAGCGACCGAACGGTCTTGCGCAAGCAAGATGGAGGGGCCTTGCCCCGACAAGTGACCGCTGGCCTTCCTCGCTGTTCCAGCAGGCAAGGATCGCCGGGTAGAATGCCCGTGCCAGACGGTCGATGACTTCATCGGGATAAGGGGAAGTATTTGTGGACTTTTTCTTTTTGTTCAAACGCACGCTCCTTTGACTGTCCCACCGTGGCAAAGCCGGGCGAGAAAATCAAAATTCCAATTTTTATCAGGCGCAAGGGCGCAGAAGTTTTCTGCCCTGCACTTGCGGCTGGTGGCTCGTTGATGGCTTACAAGCGCCTGTCGTTATGCGACTTTTTCATCGTTCAGCAGTTCTTCAAACTGTGCCATATATGCCTTGTGCTGTTTCAGAATCTTCATGGATTCCATTTTCACATAGGCATCATCAGGCACCTTGGGGAGATACTTCATCAGAAAATCAACATCCTGCTGGATTCGCCGGACGGCAGCTTCCAGCGCAGAATAGTTGATTCCGTAGATGCGTTTCTGCGGAGCAGAGCGGTCCTCCGGGTGCAGGATCTCGTGCACGATCTGTTTGCGGTTCGGAAAATCTGCTCTGGCAAGACGGTGCATATCGGCATCACGGACTTTGAACTGCCCGGACAGGATCTTCTCTTTCGTACCGGGCATCATCTGCTCCATGATCTCCACGCCCCGCATGAACTTTTCAGAACGGGCAACATAGGATTCGCTAACGTTGTTCCGCTCTGCAATCTGCTTGCGGGCGCTTGTATCTGTGGCAGTGGGAGGAATTGTGTCAATTTGACACAATTCCTCCGGGGCGGTTTTCTTGGAAGCGGCCGTGTGCTGGTTGTTGCCGTTTCCACCGGGCTTTCGATGTTCCACACTGTACTGCTTTCCAATGAGAAACTTCTTCTGCTCCGGTGTGAGGTTGCGCCGCCCCAACTAACTGTATTTGGATATTCTATGGTAACTTCAGCATATAAAAATCCGAAGATTGCTCTAATGAAGCCAATGATATTTTTATTGGATTATAGTGGATTTTTCCTTGAATTTTATATGTTTTAGATTCGAACTTTTTCCATCCATCAAAAAAGTAGTTAGGAACTCTTTTTCCGTCAATAATCTGAACTCCGTCTATGATTTCTCCCATTACAACACGATGCTCTCTTTGGTATTGATATCGGGGAGATTTATAAAAAAGGTTTTCAACCGTTCCATTTACGAACATTTTTTTTTTTTTTTGACTTATCTCTTGAGGGCGATTGATACAACACCGTATGCTCACAATAATTTATGCCTTGCGCTGCTTTTATTTTTTCCAAATCCTGTTTGAATCCAAGATAGTCTATGAGTACAGCAAATCCTTGCTCGCAGTTGAATTCTTCTATAACTTTCTTTGAAATTGCTATTCTATTATCTGCTATGTTATTCTCGTAAACAGTATATGTACAAAAAATTGGCAGGTCATCATTTTGAAAAATCCCAAGATAGTTAACTGCTGTTCCTCTGGTATCTGCAAAAATTGCTCCCTCTGTCTGGTCACCTCGACTATGATCCGAGTTTTCTGATTCAAGGCCTCTAAAATATCGAGCCGGACGCATAAATAGTTTTCCGTCGAGCAAGTCATTTGCATATGCTTCTTCAGTTACAAACTTTACAAGGTATTTTATTAGATTATTACCCAATTCAAAGTTCCTCTTTATTATTTGTTTCCGCCGAGTCGCTACGCCACCGTCTCATGGTCGGAGCATCTGTTATTTTGTTGCGGTTACGATAATCTTTAACCTTGCGCCAGAATGTTGCAGGTTTCAGATGGAGTTCATTCATCATAATTTTAGGTGTTGTTTTTCCATTTTGCCAGTCGTTATACAATCTTTCAAATTGTGTCTCGTCTATTTCAATCGGTTTTCTACCTTTGTACTTTCCCTCAGCCTTAGCTTGCTCAATTCCAATACGCTGACGTTCAAGAAGATTTTCATGCTCGATCTGTTTTAATTCGGTCAAAATAGATACAGCGAACTTTCCGATAGATGTAGAAGTATCAAGATTTTCTCTGATGCTAATAAAGGTCACTTTCTTTAGTTCTAGTTGCTCTACAATTTTCAGAAAAACTCGCACATTATAAGCGACTTCAGAAAAAGCATTAACAATGACAGTATCGCCCTCTCTTACAGATTTGAGCATATCTGTGAGTCTTGGAGCATCCAAACTGGTGCTGCTGATTTTATCCACATAGAATTTTTCAACAGCATATTGATCGATAAAGGTCTCTTGCGTAACTGAATCTAATTTTCCGGTTAATGTTTTTGCATAGCCAATCTTCATCTATCATCCCTCCCGTACTATCAGAATTGTATCATGCTTTGATAGTAACTTCAATATCATAATGTACGATTCCCGCAGCATGGGTCTGCCCTGTTCGTCCAGAAGCTGCTTCCCGGTGAACTTGTCGTGCTGGTATATCAGGTACGCTTCGATGGCGGTGTAGTCCGAGTTTTTATTACAATTCGATTATTCAAATCGTTGGCAACAACATCGAATTGTATGTCGCAAATATGTGGTTTATGGTTGAACGATGTAGCCGCCCTTGCGACTGAGGCGATATGCTTGAGCGTTGCCATACAGTTCACCCAGAACTTTCTCGGCGTGGAGCCGGAAAGCGGTCAGGTCTGCAAGTTTGTCAAGGAGTTACGCCCGGATCTGCTCGGTGTCTGCACCGCCGGAATTGAAGCGCCTTGCAAGCTGGTTGAGGTTGGTGCCCACCTTGCTGCACTAGGCAAGCAGGGTGGAAACAGCGGTCAGGGTTTCTTCTCCGCCGCCAGCAACGACAACAGTGCGCTCGATCTTTGCACTGTGCAGCGCACGGCGGATGAGGGTGGACAGGGAGAGATGAAGGAGTTTTGCAGTACATTCGAGTTCCAGTTTTTCGCGTTCCGTCACTCGGAACTTGATGATGTGCGTTTTGTTGTTCGACGTGTCGTGGTGCTGGGAATTGCTAGGGGTCGATTGAACATTCGTTTTGGTCATTGTACCTCCTGTCTGTTCGATAACTCCTCGGTGAAGTTATGTAAGGCACGACACGCCGTTCTTTCGCACCGTAAGGTGCGAATATGAGCAGGGTTTGGGGTTGGACCGCGTTTGCGCAGCGCAGCGCAGCAATGAAAGCCCCAGTGGGGCTTTTAAGCGGCAGCGCGGTCTACGACAGCAGATGGAGGGGCGTTGCCCTGACAAGCGCTGCCCCAACAAGATCACTTCGGAAATGCAGACGCATTGCAGAAGTGAAGTCCCGGAGGGACAGAACATTTTCAAGAATTGAAAATTTGTGGCCACGGGACGGTTCTTGCCCTCTACCGCTGCGCTCAAAATCGTTTCCGGGTA
>ENA-UESP01001705-UESP01001705.1-human-gut-metagenome-genome-assembly--contig:-NODE-1705-length-13708-cov-4.149586_pt1 | contig 13708 bp, 9 predicted proteins | sample MGYA00243003_ERZ508004 | MGnify/ENA primary metagenome ERZ508004 (study PRJEB26167, sample SAMN06115443) | human gut metagenome | host: Homo sapiens | place: China:Henan | collected 2015-07-29 | study...
TTCTCTGACCGGAATCACACGGCAAGTATCTTATTGAAAAGAAGCGGGGGATCAATTACAGGTTCATGGCTTCGGACAGCCCACAGGATTTAAGGATCTCCTTCTCCTTTGAAATAGCCTCATCCTCCAGAGCCTTTACCTTTGCAGACATATCTGCAACAAAGGCCTCATCCTTAACAGAACCAAGATTGATCTTTACATTAAACAGTGCAGACAGCACACAGGTTCTCGCCATCATGGCAGAAACAAGACCATCTGTAACTGCATTTGTATTTCCTCTCTTAACAACAGCTTCTGCGATCAGGAAGATCTTTGCCGCTGTTTCTGCAACCTCAAGAGGTACACCGGCTGCTTCTTTTAAGCCATTCTGCATTGCTTCTCTGCGAACCGCTTTTTCTTCTTCCGTGTTTTTCGGAAGTGCCAGTGCATCCATATATGTAGTAAAGGAGGTACTGTCCTTCTGGATCGCGTCGATCAGAGTCTTTCTAAGCTCCTCTGCCTGTTCAGACAGACTACACATCTCGTCCTCCACCTCTGCATATTTCGCTTTTCCGATCGTCAGATTGGCCACCATCTCTGCCAGAGCAGCACTTAAGCCGCCGGCGAGAGCAGCCACACTTCCGCCGCCCGGTGCCGGGGCATCTGATGCTGTTATCTCTGTAAACTGTTCCACTGTCAGATCTTTTAAATCACCCATTGTTCTTTTGCTCCCTGCTTTCTATTCTGATTTTTCTGTTTATTCTTCTTCAAGAAGCCTGTTTTCCATGATCTGTGCCGGGTCAAAGTTAGCTACCTGCAGATAATACTCTGCACAGTCTACAAGAGCCTGCATCGGAAGAAGGCCTACGATCTCACTCTCAAGAACCGGAACACCGTACCGTTTTGCTTCCATCTTAACCGCCTCAAAAGCACGGTAAACAGCTGTCTTTGTATAATCTGTCAGGTTCATGGAAACCTGAGCCAGATTTCTGTCCTCCAGCATTACGCCGATTGCTTTAATATAATGATATCCGCCATTAATATTGCGAACTCGTCTTGCGATCTGGTTTGCGATCTCAATATTGGACGTTCCGAGGTTGACATTGTAAGCAACTAACGGCATTCTTGCGCCGACTGCACTGACACCGGCTGTCGGATGGATCGTGGACGGTCCGAAATCCGGAGCCCACATAGAGGTATCCTTCATCTTTTCCGCCATTCCCTCAAACTGTCCCTTACGGATGCTGGCAAGATTTGCTCTGTGGGGAGCAGTTGCAGATGCCTCGTACAGGAAGCAGGGAACACCGTATTTTTCTCCGACTGTCTTTGCTACTTCCTTCGCCACTGCGTCTGCTTCTTCCAGAGTCGTATTGCGGCACGGGATAAACGGAACAACATCAACTGCGCCCATACGCGGATGCTGGCCTTCGTGCTTTGTCATATCGATCAGCTCTACTGCTTTTCCGAAGGATTCGATCACGGCATCTCTAAGGGCCTCCGGCTCTCCGATCGCTGTGATCACGCAGCGGTTGTGGTTCGGATCTGTCTGGTAATCCAGCAGTCTTACTCCTTTTTTTCCTCTGAAGCAGTCCGCGATCTTTTCAACCTTTTCCATGTCACGGCCTTCGCTGTAATTCGGTACGCATTCGATCAGTTTATTTCCCATTGTTCTTTCCTCCAGTATTATTATTTATGATTCCGGCAAAAACCGCTATTGTATCAGGTTTCGTCCTCCAGCTTAATCTCACCTCCGGAGAGAGACCTGTAAATTTCAGTGCATTGCCTTCGCTTAAGCTTTTTTCCCCGACTCCTTCGGCAAAAACAGAAAGGCTTCCTTTAAAGCAGTATAAGATTCCTTCTGTAAGACTCATGGCCGTCATATTTCCTGTTTCAGGGAGCAGCCTGAGTATTCCCTCACACTGCCCCTTTCTCATCATCAGGTTAAAATCTATGACCTTGCCGCGGCTTACGGTCTTGTCTGCCCCGTCAAAGCTGTGGGGCTTTAGTCTGGGAAGCCGGAGCATGTTTCCTCCATTATGGGAGAGCTCCATCTCGCCCTCAAGCGTCATGATCAGGCGCTCATAATCCGGCAGAGGGGTAAACACGCTTTCCTCAAGATCCACCGTTGCAGAGCTCACCCGCCACAGAAAATCCCGATCCTTGTATTCCGCATTTTCCGGTTCAATGGCAAGCTGAGTCGTTGTTCCTCCGCTCCAGGATGAAACAGAAAAATCTTCTTTTTTCAGATCTACAATACTAAATTCCGGCATGCTCTTTGCTCCTAGAATACCTCAATTGCCTCGCCGAGTGCTTCCTCTACCGCACGGATAAGGGAACCGTCCTCAATGATCTTCTCACAGTAGTTGATGTCCTCGTACATCTCTCTGTCTTCTTCGAGACGTGCTACCTGGCTGCGGACAAGATCATAAGCCGCCTGAGTTCCTTTTCCGAGACCCTTGTTACCACGCATATCGATTCCCTGACACGCAACCATAAGCTCCATTGCCAGAACACGGCGCACGTTGCGGCCGATCTCTCCGGCCTGTCTTGCGGCGATCGTACCCATACTTACATGGTCTTCCTGTCCTGCAGAGGACGGAATGCTGTCAACGCTGGCAGGATGTGCCAGTACCTTATTTTCGGAAACAAGTGCTGCGGCAGAATACTGCACGATCATAAAGCCGGAGTTTACACCGCCGTTCGGTGTCAGGAATGCCGGAAGTCCGCTGTACGCCGGATTTACAAGACGCTCGATACGGCGTTCGGAAACATCGGCAAGCTCAGATTCAGCGATCTTAAGGAAGTCAAAGCTTAATGCCATCGGCTGTCCGTGGAAGTTTCCGCCGGAGATTCCGACTCTGTCCTCTTTGAAAATAAGCGGGTTGTCCGTAACCGCATTGATCTCGATATCTACACGGCCCTGCACATAATTGACTGCATCCTTGCTGGCGCCATGGATCTGCGGACAGCAGCGGAGAGAATAAGCGTCCTGAACACGAATCTGACCCTGACGAGTTGTATTCTTACTTCCTTCAAGAAGCTTAAGAAGGTTTCTCGCCGTTGCCATCTGACCTGCATGGGGACGGATCTTATGGACTCTCGGATCTAATGCATCCACTACTCCATTCTGTGCCTCAAAGGACAGGGCAGCAGCAATATCCGCTGTCTTAAGCAGAGTGATGGCATCATGTAAAGCATGGGCGCCAACTGAGGTCATTGCCTGTGTACCATTATTTAAAGCCAGACCTTCTTTTGCGGAGAGCTCGATCACCGGAATACCGGCACGCTTCATTGCTTCCGCACCCGGAAGAAGCTCACCCTCATATTCGGCAAGTCCCAGTCCGATCATCGGAAGTACCATGTGGGACAGAGGTGCAAGGTCACCGGAAGCTCCCAGAGAGCCCTTCTCCGGGATAAACGGTGTAACACCCTTATTCAACATGGCGATCATTGTTTCGATCGTTTCCAGACGGATTCCGGAAAAGCCATTGGACAGATTGTTGATACGCAGGAGCAGGATTCCTCTTGCAATATCTTTATGGAAAGGATCTCCTGCACCCACTGCATGGGTAATGATCAGATTCTTCTGCAGGAGCTTGCACTCGTCCTGAGAGATCACCACGTCACTGAATTTTCCGAATCCGGTCGTGATTCCGTATACGACCTTCTTTTCTGCCACAAGATCGTCTACGACCTGTCTGGATTCCAGAATTTTATTGCGGCTTTCCTCTGACAAAACAACCTCTGCGCCGCCACGGCAAACTGCAATAATTTCATCCACTGTAAGGTCATGACCTGTAATTACCACTTTCTGCATATCCTTCGTCTCCTTTTAAAAATTATCTGTCCATATTATACTACAAAAGCGTCAAAAAAGCGTCAAATATTTCAGATTTTTCTATAATAGTTGCTAAATTATCCAACTCTTTCGCTTTACCACGCTAATATGGCAGTCGACTCAATCGTTCGGCGATATCACGCATCAATTCTTCTGTTTCCGGATTCCGTATTTTATCGGATATCTGTTTTCCCTTTTCATAATGCTTTTCGGCCAGCTCTTTATTTCCCTGCTCCAGATACAATAGGGAGAGATATCCTTCCGTGCGCTCCAGTCCCCAGAGATATCCGTTTTTCTCCAGACACCGCTCCGCTTTTTTCAGGTATTCCAGACTTTCCTCCATGTTGCCGCAGCCATACAAAAGCTGTCCGATGTTAGAATAGATCTGCCCCGTTCCGTTCGTCACGGCAGCCTTTTCTCCGGCGGTCTTTGCTTTTTGATAGTAGATCATTGCCTCCTTCGGATCATTCCTGCGGCGGTACAAATCTCCGAGATAATTGTAGCAGGCAGCGATACCCGGCCCGAACCGCTCCGGATCCAGATCCCGAAACAGAGACAGGGACTTGGTAAGCAGCTGCTCCGCCGTATCATAATCTTCTTTTCGGATGCAGCAAAGTCCCTTAAGACGCATAAGTGTGGCATACTCCTCCACCTGCTCTCCGGTCGGACGCCGAAAGCCATATTCCACGTATTGCTCCGCCAGCTCCATATTACCTGTCTGGATCCCATAGAAGATGAATTGCTTGATGCATGCCAAGATCATCTGATCATCACCTCTTGACTCCGCAAGCATCCTGCACTCCTTGATATCCTGTTCCCCGGCTTCATAATCCCCGGCAGCGATCTCATATCTTCCTTTAATATAATACATTTCCATCTTCATGCTGCGGATCAGAGGAGAGTCCTCCTTCAGGCCGATCACAAGACCGGCGAGCTCCAGCATTTTCTCTACGCCGGTCATAACACCGAATTCTTCCTGCGGCTCCGGGATATCCTGCCGCATGACAGGGAAGTTTTCATTGATGACGGTATAAAATTCCTTGAGATAATAGATCTGATACTGATAAGCCCGTACCTGATCATGACATTTCTCAAAATGATACGCTGCAAGAGAAAGCGGGCGAAATCCTGTGTCCTTTAAGGATGCATAATATTCACCCATTCTTCTGTGATACAGCTGTTTCTTTCCGTTTGACTGATTTTCATAAACGTACTCCTGAAACAGCCGGTGGCTGAATTTATAATAGACATTCCAGCCCACAAGGACCTCCCGGATCAGAAATTCCTCCTGAAGCCGCCCCAGCCGCTTTAACAAAGACAGGCGATCCGGCTCCTGCATCAGATATTCCAGTTCTTCGATCTTTATCTTTTCCGGGAATACAGACATAGCTTCCAGAACTTCACGCTCTGCCACAGTAATTCCGGACAATCGTGTCCTGATCGCCAGATTCGTCTTCACCGATTTTTCCAGTGTAAAGCCTTTTTTGCGGATCAGATTGATCATCTCTTTTAAAAAGAAAGCATTCCCCTCTGTCATTTTAAAGACAGACTGCCTTCTTTCCGCATCCGCGTCCAGCTCCGGCAGAAGCCGATGCAGAATATCCTCTGTTTCCTCTTTCGTAAACGGATGCAGGGCAACGGTCTCGACCTTATCCTTTCTGACCAGCATTTCCAGAGCTGTCATCACATCCAGCTCCTCCTTCTCCCCACAGGTACACAGAAAAAGGAGCCTATCCCCAAAGGAACCCCCGGCGAGTCTGTTTAGAAGCTGCAGACTCATCCTGTCCATCCACTGGATATCATCAAAGGCGAGCAGCACCCGGTAACGCATCGTCAGGCTCTCTAAAAGCTTTGTAACTGCCCTCTCGATCATAGAGTAGGTAAATCGTCCGCCTTCCATGTCATCTTTGCTGCCCGGATTCATAAAGACAGAGAATCTGGCCCCGTCCTCCTCGTCAAACAGATCGCCGATGCTACTGTTATCCCTGATCTGACGAAGCTCCTCTATAATATCGCTCCACGGATTTAAATAAAATTCCTTCCCCTGACGACAGCATGCGGATTTCAGTGTAATAATGTGTCTGGAGGACGCCAGCTTCAGACAGCTTTCAAGAAATTCCGTCTTTCCTACGCCCTCCTCACCGGAGACTACGATACAGCTGACCGGATCTCTCTGACTTTTTTCCAGAAATTCACTGAAGGCAAACAGCTCCCTGTTTCTTCCGATAAACGGAAGCTCTGCAGGACTGCTTTCCGTTTTTATATGCTCTTTAACATGAAAGATCCTCTGGAACAATTCCCGGATCTTTCTTGAGGGCTCCACGCCCATTTCTTCTCTAAGGCATTTTTCCAGATCATAGTAAAGCCGGACGGCCATGATATAGTCCCCCTGCTTTGCATACATATCCATCAATTCATAATAGGGATCCTCCCGGTATGGATTCTCCTTTATCAGGATATTTCCATATTCCTGCATGGAATGAAGATCCTGATCCTTTTTTGCCTGTTCAAATTTTTCGGATATACTCCGGATGGACTCCTTGTTCTGGCGATCTCTTATCTCCTCCACCCATTCCTCAAACTCATAGCAGTTTTTAATATAAAAATAATTCAGGAACGGCTCCTTGAGGCAAAATTCCTCCGGCCGGATCCGATCCCAGTCAACAGACAGGCCGCAGTCGGGATTCAAAGAAACTCCTGTGTGTCCATTCGTCAGGATGACTTCCTTTCCGAGCTTTAGACGCACCTGATAGATCGCATCCCGCAGTTTTTTTCTTCCTATAGCCTCCTCCTCATCTCCCCACAAAAGGCAGATGGCCGCTTCTCTTGTGATCGTCTTTTTTACACAGAGGTAATACAGAAAGCCTTCCGCCTTCTTATATGGAAAGCTCACCGGTGCTCCATCCAAAAGGATCGACGGAGCACCGAACAGATGTACTTCGATTTTTTTCACGACCATTCCTCCCCTGTCCGATATCTTCTGCCATTTTACCATAATTTCGTCTCAGATTCCACCGGAACTGTCGAATGTCTTTCCACTTTTTCGGAAATTTTAGACGTTTTTTTGACTCCGTTCTGCTATTATCTAATTATAATGAATTCAGTTAAAATTAATCAGCGAAAGAAAGGATGATACAGCTATGACCAATAATGAGATCGGAAAGGCCATGACAATCAAACTGGATCCGGTGCTCCCGGAATATCCTGTATTTAAAGAAGGGATCCGTCGTGCTCCCATGCGTGAACTGACACTCTCTGATCATGAGAAAAAGCTTGCCGTAAAAAATGCCCTTCGCTATGTGCCGGAAGAACTGCACGAAGCTCTTGCACCGGAATTTATGGAAGAACTTTTAACCAGAGGACGTATTTACGGTTATCGTTTTATGCCGAAGGAGCGGATCTACGGAAAGCCGATCGATGAATATAAGGGAAACTGTGTTCAGGGTAAAGCGTTCCAGGTTATGATCGACAATAACTTAAACCATGAAGTCGCTCTGTATCCATACGAGCTGGTTACTTACGGGGAAACCGGACAGGTCTGCCAGAACTGGATGCAGTATCAGCTTCTTAAAAAATACCTTGAGGTCCTGACCGATGAACAGACACTTGTTGTAATGTCCGGACATCCCCTCGGACTGTTCCATTCCCACAAGCAGGCCCCCCGTGTCCTTATCACAAACGGCCTTATGGTCGGTGAAGGAGACAACCCGAAGACATGGGCAAAGGCAACGGCTATGGGCTGCTCCTCCTACGGACAGATGACGGCCGGCGGCTGGATGTATATCGGACCGCAGGGTATCGTTCACGGCACCTTCAATACGATCCTTAACGCAGGCCGTAAATTCCTCGGAGTTCCTGCCGACGGAGATCTTGCCGGACACTTATTCGTTACAAGCGGCCTTGGCGGAATGAGCGGCGCACAGCCAAAGGCGATCGAGATCGCCGGTGGTGTCGGTATCGTTGCCGAAGTGGATTCCTCCCGTATCGAGACCAGACACAGCCAGGGCTGGGTAAAGCTTATCGCAGAATCTCCGGAAGAAGCCTTCAGGCTCGCACGTACCTATATGGATAAAAAGGAGCCGATGTCCATCGCATTCCATGGCAACATCGTTGACCTCCTTCAGTACGCAGTAGACCATCATATTTCCATCGACCTGCTGTCTGACCAGACCTCCTGTCATGTACCTTATGACGGCGGCTACTGTCCGCAAGGTCTGACCTTTGAAGAACGTACCGCAATGCTCGATCACGACAAGGAGCACTTCTGTGAGCTGGTAGACCGCTCTCTTACCACTCATTTCCATCTGATCAAAACTCTGGTGGAGCGCGGTGCATATTTCTTTGACTACGGAAACTCCTTCATGAAGGCAGTATTCGATGCAGGAAATAAAGACATCTCCAAAAACGGAGTTGATACTTCCGAAGGCTTTATCTTCCCGTCTTATGTAGAAGATATCCTCGGACCGGAGCTGTTTGATTACGGATATGGGCCGTTCCGCTGGTGCTGTCTGTCCGGAAAGCATGACGATCTTGTCAAAACCGACCATGCTGCTATGGAGATCATCGATCCCAACCGTCGATTCCAGGACCGCGACAACTGGGTATGGATCCGTGATGCGGAAAAGAACCAGCTTGTAGTCGGAACTCAGTGCCGTATCTTATATCAGGATGCTTTAGGACGCCGTGACATTGCACTGAAATTCAACGAAATGGTCAGAAATAAGGAGATCGGGCCGGTTATGCTTGGACGTGACCACCATGATACAGGCGGAACCGACTCTCCGTACCGTGAGACTTCCAATATTTATGATGGTTCCAACTTTACTGCCGATATGGCAACTCACTGCTATGCCGGAAACGCAGCGAGAGGTATGTCTCTTGTTGCCCTCCATAACGGCGGAGGAACCGGAATCGGAAAAGCGATAAACGGCGGCTTCGGACTTGTCCTTGACGGTTCTGAGCTTACCGACCAGATCATCCGTGAAGCAATTCCGTGGGATACTATGGTAGGTGTTTCCAGAAGAAGCTGGGCAAGAAATGAGCATTCCATCGAGACAGTTGCAGAATACAACCGTAAATTTGCCGGATCCGATGCGATCACCATGCCTTACATTGCCGATGACGCCCTGATCGAAAAAGTTTTTCAGGACGCCGTTGCGAAACACTAAATTTTAATAAGGGACGGAATTTTATGACGAAAAGATATATCCGCCACGCAGCAGAGCTTGTGACCTGCAAGGGTCCGGCTCCGCGGCGGGGCCGCGAAATGGCCGACATCGGCCTGATCAAGGACGGCGGCGTTTTGATCCACGATGATCGTATTTATGCCGTCGGCACTACAGATGAGCTGGATTCCATGATCGATCCCGCAGAATATGAGATCATTGATGCATCCGGAAAAACAGTTCTTCCGGGCTTTATTGACTCCCATACTCACTTTATCTTCGGCGGATATCGTGCCGAGGAATTTTCATGGCGCTTAAAGGGTGACACCTATATGTCCATTATGGAGCGCGGCGGCGGCATTAATGCAACCGTTACTCCGACAAAAAACGCTACAGAGGATGAACTGGTCGAAGTCGGGAAAGAGCGCCTCAACCGGATGCTGGAATTTGGAGTTACCACCGTAGAGGGAAAAAGCGGCTACGGAATGGATCATGACACAGAATTAAAACAGCTCCGTGCCATGAAAAGGCTGAATGCCATCCACCCCCTCGATATCGTGACCACCTTCCTTGGCCCCCACAGTGTTCTCCCGGAGTACAAGGGAAAAGAGCGTGAATTTATCGACATGCTCCTTACTAAGGTAATGCCTGAGGTCAAAAAAGAAGAACTGGCCGAATTTGCCGATATTTTCTGCGAAAAGGGAGTATTTGGAATCGAAGATTCCGAGTATTACCTGACAAAGGCAAAGGAAATGGGCTTTAAGCTAAAGGTTCATGCCGACGAAATGACCTCTCTCGGAGGCGCGGAGCTGGCGGCAAGAACCGGTGCATGCTCTGCAGACCATCTTCTTAAGGCTTCCGATGAAGGAATCCGCCAGATGGCTGAGCATGGCGTGATCAGCACACTTCTCCCGGCAACAGCTTTCTGCCTGAAGGAGCCCTATGCTCCTGCAAGAAAGATGATCGATAACGGCTGTGCCGTTGCACTTGCCTCAGACCTGAATCCGGGCAGCTGCTTCACCAACAGCATTCCGCTTCTTATTGCTCTGGGCTGTATCTATATGAACATGTCCATTGAGGAAGTGATCACTGCCCTTACCATTAATGGTGCGGCTGCAGTCGGACGTGCTGATTCTATCGGCAGTCTTGAAAAGGGAAAGAAAGCAGACATTATTTTCCTTAAGTATCCATCGATCCATTATATGCCATACCATACAGCCATCAATCTGGTGGAGACTGTGATCAAGAACGGTCAGACCGTATATCATAAGGAATGGTAAACCGATCAATGATGTTTAACCTATCTTAAAAGGGAGGATCCGCTGTGCGTAATACACAACACGGATCCTCCCATTGTATTTAAGTAGTCAAGCGGATATTCGCAATCCGCTTCGCTACGCGGCTCTACACCGAATAACTGCTCCGCAGTTTATCAGAAGGAGCTTGCACTCCTCCTGATACAAGCAAGTCCCCACCACTGCTTATTGCTTTTCGCAATTGAAGCAGGGGACTTACTTGATTCGGTTAACTTTTAATAATTGACGATCTTTCCAAAGTCAGCTTTTAAGGATGCGCCGCCTACAAGACCGCCATCGATATCTGCCTGTGCAAACAGCTCTGCTGCATTGCCTGCATTTACCGATCCGCCGTACTGGATACGGATCGCCTCTGCAGTTGCTTCATCATATACCTCGCCGATACATGCACGGATCGCTGCACAAACCTCCTCTGCCTGCTCGGTCGTCGCTGTCTTGCCTGTACCGATCGCCCAGATCGGCTCATAAGCGATTACGGCAGTTTTAGCCTGTTTGGCAGTCACATTCTGGAATGCGACCTTGACCTGCTTTCTAATCCAGTCAAGTGTGATCCCCTGCTCTCTCTGAGTCAATGTTTCACCGCAGCATACGATCGGGGTAAGACCATGCTCAAATGCCTTTAAAACCTTCTTGTTGACCGTCTCGTCTGTCTCTGCAAAATATTCCCTTCTCTCGGAGTGACCAAGGATCACATATTTTACACCGGCATCTGTCAGCATATTCGGAGAAATCTCTCCTGTATATGCGCCCTTTTCCTCAAAGTACATATTTTCAGCTCCGATCTGAATATTGGTTCCCTCACAGGCCTTTACAGCCGGAATAATATCAATGGCCGGCACGCAGAATACAACATCTGCCTTATCGGTCTTTACAAGAGGCTTTAACATTTCAATAAGTGCAACCGCCTCCGTCGGAGTCATATTCATCTTCCAGTTTCCAGCGATAATCTTCTTTCTTGCCATGGCTATCTCCCCTATTTCTATATCGGTCTTTATTATATCGATATCGTTTTATATATCTGTTTTCTGTACTGATCTGTCGGTTTTTATTTGTCGTCTGCTGCTGCAACGCCCGGAAGCTCTTTTCCTTCCAAAAACTCTAAGGATGCACCGCCGCCTGTGGAAATATGGCTCATCTTATCGCCAAAGCCCAGCTGGTTTACAGCTGCTGCAGAATCTCCGCCTCCGATAATGGTCGTTGCATCTGCGTCGGCAAGGGCTTTTGCAACTGCGATGGTTCCGGCTGCCAGTGTCGGGTTCTCAAATACGCCCATCGGCCCATTCCAGACAACAGTTTTTGCATTCTTGATGGCTTCTGCATACAGCTTGCAGGTCTCCGGTCCGATATCAACACCCTCTTTGTCTGCCGGGATCGCATCAACGGATACATGCTCGATCTCGACCGGAGCATCGATCGGGTTCGGGAATTCTGCTACAACGGTTGTATCAACCGGAAGAAGAAGCTTCTTTCCGAGCTTTTCTGCCTTTTCCATCATTTCCTTACAGTAATCCAGCTTGGAGTCATCTACGAGAGATTTACCGATCCCTTTTCCCTGGGCCTTTAAGAAGGTATATGCCATACCGCCGCCGATGATCAGGGTATCACACTTCTCAAGCAGATTGGAAATAACGTTTAACTTATCGGCAACCTTTGCACCGCCAAGGATAGCAACAAACGGTCTTACCGGATTCTCAACTGCATTTCCGAGGAAAGCAATCTCTTTTTCCATCAGATAGCCGACAACATTGGAGCCGCCCTTTGCCGTAATGAATTTGGTAACACCAGCTACGGAAGCATGGGCTCTGTGGGAGGATCCGAATGCATCGCATACGTAATCATCGGCAAGGTCAGCCAGCTCCTTGCTGAACTGTTCGCCGTTCTTTGTCTCCTCTGCTCCACGGAAGCGTGTGTTCTGAAGAAGGATCACATCTCCATCCTTCATTGCATTGACTGCCTTTGTAGCAGCTTCGCCTGTTACATTATAGTCAGATACAAAAACAACTTCCTTGCCGAGCTTTTCAGAAAGGCTCTTTGCAACCGGAGCAAGAGATTCTCCCTCGTTGGGGCCGTTTTTCACCTTGCCAAGATGAGAGCAGAGAATAACCCTTCCGCCGTCATTGATCAGTTTTTTGATCGTCGGGAGAGCTGCAACGATACGAGTCTCATCCGTAATCTGGCCATTTTTGAGCGGCACATTGAAATCACAACGAACTAAAACTCTTTTTCCTTTTACATTGATATCATCCACAGTTTTTTTGTTTAAAGACATGTTAAGATACCTCCTTATTTCTTTACTTTCACTTCATCCGGTTAGCTGTCTGCAAAGTTTCCTATTACATAGAGCAAAAAAGGGTCCGGCCCTCATCAGACCGGACCCTTACTGAGCCTGTTTTCTACGGCTAAATTAAGCGTTTAACAGCTTTCCGAAATGCTTAATGGTGCGAACCATCTGGCTTGTGTAAGAATTCTCATTATCATACCAGGATACGACCTGAACCTCTGCTGTATTCTCATCAATCGGAAGAACCATTGTCTGAGTTGCATCAAACAGGGAGCCGTATCTCATTCCAACGATATCACTGGATACGATCTCATCTGTGTTGTAGCCGAAGGACTCATTAGAAGCAGCCTTCATCGCAGCGTTAACGGATTCCTTGGTCGGCTGTCCCTTAACTACGGCAGTTAAAATTGTTGTAGAGCCTGTAGGAGTAGGAACACGCTGTGCGGATCCGATAAGCTTACCGCTCAGCTCCGGAATTACAAGGCCGATTGCCTTTGCAGCACCGGTGCTGTTCGGAACGATATTGATAGCAGCTGCACGGCTTCTTCTCTTATCGCCCTTTCTCTGCGGTCCGTCCAGAGTCATCTGGTCGCCGGTGTATGCATGGATCGTACACATAATACCGGTCTGGATCGGGAATGCATCGTTCAGTGCCTTTGCCATCGGAGCAAGGCAGTTTGTTGTGCAGGATGCAGCGGAAATGATATGATCATCCTTGCTTAAGATCTCATGGTTTACATTATAAACAATTGTCGGGAGATCGTTTCCTGCCGGAGCGGAAATAATAACGTACTTAGCACCTGCATCGATATGAGCCTGTGCTTTTGCCTTGGATGTGTAGAAACCGGTACACTCAAGAACAACGTCAACACCGATCTCGCCCCACGGAAGCTCTGCTGCATTTGCCTTTGCGTAGATCTTGATCTCTTTTCCGTCAACAGTGATGGAATCTTCGCTGCTGGTAACTGTATCTGCAAGTGCATATCTGCCCTGAGTGGAATCATATTTTAACAGGTGTGCCAGCATATCCGGGGATGTTAAATCGTTGATTGCTACGATCTCTAATCCTTCTGCACCAAACATCTGTCTAAAAGCAAGACGACCGATACGTCCAAAACCATTAATTGCA
>ENA-UESP01001721-UESP01001721.1-human-gut-metagenome-genome-assembly--contig:-NODE-1721-length-13633-cov-7.828415_pt1 | contig 13633 bp, 10 predicted proteins | sample MGYA00243003_ERZ508004 | MGnify/ENA primary metagenome ERZ508004 (study PRJEB26167, sample SAMN06115443) | human gut metagenome | host: Homo sapiens | place: China:Henan | collected 2015-07-29...
GGAGTCTTTCCTGACAGGGGAGCCTTTGGCAAATAGAGAAAGCTTCCATCGACTGCCAAGGCCTCCCCTATTAGGGAGGGTGGCATCGCGCTGGCGATGACGGAGAGGTTTCGTTCCCCTCAAGTATAGCAGATTTGCTGAAATTTGAACACTGTTTTTAGAAAAAAGAACCGAGAACACTCCCAAAAGACATTCTATGCAAAAAACCAGATGAAAACAGCCGCCGCTTGTGTTATACTTATTTACAAATCTCGCACAACAAGCTGAAAAGGAGAACGCACCATGGAACAGCTTTTGAAAATTCTGGAAGATAACGCGCGGCTTTCCGTTGAGGACATTGCCACGATGCTGAATAAATCCCCCGCCGAGGTGGCGGCCATGATCGACCTGGCCCGGGCGCAGGGCATCATCAAGGGCTACAAGACCCTTGTGGACTGGGAAAAGGCCGGGGTGAACCGGGTGGAGGCGGTCATTGAGCTGAACGTCAGCCCCAAGAAGAGCCGGGGCTTTGATGAGATCGCGGCCACCATTGCCGCTTTTGACGAGGTGGAGAGCGTGCTGCTGATGAGCGGCGGTTACGACCTGCAGCTGGTCATCAAGGGCCAGACGTTCCAGGAGATCGCCCTGTTTGTGGCAAAGCGGCTGAGCCCGCTGGACGATGTGCTGTCCACGGCCACTCACTTTGTCCTCCGCACCTACAAAAAAGAGGGCCGCCTGTACCAGGACGACGAGATCGATGAAAGAGAGTGCACGGTGCTGTGATGGATTACGAACGACTGATCGCGCCTGCCGCCAAGGCCATGCGGCCCTCCGGCATCCGCAAATTCTTTGATCTGGCCGCTGAGATGCCCGAGTGCATCAGCCTGGGCGTGGGCGAGCCGGATTTCAAAACGCCCTGGTCCGTGCGGGAAGCCGGCATCGAGAGCCTGGAACACGGCCGCACCCGCTACACCTCCAACGCGGGCCTCAAGGAGCTGCGGGCGGAGATCACCCGCTATCTCGCCCGCCGGATGAATCTCCACTATGAGCCCAGCCAGGTGCTGGTGACAGTGGGCGGCAGCGAGGCCATTGACATGTGCATCCGCACGCTGGTCCAGCCCGGGGATGAGGTCGTCATCCCGGAGCCCTGCTTTGTCTGCTACGAGCCCATCACCACCCTTTCCGGCGGTGTGCCGGTCCATGTGGCCTGCCGACAGGAGGATGAGTTTCGCCTCAAAGCAGACGCTCTCAAAGCGGCCATTACCCCCAAGACCAAGCTGGTCATCATGCCGTTCCCCAACAACCCCACGGGTGCCGTGATGGAGCGGGAAGACCTGGAGGCCGTTGCGGAGGTGCTGCGGGGCACCAACATCATGGTGCTTTCCGATGAAATTTACGCGGAGCTCAACTATGGCCTGCGGCCCCATGTCTCCATTGCGTCCCTGCCGGATATGGCGGAGCGGACCATCGTGGTCAACGGCTTCTCCAAGAGCTATGCCATGACGGGCTGGCGGCTGGGCTATGCCTGCGGCCCGGAGCCCATCATCAAAATCATGACCAAGATCCACCAGAGCGCCATCATGAGCGCCCCCACCACCAGCCAGTACGCGGCCATCACCGCCCTGAAAGAGTGCGATGGCGAGATCGACCGGATGCGGGACGAGTACAACATGCGCCGCCGCCTGGTGGTGAAGAGCTTCAACCAGATGGGGCTGACCTGCTTTGAGCCCCGGGGCGCGTTCTATGCGTTCCCCTGCATCAAGTCCACCGGAATGAGCAGCCAGGAATTCTGCACAAAGCTGCTGGAACAGAAGCATGTGGCCATCATCCCCGGCGACGCCTTTGGTGCCTCCGGCGAGGGATATGCCCGGGTGTCCTACGCGTATTCCGTAGAGCACCTGAAAGAGGCCCTGAAGCGGATCAAGGAATTCTTGCAGGAAAACGGCATTTATCACGGGGAAGCATAACGGGAGGAAACAACCATGGCAACTTTGAAAAGCGTGACCGTTCTGGCCCCTGCCAAGCTCAACCTGGCACTGGATGTGGTGGGTCTGCTGCCCAACGGCTATCATAATCTGGATATGACCATGCAGGCCATCACCCTGTACGAGCGGGTGGTGCTCCGCCGGAGCAATACCCTGAGCCTGAGCCTGCCAGGCAGTCCGGTGGCCGCCAACGACAGCAATACCGCCATCAAGGCGGCCATTGCCTTTTTCCAGTACACGGGCCTTTTGGCGGGTGTGGACATCACCATTTATAAAAACGTGCCCGTCCGGGCCGGTATGGCGGGCGGCAGCGCCGACGCCGCCGGTGTGCTGGTGGGCCTGAACGCCCTGTACGGGGCCAAACTCTCCATGAGCGAGCTCTGCGCTCTGGGTGCCAAAATTGGTGCCGACGTGCCTTTTGCTCTCATGGGCGGCACCTGCCGGGTGCAGGGTGTGGGCGATATCCTAAAAGCCCTGCCGCCCTGCCCGGACTGCTGGTTCACCGTGGTGATGCCGGATTACGGCGTCTCTACCCCGGAGGCCTTTGCGGCTTATGACAAAGTGGGCAGCAGCACCCACCCGGACTGTGAGGCCCAGGAAAAGGCCGTCCGGGCCGAAGATCTGGCCGAGGTCTGCGCGGCGGCCGGCAACGCGCTGGAAGAGTGCAGCGGTGCCAGGGACAACGAGGCCATCAAAGCGGCTCTCCGCCAGCACGGCGCCGTCACGGCCCTGATGACGGGCAGCGGCGCGGCGGTGTTCGGCGTGTTTCCCACCGAAGAGGCCGCCCGTGGAGCTGCCGAGGCCCTCAAGGCCCAGTGGCCGCAGGTGTATGTGGCCCAGCCCGATAAAGGCGGTGCCCGGGTCGTCAGCCCCAAATGGCTGCTGTAAGCGTTTCAGAATGCATAAACCCTCCTTTCTCCGGAAATGCTATTCCAAGAGAAGGGAGGGTCTTTTTGTGCAGACCTTTTATAAAATCTGTCTGATTCTCATGATCATCGGCGGCATCAACTGGGGGCTGGTGGGCCTGTTCCAGTTCGATTTTGTGGGCTGGCTGCTGGGCGGCAGCAGCTCCATCTGGTCCCGGATCGTGTTCACTGTGGTGGGCGCGGCCGCGCTCTGCGGCATCCCGGGTCTGTTTTCCGACGAAGCAGAGTAACGCAAAAACGGCTCCTTGCAAGGGAGCCGTTTTTCTTGTGCCATTTTATTCTTCTTCCCAGCCGACAAGATCGGGCAGGGTAAGGGTCTCATCAGAGCAGTGGGGATTGGTGGTACCATGGGCTGCCATAGACGCCCGCTCGATCTCCCGCACGATGTCGTTGATGGCCCGGCAGTCTTCGGGCAGGTCGGTCTGGTTGCGGCCGGAGTGGGTGAACAGAATCTTGCCCAGGTGGCCCACCACCAGTGTCAGGGGTAAAATCTGGGGGGCGGATTTATCGTAGTGGTAGCCCGCGTCTTTGGCGGCCTTGAAAATTTTCTGGGCCGCAAAGCTCCAGCTCAAAAGGCCGCGGGTCTGCTCCACACCCAGATACCCGTACAAAACGCCCGGTGCGTCGCAGATGACGGGGAACGGGAAATCAGAGCCCCGGGTGGCCGCCGCCACGCTCTGGGCCGAGGAGCGCACCACGCAGGCCAGCCGCACACCTTTCAGGGCGGGCAGAGTCTTGAGGTAGCGGGTGACATACTCCCGGGTGACCGGGTGGTCGAACCCGGGCAGAAAGATCATGCACAGCGGCCGGGTGCCCTCACACAGGGCGTAAAAATCGTTGCCCGGCACCGTGGGGGTGTCGTAGGTAAACCGGGGGATGCTGGTCCCCACCAGATGCTCACTTTTCATACCGCAATGCACATCCTTTCCATCTTCCCCAACAAAGCAAGAGTCGTAGGGTATTTCCCGCCTGCGGCGGGAAATACCCCTGCTGCACCCCAGATCCCTATAAAAAAATCCACACACTGGCTTTTCACAAAAGGCCAGCGGTGGATGCATTTCGATAAAAAGATCCCGCCCGGTCGTCTGCGGTCAATCAAACCTACCCTTACGGACAGGTGGGTGCCCTGTCGCCGGATTCACGCTTCCTCATCGAGCCTCCATGGTCGACCCATGGCGGGGAGGTCTGCAATCCACCGGAGAACTCCAAGCTCCCGTTGAATGATTAGTAGGATCATATAAACCGCAACAAATCGCGCCGGGCAGGAAGTCTTGCCTGGTAATTTGTCTGGAAAATAGGGACTTACTCGATCTCGAACTGGTCGGACAGCCGCTTCTCAAACAGCTTGCTCACTTCCAGCAGAGTCTCGCCATCTTCCACACCGTCCAGATGCTCCCCCCCGTCGTCTTCGCCCACGCTCAGGATGACCAGCTGTGCATCATCATTCACATCATCCTCGTTCTCGGCGTATTCCACAACGGCCAGGTAATGCACGCCCTTATGGTCCAGCGCGTCGATCACTTCAAACGTGACTTCGTTGCCGTCCTCGTCCTCAAGGGTCATCAGGTCGGGCTGATATTCCTCTTCGGCACCCGGGGTCTTGATTTCATCTGCCATAAGTTCGTTCTCCTGTAATATCGTAAATTTCGCATAAAATCGTCATAGCTCTGCCCTTTGCGGGGAGTGCCCGCTGCCGGGTACGCCTATAGTGTAGCGTTTTTTTGCCCGCTCGTCAAGATGTTTTTCGCACAGAAAACGCACCGCAAATTTTCACGCATTTTCCTCTCGCCTATTGGGCAGGAATATGCTATACTAAACGTTGTGTATCAACGCAGAGAATTTTGGGAAGAAACCATAATACAGGATATGCAAAAGGGGTGTGGAGTATGAATCTCAGGCCAAAAAAATATTGCGCGGCACTGGCGCTGGGTCTGGCACTGCTACTGGCGGGGTGCAGCGGGCTGCCCACCCTGCCGGGTCTTGGCGGCGACAGCAAGCCCCAGAGCATCAGCCGCCCGGCGGTAGAGTCCGGGGAGCTGCAGTTCACCCACCCGGCGGCAGGGGACACCATTGCCGTGTTCGATACCTCAGCGGGCGTGTTCAAGGCCGTGCTGTTCCCCAGCGAAGCCCCGCAGGCCTATGATAATTTTGCAGGCCTGGTGCAGAGCGGTTATTACAACGGCCTGACCGTTTCCCGGGTGGAAAAAGATTTCCTTGTGGAGGCCGGGCAGGGGGCCGACGGCAAAGGCACCACCATCTGGAACGGCAGCCGCTGCCCCATTGAGGTGAGCGACAAGCTCCACCATTACTCCGGGGCCCTCTGCATGGCCACGGACACCTCCGGCCAGTGCGCCAGCGTCTTCTATGTCATGGACACCCTGCCGGGCAGCGATTCCGTCACGCAGGAGCTGGTGGATCAGATGAACGCGGCCAGCTACCGCGCCGAGGTCGTTTCCGCTTACCAGACCGCCGGCGGGGCACCCTACCTCGATTATACCGATACCGTCCTCGGGCAGGTGTACGAGGGAATGGATGTGGTGGATGCCATCGGGCAGGCGGCGGTGGATGAGAACCAGAAGCCGACGGAGGCCATCACCATCAACAGTGTGAGCATTGAGACGTATCAATAACGCAAAAACACAAAAGGGACGCTTTGCGGCGTCCCTTTTTGCTTAAATTTCCCCGGGGTGATCTTTCCGCCAGGCCAGGTAGTCGTCCAGGATGACGGTGGCGCTGACGGAGTCCAGAATTTCTTTCCGTTTGCTGCCGTAGGTGCCGCTCTCGTCCAGCAGGTCGGCGGCGGCGCAGGTGGTCTGCCGCTCGTCCCACATCCGCACGGGCAGGCCGCTCCACAGCTTGACGGTGGTAGCCAGCTTCCGGCTCTTGGCGGCGCGCTCGCCCTCGGTGCCGTCCATGTTCAGCGGAAGGCCGATGACGATGAGCTCGGCCCCGATCTCTTTGGCCACCTCACACACCCGGGCGGCCACCTTGTTGCGGGCCTTGAGGGTGATCTGCGGCGTGATGGGGCTGGTAAGAAACTCGGTGCGGTCGCAGGTGGCAAGGCCGGTGCGGCTGTCCCCGTAATCCACGGCTAAAATTTTCATAGGATGTCCTTTCTGCTTGCTGGTTTTCTCCAGTGTATCACAGAATAGATGTTCTTGCAATTTTGTGCTAAAATAATAACATACCGAAAAAGGACGCAGGGCCCGGCGACTGAATGCGAGAGCGTGATTCATTCATCCAGTATGGCAAAAATCAATTTGCCAAGGGCTCCCCTGTCAGGAAAGACTCCCCCGGCCGGGGGAGGTGGCACGAAAGTGCCGAAAGGGGAGTGGCTGGCGAGCGAAGCGAGACTGAGAGGTTTTCATGTTAAAATTCGTGTTAGGCGGCTCCGGCAGCGGCAAGACAACCCTGCTGTACCAGCGCGTCAAGGCCCGGGCCGAGGCAGGGCAGCGCAGCATCCTGCTGGTGCCGGAACAGTTTACTTCCTCCACAGAGGGCCGCATTTACCGGGAACTGGGGGACAGCCTCTCCGGGCTGGTGGAGAGCTTTTCGTTCACCAGCCTGGCCGAGAAGATCCTCTCCACCGAGGGCGGCGCGGCGGTGCAGACCCTCTCGGATGCCGGGCGGACAGTGCTGGTCCGCCGCGCGCTGGAAGAGCTGCAGGACAATGTGCACTATTACTACCGCCACCGCCGCTCGGCGGCGTTCTGCCAGATGGCGGCGGAGACCATTGACGAGCTCAAGAGCGCGGGCCTTTCCGGACAGCAGCTCTATGCGCTGGCCCGGAACTGCGGCACGGAGAGCGGCAAACTCAGCGAGCTGGCCCTCATCTTCCAGGGGTATGAAACGCTGCTGGCCCACACCGGCATGGACCCGGCGGACCGGCTGGAGCTGGCTGCCGACCGGCTGGAAGCGGCATTGGCGGCGGGAAAGCTGCCGGAGTTTTTGCGGGACCGGGCGGTCTTTGTAGATGAATTTGATACGTTCAACGCCCCCAAAAAGAGGCTGATGGGGGCCATGCTGGCGGCATTGCCCATGGTAACGGTGGCCTTGTGCGATGACGGGACCCCGTTGCAGCCGGAAGATCTGAGTTTGTTCTCCGGGGCCAAGCAGGTGGCGGCACAGCTGCGCCAGCTGGCCCGGAAAAACGGGGCGGAAGTAGCCGTGCCGGAGCTACTGCGGAAAGACCTCCGCCATCAGGATGCCCCGGCGCTGGCGGCTGTGACCCGCCTGCTGGAAACAGGCCGCTGTGAACCTCTGTCCCCGGAAATGGCCGACGGGTTGTACCTGTTTGCCGCCCCCAGCCGGGAGGAAGAAGCCAGGGCGGCGGCGGGAGCCATCCGCCGCCTGATGCGGCAGGGGGTCCGCTGCGGGAAGATCGCCGTGGTCTGCCGCGACATTGCAAAGTACCGGGCCGCCGTGCGGTATGAGTTCCGGATGGCGGACATTCCCCTCTACTGCGATGAGCCTACCACGCCGGAGTTCAGCGCCCCGGCCACCGCCGTGCGAGCCCTGCTGGCTCTGACCCGGGGCGCGGAGCTCACCGAGCAGCTGACCACCCTGGCCAAGACCGGCCTGTGCAGCCTGACCGAGGAAGAGGTCTGCGCGTTGGAAAACTACGCCTATACCTGGGCCCCCAATGCGGCGGCCTGGCGGGAGGAGTTTACCAAAAATCCCAGGGGCTTTGGCGATATGGAACCCACCGAGGAGGATACTGCCAACCTGGCCCGGGCCGAGAAAGCCCGTGCCCTGCTGGTGGGGGCCGTGGACACCCTGCGGGGCAAGCTGCGCTCCGCCAATGCCGAGCAGATGAGCCGGGCCCTCTATTTCTGCCTCAAAGAATTGGGGGCCGAAGATCAGCAAACCAGCCTCATCGAGGCCATCCGGGCCGAGCGGGGCATCCCGGCAGCGGAGGAAGCTGCCCGGGAGTGGAACGTCGTCATGGGCCTGCTCAACGAGATGGCCCGCCTGCTGGGGGAACAGACCGTCACGGTGGCGGAGTACGAGGACCTGTTCGGCCTGCTGCTCCGCACTTCGGATCTGGGACACATCCCCCAGACGCTGGACGCCGTGGTGCTGGCTGGTGCTGGCAAAATGCGGCTGGACGACCCGGACTATGTGTTTGTTCTGGGCCTGGCGGAGGGCGAGTTCCCCACGGCTCCCGGCGAAAGCGGTCTGCTGACCCATGCGGACCGCGATGCCCTGATGGCGAATGAGATCGACCTGCCCGACTGCTTTGAGAACCGGGTGGTGCGCGAGCAGGTCTGTTTTTATAAGGCACTGACCGCCCCGGCCAAGGGGCTCTGGATGAGCTGGCCCAAGGGACAGGGCCTGACCCTGTGCGCGGCCTTGGAGCCGATTGTGGACGCGCTGGACCCTGCCCCGCCGGAGCTGGAATTGGCTGACCTGGCCGCCACCCCGGCGGACGGGCTGGACTGCCTGGGCGGAGGCTGGCCCCTCACGGAGGTGGAGCGTGCCAGCCTGACCGAGGCCCTGAAAACACCGGGCACGGGACCGGAAGAAACCGAAGAACCGCAAGGCCTCGCCCTGCTCCGCCGGATGGCGAAAAGTGCCCCCCGGCAGGTGCACGACCTCACGGCTCTGGAAGCGCTGCTGGGGCGGCGGCTCCGCATCTCCCCCAGCCAGCTGGAAAAATATTATACCTGCCGTTACGGCTATTTCCTGCAATACGTTTTAGGCCTGCGCCCCCGCAAGCGGGCAGAGCTTTCCGCCGACCAGAGCGGCACCCTGATGCACTGGGTGCTGCAAATGGCGCTGGACCCGAACCCCGGCCCGGACAACCCCTGCGCCAACGCCATGACGCCTTTTTTGGAGCTGGACGACGAGGCCATGGCGGCGCTGGCCTCCCTGCTGGTGGACGAGTACGCCAAGCGCTATCTGCCGGAGGACACCGCCCGCTTTGCCTACCTGCTCTCCCGCCTGAAAAAGAGCATGACAAGCCTTTTGTGCTACCTGCGGGATGAGCAGCGGCAGTCCAGTTTCCGCCCGGTGGCCTGTGAATTGAAGATCGGCCGGGGGGAGGATTCCGTCCCCGGGCAGACCTACCATCTCTCGGACGGGCGGACGGTGCAGCTCATCGGCACGGTGGATCGGGCGGACGAATGGGTGGAAGAAGACGGTACCCGCTGGGTGCGGGTGGTGGATTACAAGACCGGCAGCAAAAAGCTGGACCTGAAAGAGGTCTACTGCGGCTTGGACTGTCAGATGCTGCTCTACCTGTTCAGCCTGACGCGGGACAAAAGCGGCCGTTTTACCGGGGCAGAGCCTGCGGGCGTGCTGTACCTGCTGGCCGACCCGGCCCCCGAGACGACCACCCGCCAGAACGCCGCCAAGAGCGTGGAATACAAGCTGGACGGACTGGTGCGGGACGAGCAGAAAGTGTTCGACGCCATGGATGCCGACGAGACGGGGCGGTATCTGCCGTTCTCGTTCCGCAACGGTGCCCCCAGCCCCTACCAGAAAGACAAGCGGGCGGACATCGCCAAGCTGAACCGCATCGAGCTGCATCTGGACGACCTGGTCACCCGGATGGGCGAGCAGCTCTATGGCGGGCAGATCGCCGCCGAGCCGCTGGTCACCGGGCGCAGCCCCTGCCAGTGGTGTGATTACGGCTTTATCTGCTGCCATGAGACGGGCATCGGGGAGCGGGCCCTGAACGCTCCGGAAAAGCCTTTTGAACCCGAAGAAAAAACCGAGGAGGAGGAAAAAGCATGAGCGAACCTAAATGGACGCCCGCCCAGCGCACCGCCATTGAAGACCGGGGCGGTGCGCTGCTGGTGAGCGCGGCGGCGGGCAGCGGCAAGACCGCTGTCCTGACCGAGCGCGCCGTCCGGCTCATCACGGACCCGGACCACCCCGTGGACGCTGACCGCCTCCTCATCGTTACCTTTACCAACGCGGCTGCCGCCGAGCTGCGGGCCCGCATCGGGCAGGCATTGCTCCGGCGCAGCCAGGCAGAGCCGGGCAACAGCGCCCTCCGCCGCCAGCGGATGCTGCTGCAGCGGGCCCCCATCTGCACCATTGATGCGTTCTGCCTCGATTTGCTCCACAAGCATTTCCAGGCGCTGGATATCCCGCCGGACTTTTCCCCCGCCGACCCCGGCAGTGTGGAAACCTTGCGGGCAGCGGCCCTCTCGGAGACGCTGGAGCACGCCTACGCCGACCCGGATTTCTGCGCCTTTGCCGACCTGTACGGCAAGGGGCGCACTGACCGGGCGGCGGGGGAGACGATCCTACACGTCTATGATTTCCTCCGTGCCCTGCCGGACTATGACAAAAAGCTGGACGAATTTTTAGCCCCGTGGGAAGCGGAGAACGGGTTTGCTTCCACCTGCTGGCACGACATCCTGCTGCGGGAGGCTGCCCGTGATGCGCAGTCGGCCCGGGAGCTGTTCGAGGCGGCGCTGGCGGATGCAAACACGGATTCTGTGCAGGAGCTGGGGGAAGCACAGCTGAAAAAGACGCCTGCGGCCATCCGGAAAGCCGAAGAGGCGGTGCAGGAAAAATACGAGGAAGTCTGCGGCCGGCTGGAAGAAGCTGCCGCCCGGCTGGGCGAGGTGGAGCGGCTGGCCCGGGCCGGGGAGTGGACGTCCCTTTACGATCGACTCACCCCCTCTGTCCTGGGCATGGAGGAGACGCCGGGCCTGAAAGGCTCCCGCAGGCGGCTGAAAGGCGACCACAAGACCGCCATCAAAACCCGCGCCAGTGAGGCGGCGGACCTGTTTGAGACCATCTGCGGCCTTGTCTCCTGCAGCATGGAAGAGGCCGAGGCGGACCGGAAAGAAGCCCTGCCCCGGCTCCGGGCCCTGTTTGCGGCGGTGCGGGATTTTGATGCCCGCTTCTCCGCCAAAAAGCAGGAGCGGAAGCTGCTGGAATTCAGTGATTTTGAGCATCAGGCTCTCCGCCTGCTGCGGGACGCGGACGGCAAGCCCACCCCGCTGTGCGAGAGCATCCGGCAGAATTACGCCGCCGTGATGGTGGACGAGTATCAGGACACGAACGCCCTGCAGGACGCCCTTTACACCTGCCTTGCCACCCCCAGCGGGGATGATTTGTTCCTCGTGGGCGATTTGAAGCAGAGCATCTACCGCTTCCGTCAGGCTGACCCCAGCATCTTCCGGCAAAAGCTGGACCGCTGGCCCCTGCTGCCGGGCGGAGTTGCCCGCCCCCGCCCGGAGGAGGGCACCCCGGGCCGGAACGCTCTATTGGCGCTGGATGCCAACTTCCGGAGCGCGCCGCAGGTGGTAGCGGGCATCAACTTTTTGTTTGAGCAGCTCATGACTCCCTCGCTGGGCGATACCGCTTACGGCGACGGCCAGCGGCTGGTCTGCGGGGCACCGGAAACGTACGCGGGCTGTGTGGAAGCGCACTTCCTGCCCGACGACACGGCGGAGACAGACGCGAATTTTATCGCGGAAAAAATCGAGCAGCTGGTGGCGGCCGGGGAGCCGGTGCGGGAGGGGAGCGCGACCCGCCCGGTCCGGTATGAGGACTGCTGCATCCTGCTGGCGGCCCGCGGCGATTTCCCGGCCTATGCCGAGGCACTGACGGCCCGGGGCATCCCGGTTTATGCCGACGCCCGGGAAAATCTGCTGGATGCCCCCCACATCCGGCCTCTCATCGCCCTGCTGCGGGTCATCGACAACCCCGCGCAGGACATCTATCTGGCAGCTGCCATGCTGGGGCCGCTGTTCGGCTTCACGGACGATGATCTTGTCCGTCTCCGGGCCCTGCAGCGCAAGACCAGCCTCTATGGCGCGGTGCTGGCGGCAGTGCAGAGCGAGGAAGACAACGAGTTCACCCGGAAAGCGCGGGCTTTTTATGCCCGCCTGACGGAGCTGCGCCGGATGGCCCGGAGCGTGCCGGTGGAGCAGCTGCTGGAGGAGATCTTTGCCTCCACCGGCTATCTGGCGGCGCTGGGCGTTATGGAGAATGGCACCCGCCGCCGGGAGGACGCCCGGCGGTTTGCGGCGTTCTGCGCCAGCGTGGGCGGCAGCGGCATCTCGGCGCTGGTGCGCGCCATTGACGCAGCGGCCCTGGCGGGCTCCACCGGGCAGGATACAGTTCCCGGCGGCTCCCGCCCTGGCTGCGTGACCATCATGACCATCCATCGCTCCAAGGGATTGCAGTTCCCGGTGGTGTTTTTGGCGGACACGGCCCGGCGGTTCAATGCCGCCGACACCCGCCAGCCGGTGCTGCTCCACCGGGAGGTCGGCGCGGGACTCCGCCTCCGGCCCGAGGCGGGGGAGGGCGCCTACAAGACCGCCGCCTATGCCGCCCTGGCCAATGTCCACGAGCAGGAAATGCGCAGTGAGCAGATGCGCCTGCTCTATGTGGCCCTGACCCGGGCGCAGGACGAGCTGATTTTGACCATCCCGCTGGGGATGACCAAGACCACCAACCCCTTTGCCAAAGCGGCGGCATTTTTGACGGCCGGGGCAGGGGAGACGCTGCACCAACAGGCGGCCTGCTTTGCGGACTGGCTGCGGGCGGCGCTGCTGGTCCACCCGGGCGGCGGGCCGCTCCGCCGCCTGGCGGAGAATCTGGAGCTGCCGTTTGTGGACACCCGGAGCACCATTGCGGTGACGGTTCATGACGCCCCGGCGGAGGCGGCGGAGCCGGAAACGGCGGAAGAAATTCTCGAGACGGCCTCCGCCGACCCGGCCCTTGTAGAGACACTGCGGGCGGGCTTTGGCTGGCAGTACCCTGCAGCGGACCTGGCCGCGGTGCCTGCCAAGGTCAGCGTGACCAGCATCGTCCACAAGCAGGAGCAGACGACATTGGAGCGGCCCGCGTTCCTTTCCAAAGACGGCCTCACCGCCGCCGAGATGGGAACGGCCCTCCACGCCTTTCTGGAGCACGCCGATTTCGCAGCCCTTGCCGCCGGGTTTGCCGGGGGCGGGGATACACTGGCCGAGGCCATCCGCACCGAGCGCCAGCGGCAGGTGGAGGCAAAGCTTACCCCGCCGGAAATTGCCGGGAAGCTGGATGTGAGCAAGATCCGCCGCTTTGTGGAAGGCGAGGCTTTTGCCCGCATCCGGGCGGCAAAGCAGGTGCTGCGGGAGCTGGACTTCATCACGGCCCTGCCTGCCAGCGCGGTGCTGGCGGCGCAGGGGAGTGCCCGGCCGCAGGCAGACTCCGCGGCCGCCCAGGCGCGGGTGTTGGTGCAGGGCATTGCGGACATCGTGCTGGTGTTTGACGACCACATCGAGCTGTTGGACTATAAGACCGACCGCAAAAAGACGGAACAGGAGTTTCTGGACGCCTACCGTGCCCAGCTCGATCTGTACGCCCTGGCCATTGAAAAGCGCTTCGCGCCAAAGCCCGTGACGTATAAGGGGATCTACTCGTTCAGCCTGAACCGGTTACTCGAAGTGTAAACATAATTTTTCAAAAATCCGCATAAAAATGCTTGACAGGGGATACGGGCTGTGGTAAACTACTCGGGTAAAGAAAGCAGCTACGGCCTGTGCCGCGCTCGCCTTGTGGGGTTCAAATCCCCGGGCTATACCCTGAAACGTATCTCCTGAGAGCAGGAGTGCGGCTTTGAGTGAATTGTGCGCGGCTGTCCGGAAACGGGCGGCCGCGTTTTCTACGCTAAATTTTGCAACACTATGGATTATTGTTTGGAGGTGCATTCATCATCGCTACCGCTGGAAAGTCGAAGGAACTGGAGATCAACGGTCAGATCCGTGACCGTGAGGTTCGCCTGATCGGAGC
>ENA-UESP01001748-UESP01001748.1-human-gut-metagenome-genome-assembly--contig:-NODE-1748-length-13465-cov-9.235211_pt1 | contig 13465 bp, 8 predicted proteins | sample MGYA00243003_ERZ508004 | MGnify/ENA primary metagenome ERZ508004 (study PRJEB26167, sample SAMN06115443) | human gut metagenome | host: Homo sapiens | place: China:Henan | collected 2015-07-29 | study...
AAGGGACTCGAACCCCCGGCCTACTGATTCGTAGTCAGTCACTCTATCCAGCTGAGCTACCAACGCATACGTTCCGTCCGGAACAAGATGTATTTTATCACTCGTAAAGGGTTTTGTCAACAATTTTTTGAAATATTTTTGATTTTTTAGAAAAAAAGCGTCTTTTCGTCGTTCCAATTTCAGGTGTACCGGTACACCGCCTTGATCACGGCTCCCCGGCGAGGCGCCGGGCGATTTTCACGCCCGTAGGGCCAGCGGGAGCAGGACTACCGGCAAAATGCCGTTTGCAGCACTTTTTCTTCTTTTTATTATACCGCTTTTGCCCTACTTGTGCTATAATAACTTTACTAATGTTTGAAAACGCTCCTTTTGGGGCAGCACGGAGGGTAGAACCTATGAAACTGGTAAGCGTGGAAACTCCCGAAAAGAGTGTCTGCAAAATGACGTTCAGCGCTTCTGCTGAGGAACTGGAGGCCGCATCCAACGCCGTGTACGAGCGCACCCGCGCCTCTTACACCATCAAGGGCTTTGCAAAGGGTGAGGCGGACCGCGCTCAGATCGAGGCGGACCGCGGAGAGCACACGTTCTGGTATGATGCCATCAACGACCTGATGGACAAGGATGTGCCGGCTCTGTATGACGCCGCCATGAAAGAGCACGGCTTCCGTGCCGTGGACGAGCCCACCTATGATCTGGTCAGCGTGAAGAAAGACGAGGGCTTTGTGGCCACCGCCACCACCGCCCTGCAGCCCGAGCTGAAGCTGGCCCAGACCTCCGGCTTCAAGGTCGAGTGCGTCACCCCGGCTGTCACGGACAAAGAGATCGACAATGTGCTGGAGCACCGCCGTCAGGCCTCTGCCGAGCTGGTGCCCCACAAGGGCCCGGCCGTCAAGGGCAATATCGTCCACATTGACTATGAGGGCCAGATGGACGGCCAGCCGTTCAAGGGCGGCTCCGCCAAGAACCAGACCCTGCAGCTGGGCAGCAGCCGGATGATCCCCGGATTTGAGGAGGGCATCCTGGGCCACAAGGGCGGCGAGGAGTTCGACATCTTTGTCACGTTCCCCACCCGCTACCATGTGAAAGACCTGGCCGGCAAGCCCGCCGTTTTCAAGATCAAGCTGATCGACGTCTGCGTCCGCCAGCTGCCCGCCCTGAACAGTGATTTTGCCAAGAAAGCGGGCAAGGTGGACACCATGGAAGCGTTCCGTGAGCAGATCCGCCAGCAGATCCACGATGGCAAGCACGCCAGCGCCCTGAACCGCGCCAAGGATCAGGTCCTGACCCAGCTGGCCAACGCCGCGGAGGGCGAGATCCCCAGCGTCCTGGTGGAGAGCACCTACCAGCGCGAGATGGAGAACATCCAGCAGCAGCTCCAGATGCAGCGCGTCAGCCTGGACCACTACCTGTCCCAGGTGCACCAGACCCGCGGGACCTTTACCGCAAACGTTCACAAGGCTGCGGAGAACAACACCCGCGCCCGGATGGCTCTGCTGCAGGTGGCACAGCAGGAGAACCTCGTCCCCACCGATGAGGAGATGACCGCCAAGATGCAGGAGCGTGCCGACAAGCTCAAGAAGCCTCTGGAAGAGATCATGGCCAAGTCCAACGTGGAGAGCATTCGCCGCAACGAGGCCATCCGCCGCGCTGCTGACTGGGTGATCGAGCACTCCACCATCGAGGAGAAATAAGCAGTTTTCCAAGCCCGTGCCCTGCACGGGCTTTTTTGTTGTATTTCTTGACTTTTTCTTTGTTTTGCGTTATTTTTATAGTAGAATCTGTAATAAAATTTGGGCACGCCTGTCCAAGTCTCAGATTGGAGGTTTTGAACCATGAAAAAGCTATTCTGCACACTGTTGTCTGCGGCGGCAGCGGTGGCTCTGCTCTGTGGTTTTACCCCCTCTCCGCAGGAAAACAGCGCGGGAGCGGGGCTCATTACCAAAACCTATGAAACGGCAGAGGCCATCAGCAGCCTATCCGTCAGCGACAAATACGCCGATGTGACGGTAAAAGCCGATGATGTGGACCATGTGGTGGTGGAGTACAGCTACAACAGCTCCTACAACGATGCCTTTGGCACGGGCGGAGAGCTGTACAGCTTTACCATTGCGGGCCCGAGCCTGAACATTCAGGGCCTCAAGGGCGACGCTTCCATGAGCGTGAACAACAGCAAGTGCATCTGCACCATGACCGTCAAGCTGCCCCGCAGGGCGTTTGCAGGCCTCACGGTGGATACCAGCAACGGCAATATCACCATCCAGGATATGACGTCTCAGTCCAATACCCTGACCACCACCAACGGCAACGTTTCCATTACCGGCGGCAGCCTGGATAACCTGAACGCCACGGCCAACAACGGCAAAGTGGAGGTAAACAACCTGCTCACCCAGACCTTTGCCGCTTCCACCCGGAATGGCCGCATCAGCCTGGCCAACACCTCGGCTTTGAGCATTACCGCACAGGCCCAGAACGGTGACGTCAAGCTGGACCACACCTCGTCGCCCTATTTTTACTGCACCGCCACCAACGCCAGCGTGGTGGGCACTGTGACGGGCCGCGGCGCGGAGTATGGCCTGGATCTGACCGCGGGCAATGGTCGCGTGACCCTTATCGACGCCAACGACGATAGCTTCGCCATCCGCAGCAGCGCCCCTGTCCAGCAGAATCTTGGCGCCGCCCAGAGCTTTACGGCCAATGCCAGCAACGGCAACGTGAACCTGGAATTCGTGCAGTGAGGCACCTTTAAAACGACAAACACTCCTCTGTAAAACCAACAGGAGCCTGTGCCGGGAAGCGATTCCCACGCACAGGCTCCTGTTGGTTTTTGTTATTTTACTTTGTCAGCAGGTTGAAGCCCATGACCACGATGCCCAGCACCACCAGCACGATACCGGTCGCGCGGTTGAGGGTCTTGGCGTCCGCCTTATTGGCAAAGACCGCCGCAATACGGGCCCAGAGCAGGGTAAAGAGGACGCAGAGGGCAAACACGGGCCAGTCCGGGGCCCCGCCGATGGCAAAGTGGGAGACAGCACCCGTCAGGGCCGTGAAAGTCATGATGAAGACGCTGGTGCCCACGGCGGTCTTGAGCTCATAGCCCAGCACGCTGGTGAGGATGAGGAGCATCATCATGCCGCCGCCGGCCCCCACAAAGCCGCAGATAAGGCCGATGATGACACCGCAGACGATGGACTGGATCGCACGCTTTTTCGCAGAGATCCCCTGCATGGCCTCTTTGGTGGTCATGACCGGCTTGACGATGAACTTGATGCCCAGCAGGAACGTCATAAACACCGAGAAGCCGCCCATCGCCCGAGAGGGAACAAGGCTTGCCAGCCAGCTGCCCACCACCGTGAATCCCAGCACGCTGGCCATCATGATGAGGCCGTTTTTCACGTCCAGATTCTTATTCTTGTGGTAGGTGTAAGCGGACACCGCACTGGCCAGCACGTCCGACGAAAGGGCGATGCCCACGGCCATGTAGGGGTCCATGCCCAGAAACGTGATGAGCATGGGGCTGATGACCGCCGCCGCACTCATCCCGGCAAAGCCGGTGCCGAGGCCGGCACCCATTCCGGCAAAAAATGTGACCAGAAGAACATATAAAATATGCATCTTAATCTTCCCCCTCAATGATGGCATCCAGATTTTTGCTCATGGTCTCCAGCGTGGCAAAAAACGCCGCCCGCTGGGCTTCGTCCGTGTGGTCCAGCAGCCGCTCCAGAAAACGGTTCTGCACCTCCCGGCCCCGCTCTACCACGGAGCGGGCCTTTTCCGTCCCGATGAGCAGGGTCTTGCGGCGGTCACCTGCCACGGCCTCCCGCCGGAGGTAGCCCTCCTGCACGAGGCGGTCCACATTGACCGAGACAAGGTTCGCTTTTAGCTTTCGCACCTCCACGATGTCGCTGGCCGTCTTGTATTCGGGGTTATTGACAAGGAACAGCAGGATATCCAGCGCCGTCTGCGGCAGCTTGAGTTCCTGACACAGGGGCTTGCAGGCGGCGTTGTAGCCCACCATAAACTTCTGTGAGAATTCCAGGCTGGGGTTCATGCAGCTTCACTTCTTTCAATTTTAGATTGTTCAAATTTGAAGTGATTATAGCACAGGCCGTTTTCTCTGTCAAGGATGAAAAAAAGCTCTGCCGGAACCCGACAGAGCCTTTTTCCTATTTTGCCGTTAAATCGCCAGCAGGATCAGCCGCATTACCAGCGCGCAAAGCCACGCGGTGACGCACTGGTTTAACACCATGATGGCCGCCCACTTGCCGCCAAGCTCACGCTTGACAGAGGCCACTGCAGCAATGCAGGGGGTATACAGCAGGCAGAAGACCAGCAGCGGGGCCGCCTGGGCCGGGGTAAGGGCAGCTGCAAAGGCTGCCGAGGAGCCGAACAGGATGGTCAAGGTGGAAACAACGCTCTCCTTTGCCATAAAGCCGGTGATGAGGGCCGTGGAGATCCGCCAGTCGCCAAAGCCCAGCGGCGCGAACAGCGGCGCGATCCCGCCCGCCAGCAGGGCCAGAATGCTGGTCTGCGGGTCAGACGTCAGGCGGAGCCGGAGGTCAAAGTTCTGCAGGAACCAAATGACGATGGTGGCTATAAAGATGACCGTAAACGCCCGCTCGAGAAAATCCCGGGCCTTTTCCCAGAGCAGCTGGGCCACGTTTTTCAGGCCCGGCAGGCGATAGTTGGGCAGCTCCATCACAAAGGGCACGGCCTCGCCCTTGAAGACCGCTCCCTTGAGGAGAATGGCCATTCCTACGCCCACGAGGATGCCAAGGAAATACAATCCCACCATGACCAACGCGGCCTGACGCGGGAAAAATGCCGCCGCAAACAGGCTGTAGATGGGCAGCTTGGCCGAGCAGCTCATAAACGGAGTGAGCAGGATGGTCATTTTTCGGTCACGCTCCGAGGGGAGGGTGCGGCTGGCCATCACACCGGGCACTGTACAGCCAAAGCCGATGAGCATGGGCACGATGCTGCGGCCCGAAAGACCGATGCGGCGGAGCAGTTTGTCCATGACGAACGCCACACGGGCCATGTAGCCGGTATCTTCCAGCAGGGAAAGGAAGAAGAACAGGGTCACAATGATGGGCAGAAAGCTCAGCACGCTGCCCACGCCTGTAAAGATGCCGTCGATGACCAGTGAGTGCACCGCCGGGTTGACTTCCCATGCCGTAAGGGCGTTATCCGTCAAGGTGGTCAGCCGGTCAATTCCCGCTGCCAGCAGGTCCTGCAGGCCTGAACCGATGACGCCGAACGTCAGATAGAACACCAGCGCCATGATGCCCACAAAGGCCGGGATGGCCGTATATTTGCCGGTGAGGATCCGGTCAATGCGATTGCTGCGGAGCTGCTCCTTGCTCTGATGGGGCTTGACAACGGTCTGAGCCACCAGCTGGTGGATAAAGTGGAACCGCATATCCGCAATGGCAGCGGCCCGGTCCAGCCCGCGCTCCTGCTCCATCTGGAGGATGATGTGCTCGATCATTTCTTTTTCGTTCTGATCCAGCTGCAGGGCCTCCTCAATGCGGTGGTCGCCCTCCACCAGCTTCGTGGCGGCAAAACGCACCGGGATGCCAGCTGTCTTGGCGTGGTCCTCAATGAGATGGATGATGCCATGGATGCAGCGGTGAACCGCACCGCCGTGGTCGTCCTCGCCACAGAAATCCAGCCGGCCTGGGCGTTCCTGATACTTTGCCACATGGATGGCATGGTCTACCAGCTCATCCACACCCTCGTTCTTGGCCGCGGAGATGGGCACCACCGGGATGCCCAGCATGGCCTCCATCTTGTTGATGCGGATGGTACCGCCATTTCCGCGCACCTCATCCATCATATTCAGCGCCAGCACCATGGGGGTATCCAGCTCCATGAGCTGCATCGTTAAGTACAGGTTCCGTTCAATGTTGGTGGCATCTACGATGTTGATGATGCCGGTGGGTTTCTCATTGATGAGGAACTGCCGGGTGACGATTTCCTCGCTGGAATAGGGCGACATGGAGTAAATGCCGGGCAGATCGGTCACTTCGGTCTCCGGGTGGCCCTTAATAGCACCGCTCTTGCGGTCCACAGTCACGCCCGGGAAATTGCCTACATGCTGGTTGGAGCCGGTAAGCTGGTTGAACAGGGTGGTCTTTCCGCAGTTCTGGTTGCCCGCCAGTGCAAAGGTGAGGGTCGTGCCGTCCGGCAGCGGATTCTCTCCCTTTTTGGTGTGGTAGCGGCCGCCCTCGCCCAAGCCGGGGTGCTCTACCGCTTTCTGTTCCGGGCGGGCAGCGGGCACCACCCGGACGGTTTTTGCCGGGGAAACGTTGATCCGGGCCGCGTCATCCAACCGGAGGGTCAGGGCGTAGCCGTGGATCTGCAGCTCCATCGGGTCACCCATGGGTGCAAACTTGACAAGGGTGACCTTTTCCCCAGGGATCAGGCCCATATCCAGAAAATGCTGGCGGAGGGCCCCCTGTCCGCCAACCGTCTCAATGACAGCGCTTTCGCCGATGTTCAGTTCTTTCAGTGTCATGGTTGTCCGCCTTTCTTCGACCATTTGTTAGTCTGTATTAACAATGGTACTATAGGCTAACTTTTATCCTTTGTCAAGGGATGCCAACGACAAATTTCGTCGCGGACCGCATTTCATAAAATGTCCTATCGTGAAATGACCTCCGCGATGCAAAAACACCCCTGTCTGCCGCGGCAGACAGGGGTGTTTTCAACGTTATGGACAATCGCAGTGGAAAATCCTTTTATTTTGCAGTGTGGTAGCCGTCAGGGTTCTTCTTCTGCCAGTTCCAGCTGTCGGCGCACATCTCCTCGATGCCGTACTCAGCCACCCAGCCCAGCTCACGCTTGGCCTTGGAGGGGTCGGCGTAGCACTCGGCGATATCGCCGGGGCGGCGGGCCTCGATGACGTAGGGGAGCTTCTTGCCGCAGGCTTTCTCAAAGGCATGGATGACATCCAGCACGCTGTAGCCCTTGCCGGTGCCCAGGTTGCAGATGAAGAGGCCGCAATTGGTCTCCAGCTTGCGGATGGCGCAGACATGGCCGCGGGCCAGATCCACCACGTGGATGTAATCGCGGACGCCGGTGCCGTCCGGGGTGGGGTAATCGTTGCCGAAGACGTGCACTTTTTCCAGCTTGCCCACAGCAACTTTTGCAATGTAGGGCATCAGATTGTTGGGGATCCCGTTGGGGTCCTCGCCAATGAGGCCGGACTTGTGGGCACCGATGGGGTTGAAGTAGCGGAGCAGGGCCACGTTCAGGGTGGGATCCGCCTTGCAGACATCGGTCAGGATGCGCTCGGTCATGGCCTTGGTGGTGCCATAGGGGTTGGTGGTGGCACCCACGGGGAAGTCCTCGGTGATGGGCACACTGGCGGGGTCGCCGTAAACGGTGGCCGAGGAGCTGAAGACAAAGTTCTTGCAGCCGTGGCGGCGCATCACATCCAGGATGACCAGGGTGCAGTTGAGGTTGTTATAGTAGTATTCAATGGGCTTGGAGACACTCTCGCCCACAGCCTTGTAGGCTGCAAACTGGATGACCGCGGTGATGTCCGGGCACTCGGTGAAGATCTTCTCCACATCCTCATGCTTGGTCATATCGGCCTGATAGAAGCGGAAGTCCTTGCCCGTGATCTGCTTGACCCGCTCCAGCACCACCGGAGAAGCGTTATAGTAGTTATCGGCCACCACCACATCGTAGCCAGCGTTCAACAGTTCAATGCAGGTGTGGCTGCCAATGTAGCCAGCGCCGCCGGAAACCAGAATTGCCATTGCAAAAACCTCTCTCTCGTCACCATTGTTGCATTCTTTGTAAGGGCCTTGCCCTGCTGCCTAAAGAATACCGCTTTTTGCACACGGAATCAAGTACCGCCCATTTTATGCGGCTGGATTCTTGTTGCATCTTTTTCTGCACGATGATGAAACCACAATTTTTTTTACACCCTGCCCATGGAGGGAAGACGCTTTTTGTGCAAATGAGAGAAAGATCCCCCGGAACACAAAAATGACCGCCCGGCCGGGCGGTCATTCCGTTCTCTCTTTTTAAAGGCGTCCGCACTGGCGTCCGGTAAAGAAACGCAGCGTGGTGTTGGCGCGGAAGACCTTGCCCGCGCGGAGGATGGTGGTGGGAAACTCCGGGTGCGAGGGACTGCAGGGGAAGTGCTGGGTCTCCAGCGCAAAGCCGCCGTATTTCTGCAGCGGCACGCCGCCCTTGCCCGGGGTGGGGCAATCCTGCAAAAAATTGCCCGTGTAAAGCTGGATGCCCGGCTGAGTGGTGTACATCTTCATGCTGATGCCGCTTTTCTCGCTGGTGGCCCAGGCGCACAGGCTCTGGCTGGAACCGCGGTCCCGGTCAATGACAAAGCAGTGGTCAAAGCCGCCGCCCACCATGGTGGTCTGGGAAAAGCCCGTGTCGATGTCCCGGCCCAGCGGTTTGCCGGAAGTAAAATCCATCGGCGTGCCCGCCACGGGCAGGATGCGCCCGGTGGGGCAGGTCTCGTTGTTGCCCTCCAGATACCGGGACGCGTAGAGCTTGAGCTTCTGGTTCAGCACATCGCCCTCACCATCCAGATTAAAATATGTATGGTTGGTGAGGTTCAGCACGGTGTCCGCGTCGGAGGACACCCGGTAGTCCATCCGCAGGGCATTGTCCTCCGTGAGGATATACCGCACCGAAATTTTCAGATTGCCGGGGAACCCGTCTTCTCCATCCGGGCTCTCCGCCTCCAGTAACAGGGTATCGCCAAAGGATTTCACCTCGTAGATCTTGCGCGGGAACATGCCATGCAGATGGTTTTTGCCATTGTTGGCTTCCAGATGGTAGGCCCTGCCGCCTACACTGAACACCGCGTTCTCGATCCGGTTGGCGTACCGCCCCACAAACGCGCCGCAGCAGGTGCTGCCTTGGGAGTTGAAGTCGTTTTCGTAGTCGGCCAGGGTGTCATGCCCTATGACCACGTCCACCGGGCCCTTTTTTGTGGGGACAAGGATATTTTTGATCACACAGCCATAGTTCAGCACATGCACTTCCAGTCCGCCGGGGTTGGAGATGATGTACTCGTTGACCTTTTCGCCGCTTTTTGTCACGCCAAAAGGCTTGGAACGAAACTGTGCCATTGCGCTCGCCTCCTCATCATTTGGTTCACACCCAGCAGGCGCACTCCTGAGTGTATCTTTCATAATTATGATTATATCACAGTTTCACGCGCTTGTGGGCAGAACTTTTTAGAATTAACAGCCAATATTTTTGGAGATTTTTTGGTAGTTTTGCAAAAGAAAATCCTCATGGAGCGCTCCATGAGGATTTTTTTGTTTGCAGGGGAATTTATGCTTGCGCGTTGGCCTGCGCCAGGAACTCGGCCGCGTCGTCCGGGATGTCGTCCAGGTCTTCCTCGCTGCCGATATCCACGTTGAGCGGCGGCTTCTTGAAGAGGATGTCGTACATCAGCGGGACGATGTACAGGGTCATCAGAGTGGCATAGCTCAGGCCGCAGATGATGACGACGCACATGCCGCGCATCAGCTGTCCAGCCATATCGTTGCTCAGGGCCGTCTGGAGCATGGCCAGCACCGTGGTCAGGGTGGTCATGAGGATGGGGCGCATACGGGTCTTGCCGGTGGCGATGAGGGCCGCGCGGCGCTCCATGCCGCCCAGGCGGAGCTGGTTGGTGTAGTCCACAAAGACGATGCCGTTGTTGACGACGGTACCCATCAGGACGATGAAGCCCATCAGAGAGATCATGGTCAGCTGCTGGCCCGTGAGCAGCATTCCCAGCAGGCCGCCGGTAAAGGCCAGCGGGATGGTAAACAGCACGATGAACGGGGACAGCAGGCTCTGGAACTGTGCCACCATGACCAGATAGACGAACGGCAGGGCCAGTGCCAGCCACTGCACCATCTCATTGGTCATCTTATTGACGTTGCCGGACTCGCCGCCCACGTCAAAGGAGCAGCCCTCCGGCATCTCATCGGTCAGGGTGTAGGCGTCCAGCGTCTTCTTGACCTGACGGGCCTGCACGGTGGTATTGTAGCCGGGCAGAGTGTCCGCCGTGACGGTGACGAACTGGGTCTGGTTCTCGCTGGTCAGGGAGTCGGGGGCCGTGCCCACGGTCCAGGTGGCAATATCGCTGAGCTTACAGGTGCCCGTGGTGGTGGTGCCATCGGCGGACATGGTGGTGGTCTCAAAGGAAATGCCCATCATGTTTTCCTTGGTGACGGGGTCCAGGTTATCGGTGATCTGGACCGTCATGGAAGTGCCGTCCACCACAACGGGGGTCTTGGCGGTGGTGGTGGTGGTCAGGTCCGCCGCGATCTGCTGATACACCTGCGCGACGGTCAGGCCATAGGCACGGACCTTATCACGGTCGATCTGCAGCTCAATGGTGGCGTCACCGTTGCCCAGGCCGGTGGTGGCGTTGGTAAAGCCCTCGGTGTTGTTGACCATCTCCACGACCTTATCGGCCAGCTGGGTGATGGTGGCCGTGTCGGGGCCGTAGACCTTGACGCTGAGGCCGTTGGCCATCATGCTGGTGAGCTCCTGCATTCCGCTGATCTCCACGGTGCCGGTGCAGTTTTCCACGCTGCCCAGGGCGTCTTCCAGCGCCTGACGGGCGGTTTCGATCTGGGTGGAGGAGAGGCTCTCATCCAGTTTGACATTGATCTTATAGCTGCCGTAGCTGTTGGCCGCATTCAGCAGGTCGGTAATAGCCTTGGGAAGGCCCAGCTGGCCAACGTCGATACCGGCCACGCTGGTATCGGTGGTGATGCCCACCTCTTCCACATGGTCCACCGCCATCAGGGCTTCCACCACCTGCCCGGCCACATCGTAAGAATCCTCTTTGCTCATATCCGCCGTGGTCGAGATCTCCACAATGGCCTCGTTGCTGGTGATCTCCGGCAGCAGGGTGATGCCCATGGAGAAGACCCGCCAGCCGCAGAAAGCCAGCAGAACGATGGCAGCCCCCAGCGGGATGGCGCGGTGCTGGAAGCACCACTCCAAGCTCTTGCCGTACTTGTCCTGCACTTTCTCAAACCAGGCCAGCTTCTTGGGCTCGGCCTTTTTCAGCACGGTGGAGGACGCCGCCGGGACAACGGTAATGGCCACGATGAGGGAGGCCATGAGGCAGTAGCCGATGCAGAGAGACATGGGCTGCATCAGGTTGCGCACCGTCTCGGAGGTGAAGATAACAGGCACGAAGACGCAGACCGAGGTGAGGGTAGAGGCCACAATGGACATGCCCACCTGCTTTGCGCCCTGCACGGCCGCGCGGGGTGCCGGGACGCCCCGGCCGCGCAGGCGGTAGATGTTCTCAATGACGACGACCGAGTTATCCACCAGCATACCAATGCCGAGGGAGAGGCCCGCCAGCGTCATGACGTTGAGATCCAGCCCGGTGAAGTACATCAGCACGATGGCGAACAGAACGGACAGCGGGATGCTGATGCCGACCACGAGGGTGGGCTTGATATCTTTCAGGAAGATGGCCAGCACGATGATGGCCAGAGCGGCACCCACGATCATGCTGGTGAGGATGCTCTTGACAATAACGGTAATGTAGTTGCCCTGGTTGGACAGAACGACCACTTTCAGGCCGTCGTACTGGGCTTCCAGCTCCTTGAACGCTTCCAGACAGCTATCCGAAACCGTGCTGGCGCTGGCCGTGGAGCTCTTGAAAATTTTGAGCACGGCGGCCCGCTCGCCATTCAGACGGGTATAGCTGGCCTCGGCGTTATCAATGACTTCCACATCCGCCACATCGGAGAGGCGGACGTCGCCAAAGCCATCCACATGGAGCAGCAGCGCGCCCTCGATATCGGCCACGCTGTCGTACTCCTCGCCAACTTTCAGCAGCCAGGATTTTCCGCTGGAGTCCTTGACGTAGCCGGCGGGCATGGAGAAGTTCTGGGCGTAGATGAGGGTGGCCAGCGCGTCGATATCCAGCTGCTTGGCCACATCGGCGCTGGCGAGGGCTTTCTCCTTGGCCGCCTCATACTGGGCGTTGGCCTCGTCGTACTGGGTCTGGTAGTTGTTCAGCATCTCACGCGCTTCGGTAAACTTCATGTACGCGGAGAGCTGCTGGCTGGAATAGCTGCCCAGCGCCTGGGAGAACGTGTTCATCAGCTCGGGCACATTGTCCATTGCCTTGATGGTATCTTCCAGCGTTTTATAGATGGTGCTCATGCTCTGCTGCACTTCCAGGTCGCCCGCCAGATCTCCGGCGGTGCTGCCGTCGGCACCCGTTTCCAGGTTCAGGCGGTTCTGCAGCTGCTGCAGGGCAACGGTGAGCTTATCGGTGATATCGCGCAGCTCGCCGATGATGGAAATGAGGGCGTCAATGTCCCGCATTCCCGTCTCGTTGAACTGGTCCACCACATGCTGCAGGCCATCGCGCACCTCGATCAAAGCCTGCTGGATTTCCGGCTCGTTGACCACGGCGATCAGCTGGTTCACACTGTCCAGCAGGGCCTGCGCCTTATCCCGGACGGTGGTCACGGCGGCACCCACCTCGGTGCCCATCTGGGCCATCACGGTATCGGAGACCATGTCGCCGTAGTTTTTCAGCTGTTTTTCGTACTCCTTGCGGCCGGCTTCGATCTGGGCCTGGGCGGCTTCCAGCTGCTCATGGGCCGCCGCCAGCTGGACGTCGATGGTCTCCAGCAGCTTCTCGTTGATGACGTCGATCTTGGACTGGCTCAGCTGCACCTGCACCATCTTCTCGATGAGGCCGTTGGCCGAGATGCTGGACACGCCGCCCCTGCGCTCCACATAGGGCACCAGCGTGCTGCTGACGAAATCGGAGAGGTCGTAGACATCACTGCCCTCGCGGCTGATGGCAACCGTCATAAAGGCATTCATGTTCATGCTGTATTCAATGATGGAAGGGGTCAGGCAGCTGCTTGGCAGGCTGGACACCGTCTGGTCCACCTTGTTGGACACCTTGACCATGGTGCTGTTCATATCGGTGCCCTCGGAGAACTTCATCAGCAGCAGGCTGTAGTTTTCCGCCGAGGTGGCGGTGATGGTGTCCACACCCGCCACGGTACCCAGGGCGTTTTCCATCACGTCGGAGACTTCACTCTCCACACGCTCCGGGCTGGCACCAGGGTAAACCGTGACCACCATCAGGTACGGCGTGCTGATGTCCGGCAGCAGGTTGGTCTGCATGTGGCTGAGGGCCACGAACCCCAGCAGCAGGACCATGACAACACCAACCAGCACCGTAAACGGTTTTTTGACACTGAATTTTTCCATTTCTTCCTACCGTTTCTCTTAGGCCCCCCAAGCAGCGGGGCTTAAATTTCCTTTAATACCCTTATTATACACGAGGGGGAGGGGGTTGCAATAGTCCCTTGGTGAATCTTTTATAAAACTTAAGATACTTTTCCGCAACCGGGGAATTCTCCGCTCAATTCCTCAATTTTTTGACCCGTTTCCAGAATTTTCATGTCGAAATCAGGTTGTATACGAACGA
>ENA-UESP01001752-UESP01001752.1-human-gut-metagenome-genome-assembly--contig:-NODE-1752-length-13449-cov-4.994167_pt1 | contig 13449 bp, 9 predicted proteins | sample MGYA00243003_ERZ508004 | MGnify/ENA primary metagenome ERZ508004 (study PRJEB26167, sample SAMN06115443) | human gut metagenome | host: Homo sapiens | place: China:Henan | collected 2015-07-29 | study...
CCTGTATATATGGTTTATTCATTACCTTTTCCATTTTACTCTGCCCAAGCTCAACCAGAGCCAGAATGATCCAATATACAATAATAAGTGCAACATATCCCTCTAAATAGCGGAAGGATAGATTTACCTCATTTTTTGCAGCAGCTGTCATATCAACGATACCGACGGTAAAGGCAAGGGAAGTTGATTTAAAAAGGTTTGCAAATACGTTTGCCATTCCGGGAATCGCAATTCGTGCGGCCTGAGGAACAATGATACGATATATCGTCTGCCACGGAGTCAGGCCAATGGACAGACCTGCTTCAAACTGCCCCTTATCCACAGAGGTGATTGCACCTCGGAAGTTTTCTCCCATATATGCCGCAAAGCTGAGGGATAAGACGATAACAGCTGCCCAGTAAGCGGGGAGATTGCGGATCGTTTTAGAAATCTGTGCAAAACCATAATAGAAAACAAAAAGCTGGGCAATGAACGGTGTGCTTCTGAAAAAAGAAGTGAATAGGATCGAGATCTGTTTAAACACCGGCACGTTGTAATATCGTACTCCAGCCAAAAGAGCGCCTAAAATAATCGAGAAAAACAGAGATACCATGGATAAAGATAATGTGTTTTTAAATCCAGCTGCGATAATTTGAAACATCCGGAGAAAATAGTCAAAATTGAACAACATAGGATCGCCCTCCTCCAATCATAGAATAAAAACTGCGGCAGGTATTTCTTTAAGGCCTGCCGCAGCTCTTGCTATCAGTTAGTTTTTCGGATTTGCTGCAAAGTATTCTTTAGCAGATTTTGTTTCCATTACATCGATATTGAACCACTTTTTGCTCAGCTCTGCGTAGCTGCCGTCCTCCATCATCTCTGTGAGAGCTTTATCTGCCAGCTCACGGATTGTGTTGCCTCTTTCGGTGCGGGCAAACGGATATGCGTTGACCTCTGTATAAATCGGATTCTCAATATCTACAGATTTCAGCTTCAGCTCCGGATTTGCTTCGATGAAATACGGAAGAACCAGATAAGCGTAAGGGCAAGCATCAGCACGCTTCATGTTTACTTCCTGAAGGATAACGCCGCTGGATTCGTATACATTTTTTGTTATCTTATTATCCGGATCAAGCTTAGCAACGAATTCATTCATTGCACTGCCTTCTGCGAGTGCGATGGTCTTACCATCCATGTCTGCCCATGTTTTGATCTCATCATTGTCTTCACGAACAGTCAGGCAATACGGGCTGAAGAAGAATGGCTGTGTAAAATCATATTTCTCCAGACGAGCCGGTGTGATAGAGATCTGTTTTGCTACGGTATCAACACGGTTAAGATCCAGCTCGGCAAAAGTAGCCGGGTTATCGAGACGAACGAATTCTAAACCATATCCGGATTTTTCTGCAATTGCCTTCCAGAGATCGATTTCAAATCCGCTGAATTCTCCTGTAGTCTCATCAAAAATAGTAAAGGGCTTGTAGGTACCCGGTGTCGCCACGCGGATCACTTTATCATCCGCAGAAGCCTCTTTAACTTCTTCCTTCTTTTCCGCATCCTTTTTTTCTTCTGTCTGTGCTGCTGCAGTGCTTTCTGCCTTCGGTGCTTCTGTCTCGGCCTTAGCCGGCGCTGTTTCTGTGTTTCCCCCACAGGCTGCTAAACTCATAGTTAACAGTGCTGTACCAAAAACAGCTGCAATTTTCCCCAGTCTCATTTTCTTTTTCCTTCCTTTTCTAAAATAATGTTGAAGTGTTACAGTAAAAAGTGTTTTGCTATGAAACACATAACCCTTCCTCATTATAGTGAAGGTGTTCATTAATGTCGAATAGAAAATTTCTATAAATTTACATATTTACAGCCAAAGATATTGAAAAAAGCTATCGAGATGTAAAAAACTTACACATGGACAGCTTTTACAAACGGACATTACAGGCAAGTTTCCACCCATGGCTGATTGCTTTCCTCAATTTAAGCAGAGCACTTACTTGACTCGGTTAAAATATTCGATTCAGTACCCTCATAGTTACAAATATTTTTTCATTGCGATCACATAAATAACGATCGAAACCGCCGGACTGATGATATCTGAGATCGGTTCCGCATAAAATACCGACCGTGCCTCTCCGAGGTAAGGCAGAATAAAGAGGGCAAGGAAGTAAACACCTTTCCGGAAAAAGGAGAGCGGAAGGGACAGATGGACCATACCGAGGCCGGTAAAGCCGTCAACGATCTCATATTGGATGCTCAGAGGAACGACGGCCAGCGTATAGACGCGTATCAGCCGGACAGACTCGGCAGCGAGAGCCGCATCCGATGTAAACAGCCGCACAAAGAGGGAGCCGGATGTCCGGGCCAGAATGAACAGGATCAGGGTGTAGATCCCGCCAAGAAGGAAGATATACTTTTGGGCACTTTTCACCCGGTCATTATTTCCGGCGCCGTAATTGAACGCAAGGATTGTCTGCGTTCCTCCGGTGATACCGCCAAGGGGCATGGTTATTACCAGCATAAAGCTTTGAACGATAGTGGCGCAGGTGATCAGCATATCCCCCTCCTGTGGGCCGCCGTAGGTCTGAAGGATGGAATTCATGGTGATTATCATTACATTATCCATGGCAATGATAATAAACGGCGTGAAGCCTAAAACAAGGATTCTGCCCATCAGACGCATATTATAATTTCCGAACGTGATACGCACGATCGCCCTCTTTCCGAAAAGGAAGGAGAGCACGAAGATGCAGCTTGCCATCTGGGATAATACGGTTGCCAGAGCCGCTCCGGCAACTCCCATATTCAGCAAAAAGATGAAAACGGGATCGAGGACGATATTAAGGACGGCGCCCAGCATGACCGAGTACATGCCGATCTTTGCAAAGCCCTGACTGATGATAAACTGGTTCATTCCCGTTGCCATGAGTGCAAAAAAGGTTCCGGACAGATAGATGGAAAAATAGGTATCTGCATAGGGAAGCGTTGTGTCACTGGCACCGAAGAAGCGCAGCATGGGCTCCCGGAACGGATAGACGAGCAGCATAAGAAGCACGGATGCCACAGCCAGAAGAAGAAAGCTGTTGGCCAGGATCTGCTTTGCCCGTTTTGCATTGCCCTGTCCGAGACTCATGCTCATTAGCGGAGAGCCTCCGATCCCTACCCAGAAGGCAACGGATCCGATCATGGTCACAACGGGGCCGCATACACCTGCTCCTGCCAGTGCAAAGGTTCCGGCCACCGGGATATTTCCTATATACATGCGGTCAACGATACTGTAGAGAACGCTGACAAACTGAGCCATCATGCTGGGAATGGCGATCCTCCATACGAGCTTTTTTATATCATCATGGCCCAGATCATTTTCTATGGTCATTTCCGGTTCCTCCGTTTGGGTTATCTTTAGGGGGGGCAATTTGTCCATATCCTTTCATTTTACACAGAAGACATGGAAAGTCAATGGGAAGTCAATGAGCAGGAATAAAATTTACAAATATCCGGATGTATGGTATACTGATGTCAAAGTCACCTTTGACTGCATAGGAGAAAGATATGAAAGAAGATAAAAAGGTCAGAAATTTGCTGCAGATCTATTTGCAGTGGCCGCTGGTGCTCTCGATCCTGATGCTTTTTGCCAATGCTGCAGTATTGTTCTTTTCCAGTCAGGCAGGTATTGCCATGTCGGTATTTACAATACTGTACCTGATCTGTGCAGGCCTCCTCTGGTGGTACGGAAAAAAGAGGCTTATGTCCGGACTTGTGGCATTCGGGGCCGATTACAGCTGGAGCCAAAAGCAGCTTCTGGCATCCATGGAGCTTCCCTACGGAATCGCAGATACGGATGGACGGATCCTGTGGACGAACCGTGCTCTGACAGAGATCCTCAGGGAGGAAAAGGGAGCCAGAAGAAATCTTACAGTCCTGTTTGACGGAATTACCGCAGAGGAACTGGAAAAAATGGAACAAAGTCTGGAGGTTCACAGCTCCTACGAGGATGCTGAGTACCGAATCAGCGTAAAGAAGGTCACGATCTGCCCCGACAGCGATATTATGGATAAAAATGAGTCCCGGGACGGAAGCCAGCAGCTGCTGGCGGTCTATCTCTATGATGAAACGGAGATCCGCAGCTATATTCAGGCGATCACCGACCAGAAGATGGTGGCAGGGCTTATCTATCTCGATAACTATGACGAGGCACTCGAGAGCGTAGAGGAAGTGCGCCGTTCACTTTTAGTTGCCCTGATCGACCGGAAGATCAACAAATATATTTCCGGCATCAACGGAATCGTCAAAAAGCTGGAAAAGGATAAATACTTCTTTGCCATCAAGCAGCGCTACATGCCACGTCTTGAGGCGGAGCGCTTCAGCCTGCTGGAGGAAGTAAAGACCGTTAATATCGGAAATGAGATGGCGGTAACCTTGAGTATCGGTATCGGTATGAACGGCGATACCTATACGCAGAATTATGAGTATGCCCGGATCGCTATCGATATGGCCCTTGGGCGCGGCGGAGATCAGGCTGTAGTAAAGAATGGCGGAAAGATCCTCTATTTCGGCGGAAAATCCCAGCAGCTCGAAAAGACAACGCGTGTAAAGGCGCGTGTAAAGGCACATGCGCTCAGAGAGCTTCTTGAGACAAAGGATCGTCTTCTGATCATGGGACATAAGATCGGAGATATCGATTCCTTCGGTGCAGCGATCGGAATGTACCGGATCGCCGTAGCCTTGAATAAAAAGGCATATATCGTGATCAATGAGGTCACCTCCTCGGTGCGGCCCATGATGGATCGATTTACCGGAAACAGTGACTATCCTAAGGATCTGTTTGTCACCGGCGCGGAAGCAGCAGAGCTGGCAGATCCCAGCACCGCACTGGTGGTTGTGGATGTAAACCGTCCCAGCTATACAGAGGAGCCGGAGCTTCTGGAGCTTGTAAAAACGATCGTTGTTATCGATCATCACAGGCAGTCCAGCGAGGTGATCTCCAATGCGACGCTGTCTTATGTGGAACCCTACGCATCCTCGGCGTGTGAGCTGGTGGCTGAGATCCTGCAGTATGTAGCGGACAGTATCCGGATCAAATCTCCGGAGGCGGATGCCATGTATGCCGGAATCGTGATCGACACAAATAATTTCACGAATCAGGCGGGTGTCCGCACCTTTGAAGCAGCAGCATTCCTGCGAAGAAATGGTGCAGATGTCACTCGCGTAAGAAAGCTGTTCCGTGATAAAATGGAAGACTATAAGGCCAGAGCGGAGGCAGTCCGTCAGGCAGAAGTATTTGAGGGAGCCTTTGCTATCAGTGTATGCCCGGCAGAGGGCGTAGAAAGCCCGACGATAGCGGGAGCCCAGGCGGCAAACGAGCTGCTGGATATTATCGGCATCAAGGCCTCTGTGGTATTGACACCTTATGAAGGAAAAATATTTGTAAGCGCCCGCTCCATTGATGAAGTCAACGTTCAGGTAATGATGGAGAAGCTTGGCGGAGGCGGGCACAGAACGATAGCGGGAGCCCAGCTGACCGGTATGACTGTCGAGGAGGCAAAGAACAAGGTCAAAGAGGTGATCCTTGCAATGAAGGAGAAGGGAGAAATTTAAAATGGAAGTTGTATTATTAGAGGACGTAAAGGCACTTGGAAAAAAGGGACAGATCGTAAAGGTCAATGATGGATATGCAAGAAACTTTATACTTCCGAAAAAGCTTGGTCTGGAAGCAACAGCAAAGAACCTGAATGATCTGAAGCTTCAGAAAGCAAATGAAGCGAAGGTTGCAGCAGAGCAGCTGGCAGAAGCAAAGGCATTGGCAGCAAAGATCGATGAGCTTTCCGTGACTGTTTCCATCAAGGCCGGAGAAGGCGGCAGAGCCTTTGGTTCTGTTTCCACAAAGGAAATTGCAAAAGCGGCAGCGGATCAGTTAAAGCTGGATATCGATAAGAAAAAGATGGTACTTCAGGATCCCATCAAGAGTATCGGAACCTTTGAAGTACCGATCAAGCTTCACAAGGAAGTAACAGCAAAATTAAGAGTCAAGGTCGTAGAGGCCTGATCGTAAGGCAGACTTTTTGGAGGAAACATGGAAGAAGCGCTAGTTAAACGGGTGCTCCCGCACAGCGTAGAGGCGGAGCAGTCTGTGATCGGATCCATGCTTATGGACAGGGATGCGATCATCGCCGCCTCGGAGATCGTTGTTGGTGATGATTTTTATCAGCGTCAGTATGGCGTCATGTTCGAGACCATGGTTGAGCTTTTTAATGAAGGAAAGCCGGTCGATCTGGTCACACTTCAGGACAGACTGAAGGAAAAGGACGTTCCCCCGGAGGTCTGCAGTCTGGATTTTGTCCGCGATATTATGGCTACGGTTCCGACCTCAGCCAATGTCCGCTCTTACTCGACGATCGTACATGAAAAGGCGGTCATGAGACGCCTGATAAAAATAAATGAGGAGATCGCCAATTCCTGTTATGCGGGAAAGGAGAGTTTGGATACGATCCTTGGAGATACAGAAAAAAGTATTTTCAATCTTCTCCAGAGCAGAACAGGCGGTGATTTTGTTCCGATCCGGCAGGTCGCATTGAATGTTCTCGATAAGATCGAGCAGGCGACTCGCTCTAAGTCTACGGTTACCGGAATTGCAACGGGCTTTATCGATCTGGATTACAGGACATCCGGATTGCAGCCTTCGGATCTTATCTTGATCGCGGCCCGTCCGTCTATGGGAAAGACGGCCTTTGTTTTAAATATTGCGGATTATATCGGTGTCCGAAGGCAGAAGACCTGCCTGATCTTCAGTCTGGAAATGTCAAAGGAACAGCTGGTCAATCGAATGCTGGCAATGGAGTCAAATGTGGATTCTCAGAAGCTTAGGACCGGAACGCTGTCAGAGGCTGACTGGGATGCCGTAGTAGAGGGAATCGGCAGTATCGGAAACTCCAAGCTTATTATTGATGACACACCGGGTATCTCTGTTATGGAGCTGCGCTCCAAGTGCAGAAAGATCAAGCTGGAGTATGGTCTGGATCTTGTAATGATCGATTATCTGCAGCTTATGACAGGAAGTGCAAAAAACGGTGATAACCGCCAGCAGGAGATCTCGGAGATCTCGCGTTCCTTAAAGGCCCTTGCCAGAGAGCTTAATGCGCCGGTCGTTGCACTGTCCCAGCTTTCCCGTGCCTGCGAAACGCGAACCGACCACAGGCCGATGCTTTCCGACCTTCGAGAGTCGGGAGCTATCGAGCAGGATGCTGACGTCGTGATGTTCCTTTACCGTGATGACTATTACAATAAAGACACGGATACGCCGAATGTGGCTGAGGTTATTATCGCTAAGCAGAGAAACGGCCCCATCGGAACCGTTAATCTAGGCTGGAAGCCGGAGCTGACCCGATTTGTAAATATTGCAAAAGAAGGATAAAAGAATAAGTAAAAAGATAGATCCTGTATACGGATAGCCGTGTGGCCTTCTGTATACAGGATTTATTTGTAATAATCGGCGAATATGGCTCATATACTGTTAACAGAAGAAATTAACAGGGGAAAGGAAGCGGACAACCATGTCAGAAAATCATTATCTGATCTCCGATGCCTCAAAGCAGGTCGACGTGGAGTCTCATGTTCTGAGATATTGGGAAGAAGAACTTAATATAGATATACCCAGAAATGAGATGGGGCACCGTTACTATACGGATCTTCATGTCAGAGTATTCAGACAGATAAAGCAGCTGAAGGAAAAGGGGTATCAGCTAAAGGCAATTAAGCCGATCATGAGCCGGATCATGGAAAATAATGGGGAAGTGGTTGTCCCGGATAATGTTTTGGAGGAGGATATTGTGGCAGCTTTAAAGGAATGCGTAGACAAGGAAGAATGCGGCGAAAATACGGAGAAAAAACTGGAAAATATGGATGACAGAGAAGTTACATCCCTCATGGCAAAAGAGCGGGCAGAGCAATTCCGGGCACTGATGATCCGGATGATAGGACAGGCGATCGAGGAAAATAATGAAAAGCTGAGTCAGGATATCAGCCGAATGGTCAACGAAAAGGTGCTAAAGGAGATCGATTACCTGATGCGGGTATCGGATGAGAGAGATGAGGAACGTTTCAGACAGTTAGATGAAACGATCCGGCTGTATCAGCGGGAGGGAAAAGGAAAGGCAGAGGCGGCAGCGGCCGGGCTTCCGTTTTTCCCGCTGCACCTGAATCGAAGGCTAAAAAAGAATCGATAAAAACTAGTCAAGCGGATATTCGCAATTGAAGCAGGGGACTTACTTGATTCGGTTAAATATGATAAGATAATAGCGATAAAAGGAAGAATAAAGTACGGAGGATATGTATGAAAAAACTATTATACATCGATGCATGCGTAAATCGCGATAGTTCCAGAACGGAAAGACTTGCAAAGGTATTGCTGGAAGAAATCAATAAAAACGGGGAGTACGAGATCGAAACACTGAATCTTGAGGACGAGGATCTGAAGCTCTTTACAGGAAAGGAGAGTGCAGGACGCGAGCGGCTCACAAGGGTTGGAAACTATGAGGGGCCGCTCTTTGATTATGCAAAGCAGTTTGCAGCAGCGGATCGAATCGTTGTGGCGGCTCCGTATTGGGATTTCACCTTCCCGGCAAGATTGAAGTGCTACATTGAGCAGATATGCGTGCTCGGTCTGACCTTTACGTTTTCCCCACAGGGAATCCCCGGCGGCTTATGCCGTGCAGACAGTCTTCATTATGTTACGACTGCCGGGGGTGCGATCGGAGATCTCAATCTCGGCTATGAATATGTCGAAAAGCTCTGTAAAGTATATTATGGGATCCCCAAGACAGTTTGCTACACGGCCGAGGGATTGGATATAGAGGGAAATTCCGTAGAGGAGATTATGAAAGAAGCGCAGGAAAGAGTGATCCGGACTTACCGGGAATCTGTATTATAAATGATATCCGGGGCAAGGTCTTTCACCCGCTTATGAGCAAGCTCATGTGGATGAAAGACCTTTTGACCCTGACATCTTATTTATTTTCAAGTCGAACGTCAGTGAGACTTGGCGCGTGATTCTGGTGTGCATCCTCGCGGAGCGTTTATCTCAGCGGGAGTCTTCTCGACTGAGATTAACTGTGCGTAGCACAAAATGGGGGAACGTTTGACTTTACTTTTCTTTTACGGCCCGCTCGTCTGGTATTCCTTCAGCGACCCGCCGGAGGAGGAAGAACTGCCATTCGTAGAGCTGCCACCGGGAGCGGAAATGCTGCCGTTCGTGGAATTACCACCGGGAGCAGATGTACCTCCATTCGTGGAGCTGCCGCCGGGAGCAGATGTACTGCCATTCGTGGAATTGCCACCGGGAGCGGAAATGCTGCCGTTCGTGGAATTACCACTGGGAGCAGATGTACTGCCATTCGTGGAATTGCTGCCGGGGCCGGAGGTACTTCCGTTTGTGGAATTACCACCGGGAGCGGAGGTACTGCCGTTTGTCGAGCTGCTGCCCGGTCCGGAAACACCGCTGCTCCACGTTGATCCCATAGCTTCGGAGGATCCGAGCCCGCCGGGACTTCCTGTCGTAACCGTAGTCGTACCGGTGGTATTGTTTATATTCGAGCTGTTATTATTTGAAACAGAACCGCCGTCGATGCCGGTGGTTTCATTCTGGCAGACACCGGATTTGTCAAACGTATAATTTACATTGTCGATACGATAGGAGCCGTTTGACACCATCTTTCCGTCGGAGGGATTCAGATAGTAGTATTTCCCGCTGTCGTTGAGCCATCCGGACAACATGTGGCCGGAGGAATTGAAATAATACCAGCTGTTATCGATCTGCTTCCAGCCGACAGCCATTTTTCCGGATTTTACATCCATATAATATTTGTTCGTTCCATCACTCTGCCAACCGGTTACCATACGTCCGTCCGTGTGCAGATAATAGTAGCGGCCATCGACTTGGATCCATCCGGTCTGCATGCGTCCGTCTGTACCGAAATAGTACCAGGAGCCGTCGATCTGCGTCCACTGGGTAGCAAGCTCGCCGGTGGGAGCAAAGTAATACGCCACATTGTCCAGTGTCTGCCATCCGGTTACCATAGTTCCGTCTGACTTCATATAATAGTAGTGGCCATCGACCTGAGCCCAGCCCCGGACGAGCCGTCCATCCTGTTGGAAGTAGTAGTAGGCACCATCCATCTTACGCCAGCCCGTAACCATAGAGCCGTTGCCCCTCATATAATAGTAGTCCGTTCCGATCCTGAGCCATCCGGTCACCATAGCTCCGTTTAAGAGATAATAGTATTTTCCGTCGACCTGAGCCCATTCGCTGGCCATTCTGCCGTCGGGCTTCATATAATACCATTTGTCATCGACCTGGATCCATCCCGTCTGCATCTGCCCGGTCTTAGGCAGAAGATAATAATATTCATTATCGAGGAGGAGCCAGCCCTTGTACTGGGTTCCGTCAGAATTCATATAGTACCAGCTCTGGCCATCGTTGATCCATCCGGTCTGCTTTACATAATTCTTGTAGTAGTACCATTGTCCGTTGATCAGACGCCAGCGGTCTGCCGGAAGCTTGGAATTGAGATCCTTAAAGGCAAAGTTGATATCCACATTTCCCGAGATCCCGTTGACCTGCCCCTCATTCGTAGCCTGCCACATAGCGGCGTTTGTATAAGAGGGCTTGGCATTGTAGCGGGCCACCCAAACATCGTAGGGAACCTTTGTCATGTCGATCTTGTTTGCCAGCCAGTAGTCATTGGTATACACCATCGGATAATATCCGGCATTCTCGATCTTTTTGCAGAAGCTGTTGATGATAGAAGAAAGCTGGGCCGGTGTCAGGCCGTTCATCTCCGTTGCCTCAACATCGAGGACCACCGGATACGAGATCGGATAATCCTTGATAAGATTCAGGACAAAATCCGCCTCTGCCTCCGCCATCTCCGTTGTTGTGGCATAAGAATAAAGATAAGCGCCGACCCGGAGTCCGGCGTTGTAGGCATCGATGGCATTGACCTGAAAATAGGGATCCACATCATTATTATATCTGGTTCCCAGCATTACAAACTGCACATCGTCCGCAGCAACAGCGTTCCAGTCGATGGACTGCTTCCAGTGGGAAACATCGATCCCACGGGAGGTGATCCCGGTAATTATGGAACCATCGCTTGCAAGATAAGAACCGTTGGCATTTCGCTCCCATGCAGCTGCAAAGGCAGGGACAGCCGGATACACGGCTAAGAAGGCCATGGAAAGGCTGAGAGCGGCGGCTGCCAGTCGTCGTCTGTACTTCATAGAGATCTCCCCCTGTATTCATGTATTCTTGCTTCCTATTCTACCACAGAATTTACCGGAAATGTGAGGCAAATCTGTATCATCTTTCTTTTAGCACGTTTTTTACATGCCGATCATGAGAAATTCCGGGTTCGTTACAAGCTTTTTATAGTAATCCTTTGCATAGCGGTACATAATGAGGGTGTAATCCCCAAATTCTTCCCCGAGACTGCTCTTGTATACAGCCCAGAGACACCATAAAAATCCGCCGAGGGCAATATAAGAGTAGTAGACAAAGCGCTCCTCTGCAGTGACGGTATCTCCGAAATAAATGTGCAGGAGCTTTTCTACCTCCTCCTCATTATAATACGAATAGATCGCACACATGCTCACATCGATGATGGGATCGCACATTCCGGCGTACTCCCAGTCGATGAGACGGAGTCCGCCGTCGGGTAAAAACAGGAAGTTGTCGCATACACTGTCGACATGAGATAACGTTTTTGGACGATTCAAACGCTCCAGACGGTCTAAAATCGTATTAATATGGGAGCGCACCTGATCATAATCCTCAAACAGCTGCTTTTCATATCCTGAGCATATCGATTCGTAAAAATTGATCCGTTCGCGGATATCAAAGGAGTGGTCAACACGGATCCGGGCATTATGCAGCTTATGGATCAGCTCCATAGAACGGCTTACATCCGACCAGTTCCGTGGATCCCCGTTTCGCGACCCCTCATAATATTCCGAGATTTTATATCCCGTCTCCCCGTTAATATAGACAACATGCTCGGAAATATCGAGGGCTTTTACCGCCTCATACACCGCCTTTTCCTGCTTTCGGTTGATCAAAAGATCCGTACCGGGGCCGGGGATCCGGCAGATATAGGAGCGGTCATTGGCCCGGAACAGGAAGGACTTATTCGTCATACCGGCCTTCAGGCAGCGGATATCCGTGATCCCGGCTTCCGGAACATGGAGGACATCGGAAACAAGCTCCATAGCCGCGTTGTTGGAACGATTTACATAAGATTTATCGAAAACGCGGAGTTCCTCTAAATTTTCAAATTCGTAGACCTGATCCGACGGCTGCTTGTTGATATACATATCCGGTGCCGGGAAATTCCGGTATCCCGGCAGATGGTCAGAGACATTGCCGTTTAAAAGATCGGCCAGAACTTGCTCCCAGTACATCTGCTCCGTGCCCGGCGCACGATAATAGGCTTCTAAGATCGGGAAAAATTCTTCCGAAAACTCTCTGGAAAAATAGACCGGGCCATACATGACCCATGAATCCGCTCCGCCGACCTGAACGCCGGTCAGACGGCCCTTTTTATTACAGTCCAGACACCACTCGGAGGTATTCCCTTCCATATAAACAGAGGAGTACCACGCACCACATTCGTAGGTGTGGTACATATTTCTGCGGAGCCAGTTGTCGGAGGAGAGAAGGTATGTATTCTTTCCTTTAAAACAGTCACGGGCATGATAGACCGTAGTGAGGGTGTTTTTATTATGATATTCCGGGTTATAGAGCAGCTTTACGCTGTATTTGTCGATCAGATATTCAAACTTTTCCTTCAGGTAGCCGACAACGATCGTAATATCCATGATCCCGGCCTCATGAAGCTGCCGGATCTGGCGCTCGATCATTCTCTCCCCGAAGACCTCGAGAAGTCCCTTCGGTGTTTCAAAGGTCAGAGGAACAAAACGTGAGCCGAACCCGGCCGCTAAGATAACCGCACTGTCGACACGGTAATTCTGCAGAAGCTCGACTCCCTTTTTTAATAAGGAATATTCTCCTGACTCCGCATCCTGGCAGATCAGCTCATCCTGAAGCGCTTCCCGGATCAGATGGTTGCAGGTTCCGAGGGAGAGCCCCATAGCCGCAGCCAGCTCCCGTTGAGTTGTTTTTTTCTTTTCATAGACGTTTCTGCAAAGCAGTCCGAATCGATCCATATCGAAAACCTCCGTAAGAGTCATTGATGATTGTAACAATTATGAAATATGATGTTCAAAACAAATAAAAATCAATAATACATGAACATTATACCACAACCATTTGGAATTGCAAGAGCCCAAAACATGCAGAATGTACCAATATCAGTACAAAAATGGCTAAAAATAGTAGTTTCGTAAAGATTTCGTAAGAAAATAAACAGATAAAAGTTATGGAAATTCTTAAGAAACTATACTATAATGTGGTTGTGTGAGAGGTACAGAATA
>ENA-UESP01001763-UESP01001763.1-human-gut-metagenome-genome-assembly--contig:-NODE-1763-length-13381-cov-15.627631_pt1 | contig 13381 bp, 12 predicted proteins | sample MGYA00243003_ERZ508004 | MGnify/ENA primary metagenome ERZ508004 (study PRJEB26167, sample SAMN06115443) | human gut metagenome | host: Homo sapiens | place: China:Henan | collected 2015-07-29...
TTCGACATTGCAGAGTTGCGTGAGGTCACGGCTTATGATGAGCTGGAGCTGGATACTCTGGGAGACAGGAAAACTGCCCTGTTCCTCATCATGAGTGACACTGATGACAGCTTTAATTTCCTTATATCCATGTGTTATACCCAGCTGTTTAACCTGCTCTGCGAAAAGGCCGACGATGTGTACGACGGCAGACTGCCGGTTCATGTGCGCTGTCTGATCGACGAGTGCGCCAACATTGGCCAGATACCCAAGTTGGAAAAGCTGGTGGCCACCATCCGAAGCCGTGAGATCTCCGCCTGTCTGGTGTTGCAGGCGCAGAGTCAGCTGAAAGCCATCTACAAGGACAACGCCGATACCATCATCGGCAATATGGATACTTCCATCTTTCTGGGCGGTAAGGAGCCGACCACTCTCAAGGAGCTGGCCGCCGTGCTGGGTAAGGAAACCATCGACACCTACAACACCGGAGAGAGCCGTGGGAGGGAAACATCCCATTCACTCAACTATCAAAAATTGGGGAAAGAGCTGATGAGCCAGGATGAGCTTGCTGTTATGGATGGCGGCAAGTGTATCCTCCAGCTGCGCGGTGTGCGTCCTTTCCTTTCGGATAAGTACGACATCACCAAGCACCCCAATTTCAAGTACACTGCCGACGCGGATGACAAGAACGCTTTTGATATTGAAGCATTCTTGTCCGCAAGGCTGAAACTCAAGCCCAATGAGGTCTGCGATGTATATGAAGTAGACACAAAGGGCGCTTAATTTCGTTCCGCTTTAGAAGGGAGTGATCTTATCTATTCGCCGCATCTGCCCTCTATGGGCCATTGGCGTACAAAGCGGACAATCGCGAGAAAAAATAATGAAAAAGGAGGACAGCCGGAATCATGCCCCCGGAAACCGGGCGGCAGATTGTTCCGGCTTTTGTATGCCTATGAAACATGACAAACCTATTTTTTAATCAGATTCCGGCTAACAAACTATATGGCATTTTTTGAACAGGCAATCACCGTTCTTCAGACCCTCGTTATCGCGCTCGGTGCCGGTCTCGGTATCTGGGGCGTTATCAACCTGCTGGAAGGTTACGGCAACGACAACCCCGGCGCCAAGAGCCAGGGCATGAAGCAGCTCATGGCCGGTGCTGGTGTAGCCGTGGTAGGCATGGTCCTTGTACCTCTGCTCTCCGGGCTTTTCTCTGTCTAAGCGTCTCCGTATGAAATCCTTGCCGCTCCCGCAGTTTTGCGGGGGCGGCGGAAAGGAGGTTGACACCGTATGGATTTCTTACTTGAAGCCCTGACAAATTGGCTGAAAGAAATGCTGGTGGGCGGCATTATGAGCAACCTTTCGGGGATGTTTGACAGTGTAAATCAGCAGGTCGCGGATATATCCGTACAGGTAGGCCAGACCCCACAGGGATGGAATGGCAGTATTTTCAGCATGATTGAGAATCTGTCCAACTCCATCATGGTGCCGATTGCAGGCGTGATCCTGGCTATCGTGATGACCGTAGACCTGATCCAGATGATCGCAGACAAGAACAACCTGCATGATGTGGACACCTGGATGATTTTCAAGTGGGTGTTCAAATCAGCCGCTGCCATCCTCATTGTCACAAATACATGGAATATCGTGATGGGCGTCTTTGATATGGCGCAGAGCGTAGTGGCGCAGGCGGCAGGGGTTATCAATTCGGATGCGTCCATTGACATTTCCTCAGTTATGACCGATCTGGAACCGAGGCTGATGGAAATGGATCTGGGACCGCTGTTCGGACTGTGGTTCCAATCCCTCTTTATTGGCATTACTATGTGGGCGTTATATATCTGTATCTTTATCGTTATTTATGGCCGTATGATCGAAATCTACCTTGTAACTTCGGTGGCTCCCGTTCCAATGGCTGCAATGATGGGTAAAGAATGGGGCGGTATGGGACAGAATTACCTCCGATCCCTGCTGGCGCTGGGCTTTCAGGCGTTTCTCATTATCGTCTGCGTGGCAATTTATGCTGTGCTGGTGCAGAACATCGCTCTGGAAGATGACATCATCATGGCAATCTGGAGCTGCGTGGGCTACACCGTGCTGCTATGTTTTACGCTGTTCAAAACCAGCAGTCTCGCAAAATCAGTCTTTCAGGCTCATTAAACCATGCTGGGAGGTACATTATGAAAGAGATAACTTTAGGAACACTTTTTGACGGGATAGGGGGTTTCCCCTATGCCGCCTTATTTTATGGAATCCGTCCTGTCTGGGCAAGTGAAGTTCTGCCGACAGCCATATCGGTCACAAAACGGCATATTCCAGAAATGGTCCATGTAGGAGATATTACAAAACTGGACGGACGCAAGCTGCCCCCTGTGGACATCATCACTTTTGGTTCACCCTGTCAGGGACTATCCATCAGCGGACGCAGGTTAGGGTTAGCGGATGAGCGCAGCGGGTTGTTTTCTGAAGCAATCCGTATTATTCGAGAAATGCAGGAGGTAACACATGGACAATATCCGCAAATCGCAATATGGGAAAACGTCCCCGGAGCTTTGTCATCCGCAGGAGGATGTGACTTTGCGGCTGTGCTGCAAGCGTTCACAGAAACCCCGGTTCCAATGCCTTATTCTGGGCGATGGGCCAACGCCGGAATGGTACGAAGCCGAGGAATTGATCTCGCTTGGTGCGTGTACGACGCCCAATATTTCGGAACAGCACAGCGACGCAGGCGCGTGTTCCTTGTCGCTGATTTTAGAGGAAAATGCGCCGGACAAATACTTTTTGTCCCCAAAAGCCTGCGAGGGTATTTTGAATCGGGCGGAACGCCGCGGCAAGCACTTACCTCCTTTGCTGCAAGCAGCGCTGGAGGAACAGTCCCGCAAGACCGATATTTGAGCGATACCGAAGTGTACTGCATTGTGGGCAATATCATTGGACGCCAGCCGCATAACGGAGGAAATGGAGCTGGATACCAAAGTGACATTTCTTATACCCTGACAGGGGCAGACCGTCATGCGGTTGTTGCGCCGCTTGTCATACTCAACGACCAGGGCGGAGCTTCTATGAGCGTGGAGCGCAGTAATATTTCTCCTACTCTGCGAAGCCAAACACACGGAAATCTGCCAATCATAGCTGCTATGTCACAATCTCCTCCCGCCATGGTCAGTGCCGGTTTCCGCTATAAAGCAGGAAGTGCGGCCGGCAGTATAGGGTATCAGGAGGAATTGGCTCCAACTCTTATGGCATATCAACCTTGCGGAGCGTTGGTCGCCCAACCAGAGAGAAAATATATTGTGCGTCGGCTAACCCCTATGGAGTGTGAGCGGTTGCAGGGATTCCCGGATGGATGGACCGCATACGATTTTGAGCATGGGATAATCAGTGATTCAAAGCGATATGAGATGTTAGGAAACAGCGTGGCTGTTCCCTGTGTTGCTTACATCATGCAAGGGATTTATCAGGTGTTGTCAGAAAGGAGCGTGTAATTGTGGCTTATGTACCCGTACCCAAGGACTTAACAAAAGTCAAAACAAAGGTCATGTTCAATCTGACCAAGCGGCAGCTTATCTGCTTCACGGGCGGAGCGCTTATTGGCGTACCGCTTTTCTTTTTGCTCAGAAAACCTACCGGAAACAGTGTAGCGGCTATGTGTATGATGCTGGTTATGCTGCCCTTCTTTATGCTGGCTATGTACGAAAAGCATGGACAGCCCCTGGAAAAGATCGTGGGCAACATTCTCAAAGTAGCTGTGATCCGTCCCAAGCAGCGTCCCTACCAGACCAATAACTTTTATGCCGTATTAAAGCGGCAGGAAATGCTCGATAAGGAGGTGTATGACATTGTTCACCGCAATAAAAAAATGGCTGCATCGGATGTTCGGAAAAACCGAGGAAAAAACTGTGCAGCCGGTAAAGACAAAGAAAAAGCTGTCCCGCGCCGATAAGAAGCAGATCGAAGCGGCCATTGCCCGCGCTAACCGCACGGACAAAAAGGAAAAATCCGCGCAGGACAGCATCCCTTATGAACGGATGTGGCCGGATGGTATCTGTCGGGTATCAGACGGTCACTACACAAAAACCATTCAATTTCAGGACATCAACTATCAGCTTTCACAGAACGAGGATAAAACCGCGATCTTCGAGGGCTGGTGCGATTTCCTCAACTACTTCGACAGCTCGATTCAGTTTGAGCTGTCTTTTTTGAACCTTGCCGCATCGGAGGAAACCTTTGCCCGCGCCATCAACATCCCCCTTCAAAGGGATGATTTTGACAGTATCCGGGTGGAGTACACCACCATGCTGCAAAACCAGCTGGCAAAGGGCAACAACGGCCTAATCAAAACCAAGTATCTCACCTTTGGCATTGACGCGGACAGCATCAAGGCGGCCAAGCCCCGTTTGGAGCGCATTGAGACCGACATTCTCAATAACTTCAAGCGGCTGGGCGTAGCGGCGGAAACGCTGGATGGAAAGGCGCGGCTTGCCCAGCTGCATGGTATCTTCCACATGGATGAGCAGCTGCCGTTCCGGTTTGAGTGGGACTGGCTCTCCACCAGCGGTCTGTCCACCCAGGACTTTATCGCCCCCAGCTCCTTTGAGTTCCGCACCGGCAAGCAGTTCCGCATGGGTAAAAAGTACGGAGCCGTCAGCTTCGTACAAATTTTGGCCCCAGAGTTGAATGACCGGATGCTGGCTGATTTTCTGGACATGGAAAGCTCGCTGATCGTCAGCCTACATATCCAGTCGGTGGATCAGATCAAGGCCATCAAGACGGTCAAGCGGAAAATCACCGATCTGGATAAATCCAAAATCGAGGAACAGAAAAAGGCGGTCAGAGCAGGATACGACATGGACATCATCCCTTCCGACCTTGCCACTTATGGTGTTGAGGCCAAAAAGCTCTTGCAGGATTTGCAGAGCCGCAACGAGCGAATGTTCCTTGTGACATTTCTGGTGCTGAACACGGCGGATAACCCCCGCCAGCTGGACAACAATGTGTTCCAGGCATCCAGTATCGCACAGAAATACAACTGCCAGCTGACAAGGCTGGACTTCCAGCAGGAGGAAGGGCTGATGAGCTGCCTGCCCCTGGGTATCAACCAGATTGAGATTCAGCGGGGGCTGACCACCAGTTCCACAGCTATCTTTGTGCCCTTTACTACGCAGGAACTGTTCCAGAACGGGAAAGAAGCTCTGTACTACGGCATCAATGCTCTGTCCAACAACCTCATCATGGTGGACAGAAAGCTGCTGAAAAACCCCAACGGCCTGATTCTGGGTACGCCGGGTTCCGGTAAGTCCTTCAGCGCAAAACGAGAAATTGCCAACTGCTTTTTGCTTACCAGTGATGATGTTATTATCTGTGACCCGGAAGCGGAGTACGCACCTCTTGTTGAGCGTCTGCATGGGCAGGTCATCAAGATCTCACCTACTTCAACCAACTATATCAATCCGATGGATCTGAATCTGGACTATTCGGATGATGAAAGCCCGCTGTCACTCAAGTCTGACTTTATCCTCAGCTTGTGTGAGCTGATCGTGGGCGGTAAGGAGGGCTTGCAGCCGGTGCAGAAAACCATTATTGACCGTTGTGTACGGCTGGTTTACAACGAATATCTCAATGACCCAAAGCCGGAGAATATGCCGATTTTGGAGGACCTTTATAACCTGTTGCGGGAGCAGGAAGAAAAAGAAGCTCAGTACATTGCAACGGCATTGGAAATCTATGTAACGGGTTCTTTGAATGTGTTCAATCATCAGAGCAATGTGGACATCAACAACCGAATTGTCTGCTACGACATCAAGGAACTGGGCAAGCAGCTTAAGAAAATCGGTATGCTGGTGGTACAGGATCAGGTGTGGAACCGCGTCACCATCAACCGCGCCGCCCACAAGTCCACCCGTTACTACATCGACGAGATGCACCTGCTGCTGAAAGAGGAACAGACCGCCGCTTATACGGTGGAAATCTGGAAGCGATTCCGTAAATGGGGCGGCATCCCGACCGGTATCACGCAGAACGTCAAAGACCTTTTGAGCAGCCGCGAGGTAGAGAATATCTTTGAAAACTCGGACTTCGTGTATATGCTTAACCAGGCAGGCGGAGACCGCCAGATTTTGGCGAAGCAACTGGGGATTTCCACGCACCAGCTTAGCTATGTGACCCACTCCGGTGAGGGCGAGGGCCTGCTGTTCTATGGCTCCACGATCCTGCCGTTTGTGGATCACTTCCCGAAGAACACCGAACTTTACCGCATTATGACTACCAAACCCCAGGAACTGAAAAAGAAGGAGGATGAATGATGATGAATCCCAACATTTTGAATAAAAATCCGCTGATGTTTTTTGACAGGGCGGTAAATGCCCAGCGCAGCCAGCTGCTTACAGTCATGGCCGATGCGGTAAGTGAGTGCCGCACGGCGGCAGATCAGGTAGCCGAACTGAATGAGACCGGTCAGGTGGGGCTTCTCCGTCTGGCAGAGGTCTGGAGCGCCATTCGTGCTAAAGAAGGTATGGGCGGCCTGATTCTGGAAGGAACAGAGGCGAAGATCCTGTCCGATGTGGTGGCACAGTTTTATGCCTACCTGTCCGGCTGTATGTTCAACGATCCTGTGGGAATGGCCATTTATGCAGAGCTGCACTACATGATGTCCTCCCTCATGCTGGGAGAATGGTTTGAATAAAGAGCCGCGCCTGCGCTTTACTGATGAGGAACGGTCTGACCCTGCACTGGAAAAGCCGATCCGTAAAGCGGAGAAAGCTGCGGCCAGAGCAGATAAGGCGCAGGCCAATATCCCAAAGAAAAAGGTCAGGCAGACGGTCATCGACCCGGATACCGGAAAAAAGACCTCGAAGCTGACCTTTGAGGACAAGAAAAAGCCACCCTCCAAACTTTCTCAAGGGGTCAAGGAAGCTCCCGTCCATCTGGTTGCGGGCAAGCTCCACAAAGAGATCCGGGAAACAGAACAGGACAATGTGGGCGTGGAAAGCGCCCACAAGTCCGAGGAAGCGGTGGAGACCGGCGCTTATCTGGTGCGGGAGGGCTATCGCAGCCACAAGCTGAAGCCGTACCGCAAAGCAGCACAGGCAGAGCGCCAACTGGAAAAGGCAAATGTAAATGTTCTGTACCAGAAATCTTTGCAGGAAAATCCCCAGTTTGCCAGCAATCCACTTTCCCGCTGGCAGCAAAAGCAGGCCATCAAAAAGCAGTATGCCGCCGCCAAACATGCCGGTCAGACTGCTGGAAATACCGCCCAGGCTGCATCCAAAACCGGAAAAGCCGCAAGGACGGTAAAAGAAAAGGCACAGCAGGCAGGGGCATTCGTCATGCGCCACAAGAAGGGTTTCCTGATGGCAGGGGTTTTGTTCCTCATTACCTGTATGCTGATGAATACCATGTCCTCCTGCTCCATGATGGCGCAGAGCATCGGTTCCGTTCTCTCCGGCACCACCTATCCGTCGGATGACCCGGAAATGCTGGCGGTGGAGGCAGATTATGCAGACAGAGAAGCTCGGTTGCAGGAGAAAATCGACAACATCGAAAGCAGCCACCCAGGGTATGACGAGTATCGCTATAACCTGGATATGATTGGCCATGACCCCCATGAGCTGGCGGCAGTTCTCTCTGCTGTCTTGCAAGGCTATACACGCCACAGCGCACAGGCAGAGCTGGATCGTGTGTTTGATGCACAGTATCAGCTTACGCTGAGAGAAGAAATTCAGATTCGCACTTACACTGACGAAGATGGGGATGAGCATGAATATGAATATCGTATTCTCCATGTAACTTTAACAAGCCGTTCCATTGCCTCTCTTGCGCCAGAACTACTGACTCCGGAGCAGATGGAGATGTACCAGGTCTACCGACAGACTATGGGCAATAAGCCGCTGTTATTTGGTGGCGGTTCTCCCGATACAGGTGTTTCTGAAGATTTGACTGGTGTTGAATTTATCAATGGCTCCCGCCCCGGCAATCCGCAGCTGGTGGAACTGGCGAAAAGTCAGGTGGGCAATGTGGGAGGACAACCTTATTGGAGCTGGTACGGCTTTGACTCCCGTGTGGAATGGTGTGCCTGCTTTGTATCATGGTGCTATGGTCAATCCGGTCGAACGGAACCACGCTTTGCTGGTTGTCAGTCTCAGGGTGTTCCGTGGTTCCAGTCTCATGGACAGTGGGGCGCACGAGGATATGAAAACATCGCCCCCGGTGATGCCATTTTCTTCGATTGGGATCTGGATGGTTCCGCAGACCATGTGGGAATTGTTGTCGGCACCGATGGCAGCCGTGTTTATACCGTGGAGGGAAATTCCGGCGATGCCTGCAAGATTAAAAGTTATGACCTGAATTATCAAAGCATTAAGGGCTACGGCCTGATGAACTGGTAACAGAGATTTTTAAGAAGGAGTGATAGACGATGGCAAAGAACAAAATTGAGCGCATTGACCAGGAGATTACAAAGGTCCGCGAGAAGATCGCAGAGTATCAGGAAAAGCTCAAGGCGCTGGAAGCACAGAAAACCGAGGCAGAAAATCTGGAGATCGTCCAGATGGTGCGCGCCTTGCGTATGACCCCGACCCAGTTGAGCGCCATGCTGTCCGGCGGCACAGTTCCCGGCAGTTTGGCTGATGACAACAACGAACAGGAGGAAAACAGCTATGAGGAATAAACGATTGCTCCGAACACTTTCCGCCCTTTGCCTGACGCTGGTGCTGGCATCGGGCTTTACCGTTCCCGCTTTTGCCCAGGGCGCAGCGCCGCCCCCGGCAGAGGATACCACCAATGACAGCAATGTGGTGGTGGAAGAAACGGAAAAAGCACCTCCGCTGACCCCGGATGGCAACGCCGCTCTGGTGGATGATTTTGGTGGCAACAAGCAGCTCATTACCGTTACCACCAAGGCAGGCAACTATTTTTATATCCTGATCGACAGGGCCAATGAGGATAAAAAGACTGCTGTTCACTTTCTGAACCAGGTGGATGAAGCGGACCTGATGGCGCTGATGGAAGATGGAAATGCCAAAGAGGAGCCGCCTGCGGTGTGCAGCTGCACGAAGAAATGTGAAGCAGGGGCAGTCAATACGGCCTGTCCGGTCTGTGTAACTGATAAGAGTAAATGTACGGGAAAAGCACCGGAACCTCCGGCAGAAACATCGGAGCCGGAAAAAGAGAAGCCTGCCGGACTGAACCCGGCTGCGCTGATCCTTCTGCTGGCTCTGCTGGGCGGCGGTGGCGTATTTGCCTACTTGAAGCTCGTTAAGAATAAGCCTAAGACCAAGGGCAATGACAGTCTGGACGATTATGATTATGGTGAGGAAGATTCCGAGGAATGGGAAACCGAAGATGAGGAAGTCCTTGAGGATGGTTTTGAGGGTTCTGACCCTAATGAGGAACGCGATAGAGCAGATTGAACCATTTGAGCGTAGCGTATTTCAAATCATTGCGGGATAAGGGACAGAGGACAGGGAGAAATTCCTGTCCTCTGCTGCTCTACTCACTCTCTTACTGTAAATCCACACCCAAAATCAGCACATGGTCAAAGAAAGGAGGACCTCACAATGAACACATGGAACTGGTTATTACACTTTCTGATTATTTTTGATCTGGTCGCCTTCGGAATTTACTTTGGAGGAGACATTCTTTTCACTGCTATCAGCAAAGTTCAAAAAAAGTCAAAGAAGGACGATGACTTGGATCTTTATGATTTTGAAATTGAGACCGCACCCCAAAAGCGCTCTTTATGTGTGGACTCAATCCGAATGCTTTATTCTGGTGAGATAGATGAATTTGTGGAAAAGGAACTGTTGCCTGATGCAGCGGAGACCATGAACGCTTTATCTGAAGCTGAAAAAACAGCAGTTAGCCTGTTACTAAAAGCTTATATCGGTTTTTTGAGCGAAGAAGCAACGGTAGATGAACAAAGTTTTCCCATGGTTAAGGAACTGTTGTCTTATACACAGGGCAGCAAAGAAGATGGTGAAAAAGATGCCATAGATTGTCTGATGGAAGATACGGTCAGCAGAACCCACAGACATCGAGAATATTACAACAATTATCAACGCTATCAACTGATGCAGGTGGATAAAGAGCGTGTGATTATGGCCTGCAATATCATAATCAATGATTTGATTGGCAGGTTGTACCGATATGATTATCGCTTTGGCTATGACATTACACTTGCCTCAGAACACAGCATTGCAAAAAAACTGTCTGATAATTGGCAGAATGAATGGGAGGTTGAAGATTATGAATTTAGTGATTGCTGAAAAACCATCGGTTGCACAAAGTCTGGCTACGGTAATCGGTGCAACTGCTCGTAAGGATGGGTATCTGGAGGGTAACGGCTGGCGTGTCAGCTGGTGCGTGGGCCACCTGGCCGGTCTTGCGGATGCAGACAGCTATGACTCCAAGTATGCCAAGTGGCGATATGATGACCTGCCTATTCTGCCGGAGCATTGGCAGATGGTAGTGGGAAAGGATAAGAAAAAGCAGTTTGATATTCTCAAAAAGCTGATGAACGCCCCGGATGTGACGGAGGTAGTAAATGCCTGTGATGCCGGACGCGAGGGCGAGCTGATCTTCCGCAGCGTCTATGAGCTGGCAGGCTGCCAAAAGCCGATGAAAAGGCTCTGGATTTCTTCGATGGAGGACTCCGCCATAAGGGAGGGCTTTGCAAACCTGCGCCCAGGTGTAGATTATGATGGACTTCGGGATGCTGCTCTCTGCCGTGCCAAGGCCGACTGGTTGGTAGGGATCAATGCCACAAGGCTTTTTTCCGTGCTGTACCACCGCACCCTCAACATCGGGCGCGTTATGTCCCCAACGCTGGCACTCATTGTCCAGCGAGAAGCTGAGATCGACACCTTTAAGCCGGTTCCCTTTTATACCGTGGCGCTGGAGCTGCCCGGTCTTACCGTATCCGGGGAGCGCATAAGTGACCGAGCAAGCGCAGAGCAGCTGAAAGAAGCTTGCCAGGATGCAGCTGTCACAATCAAAAAGGTGGAGTGCAAGGAAAAGTCCGAAAAGCCGCCTGCCCTCTATGACCTGACTACTCTGCAAAGAGATGCCAACCGCCTGCTTGGATTTACAGCCCAGCAGACCCTGGACTATCTGCAAAGCCTGTATGAAAAGAAGCTCTGCACCTATCCCCGTACTGACAGCCGCTATCTGACCGGTGATATGGCAGACAGCCTGCCGGTGCTGGTGAATCTGGTTGCCAATGCTATGCCGTTTCGCAAAGGGATCGCCATTACCTGTGATCCGCAGACGGTCATCAACGATAAGAAAGTAACCGACCACCACGCAGTAATCCCTACCAGAAATCTCAAGGATGCAGACCTTTCTGCCCTTCCTGCGGGAGAAAAAGCGGTGCTGGAGCTGGTGGCCCTGCGTCTGCTGTGTGCCGTGGCCCAGCCCCATATCTATTCGGAAACCGTTGTGATTGCAGCGTGTGCCGGTGGGGAGTTTACCGCCAAAGGAAAAACGGTGAAGCACCCCGGATGGAAAGCACTGGAGGACGCTTACCGTGCCAAAATGAAGGATGCAGAGCCGAAAAAAGAGGGCGCAGAGAAAGCCCTGCCGGAGCTGACCGAAGGACAGACCCTTTCGGTTTCTGCGGCAATCGTCAAAGAAGGCAAAAGCAGTCCGCCCCAGCACTTTACGGAGGACACCCTGTTGTCCGCGATGGAGACTGCCGGAAAAGAGGATATGCCGGAGGATGCCGAGCGAAAAGGTCTGGGGACACCGGCCACCCGTGCCGGTATTTTGGAAAAGCTGGTATCTGCCGGTTTTCTGGAACGAAAAAAGAGCAGGAAAACGGTGCAGCTTCTCCCTTCCCACGATGCAGTTTCCCTGATCACCGTTCTGCCGGAACAACTGCAATCGCCGCTTCTGACTGCCGAGTGGGAGTACCGACTGGGCGAGATCGAGCGCGGGCAGCTTGCCCCGGAGGAGTTTTTGGACGGGATCAGCACCATGCTGAAAGATCTGGTGGGAACTTATCAGGTCATCAAGGGAACTGAGTACCTGTTCACTCCGCCCCGTGAGGTGGTGGGCAAATGCCCTCGCTGCGGCGGTGAAGTTGCAGAACTGCAAAAAGGCTTCTTCTGTCAGAATGATTCTTGCAAATTTGCAATCTGGAAAAACAACAAATGGTGGGCTGCCAAGAAAAAACAGCCGACCAAGGCTGTGGTGTCTGCGCTGCTGAACGATGGCTGTGTCCGTGTGACGGGGCTATATTCGGAGAAAACCGGCAAGACCTACGATGCCACTGTGGTTTTGGAGGACGATGGACAGTATGCCAACTTCAAGCTGGAATTTGACCAGCGGAAAGGAGGCAGCCGATGAAGCTCTCTTTAGTGGAACGGGAAACCATTCTCCTCTATAACCAGGCAGAACCAATGGCTGAGGTCTACACCCACGATCCCCGTCTGATGGAGAAGCTGGAACTGCTGGCAAAAAAGCACCCCGACCAGATCACCCGAAAGGACGCCCATAACTTTACCGTCCCCAAGCGGTGTGTATCAGTCAGGGAGCCATACAGCGCAGAACGCCGCAAAGCTGCCAGTGAGCGTGCGAAAGCTGCCGGATACCAGCCCCCTGTGAGAAAGTCCAGCAGTTAAAGGCACATGGCAGAGAATGTATTTGAAGCAGTCAAGCAGTCGGTCAGCACCAAAGAAGCGGCAGAGTTTTACGGGATAAAAGTCAGTCGAACTGGCATGGCCTGCTGCCCCTTTCACGATGATAAGAACCCCAGCATGAAGCTGAACGAGGAATATTTCTACTGTTTCGGCTGCGGAGCTACTGGCGATGTGATCGACTTTACCGCAAAGCTCTTTGACCTCTCCCCAAAAGAAGCGGCAGAGAAATTGGCACAGGACTTTGGCCTGATCTATGACAGTCAGGCCCCTCCCCGTAGGAGATATGTCCGGCAGAAAACAGAGGCACAAAAGTTTCGGGAGGACCGGCAGCGGTGTTATCGCGTACTGTCCGATTACTACTATCTGCTGAAAAAATGGGAGGCCGACAATTCTCCCCGGACACCGGAGGAAGAACCGCACCCCCATTTTGTGGAAGCGATCCAGAAGAAAACCTATGTAGAGTACCTGCTGGACCTTTTTCTTTATGAAAGTGAAGAAGAACAAAAGGCATGGATTGCAGAACACACAGCAGAAATCACACACTTGGAAAGGAGATTGAAAATCATGGCTGAGAATAAACCCACCAACCGAGAACGGCTAAGGGAAATCACGGATGGTATCGAGCAGGGCATCAAAGAACTGTTTGAAAGCGAAAAGTATATGCGTTATCTGTCCGTCATGTCCCGATTTCACCGCTATTCGGTAAACAACACCATGCTCATCTATATGCAGAAGCCGGACGCCACTTTGGTAGCCGGATACAATAA
>ENA-UESP01001765-UESP01001765.1-human-gut-metagenome-genome-assembly--contig:-NODE-1765-length-13344-cov-4.002713_pt1 | contig 13344 bp, 7 predicted proteins | sample MGYA00243003_ERZ508004 | MGnify/ENA primary metagenome ERZ508004 (study PRJEB26167, sample SAMN06115443) | human gut metagenome | host: Homo sapiens | place: China:Henan | collected 2015-07-29 | study...
GGTCTTTTTGCCCGCATCCGGTTAATAACAAAGAGGTTATTATCAGAAAGGAATAATAGTGTTTCATCGTGCCTGAATATTAGAAAGTTCGCAAATCTAAATAAGTAAGAGTTCTTGCTCCTAAATATATGAAATTAATTTTAGGGGCAAAAACTCTTGACAGACAATTCGTCTCAATTTTAAATCTTTTACAATATATACATTTAATTTGCGAGATAAACAGACAAAGCTATAACCAGCGCACAAACTTCCTGATATACCAGTTCTTCACGATCTGCGTCAAAATGCAATAAGAGAGTAAAATTCCAATCAGCCAGGGGAAATAGCTCAAAGGAAGAGCTGTCAATCCGATGGAACGCCCGAAAGCGGTGAAAGGAATAAGAATACCTATTGCCATGATTAAGAAGGTCAGTCCCATCACAGGCCATGTGGCACGGCTTTGTATGAACGGTATCTTGCGGGTACGTATCATGTGGACAATCAATGTCTGTGATAACAAACCTTCCACAAACCATCCGGTTTGAAACAGTGTCTGGTGTTCGGGGCTGTTGCAGCTAAATACGTACCACATGACCAGATACGTTATAATATCAAAGATAGAACTGATGGGACCTACATAAATCATAAAACGACTTAGATCGGACGCATCCCATTTACGGGGTTTCTTCAGGAACTCCGGGTCCATACGGTCAAAAGGAATGGTGGTCTGCGAAATGTCATACAATAAGTTCTGGATCAATAGATGTATCGGCATCATGGGCAGAAACGGCAGGAATGCACTGGCAAACACCACACTGAACATATTACCAAAATTGGAACTGGCAGTCATCTTTATGTACTTATTGATATTGCCGAATGTCTTTCTTCCTTCGAGTACCCCGTCTTCCAATACCATCAAATCTTTTTCCAACAAGATAATATCTGCGCTTTCTTTTGCTATATCCACAGCAGAATCGACTGATATACCAATGTCCGACTGACGCAATGCACCTGCATCATTGATTCCATCTCCCAAGAACCCTACCGTATTGCCTTGCTCCTGCAACAGAGAGATGATTTGCGTCTTCTGTAATGGAGTCAGTTTTGAAAATAAAGTGGTATCCTTTACCGCTTCTTTCAATGCTGTTTCGTCCATATTTTCTATTTCTATCCCCGTAAGAAAATGACTGGTATCAATACCTACCTGCCGGGCAATCGCTTTCACTACGACATCATTATCTCCCGATAGAATTTTAACTGCTACTCCATGCGCATATAATTGTTCGATGGCTTCGACAGCAGAAGGTTTCGGAGGATCAAGAAAAGCAAGATACCCGATCAATACCATTTCTTTTTCATCTTCGATGGCGAAATTACAATCTTTCTCGATAAAACTTTTTTGGGAGACTGCCAATACTCTCATCCCCTGCTGATTCATTTCTTCACTAATCATCTGTGCTTTGATTTTCAAGGCATCAGTCAAGGGATGAATCTGCCCGTTGAACTCGGCATAGGAACAGACGTCGAGAACCTCTTCTACTGCTCCTTTGGTGATGATTTGCCGCTTTCCCTGCCTGTCTTCTATTACGACAGACATTCTTCTGCGCGTAAAGTCGAAAGGTATTTCATCCACTTTGGTATAGTCATCCTTCAGATGTTCCAGGCTCAAATCTCTTACATGGGAAAGAATCGCTTTATCCATCAGGTTCCTTAAACCGGTTTGGAAATAACTGTTGAAGTAAGCATGACGAAGAATACGTTTACTGTTGTCGTCACTGCCATCTGCATTGATATATTTTTCCAACACGATTTTATCGCAGGTCAATGTACCGGTTTTGTCAGTACAGAGTATGTCCATCGCTCCAAAATTCTGAATGGCATTGAGATTCTTTACGATTGTTTTCTTTTTGGACATGGCTATCGCTCCTTTGGAAAGGTTGGCAGTCACAATCATTGGTAACATTTCCGGAGTAAGGCCAACCGCAACGGATATGGCGAATATGAAAGCCTCAAACCAATCCCCTTTCGTAAAGCCATTCACGAAAAATACAAATGGAACCATAACCAGCATGAAGCGAATCAACAAAAAGCTAACCTTGCTAATGCCTTTGTCAAAAGCTGTAGTGGCACGATGTCCGACCAGGCTCTTTGCAATAGTACCCAGATAGGTTTTGTTCCCCGTCTCAAAAACGATTCCTTTTGCCGCACCACTTATCACATTGGAACCCATATAACAAATATTGTCCAACTCGATGACGCTTCCTTTCCGAAACTGCTGTCCCTGTATCTCCGGAAACTTTTCTATCGGTTCGGACTCTCCTGTCAATGAAGCCTGACTGATGAACAGGTCTTTCGAATCGATGATCCGAATATCAGCGGGAACCATGTCCCCAGCTGCCAAATACACGATATCCCCCGGGACGAGTTCCGTAATCTCGATCTCTTCTTCCTGTTCACCGGCACGTTTGGCAAGACATGTGTTTTTTACCATTTTCATTAAAGAATCCGTAGCCTCACTTGCTCGCCATTCCTGCCAAAAACGCAGGATAGCACTGAACAGCACCATGGATGAGATGATAATGACTCCCGTCCATTCCTGCTCTCCAGGATCGGCCATCAATACATCCAAAAATAAGGATATTATGGCGAGCCCGGTCAGAACGCCAATGAAAGGATTGATAAACGTTTTGATAAACAGGATAAACGGATTCTTTTTCTGTTCATGTACCACTTCGTTTCTTCCATAAATGGATTGTCGCTCCTGCACTTCTCCCTGTGTTAATCCAAGCTTTGTTGTCTGCAAGTATGAATAGATTGACTTACCGGGTTGTGTGGCAACCAAAAATACTTTCTCTGAATTGAATGTGTACTGTGGTGAACGCAGTTTTTTCTTCCATACCATAATCTCTAATTTTTTTTTAGTTACTAACTGCATTTATTAATTCGATGCAAAAGTAAGGAGGACTTCACCGGGAAGCTGTTAGAGAATGATTAGAGTGGTATTAGAAAACGATTAGAGTTTCTTAGATATGCGGGAGCTTCACCACAAAGGTAGTACCCTCATCCTTATGGGAAGATACGGTAAGTTCGCCTTTGTGAAGGTGGATGATCTTTTGTGTCAAGGCCATACCTATACCATTTCCGGGAGCAATATTCTTGTTTTCTCCGCGATAAAACAGTGTAAACAGGTTTTCTTTATCCGTATCAGACATGCCTACACCGGTATCTGACAGGCGGATGATTGCCCATTGCTCCCAATAGGCTATCAAGACTGACGAAGTTTGGTTGGAAGAATATTTGCAGTTATTCTCTATTAAATTCACAAAAGCGGTAGTCAGCAAATAGCTATTCCCGATTACCGTCAACACATTATCTTCTTCGGCTTCTTGCTCAAATACTAATTCGATGTGATAATCCGGATGGGCTTTTAATACCAGTTCTCTGGCATCCAGCAACAGTTCGTCCAAACGGACTTCATCCATTGTTATCTGTTCCGACTGATAGTCGGCTTTTGCCAAATTCAACAATCCGTCGATCAGGTTTACAATCCTGTGAGAATCCTGCAGTGCATTGCCGATAGCTATCTGATATTGCTCGGAACTCCGTTCTTTCAATAAAGCTAAATCCAGTTCAGCTGTAAGGGCTGCCATAGGAGTACGTAATTCATGAGATACATTACTGACGAACATCTTTTGTGAATTGAAAGACTTTTCCAGGCGCTCCAACAATGCATTGAATGTCGTACTCAATTCTCCCAGTTCATCCTGTTCATTTTTTACAGGCAATCTTTTATCAATATGCGATGCTGTGATTTTTTCCGCTTCTTTCACTATATTACGTATCGGTTTTAAAGTGCTTCGAGACAGGATATACCCCACAACCACCAATACGCTCAATCCACCGATAAATAGGAGAATGAGCATGTTTCTTAGCGCATCCCGGTTGGCGTATCCATAACCGTCGTAGGCTGCGGCGGTAACCACATAGTCTTTGCCCTCAAACGGATACACCAGTCCTATAGCCTGATATTCATCTACATAGAAATTGATGTTCTTCCGCTGTAAAATACGCTTTATCATCTCCGGTGTTTCTTTGACAATATCGTTTTGCAGAGCGTCGTGATATAATATTTTAAAATCTGTTGTATAGACGGCAACCTCTACTTCATCAATAAACTTCTGATTATTCAGGTATATAGACTGCATGGTTTTGGCATCTACTTGATTTTTAAGGAATAAATGTGCTTTGGTTATAGCTTCACTTTGAAGATTACGAAAGAAAGCATTACTACGCGAATGTAGACAGCCATCACAAAAACAAAGAATACCGCAGCTGTAAGCCCTGCATATTGTAGAGTCAACGTTGTTCTGATCTTCATATTTTATCAGTCAGTATGAAACCCATTCCGGCTTTGGTATGAATTAGTTTCGGTTCAAAATCCCGGTCTATCTTTTTGCGAAGATAGTTGATATATACATCTATGAAATTCGTTCCTGTATCAAAATGGGTGTTCCATACTTTTTCTGCTATTTCAACCCTGCTCAATACTCTTTCGGCATTTTCTACCATATATAACAGTAAGTTGTATTCCTTAGGAGAAAGTTTTATGGATATGCTGTTTCGTTCTACGTCTTTACGTTGAAGGTCAATACGCAAATCTGCATAGACAAGTTCCTGCGGCAATTCCTGTGCATTACCCGCTACACGTTTCAACAGCACTTTGATTCTGGCATTTAACTCTCTGAAATCAAAAGGTTTCACCATGTAATCGTCTGCACCGGCATCGAAACCGTCCAGTTTATCGTTTGTTGATCCTAATGCCGTCAACATCAATATAGGGATATTGGGATTGGTTTTGCGAATTTCTTTCGCCAGTTCAAATCCGTCCATCTTAGGCAAAACAATGTCGGATATGACCAAATCGAATGTATGGGCTTGAAAAAGCCGTAACCCCATTAGTCCGTCATAAGCCACCATTGTCTGATAGCCATTTTCCTCCAGTCCGTTCATCAGCAAACTTGCAACCCGGGGTTCATCTTCTATAATTAGTATTGTGTACATAGGAAAGAATTCATTAATCTGAATGTATAAAACGAAACAAAAATAATGATTATTCCCCACTTATAGCCTTTTTCCTTGAAAAATCGGTGAGAAGGCCAAATAAAAAAGGTACCCAACGCAATGTGGATACCTTTATATGATTCATTTACATAAACCGGAAAATGACTCGTCCGGTTTGTGGCCCATTTACCCATTTGGGTTGTGAAGAGGGACCACACAAATCGGTGGAGTTTACTTTATTACGTACCGGAGGAATCACGTTCAGGACAGAGATTCCGCTTTCGGGAAGAGTATAAAGTAAACGATCGCGGCCATCACGAGGCTGATATACTCCTATATACGTGTCGGGAGTTTCGTTTGTCAGGCTGATAGTGCCTTCTTTCGTTTGGATATTCATCCAGGAAACATCACCAAAGTATCCTTTAAATTCGGGATATGTAAAGGTCTCACCCGGAATAGGATCGTTATAGTCGTTTTCCCATACATCGTATTGCGTTCCGTGAATACGGTTTTGCCATACACGGTAAGGTCCGGCACCCAGCCAGCGTTTGCTGATTACCTGATCTTCAGGATAGTCGAAACGAATACCCATCAAGTCTACGACACCGGAGAAATTGTAGGTGTAATCCAAAGCCAAATCCCCACTCGGGTTAATTGTCCATTGGGCTTTATCCAGATTGCCCAGTTTATAATTGGCGGTAACAACCAGATTACCTCCGTCTTCTTTCACATCCAGTTTCGTAAATACGGCAGCATCCGGGAATTCGCTGTATGTGCGGTCTTTTTCTTTTGCTTTCTCATCATCATGGTTATAGAACTGATCCAATGAGCGGTCTGCACGACGGGCTCCGATGAAACGGGGACCATTGGCGAAGTTAATCTTACGGTTATCTACAGATACCCCTTTCAGTTGTCCGTCTTTCTTTGAGAAAATGAATGTACGCTTATTCGCTTTCACAGTAAGATCATTTTCTGTCTCTGTATAAGTAGGACGACTGGACAAGGGAGAAAGCTGTTCTGTTTGCTGATTCAGTTTATCAACCGGGAAAGTCCAGCGCCAAAGTTCATGGCCGTATTTATCAATAGCTGTCAGGTAAAGAGCATCTGTATCAGCGAGGATATTTGTTCTTATATCTAAGACACCTGCCGAATGAGCAGCCACATCACTACCCTGCACCTCTCCCTCTTTCAGCACTTGAACAGCGGCATTGGAAGCATCTGTTGCCAGCGGGAATTTTACTTGCTTCCAAAGGAAACGGCAAGTATTCAGATTCAGATAATCGTAACGGTTTTCTACGGAGAATTTGCCATCAAATTGCTTGTCGATAGAAGTATTCATGATTTGCACCGGACTCCATAACTGCTTGATAGTGTAGTAGCTACCCTCCTTTTCGTGATGTGGTCCTACAATTCCGTCTGCTCCAAAGTTTCCCTGGTTATCGATGAATCCGTCCATATCTACACGCTTCACACCTTCGTCTGCCAATACCCAAAGGAATCCACCGATACAACGGGGATGCTTGCGCATTATTTCCCAATAATCGTATAATCCGGCACCATGGCCGCCATCGTATAAACCATGCAAGAATTCCGTAGGCATAAAGATTTCCGGTAAGCGCATGTAGTTCTGGCTTTCTCCGTAAGAGCGGTAATGCATGGTTTCAAAACCGGAGAAGTTACCTTGCGGGTGAATAACCGGACGTTTCTGCGGATCGTATTTATGAAACTCTCCATCCAGTTCGGTATTCCATCCTTTTTCATTACCATTACTCCACCAAATAATAGACGGATGATTCACGTCACGTTCTATCATGCCTTCAATCAGACGTACTCCGGTGGGGGTATCATACTTGCCATGCCAGCCTCCCAACTCATCCATCACATAAAGTCCGAGAGAATCACAGGCTTCCAAAAATTCCGGGTCAGCCGGATAATGGCTCAAACGGACGGAATTCATATTCATGCTTTTCATCAAAAGAACGTCTTCGATATTCTTCGCTTTACTTAATGTACGGCCACTTTCAGGACGGAAACTATGACGATTGACACCACGTACATTGATACGTACTCCGTTTATATAAAGTCCGTCGCTTTCGCGTACTTCAATCGTGCGGAAACCAAAATTTTCTGTTTCACTATGCAAAACCTTACCAGCCTTATCCAATAGAGAGAATTGCGCTTTATAAAGATTCGGAGTTTCCGCTGTCCATAATGCGGGATTAGATACATTCAGTTGCAGGGAAGTCCAGTCGCCTCCAGCTTTTACGGGTACGGTGGTTTCCGTTATCTTTTTCCCTTTTTTATCTAAAATCTGTGTACGGATGCTCATTCCGTCATTAGAGATATTGGTGTAGCAGTTGGCACGGAAAGTTCCATCCATCTTTGCGTCAATGGCAATGTGCCGCAGGTTTACGGCTGGTTTCACCTCCAGGAACACCGGACGGAAGATACCGCCAAAATTCCAATAATCAGCACGACGTTCGGCAAGGTTCACACTGGCATTTTCACTCTCTTTGGCAACAGTGACTTCCAGTAAATTCTTCTTGCCATATTTCAGGAAATCCGTGACGTTGTATGAAAAACGATAGAAGGCTCCCTGATGTTTGGAACCAACTTTGCGTCCGTTCACTTTTACTTCCGTATCTGTCATTGAAGCTTCGAATACAAGATTGACCTGTTTGCCGCGGAATTTTTCCGGAACTTCAAACTCATACTTATACATACCTTTTTCATTGGCAACGCCTTCAGGGAATGGTTTACCATAGAAAGTGATTCCATACTGATAGGTGCCGAATCCTTGCAATTCCCAACAGGAAGGTACACCGATTTTCGTCCATTTGCCGGAATTGCGTCCGTCGGTACAAAAGAAGTCCCATTCAACCATATCGTCGCATCCGTGACCGGAAAGATATTGCCTTTCCGTTTGTGGAAGGTTTTGAGCAGCCAGGGTAGTTGCCAACGCCAAGGTCGATAATAAAGTGGTTACTTTTTTCATTGTTACTTTTATAATTGTGTTAGTTATTTATTGCTATCATTGTTTACTACTGATGCGGAGATGCAGCGTATGTTCTTTTTTCTCTATGGCATATTTCTTCAATACACCCGGTCCGCAACTACTGTTTCCTAATCCAAGTATGGCAGCATCCATACTAAGAATAACTTCTGCACGTGGTTTTAAATTGCAATCGTGAGTTTCTTCATAGATGTCCTGTACGGTGTAATGCAGGGCAGATGCAGAAAATGCGTTTTCTACCGCGTCAATACGAATACCTTTATTCTGCTTGTCGGTCAGGGTAAGATAATGCACTTCCTCTTTGTTGCCACTGTCCTGCGGACGTGGATAATGTACGTACTGTTCTGCAACGCTTCCTTTCCAAAGCCCTATCATAGCAGATGTTTTGCGGTCAGGATAGTTATCCTGTGGCCCTCTGCCATACCAGGTAAATGTATCATAAGCAGGTGCCAGACAGAATGCGATACCTAAACGGGGAATTTCAGGAAGAACTCCTTGTGGCAAGAAAGTTGTTTCCAGATCAATCGTTCCATCTGAAAAGACCGTATAGACAGAAGTAGTCACCACTTTTCCTTCTTTATATAAATTACTTGTTTGAATCCGGACAATGGCCGCCCCGTCTGCACGTTTTTCATGGTGGAAAGATTCCAGATTTATCTGCGGATGATCCATTCCATGCAATTTCCAGTCTTTAGCCAACCAGTTTCCGAAGCTCTTGTCATTATCTGTCGGAGCACGGAAAACTTGAGTGACAGGCTGAACCGGAAAATCATCGGAGTGAGCCAGCATTTCTTTGTTCTTATATATAAGGGAGGTCATACTTCCGTTCACTTTCTTTTCCCACTGAACAGAAAAACCGCGTCCGCTAATCAATAAAGATTTATCATCCTCTTCCACTTGAAGCATTCCTTTATTAATCAGATCGGTAGAGGCTAAATCTCCTTTCTGCAAACAGAATTGTTCCCAGGCCACTTCATGTCCTGCCTTTGCCCAAAGAGCATCCGATTTCAAAACAATGCTTACTTTCAGTTGGCAATCGGAAAGAGGATTCAATGAACGGAAAGTCGGCAAATCTATTGTTCCACTTTCTCCTGGAGCTATTTCCGGCAATGTAATTTCTCCTTGTTCTTTCTGTTTTCCATCCACAGACAATGTCCATAAGCAGCGATAAGATGATAAATCGATATGATGGTTCCGGTTCGTCACTTTCAGCTTCCCATTTTCCATTTTCAGTTCAACTGGTGCATATACCTTCTTTACCTCCCAATATTTAGGCGTAGTTTCACGGTCACTCATCAGCAATCCATTAAAGCAGAAAGCTTTTAAATTCGGCTTATCGCCAAAGTCACCACCATAAGCCACCATGGTACGACCGTCGGGTAATGTCTTGTAGATTCCCTGATCTACCCAATCCCATATAAAACCACCCAGCATACGGGGATTACTATATATCTCATCCCAATATTCCTTGAAATTTCCTAATGCATTCCCCATGGAATGTGCATATTCACTCGTCATCACCGGACGGTCGTCATTGGTACGCTCCGCAATCTCCAGCAACCGTTCCCAACGTGCATTTTCAGCGCGTTCTTTATCCTCTCCTTCTGCAATACCGGGATTTAAATATTCTTGTTTCACCCGGGTATAAAAGCGGCTGATAACATCTACCGTCTTCGGGTCAGGATTTCCGTCCACTCCCTGCGCCCCCTCATAGTGTACAGGGCGAGTGGGATCGAAATCATGCAGCCATGCCGAAATAGCAGCGAAGTTCGGTCCGTAACCGCTTTCGTTTCCCATGCTCCACATTACAATACATGGATAATTCTTATCACGTTCCGCCATACGGACTGCACGATCCATAAATGCCGCATGCCAGTCGGGGGTACTTGCGAGTGTTCCACGCAATCCGTGTTCTTCTATATCCGCTTCGTCCATCACGTACAATCCCAAGCTGTCGCATAGCTCGTACCAACGGCTGACATTGGGGTAATGGCTGGTGCGCACAGCATTTATATTTGCCTGCTTCATTAAAAGAATATCCTGAAGCATCCGTTCTTCGCTCATGACACGTGCCGTCCGTGGATCATGTTCGTGGCGGTTCACCCCACGAAAACGAACCGCATTACCATTCACTAACAGTTGTCCTTTTTTGATTTCTACAGAGCGGAAACCTACGGCCTGTTCTATCTGTTCTACGACTTTTCCTTCTTCATTTTGGAGAGTTAAGTGTAATTTATAAAGATAGGGCGTTTCTGCCGTCCATCTTTCCGGTGATTTTATAATGGCTGACAAACGTCCCATTTTACGCGGGCCACGCTGCGGATACCATTCATTCATCCGGCTTGCTTTATGCTCCAAATCAAGAATATCTTCCACATCGCCTTTCAATGTGGCAACTTCTTTGCCTGAAGCATCCTTCAGTACTCCCTGTAAAATATACCCTTTTCCGGTCATCCCTCGATATACACTGAATTGCGGATCAATCTGCAAAATAAAGTCTTTATAATTACCAACAGATGCGGGAAGAGTACGTACCGCATAATCACGGACATGAATATCCGGCGTATGTATCAGATGAATACTACGATGAATACCACCAAAACGCCAGAAATCCTGATCTTCCAGATAAGAACCGTCACTATATCGGTAGACTTCCAGTGAAATCTGATTTTCTCCGGATTTCAGATACTTCGTGACATTAAATTCGCTCGGTTCCATACTGCCTTGGCTATACCCTACCCGTTCGCCATTGATCCAAACATAAAAGGCGCTCATTACACCTTCAAAGCGTAGAAAAGTCTGCCCGTTCGCTTCCCATCCGGTCGGCAATACAAAAGTGCGGCGATATTGCCCTACCGGGTTTCTTTCTTTATACGTGGTATAGTCAGTTTTCGGTTCTCCCATCACCCGTGGAGGATCTATTTTAAACGGATAGCCTGCTGAAACATAGATAGGCGTGCCATATCCGTTCACTTCCCAGTTGGCGGGAACAGGAAAATCCGTCCAATCTTTATCATCAAAATTTATCTGATAGAAGTTCACGACTCTTTCATTGGGAACGGGAGTCCAACGGAATTTCCAGGTTCCGTCTAAAGAGATTGAGCCGTCTCCTTTCTGTACAGAGAAAGGGGTAAAAGTAGCTCTTGCCGGTTCACGGTTGATCTGGAGAACATGATGATTCTCCCAATCATGCATTGTTTGTGCCTGTGTAGGACTTACAAACAATGCGCCAAGCAGTAAAGTATATATTTTCATTCGTTCTTTTTTCTTCATATCAAGTAGACGAACGAAAGGGCATTTTGTACCCCTTTCTTTTACAGAAATATTAAAGAACAATAAAAGGAGTAACACTCTATAAAGAAAAGCTTTACCTTGTGGCGTATAATTACTTCTAATATTATGATGATGAAAAAACTACTATTTAGCAGCCTCTTTTTATTAGGCAGTCTCGTTTCACAAGCACAACACGAGTATACGATTGAAGGTAAAGTGGAAGGTGTAAAGGATGGAACTCTTGTTTCTCTTTTTCTACTTGACGGAAATGTAGGAAGTACAGTAGCCATGGATACCATACAAAACGGTACTTTCTTCTTCAAACGAAATGCCGGAGAAGATGGTTTAGACAAATTATCTCTAATGTGTACCCGTAATGATGATTTTCCTTCCATGTCGCTGGAGATTTATGCAACTCCTAATGCAAGAATCAAAGTAACCGGAACGAATACCTTGATACATACGTGGACAGTAGACAGCCCTGTAAAGGAACAAATAGAATATAATAGGTTTATTGAAGATTCACACGATTTATGGGATGAGTATCAACGTTTGTCTATCAAAGCAAGAAGTCTGCGTTCTGCCCCGGAAGCAGAACGGAAGGCTCTACGTGCGAAAGAAGACAGTATTTCAGCTTTAATCAGCAAACGTGAAATGAAACTGATGCAGGAACTTCCTGTATCAAACATTTGGATGGACAGGCTATATAAATTGAGCATGTCAGTGAAGTACAATCCAAATTTCTCTTATAAAGATGAAACACTGGCTTTGTATAATAGAATGAATGAAGCACAAAAAACTTCTATAACAGGACAGGAAATTGCAGTTAATCTTTTCCCGCCTACAGTTGTGAAAGAGGGAGATAAAATGGCAGATACCGAACTTTTCGATTTGGATGGAAAGATTCATCATCTGACTGATTTCAATGGAAAATATATATTGCTTGATTTCTGGAGTAGCGGTTGCGGTCCTTGCATTATGGCTTTACCAGAGATGAAAGAGATTCAAGAACAATATAAAGAGCGTCTTACTATCATTAGTCTAAGCTCCGATACGAAAAGCAGGTGGAAGGCAGCTTCGGCAAAACATGAAATGACCTGGCAGAATTTAAGTGACTTAAAACAAACAGCCGGATTATACGCTAAATATGGAGTTCGAGGTATTCCCAACTATGTCCTTATCTCTCCCGAAGGCAAAATCATGAAAATGTGGTCGGGTTATGGCAAAGGTAGTTTGAAACTAAAAATGCGCAGGTATCTGGATGCTGTCAAACATGAAATGAGTATTACATGGCAAGGAAATACAAAAGTCGTTAACTATCCGGTGTCGGAATCAACCAATACTGATATTCTTGAAGTCAAGCAAGTGGTACTGACAGACACCGCTACCATCGTACATTTCAACGCTTATTATATTCCCAAATACTGGATACGAGTCAGCCCGAATTGTAGATTGGTAGATGAGAAAGGTGAAACGTATACCTTAAAGAAAGCAGATGGGATTAAACCCGGTGAGCACTTTTATTTGCCTGAAAGCGGCGAAGCAGAATTTTCACTCACATTCGAACCGTTGTCTTCTTCTGTGCAATCATTCAATTTCACTGAAGGAACAGAAAAAAATGACTGGCAAATAAACGGAGTGAGGCTTAATAAATGAGTATCGAATCTTAAAAAAGGAATATCGTATTAACATTCAATGTGTTGCAAATTAAAATAGCTGTATAAACAGGTACAAAAGGTTTGTTGAAATAATGTTTTCTTCAGTAAAATGGCTTTCTTTGTTATGAATTTAATTATTATCATGTACATTGAACGAAAAATAACAAAATATGGAAGCGAACGGACAAACACTCTACAATGATGATTTGCTGAATATCCTACCTGACGGAGTTATCATATTGGATATAAATAGAGAAGTCATACAACTGAATCAGCAAGCTTTTACGGAACTTCATGTACATTCGTCAGTCAATGCGATGATGCCTCTTCCGACCAACAAGATATTCAAGCTGTTAAATA
>ENA-UESP01001769-UESP01001769.1-human-gut-metagenome-genome-assembly--contig:-NODE-1769-length-13335-cov-9.171444_pt1 | contig 13335 bp, 13 predicted proteins | sample MGYA00243003_ERZ508004 | MGnify/ENA primary metagenome ERZ508004 (study PRJEB26167, sample SAMN06115443) | human gut metagenome | host: Homo sapiens | place: China:Henan | collected 2015-07-29...
GGTTGTATACGAACGAGCCGGGCCGATCATTGCGCCCGCCGCCCAATTTTTGGGGGCCCGAACACGGTGCCCGGACGCGGCGATTTTATTTTTTTCGTGGAAATGTGGTTTTGATTATGGTATACTAACATCAGAATGGAATATCAGGCTCATTTGGAGCCCGACTCAGATACAACGAGAACAACAACCACCCCAAAGAGGAATGCTATGAAAAAAGTCATCTCTGTCCGTTTTAAGGACAACGGCAAAAGCTATTATTTTGACCCCGCCGATGCTGACATCAAGGCCGGGGATTACGTCATTGTGGAAACTGCCCGCGGCATTGAGTGCGGCGAGGTGGTGCAGGGCGTGCGGGAGATCGCCGACACGGCAGTGCCCAAGGCCCTCAAGCCCATTACCCGGATGGCCGACAGCGTGGATGTGCGCCGGATGCGCCAGAACCGCGAGGACGAGAAACGGGCCTACCACACCTGCCAGGAGTGCATTGCACGCCACGGCCTGGAAATGAAGCTGGTGGAGGCCGAGTACACCCTTGATCGCTCCAAGATCATGTTCTACTTCACGGCGGACGGCCGTGTGGACTTCCGGGAGCTGGTCAAGGACCTGGCCGGCATCTTCCACACCCGCATTGAGCTGCGCCAGATTGGCGTGCGCGACGAGAGCAAGATGATCGGCGGCCTGGGCATCTGCGGCCAGCCGTTCTGCTGCTCCCGCTTTTTAAAGGACTTCCAGCCTGTTTCGATCAAGATGGCAAAGGAGCAGGGCCTGTCCCTGAACCCCACCAAGATCAGCGGTGCCTGCGGCCGTCTGATGTGCTGTCTGGCCTACGAGGAGAGCGCCTACGAGTACCTGAACAGCATCATGCCCATGGTGGGCAGCACCGTCCGCACCCCGGACGGCCTGGGCACCGTGCTGGAAGTCAACCCCGTTTCCGGCTACCTGCGGGTGCGCTGCGGCACCGAGGCCCTCACCCCGCGCTACTACAAGGTGGGCGTGTGCGAGTACATCAGCGGCGGCAAGCGCGCCCCCCGCCGCCCGGACCCGGACGACGATTATTCCGGCGTGCGCAACCCCGCCCCGGTGGTAGCTTCCGCCGACGCCAATGGCAGCACGGGTTGCGGAAACTGCCCCAAAAAAGGTAGATAATTCCCAGAAAAATAGTGGGAATTTACCAAGGTTAGTCTGCTAAAACTAACCATGTTTCGTGATTTTCGCCAAAAAATCTCTTCAATTTCCTCCAGAAGTTAGCCTGTGCTTTTGTGCAACCCAACAAAAAAACGAGTTTTGCATTTTGCGCGGTACGGTTAGTCTTGCCTTTTTGATTTTGCTTTGCTAGAATCGTGTCAAGGATAAGATTTCCGAGGGAGCCCGCCACCCGCCGTGCAAGGGCAGGTTTCTTCATAAATGACCGCACGGGAGATAAGGAGAGTACGATTATGGCACACAAGGTTTCTGACGCATGTGTTGGCTGCGGCGCTTGCGAGGGCGCTTGCCCGGTTGGTGCAGTCACCATCGAGGGTGGTGTTGCAGTTGTGAACGCAGACGCTTGCATCGATTGCGGCGCTTGCGAGGGCGCTTGCCCCACCGGTGCTATCACTGCTGAATAATTGCAGCGATCCCTGTAAACAGACACAAAAAGCGGCGGACCTGTCCAAACGGGTCTGCCGCTTTTCTGTTTCCACGCAATTTTCCCGGCCTGCACAATTTTGTCGGATTTTCGGCCCCGATATTTTGGCAAAGGATTTTGAGCCTGTATATGGAACATTCAACCGAGATTTTGTATAATAAAACAGAAGTCTATTGTTCGTCCGTCCACCGCTTTGGCTCGGACGCCTTATTGTTGGCCCGGTTCTGCCCGCCCAAACGCGGCCAGAAAGCAGCCGACCTGTGTTCGGGCTGCGGCATTGTCAGCCTGGAGTGGCACGACAGCGGCCACCGGGGCCCCTGCACGGCCCTGGAGCTGCAGCCGGAGGCCAGCGCCCTGCTGGCGGAAGCCGTGGCCGCACAGGGCCCGGAGCTTGCCCACATCACCCCCGTCCGCGCGGACCTGCGCGCCTACCGGGAGGGGGAGGGCAGTTTTGACCTCTGCGCCTGCAACCCGCCCTATTTTACGGCGGGTTTCCAGAGCAGCAACGCGGCCCGGGCCACCGCCCGCCACGAGACCGACTGCACGCTGGAAGATGTCTGCGCCTGCGGGTTCCGCCTGCTGAAAGACGGCGGGCGGCTGGCGCTCTGCCACCGGCCCGAGCGGCTGGCCGAGGTGCTGGCCGTGCTGCGGGCCCACCGACTGGAGCCCAAGCGGCTGGCGTTTGTGAAAAACAGAGCCGAAAGCGCCCCCTGGCTGTTTCTGGTGGAGGCGCAGAAGAACCGGAAAACGGGCTTGAAGATCGAGCCGGACATTCTCATTGCAGCCGGTGCTGCAATGTACGGAAAACACTGAGGAGGGCTGTTATGGCCGGAACATTATACATCGTGGCAACTCCCATCGGCAACCTGGAGGACATGCCGCCCCGTGTGGCGGCAACGTTCGGCGCGGCGGATTTCATTGCCGCCGAGGACACCCGCGTGACCATGAAGCTGCTCAACTTTCTGGGCCTGAAAAAACCCATGGTCAGCTACTACGAGCACGCCCTCCAGAAAGGCGAGGGCATCCTCCGCCGCATCGAGGCGGGGGAGAACTGTGCCCTCTGCTCGGACGCCGGAATGCCCTGCGTCTCCGACCCGGGCGAGGTCATCGTGCGGGACGCGCTGGCCCGGGGCATCAAAGTAGTGCCCGTGCCCGCCGCCTCGGCCTGCGTCACGGCACTGGCCGTCTCGGGGCAGGACACCTCCCGCTGGGTGTTTGAGGGCTTTCTGCCCGTGAACCGGAAGCAGAAAAAGGAGCGTCTGGCCGAGCTGCTGGGCGAGAAGCGGACCGTCATCTTTTACGAGGCACCCCACAAACTGCGCACCACGCTGGACGACCTGACCGCCGCCTTTGGCGAGGACCGGAGCATCACCCTCTGCCGGGAGCTGACCAAGCTCCATGAAGAGATCTGGAAGACCACCCTGGGCGAGGCCGTGGCCCACTACGCCGCCAACGAGCCCCGGGGCGAGTATGTGCTGGTGATGGCCGGCGCCCCCGCCGCGGAGCCCACCGAGCTGACGCTGGACGAAGCCGCCCAGCGGGCGCTGGAACTGACCCGGCAGGGCTTTGGCCCCTCGGCAGCCGCCAAAGCCGCGGCCCAGGGCACGCCCTACTCCAAGAGCGAGATCTATAAACAACTGCTGGTGTTGCAGCAGAATTAAACCTCTCCGTCATTGCTGACGCAATGCCACCTTCCCTAATAGGGGAGGCCTTGGCAGTCGATGGAAGCTTTCTCTATTTGCCAAAGGCTCCCCTGTCAGGAAAGACTCCCCCGGCTGGGGGAGGTGGCACGAAAGTGCCGAAAGGAGAGTGGCTGTCGAGCTTCGCTCGACTGAGAGGTTTAAGACGTATTAAAATATTGAGGAGGCCCCTTTCGTGACAAAACTTTTGATCCTGAGCGACAGCCATGGCGGCAGCGACGCCATCGCGCGCATCCTGAAAGCAGAACGGGAAAACATCGACGCCCTGATCTTTCTGGGCGACGGCCTGCGCGATTTAGAACTTGCACTGACCAAATACCCCCGCCTGCGGACCTATGCCGTGGCCGGAAACTGTGATTTTGGTGCGCTGGAGCCCTACGACGGGCTGGCCGCTTTCGATCAGGTCATCGTTTTCTATACGCACGGGCACATGTACGGCGTAAAATACGATCTGGATACGCTGGCGGACGCCGCCGCCGCCCGCGGGGCACAGGTGGCGCTGTTTGGCCACACTCACATCCCGCTGGCCGAGACCCGGGGCAGGGTGTTCCTGTTCAACCCGGGCTCCTGCGGCCGCTGCTACACCGGGGCCGACACCTACGGCATCCTGACACTGGCCGACGGCAAGGTCGTGGGCCATGAGCACAAAGAGGTACCCAAAGCATGAGCATCAATGAGGTGCGCTATCTGCCCGAATGCGGCAGCACCAACGCCTATGTAAAAGAGCATTTTGAAGAGTTTGGCCCCGTGGGGGCCGTGTACACCACCAACCAGACCGCCGGGCGGGGCCGCCTGGGCCGCACCTGGGTCAACGCCGAGGGCAAGGCCCTGTACTATACCGTGGCCATCCGGGAACCGCTGGCCCAGCCTGCCACCCTGCCGCTGCTGGCCAGCCTGGCCGTGCGGCGGCAGCTGTCCCTGCGCTACGGCGTGGAGTGCCAGATCAAATGGCCCAACGACCTGCTGCTCAACGGCAAAAAGATCGTGGGCATCCTCTGCGAGGGCGTCAGCTACGGCTACCAACAGCAGGGCCGGGGCATCCTGTGCGGCATTGGCATCAACCTGGCCCAGCCCCAGAGCTATTTTGACGCCGCCGACCTGCCCCACGGCACCTCGCTGGCGCTGCAGGGGGCAAATGTCGATCTGACCACCGACCCCGAGTGGCTGGCCGAGGCCCTGACGGATTTCGGCTTTGACCGCCCCATGTACGTCTTCGCGCGGGATGGCTTCGCGCCGTTCCGGGAGGAGTACAAAAAGGCCTGCGTCAACATCGGCCGCCGCGTGACCTTTGACCTGCCCGGCGGCGGCGAGGGCAGCGGCGAAGCCGTGGATATCGACGAAGAGGGCCGCCTTGTTGTCCGCACCGACTCCGGCGAGGAGCATGTCTTCACCGGCGAAGTCTCGGTACACGGCATTTACGGCGCGGTATAAACCTGCATAAAACCCAAAATCCCCCTCCGGCGCTTGCGGTACACCGGAGGGGGATTTTGTTTGGGGTATTGCTTTGGTGTGAGGAGGAATCATGTGCAAGGGAGCGGTTGCGGCCCCGCGCCCTTGTGAGGATAGTATACCCGATTTCCGCACAAAAGTCATTACTTTCTTGTGAAAAATGTGTTAATTACCGAACGAAAATTTTTCGCTTTGTTTTCACACAAAAGTTTCTACCACAAGAAACCCCGCAGATGGATGCTGTTCCACCTGCGGGGTTAAGAGTTAAATCTTATTCGGACACAACTTCGCCGTTGGCCTTCATCACAAAGGTCGTCGTCTTGCCGCCATTCGAGATATTGTCAATTGTCACAATTTCCAATAAATATTTCGTTTTTTTTTACCAGATTAACGAAATTTGCGCCCGTCTGGTCATTTTGACCAGAACGGACGCGGTTTTTCAGGTTCGCTCTTTTTGCGCCTCGGCGTGCGCCTTGCCCTCTTCCACATAGCTTGCGGCGTTGGCGCGGTTGTGCTCCAGCTGCTCCGGTGTGATCTTCTTGATGACCCGGGCGGGGATGCCCACGGCCACGGAATCGTCCGGGATGACCATGCCCTCCGGCACCAGCGCCCCGGCCCCGATGATGCACCGCTTGCCCACCACGCTGTGGTTGAGCAGGGTGGCGTGCATCCCGATGAGGCTGTCATCGCCCACGGTGCAGCCGTGCACCAGCGCGCAGTGGCCCACGGTGACGTTCCTGCCCAGCAGCACTTTCCCGCCCGCGTCGCAGTGGAGGACGGCATTGTCCTGGATGTTGGTGTTCTCGCCAATCGTCAGGGTGCCGCTGTCGCCCCGGAGCACAGCCCCGTACCAGACCGTCGTGCCCGGCTTGAGGAGCACGTCGCCCTGCACGGTGGCGTTGTCCGCCACAAAGGCCGCCCCCTCGTCCCGGGGGCTTTTTCCACCAAAGGATAGGATCATTGTGAAAAACCACCTTTCTCTTTTTCTTCATTTATGGTATTCTTTTATCAGTTACAGTTCAAGAGGAAGCTGAAAACTTCCGGAGGAGTTTTTTCCCATGCACAAGCATTCCCTTTTTTGCCGGGCGGCGGCGCTGGTGCTCACCCTTGCCCTGACCGCGGCGCTGGCCCTGCCCGGCTTTGCCGCCGCCTACGCCATGCCCATCCAGACAGCCTATGACGCGGAGGCGGTCTATCTGTTTGACGCCAGCACGGGGGAGGCCCTTGTAGAGCAGAACCCGGATCAGGTGCGGCCCATTGCCAGCCTGACCAAGATGATGACCGCCCTGCTGGTACTGGAAAGCGGGGCCGACCTGAACGAGAGCATCCCCATCCCGGACAGCCTGACACCGGAGTTCCAAGCCATCCGGGCCAACCGGGGCCACACCATCGGCCTGCAGGCCGGGGAGAGCGTCCGCCGCCTCGACATGCTCTACGCCATGCTGGTGCCCAGCGCCAACGACGCGGCCAGCGTGCTGGCCAGCGACGCCGCCGGGGGAGACCTGGCCGCCTTTGCCGCCCGGATGAACGCCCGGGCCAGCCAGCTGGGCTGTACCAACACCCACTTTACCTGCCCCCACGGCCTGTACGATCACAACAACTACTCTACCGCCCGGGATATGGCAAAGATCGCGCTGGCCTGCCACGCCAACGGTACTTACATGCAGGTAGCCAACACGGTGAGCTACACCCTGCCGGCCACCAATATCCACCCGGCCCGGAACATCTCCTCCACCAACCGGCTGCTCAAGCCGGGCAGCGCGTACTACCGCGGCTACGCGCAGGGGATGAAGACCGGCTTCACCACCCAGGCGGGCCGCTGCTTTGTCACCTTTGCCAGCCAGAACGGCCGGACTTACGGCCTTGTCATCTTAGGCTCCAACAGCCAGAATATCTTCCGGGAAGCCGCCGAGCTGTTCGACTGGGCATTCTCAAACCCCGACCTGCAGCCCAAGGCGGCGGCCCCCGAAACCAAAAAGCACTCGCTCTTCTCGTTCTGGCAGAACCTGCTGGGATGATCTGATTCTTTGGGAGGATATGCTCATGCAAACCACATCACTGTTCCGCCGGGCCGCCGCGCTGGCCCTGACCCTTGTGCTGGCCGTCTCGGCCTCACTGGCGGGCTTTGCCACCTACGACATGCCCATCCAGACCGTGAGCGATACCGAGTCGGTCTACCTGTTCAATCTGGACACGGGCAAGCCCATCCTGGACCAGAACGCCGGGCAGTCCCGCTACATTGCCAGCCTGACCAAAATGATGACGGCCCTGCTCTTTTTGGAGAGCGGCAAGGACCTGAACGAGGAGATCACCATTCCCACCAGCCTGACGCAGGAGTTCAAGGACATCCAGAACGCCAACGGCAGCACCATGAACCTCCGCATCGGGGAGACGGTGCGCCGCATTGACCTGCTGTACGGCCTGCTGGTGGCCAGCGCCAACGACGCGGCCAGCGTCATCGCCAGCGATGTCTCCGGCGGCAACCTGCCCGCCTTTGTCTCCATGATGAACCAGAAAGCACAGGAACTGGGCTGCACCGGCACCAGCTTTACCTGCGTGCACGGCCTGTATGATTACGGCAATGTCTCTACCGCCGAAGACCTGGCCAAGATCGCCTCCGCCTGCTACGCCAACGAGATCTACATGCAGGTGGCCAACACCCAGAGCTACACCCTGCCCGCCACCAACCTGCACCAGAACGAGCGGGCCATCACCTCCACCAACCTCATGCTCAACCCGGAGTACGCCTATTACCGCGATTACATCCGTGGCATGAAGACCGGCTTCACCACGCTGGCGGGCCGCTGCTTTGTCACCTTTGCGGAGAAAGACGGCCACACCTACGGCCTCGTCGTCCTGGGCTCTGACCTCGATAACATCTACCGCGAGTGCGCGGAGATCCTCGATTGGGCTTTTGCCAGCTTCTCAGACCGCCAGCTGACCGACACCCAAACGGTGCTGACCACGGTGCCCCTGACCAAGTGCCGCAGTGAGGAAGCCGTGGAGCTCTACGCCGCCGAGCCTGTCAGCGGCTACGGCCACGCGGACGATCTGATCACTTATTCGTTCGAGGTGCCGGAAAGCGTCTCCGCCACCGTGAAAGACAACGCCGTCATCGGCAGTGCCACCGTCTATCTGGACGGCTACGAGATCGGCACCGTGGACCTCGTGACCCATCAGGAATATATCTCGGACTTTCGCACCGACCTCAAAGCCACGCTGGAGCTTCTGGCGGCCCTCATCCTCATCTTAGCCGTCCTCAGCTTCGCCACCATGGTCATGGGTGGAGGCTCGCTGAACCTCAGCCGCCGCCGCAAGACCCGCAGAAGATAATTTCTTTGATACAGCAAAAGCTGCCGCGTTTTTCCGCAGCAGCTTTTTTGATTTTTCAGAGCGTCCGGAACTTTGCGGCCAGCACCGACAGCGTGATCTTGGGATTGACCTGCGTGGACAGATGCCAGATGGCCGTATCCGCCAATCCAAGGGCCTTACGGGCCGTTTCGCCCTGCACCAGGGAATGTTTGCTGCCCTGCACGCCGGCGGCCGCGGCGGCCCGGAAATCGGCCAGCAGGGCGGTGGCACCAGCCTTGTCTTTTTCGTATCCCGCCAGCAGCACGGCGGCGGCATAGCTGTCCCGGGCCTGTGCGGCCTTTGCCAGGGTCAGCGCCTGCTCCACCAGGGCCCGGCGGTCTTCGTCCCGGGCCGCCGCAAGCACCGTGCCAATGTGGCCGTCAAACAGCTCGCTGTAGAGGGCGGCGTCCTTTTTCTCCACGCCCCGCGCGGTGCAGTAGCGGGCACAGGCCTCCGGGGAGACCGGGGCCACCGCAAAGCTGATGCAGCGGCTCCGGATGGTGGGCAGCACGCCTGCCAGCGAATCTGCCGTCATGATAAAAAGCACGCCCTCGGGCGGCTCCTCCATCACCTTGAGCAGGGCGTTGGCCGATTCCTCATTCATCCGCTCCACATGGTAGAGCAGGACGGCACGGCCCTCCGCCGAGAGGCTGGTGTTGAAGATCTCGGTCCGCATGGCCTTGACCTGGCTGACGAGATACCGCCCGCCGGAGCCCATGCCCGTAATGGAAATGGCCTCCCGGACGATGCCCGTCTCCACCCGGCCGCTGTCACGGTCGCCGGGCTTGCCCACGGCGCGGCAGCACTCGCCCCGCAGCAGGGCCTCGGCAGGCGCTCCGCCCGCGGGGTAGAGGTAATCGGCCGCCACGCAGCGGGCCGCAAAGCCCGCGCCCAGCCCCTCTTCGCCCACCAGCAGGAGGCTGTGGGTCATCCGGCGGCTGTCCAGCATCATGCGGACGCTCTTTTTCAGCTCCGCGTTGCCCTCGATCCGGTCGATCATCATCGTCTGTTTTTCCTCTTCCACTGCTCCCGGCGGATCCATGCCCGGACACTGCGGGCAGCCTGCGGGCCAAAGAACGCCGCAAAGCCCACCATGCAGAGCAGATAATTCAGCTTGCCCAGCGGGGCAGCCGTCAGGAAGCTGAACACCCAGAGCGCCGCCGCGAACAGGCCAAAATACTTCACCCGCACCGGGATGACGAAAAAGAGCAGCACCTGCACCTCCGGGTAGAGCATGGCAAAGGCCAGCAGGAGAGAGAGGGAGAGACAGTAGGTGTCTGCCCAACCCGTGCACAGGCAGGCCAGCACCGCCCCCAGCATCCCCAGCAGGAGATAGAGGTTAAAGCGGAAATCGCCCCACTCTTTTTCCAGTGCCGTGCCGATGAACCAGGTGAAGTAGATGCCCAAAACCACGCTCAGCGGCCCGCCGCCCGAGAACGGCACAAACATAAACGTGATGACCCGCCAGATCTGGCCCGCCAGCAGAGCGTCACGGTCCAGATTGAGGTAGAACGAAATATACTGGTTGACAAACAGCTCCACTGCATAGACCAGGATCTGACCGCCGATCAGAATGGAGATCAGGTTGGGGATGCAATAGCGGCCAAATTTCCGCTCCAGCTTGGTGATCCAGTTCATAGGCAAACGCCTCCGTGTTTTAAATTTTGCGGCCCGTATTCTGAGAGCCTTTCTGCACACCATTGTATCATGTTTGCCCACGCCATTCAAGAAAATCCCTGCGAGAGTTTGCGGCAGAGAACGGCCCCGCCGCCCGTTTTTTTTCCGCGTTTTATCCCCACTGGAATCATCTTTTAACTTTTTCCACCGGGTTTTCCACTGGATTTGTGAAAAAGAAGCGGGGTTTCCCACAGTGTTTTCCACTTTTTCCACCGAGTTTTCCACCGTTTTGAAAGCGTTCCGTTATACCTGTTGTATTCTTCCAGGCGGATGCTGGAAGCTTTTGGGGAGAAATAGAGGGATTTTTTCTTTTTTCCAAAAGAAAGTCGAGGGCAAAAATTTATTTTTCGAGGCTTTCCGCACCGGGGTGTTTTCAGCCTCTCCAATCTGGAATTTTTGAGGCGGCAGTTTTCCACACACATACGCTGCAGAATCTCCCATGTTGAAAAGCGTGGAAAAGATTACTTTTTGCAGCGAAGCTGCAAATAGAAAAACTCCCTGAATCGGAATAGCGTCTGTGCACAGGCACACCGCCCGATTCAGGGAGTTTTTGTTCTTCTTTGGGGTTCCAAGGGGCGAGTAGCCCCTTGGTCGTGCCCCGCGCCTCGAAACTAGCGGCCCTTTTCTGGTTCTCTTTTGGGGACAAAAGAGAACAAAGCCAATGGTTACATCATGTTCTTGAACACCAGCTGTGCGATCTGGAAATACAGGATCAAACTGCACGCATCCACGATGGTGGTGATGAACGGCGTTGCCATAATGGCCGGGTCAGCACCCAGCTTCTTGGCGGCCAGCGGCAGCATACCGCCCACCAGCTTTGCCAGGATGACGCTGAAGAACAGCGACACGCTGACCACAACAGCATAGCCAAGGACATTCTCGTACTGCCCGGCGTACAGGAACGTGTACATCAGGTAGATGCGCAGGCCGTTCACGATGCCCAGCACGGCGCCCACAATGGCGGAAACACGCATCTCTTTGCCCAGCACACGGAGAAAATCGCTGGGCTCCACTTCGCCCAGCGCCAGTCCGCGAACCATCAGGGTGCTGATCTGGTTGCCGCAGTTGCCGGCGGTGTCCATCAGCATGGGCATGAACGAGACCAGCAGGGGCAGGCTGACGAATGCTTCCTCATAATGGGTGGTGACCATGCCGGTAAAGGTTGCCGAAAGCATCAAAATCAGCAGCCAGGGGATACGCTGCTTGGCGTGGGTCCAGACGCTGGTGCCAAAATAAGTCGTGGCATCGTCGTCTGGCAGAATAGCCGCCATCTTCTGCATATCCTCGGTGGACTCGTCGGTCAGGACATCGATCGCATCGTCGATGGTGATGATACCCACGAACATGCCCTCGTTGTCCACAACGGGCATGGCGGTAAAGTCGTAGCGCTGCATCTCACGGGCCACATACTCCTGGTCATCCGTGACTTTCACCGTGACCACGTTGTCGTCCATGATCTCGGTCACCGGGGTTTTGGGTTCTGCCAGCAGCAGGCTGCGGGCAGACACAACGCCCAGCAGACGGTTCCGCTCGACGACATAGCAGGTGTAAACGGTCTCGGCGTTCTCGCCCTGGGTGCGGATGGCTCCAAAGGCGTCGTTCACGGTCATATCCTTGCGCAGGCGGACATATTCCGGCGTCATCAGGCTGCCGGCGGAGCTCTCGGGGTAGTTCAGCAGCTTGTTCAGGCTCTCACGGGTCTGCTTGGAGGATTTCTCCAGCACCCGCTTGACCACGCCGGCCGGCATATCTTCCAGCAGGTCCGCGGCATCGTCCAGGCTCATCTCCTCAATGGCGCTGACCAGTTCCACATCCGAGAACGCGTTGACCAGATCGTCACGGGCCTCATCGGACATATAGGCGAACGCCTCGGTCGCCACCTCTTTTTTCAGCAGGCGGAACACCACCAGACGATTGTTCTCATCCAGCTCTTCCAGCAGTTCTGCCAGGTCGGCGGGCTGCTCTTCCTCCGTCACTTCGCGCAGCTTGACGTACTGCTTTTTCACCAGCAGCTTGAGCAGGCGGCTCTTGGTCAGCATCTCAGGGTCAGCCTTGACCTCCTCGTCGTTGGCCTCCTCTTTTTCCGCCTCCCGGATGTCCTGCTTGAGGTCTTCGGTGGCCTCTTCGTTCAGGTCTTCGGCCAGCTTCTGGCGCACCTCCGCGGGGATATCCGTGGGCAGCTCCTGCACCGGGAGGGATGCTTCCCCCTCCGGAACAGCTTTTTTCTTTTCTTCCATGTTTGCTCCTCCTCTCGTGTTCCAAGGCTGGGGAGGATGCAGCAAACCGCATCACAAAAGCGCCGCTCTGGTGCACTGCCGCGCGTAAAAACACGGATCATGCGCACAAAGCCGCGCCCTTTTGCTCCGGAAGCTTCCGCTTACACGGGGTTCCGGCCCAAAAAGGCGAACGCAGCTGTTTTTGTTATCCGATCTGCCGCATCGTTCCATCGTCTTCGACTATGATCCGGGTCCATTGTTCTGCGTTCACCTCCTGGGGCTGCTAAAAAACTTAACTTACAGATTTATTATAGCGCCGTAAAAAAGCAGGGTCAACCCTAAAAGCGCCGAATTATAAAACGGAAATCCTGTACCAAAAAGCAAAACGCCCTTTCCAGCGCTTGCGGTACACTGGAAAAGGCGTTCTGTTTTTGGATATTGCCTTGGTGAGGAGGAATCATGTACAAGGAATCGGTTGCGGCCCCGGTTCCTTATGACAGCAGTATAGCAGGTTTCACATTTGATTTCATGAAGAAGCTATGAAAAAACTGTAAAAAGCGTCTTGCACACTATTTTTCACATTTTTATCGCATTCGCGCACAAAAATACGCCCCATTCACTGTTGCCAGTGGATGGGGCGCTAAAAACGCAATTGTTTTTACTGCGGCAAGATGCCTGTTTTCACAGGTCTTATGCAGCAGGCGGAACAAGGTATCTGCAAGCAGACCTTATGCTCCTGACACACGCGGGGTGTGCTTTCAAGGACCCTCGCGGGCGCTTTGGTATTTCAGACATCCTGCCCTGCACCCTGTTCGCGTACAGCGTGCGGGCGGATGGTTTGAAATCAGATGCTTTGCGACGAACAAAGCGTGCTCGAGTTTGTACTCAAAATCAAATGCCGTTTGTGCTCAGAGGTTCACAGTTTCGCACTGCTGCGTTGCGCAGTAACCGCCAGTACGGAGCCGCCGCCTTTCGGACTGAGGGGCCGCTGCAAAAGCTTTGAGCAGGCAGTCCGGCAGAAAGATTACTTGTACAGATCGACCAGGCGAGTCAGGTGCTCGTAACGGTCGTTTGCAACCTGCTGGTTGCGCTCGAACAGGGTCTTTGCACGATCGGGGAATGCACGAGTCAGGCGGCTGTAACGGGTCTCGTTTGCCAGCAGTGCCTGATACTTCTCGTTGTCCACAGCCTTGGAGGTCAGAGTGAACGGGTTCTTGCCCTGAGCCTTGTTGGCCGGGTTGAAGGTGAACAGGTTCCAGTAACCAGCCTCAACTGCCTTCTTCATCTCGTTCTGGCAGTTGGTCATGCCGCCCTT
>ENA-UESP01001774-UESP01001774.1-human-gut-metagenome-genome-assembly--contig:-NODE-1774-length-13304-cov-16.104105_pt1 | contig 13304 bp, 11 predicted proteins | sample MGYA00243003_ERZ508004 | MGnify/ENA primary metagenome ERZ508004 (study PRJEB26167, sample SAMN06115443) | human gut metagenome | host: Homo sapiens | place: China:Henan | collected 2015-07-29...
TTCCACTTCGACTTCCCCTTCGGGGTCTGAAAGGGGCGAGCAGCCCCTTTCTCGTGGGTCCAGCGCGTCGAAATCGCCGGTGGTTTTCTGGTTCTCTTTTGACATCAAAAGAGAACTTAGCCCCAATGCAAAAGCGCTCTGACCCCGCGCCACCGGCGCGAGAACCAGTTCAAAGTTCCTTAAAGTTCCTTCAAGAACCCATCCAGCTCCCGCTGGTTTCGTATCATCACATACTTTTCGGGATACTTTTCCCCGATTCTCTCCATCTTCGCCCACTTTTGCTTTGTGCGCCCATCGTGGAGGATCCAGCGGACAAATTCGGCATCTATCTTCTCTTCGCACCCGGGCGCAGACGACTCCCTCACACGGCCTTTGTTCTGCTGCCAACGCCGTACCGCCCGCCAAAGGCAGACCAGCGGCGAAAACCAGAGCACGATGATTTTATCCGCTTCTTCCAGCCGACGGGCATAGCAGGTCTTTGTATAATTGCCGTCGATGACCCAGCCGCCTGCGTTCTCGTCGAGAAACTGCCGGACAATGGCTTCTTCTTCGGCGAAGGGCCGCTCCACCCAGCCGGGCAGGAAATGCACGGTATCCATATAGAGCACCGGCAGGCCGTATCTCTCTCCCAGGCGCTTTGCCAGCGTGGATTTTCCGCTGCCGCTGGTACCAAGTATCGCTATTTTCATTTCTGCCTCCCTTTACCTTATATAAGACGTACCAGACAGTATACGCTGACCGTCTGATAACGTCAAGTTCCGGCTTGACATTTCGTCTGCCTGCTCGTATGCTATAATCATAGAGTCTATGACAGGAGGTCTTGCAGATGGCATCTCCAAAAAAACGTGTCAATCCGCTGTTTGTTGCTTTAGCGGTCGTACTGGTGGCCGTAGTGGCCGCTGTGGGCGTGGTCTTTTTCCAGCTGCACAGCAAAATCTCGGCTCTGCAAACCGGTGCATCCTTCACCTTCCGGTATGAGATAGCGCCCAACAGCCCGGATAAGCCGCCGCTGCTGAACATCCTCGAGCGGGTGAACGCTTCCAGCGGAAGCGTCAGCGGCCAGTATGCGCCCGGAAAGCTGCAGCTTTCCTTCTACCAGCTCAACGAAGACGACTCCGTCAAGACGTCTCCCTTTACCCGGGTCTATATCGACTCGGAAGAGACGCTTTTCGACATCGGGCAGCTCTACACCGTTCTGCGTCAGGCTGTCACCGATAAACTCTCCCTCGCAAGCGTTCTTCTGCCCGAGTGGAGCCTCGGAGACTACATCTCCCAGACGCAGGCTGCCGCCGTACTGGGCGTCGAGACGAACAAGGTCGAGCTGCAGGAGCTTTCCGGCTTCACCCTCTCGCTCAAGGGGCTGAAAAAAGTCTCTCCTTCCGCCGCGCGAGACGGCTACCGCTACTACCAGTTCCCCGCCGCAGCCGACGGCACGACCCTCGTGCTCGGCTTTTCGACGGACGCTCTCTTCTCGAAGACCACGCCCATCCATGTGCTGCTGACCATCCCGGACCACAACGTCCACATCCAGCTCACCGGCACGGTGACTTCTGCCAAGACGGTGCTCTCTCCCCCGGCTTCCCGGATGAGTGACGAGGACATCGCCACGCTGGCTCAGATACGCCAGAGCATCGAGTCTGTCTGGAAGATGATACAGTCCGCCGCCCAGACCACAAACTGAATGATACAGAAAAAGCAGACGCTTTGTGCAGCGTCTGCTTTTTTGGTTTGCGCTTTTCGTTGTCCTGCCCACAAAGAGAGAGAGGGGAAGTTCTTCTCAGTAATGCACGACATTGCCCGCATTGCGGATGCGCGCCAGCACCGGCTCTGCCTCCGGGCTGCGGAAATAGTCGAGGCTGGTCTTGGGCAGCAGCGTCTCGAGGGTATCCCAGTCGCCGCTCTGCAGGCACTGGCGGACGGTGGAAGCACTGATGGCCTTGCCGTTTGCTTCTTTGCGGGGTACAACGACACACTCGATACCCGCTTTGGGCAGCTGCTCGCACATGATCTGGTTGTAAAGCCCCGTCACCTGACTGGCAGGCTCCTCGCCCACATAGCGGGCAGTGATGTTCAGCGCCGCCGCGATTTTCGTAAAGACGGCGAGGTCCAGCCGGGCGTGGCCGTCGATGACAGCGGCCTCATCCTTCAGGAAGTAACTGGGGAAGGTGGCATTCGAGATGATGTAGGGGCCGCTGTCGTGGAGCACGACGTTGGGCAGATGGGCCACGCCCGCCTCCACCAGCTTCCTGCGCACGGCGAAAGGCACGAGGCTGGCGTCCTCACTGACCACGAACAGGTGGAGCGTGTCGCAGGCGGCAGCGGCTTTTTCCACAAGATACTGATGACCGAGGGTAAAAGGGTTCGCGTTCATGACGAGGGCCGCACTTTTGCCCTCGGTTTTGGTCTTTTCCAGATCGCGCAGATAGGCCCCGAAACCGTCGCGGCGGTTCTCCATGAAGACAAGGGTATCCTCCACCCGGGCGATCTCGTAGAAGCCGAGGTCGCCGAAAAACTTGGAGCTTTTCACCTTGGTGTAGAGAAACAGGCGCATATTCCCCCGCGCGCACTGCACCTCGATGAGGTGGGTGATGATCTGGTTCAGCAGACCCTCGCCCTGATGGGCGCTGCTGACGGCGAAGCACCGCAGGGTGTTGCCGAAGCAGCTGCCTGTGCCGATGACGTTGTATTCCTCGTCGAACATGGCGCAGATGTAGTCCAGATTGCCGTCGCGGCGGATGCCCTCCTGACTCAGCAGTGTGTCGATTTGGGCCAGAACGGTTTTATCGGTCAGATAGACCTGCGAAATGGTATATTCACTCATTGATATTCCCCTCAGTAGTAACAAAATGGAGCAGCCAGGTCAGCGCCAGCAGGTCGGCACTGCCGCCGGGCGAGAGATTTTCTGCAATGAACCGGTCATCCAGCACCGCAAGGGCATCTTTATCCGGGTAAGGTGTCTGGGCGAGAAGGGCTTTCAGCTCTTCGGTGAGGGCCAGCTGACGCTCCCGGCTCGAGCGGGCAATGATGTTGGTATCGGTGCTGTTGGCCAGGATGGCCAGCAGTGCGCCGCCGCCGACGCGGTCGAAGTCGTAACCCTTGGCAAGGCCGGCTTCCAGCACCGGCAGACCGACATTCAGCACCGTGGGAAGTCCGGCTTCCACCTGCCCGCGCACACCGGCGATGCCGTACTGGATATAAAGCTTCTGGCCCACGGTGGCGGCGTTCTCGGCAGTGACGCCTGCAAAATCCTTCTCGGTCAGGCCCGCCGTCATGGCGGATACTTCCGCCAGCACCCGGGCTGCGTCGGCCCAGAGGGAGCGGTCGAGGCGTCCCAGCGCTGCGCAGACGATGCCCACCGAAAAGACCGCGCCCTTGTGGGTGTTGACGCCGCCGGTGGCGTCCAGCATCTCGCCCTCGGCCTCACAGCCCAGAGGCCGCAGGGCCGCGAAGGTCTCGGGCGCGGGCTGTTCCGCCGTCTCGCGGCCCGTCCGGGCGCAGGCTTCAAAATAGGGGTAGAGCGCTGCGGCGCTGTCCATGAAAGTGAACACATCCATGTCCCTGTGGCTTCCGCTGTTGCGCCGGTCCACAAGGCCGGGCTTTGGGGTGGTGGTCACTTCGTAGAGCAGGGCGCGGACGGCCAGACGGGCCGCGTCGGCAATGTCCTGCGCGTCCCGGGCCTCGGTCAGGATCTCCGTCGTCTTTTCCTGCAGTTCGGCCACGGTATGGATGCGGCGGCTGCTGCACACCTTAGCAGGCCCGCCGCAGATAAGACAGCGGCGGCCTTCGAGGTTTAGCTCTTCTCTGTCCACTTTGAGGCCGTCCGGGCGGATGACGTCCATGTCGAACAGCCGCCCCAGCGGGGTGGCGTCCTCGATGTCGGTGGTAAATTTCTTGATGGTCAGCGGGTCGGCGTCCAGCACATAGAACGCCTCACAGCCGGTCACTTCCCGGACGGTGTCCTGATACAGCGGCGTCAGCTTTGCCCGCAGAAACTGCTGGCGCAGCAGCTGACGCCCCCGCGCAAAGCCCCGCCGGATGAGGGGCGAATCCTTTATCGGGCCGCAGATATTCATGGTAAAGCAGATGAGGGGCTTGTGGTACCGGGCCAGCAGCTCCTGCTGGTGCTGCACCCGGCGCTCCCGTGCATCCAGCATCTGGACCAGCGAAACAGTCGTTTCCATGTTTTTCTCCTCTCAGCGGTGTTTTTTGAGCATGTCCATAAAGAGCTGCACCTGCGGCAGCGCGGCTGCATCTCTCTGGCAGAAAATATAGGTGCGCCGGACGAAGGGCTCGCCGTTCTCGAAGGTGCAGGGCTTGACATAGCCCTTGAAGTTATCCAGCGCCACTTCCGGCATCAGCGCCCAGCCAAGTCCCCGCTCCACCATCTCACGGCAGACCATGATGTTATCTACCACAAAATTGCCCGCATCGTTGGTCACGCCGTTCTCGTAGCGCCAGCGGGCCATCTGGGCGCTGATGGTGGCGTCGCTGCTGTGGTCGATATAAAGGTAATCGGAGATGGGCCTGTCCTTGTTCTCCTCGCTGCAGATGAGGCAGATATTCTCCTGCGAGAGCAGGAACTGGGTGCCGTCCCACGGATACTCGCCCCGCAGCACCGCCACGTCCAGCGAGGAGTCCAGCATCTGCTGGTAGATGTTCCGGCTGTGGCCGGTGGCGATGTCGAGGCGTACCTTCGGGTAGGCTTTATGGTACTCCGTCAGCACCTCGGGCAGACGGTAGTAGGAGAAGTTCACCGAGATGCCGGCCCGCAGGGTGCCGCAGGCTTCGCCCTGAATGGAGGCCAGCTGGCGGCGCATCTTTTCCATCTCGCGGGCGGCGGCGGCGCTGTGGAGCAGCACCTGTTCACCGGCCGGCGTGAAGCGGATGCCCTGCCGCGAGCGCAGGACGATCTCCACCCCCAGCTCCTGTTCCAGCGCCTTGATGCGCTTGGAAAGTGCCGACTGGGTCATGTACAGTTTGTCCGCTGCGTGGGTGATGTTGCGCGTCTCGTCCAGCGCGTGCAGCAGCTCGTAATCTTTTTCGTCCATCGTAGCTCTCCCCCTATTGCCCTTTATTTTATCATTCCTGTTTGCGCTTCATCCAGGCGCATTTTGCTCAGATTCCATATCTGTTATTCATAATACAACAGATTTCAGCAAATGAAAAGGGGGATATTCGCCTTGATTTTCCCGAAAGTCCATTCCAAGATGGAATAACTCGGCACTTTTCTTGCAGTTTTCTTAACCCTGCCTTAATTCCATCTTAATGCGGTGTTGTTGTACACAACATCTTCATTTTTTCTCTGCCGATGGGCGGTCTTTCTCCCGCAGTACAGCAAACGCAGATCTCTTTTCATTTTTGCCTGAAAAATCAGAAAAAGTCCAGTTTATTGGACAGTATTTGCATTATCATAAAAACAAGAAAAACCTCGTTTCTTTCGTCTTTGGCACATTGCAGATTTTTCCGTCTGCTTTTTGTGCAACGTCCCAGAATTTTTTGTCGAAAAGCGCGTTTTGTTGACAGCCGCTTTTTGAAAAGCGTATCCTTATTGCAAACCAGAGTCAGGAGGTCATTTTATGGAGCACTCCACACGTCTTGCCCACATCAGCGAGGACGGCACCCGCACCCAGACCGTCTACGACCATCTCGCCGGCACTGCCAGACTGGCCGGTTCCTTCGCAGCCCCCTTCGGGGCGCAGAGTGAGGCCGAATTTGCCGCGTGGCTCCACGACGTCGGCAAGTACAGCGACGCCTTCCAGCTGCGGCTCAAAGGCGGCCCCAAGGTGGACCACTCCACCGCCGGGGCGCAGGAGGCCCTGCGGCGGGGGCATCCTCAGGCCAGCTTTGCCATTGCGGGACACCACAGCGGCCTGCCCGACGGCGGGAGCCCCGCCGATGACCCGGGCGACGCCACCCTGTTTGGCCGGAGCAAGAAGCCGGCAGCCCCCTACGACGGCTGGCAGGAAGTAACGCTCCCCGCCTCGACGCCGCCCGCGTGGGCCTGCGCCGACCCGCTGAGCCTCGCATTCTTTACCCGGATGCTCTACTCCTGCCTCGTGGACGCCGACTTCATCGACACCGAGACCTTCATGGACGGCAAGGCCGCACCCCGGGGCAGCGACACGGACATCGCCGCGCTGCGGGACATCGTCTCGGCACAGGCGCAGCGCTATCTCAGGGCCGAGTCGCCCTCGCCCGTCAGCGTCCAGCGCAACACCGTCCTCCGCGCCTGTCTCGAGAAAGGCGCGCACGGCCCGCAGGGGCTCTACACCCTCACCGTACCCACCGGCGGCGGCAAGACCTTCGCCTCCCTCGCTTTTGCGCTGGAGCACGCCGCCGCCCAGAAGATGAAGCGGGTCATCTACGTCATCCCTTATATGTCCATCATCGACCAGACCGCCGCCGTCTTCTCGGGCCTGCTGGACGCAGAAAATGTTCTGGCCGACTTCTCCAACGCCGAGTACAAGACTGTTGAGCAGGACGACCTGACCCCCGCCCAGTACCGCCAGATGCTGGCCAGCGAAAACTGGGACGCCCCCGTCGTGGTGACGACGGCGGTGCAGTTCTTCGAGTCGCTCTACGCCAACCGCAGCAGCCGCTGCCGCAAGCTCCACAACATCGCCGACAGCGTCATCATCTTCGACGAGGCGCAGACCCTCCCGGGCGACTACCTTGCCCCCTGCGTCAGCGCCATCGCCCAGCTCATCCAGCATTACCACTCCACGGCTGTCCTCTGCACGGCCACCCAGCCTGCCCTTGAGCCGCTGTTCCGGCGCTTTGCGCCGGAGCTCCACCCGCAGGAGATCACGCCCGACGCGGCCCGCCTCTACGAAGTGCTCCGGCGCACCACCCTGCAAGACCTCGGCACCCTGCCGCAGGAGGAGTTCGCCGCCCGGCTGGCAAATCATCCGCAGGTGCTCTGCGTGGTCAACCGCCGCAAGACGGCCCAGCAGCTCTACGCTGCTCTGCCCGCCGAGGGCAGCTACTGCCTGACCACCCTGCTCTGCGCCGCCGACCGCCGCCGTCAGCTGGACGCCATCCGCCAGCGGCTGAAAGAGGGTCTGCCCTGCCGGGTGGTGTCCACCTCTCTCATCGAGGCGGGCGTGGACGTGGATTTTCCCGTCGCTTACCGGGAGCAGTGCGGTCTTGACTCGCTCTTACAGACTGCCGGGCGCTGCAACCGCGAGGGGCGGCGGGGCACAGAGGAAAGCATCGTCTACCGGTTCCAGCTGGACGAGTGTTCCACGCCCCAGATGCTTAGGCAGAACGTCAGCGCGCTGGACTACACCGCCCGGCATCAGGACACACTGGACACGCCCCGAGCCATTCAGCTCTACTTCAACGAGCTTTCCGACCTGCGCGGCCCCGACGCCGTGGACAAGCACGGCATTCTGGACGCCTTTCTCCGGGGCATCCGGGGCTGCCAGTTCCCCTTTGCACAGGTGGCGGAGGAATTCCGCCTCATCGAGAACGCTGCCCGCACGGTCTATCTGCCCGTCGGCGAGGGCGCGGCCCTCTGTGAACAGCTGCGCAGCGGTCATGTTACCCGGACGCTGCTGCGGAAGCTGGGCGTTTACAGTGTCTCCTGCTACAAAGACCAGTTCGAAAAGCTCGACGCCGCCGGGGCGCTGGAACTGCGGCCCGATGGCTCGGCCATCCTCACCGACACCGGCTGCTACAGTGAAAAGACCGGCCTTGCCATGGATGTGGAGACGGGCATCGGCCTTTACTTCTAAAAGAAAGAGGTGGTTTCAATGACCGATATTCATCTTAGTCTGAAAATTCAACTTCACCCGGAAAGGAGGCGATGCTGATGTCCATGCTCATTGAAGTATGGGGCGACTATGCCTGCTTCACTCGTCCAGAAATGAAGACCGAGCGTGTGAGCTACGACATGATCACTCCATCCGCCGCGCGGGGCCTTGTGGAAGCCATCTACTGGCACCCCGGGCTGCGTTATACGGTTGACTGCATCTATCTGCTCAAGCCCTTCGGCCTCGACCCCGAGGACGAAGCGTCCACCGAGGAGTACACCCAGCGGCCCATCCGGTTCACCAACATCCGGCGCAACGAGGTCAAGTCCACCCTGCTGTCCTCCGCCGCCCTCAGTGCGGCCAAAGGCGGCACGCCGCCGGTGCTCTACACCTCGGAGGACATCCAGCAGCGGGCCGCGATGGTCCTGCAGGACGTCCACTACGTCATCGAGTGCCACTTCGATTTGACGGACAAGGCCGCTCCCAGCGACAACCCCGGCAAGTTTCAGGACATCCTGCGCCGACGCCTGCGCAAAGGTCAGTGCTATCATCAGCCCTGTTTCGGGTGCCGGGAGTTCCCGGCCAACTTCCGGGAGTGGCCGGGCGGCAGCATTCCGGCGCTGAAGGTCACGCAGGACCTTGGCTTCATGCTCCACAGCCTCGATTACTCTGATTCGGCCAACATCCGCAGCCAGTTCTTCCGCGCAAAGCTGGTGGACGGCGTGATGGAATGCCGGGACGTGGAGGTGTTCACATGATACTCCAAGCACTCACCGCCTATTATGAGCAGCTTCTGGCTCAGGGCAAGGTGGAGGCCCCTGGCTGGGACAGCAAGTTCAAGGTCAGCTATGAACTGCGCCTCGGCCCCGACGGCCAGCTTCTCGCCCTCAATGACCTGCGGCAGGAAGTCCCCAAGGGCAAAAAGACCGTCATCGCCCCCCGTGAGCTTCCTGTCCCCCACCGGGTCAAGCGCGCCTCCGGCGTCGCCGCGAACTTTTTGTGCGACAATACGTCCTATCTGCTGGGCGCAGACGAAAAGGGCAAGCCCGAGCGTTCCCGCCAGTGCTTCGAGGCTTGCGCCGCTCTCCACCACAAGGTGCTCGACGGCGTGGACTCCCCTGCCGCCAAAGCCATCCTCGCCTTTTTTGACAGCTGGAAGCCGGATACAGCCCCCACCCACCCGCTGCTGGCAGGGCAGTGGGCCGCCCTGAACAACAACGCGAACCTTGTGTTCGGCTACGAATCTCCCGACGGCGCCCACTGGCTGGCCACCACAGATGACGCCATCCGGGACGCCTGGCAGTCCGCCTTTGACACCTCCGATGCAGACGCCGAGACGGCCCGCTGCCTCATCACCGGCAAAGAGGCCGGCATCGCCCGCATCCACCCCGCCATCAAAGGTGTGATGGGCGCACAGGCCGCCGGTGCGGCGCTGGTCTCCTTCAACGCTCCCGCTTTCTGCTCCTACGGCCATGAGCAGGGTGCCAACGCCCCCGTCAGCGAGTACGCGGCTTTCGCCTACACCACGGCCCTCAATCTGCTGCTGGCTGACCGGAACTGCTGTCAGCGCATCGGCGACACCACCATCGTCTGCTGGGCCGAAAACGCCGCTCCCGCCTACTCAAACGCCATGCTGATGTTTTTCTGCGGCGGTTCCGAGGCGCACGGCGTCTCGGAAAGCGACCTTGCCGCCGCACTGAAAGCCCTTTCTCAGGGACGTCCCGTCTCCTTCCTCGATGACAAGCTGGACCCGAACCAGAACTTCTATGTGCTGGGCATCTCGCCCAACGCGGCCCGGCTCTCCGTCCGGTTCTTCCTGCACAGCAGCTTCGGACAGTTTGCCAAAAATCTGCAGGACCACGCCGACCGGCTCAGCATCACCCGCCCCGCCTTCGACAAGTGGGAAAACCTGTCGGTCTGGGCGCTGGCGCAGGAGACGGTCAACCAGAAATCCCGGGACAAAAATCCATCGCCTCAGCTGGTGGGCGATCTGCTCCGGGCCATCCTCACCGGCGGACCCTATCCCGCCACCCTGCTCAACGGCGTGACCCTCCGCATCCGGGCCGAACGGGAAGTCACCCGGGGCCGCGCCGCCATCCTGAAAGCCTATTATCTCCGCAACTACCCCACCGAGCTCAACAAGGAGGTATTTACCGTGAGCCTGAACGAAAGCAGCAATGTCCCCTATGTTCTGGGGCGTCTCTTCTCTGTGCTGGAGACGATCCAGAGCGTCGCCAACCCCAGCATCAACGCCACCATCAAAGACCGGTACTTCAACTCGGCCTGTGCCACCCCGGCAACGGCCTTCCCTACGCTGGTCAAGCTGGCTCAGAAGCATCTGCAGAAGATGAGCACCCCCAACGAGGTGCATTTCAGCAAACAGCTCACCGAGCTGATGGCCCAGCTGCCCGAGACGGGCTTTCCGGCGCGGCTCAGCCTGCCGGAGCAGGGTGCCTTTGAGATCGGCTACTACCACCAGACCCAGAAACGCTACGCCAAAAAGAATGAGGAGGAATAAACCATGTCTGAGCCCATCAAGAACCGCTATGATTTCGTCATCCTGTTCGACGTCGAGAACGGCAACCCCAACGGCGACCCCGACGCAGGCAATATGCCCCGCATCGACCCCGAGACGGGCTACGGTCTGGTGACCGACGTCTGCCTCAAGCGGAAGATCCGCAACTATGTCGAGACTCTGAAAGAGGACGAAAAAGGCTATCGTATCTACATCAAGGACGGCGTTCCCCTCAACCGCAGCGACGCCGAGGCCATCAAAACTCTGGGCATCGACCCCGACCTGAAAGCTGCCAAAAAGGCCGACCCCGACATCGATGCCAAGCTGCGGGACTATATGTGTGAGAACTACTTCGACATCCGCACCTTCGGTGCCGTCATGACCACCTTCGTCAAGGGTGCGCTGAACTGCGGTCAGGTGCGCGGCCCCGTCCAGCTGAGCTTTGCCCGGTCGGTGGACCCCATCGTCCCGCAGGAAGTCACCATCACCCGCGTGGCCATCACCACCGAGGCCGATGCCGAGAAGAAGGGTACCGAGATGGGCCGCAAGCACATCGTGCCTTACGCCCTCTACCGCGCCGAGGGCTATGTCTCGGCCAACCTCGCCCGGAAGACCACCGGCTTCTCCGAGGATGATCTGAAACTTCTGTGGACTGCCATTCTGAATATGTTCGAGAACGACCACAGCGCTGCCCGGGGCAAGATGGCCGTGCGGGAGCTCATCGTGTTCAAGCACGATTCTGAGCTGGGCAATGCCCCGGCCTATAAGCTCTTCGACTCCGTCACCGTCCAGCGCAAGCCTGATGTGGACGCCGCCCGCAGCTACCGCGACTACACCGTCACGGTGGCAGACACTCTGCCGGAAGGAGTCACCTGCGAGAGGCTGTCCTGATGGCCGGCCCGGACGACTGGCTGCCCCTGTCGGGCATCCAGCACTTCTGCTTCTGCCTCCGCCAGTGGGCGCTCATCCATCTGGAACAGCAGTGGGCGGAGAACCGCCGCACCGTCGAAGGCCAGCTCGACCACGCCCGCTGCCATGACGCAAACCAGACCGAACGGCGCGGCGGCCTGCTCATCACCCGAGGGATGCAGGTGGTCAGCCGTCGGCTTGGCCTGAGCGGAAACTGCGATGTCGTCGAGTTCCGGGCCGACCCGGAGGGCATCCCCCTGCAAAACGCGGAAGGGTTCTGGAAGCCCATGCCTGTCGAGTACAAGCATGGCCGCGCCAAGGCCGGCGACGCTGACCGGCTGCAGCTCTGCGCACAGGCCATGGCGCTGGAAGAGATGCTGGTGTGCAGCATCCCGGAGGGTGCGCTCTTCTACGAGGAAACGCGGCGGCGGGAGGTCGTGCCGCTGACCGAAGAACTGCGCCAGACCACCCAAAAGATGGCCGATGAGATGCACGCCTATTTTGCCCGGGGCTATACCCCCAAATCGAAGCCCGGCACCCACTGCAGCGCCTGCTCCCTCAAAGAGCTCTGCCTCCCCGTGCTGTATCAGCGTGCCGACCCAAAAGCCTATCTCCGCGCCCATCTGGACGAGATGCAGGAGGCCGCGCCATGAGAAAGTTTTTGAACACGCTCTACGTCCTCAACAAGGACGCCTACCTTTCCCTCGAGGGGGAGAACATCGTCCTGCTCTGCAACAAGGCTGAAATTGGCCGGGTCCCGCTCCACACGCTGGAAGGCATCGTCTGCTTCAGCTATCCCGGCGCAAGCCCTGCCCTGATGGGCAAATGCGCCCGCCTCGGGGTCGATTTGAGCTTTTTCAGCCCGCAGGGCCGCTTTCTGGCCCGGGCTGTAGGCGAAGAGCGGGGCAACGTCCTGCTGCGGCAGACCCAGTACCGCATCGCAGACAGCGAGGCAGAGAGCTGTCTCTATGCGCGCAATTTCATCCTGGGCAAAGTCTATAACGCCCGCTGGGTGCTGGAACGGGCCACCCGCGACCACCCCCAGCGGGTGCCGGTGGAACAGCTCAAGCGCACCAGCGCTCAGCTGGCGGCAGCGCTGCCCCTCATCGAAGAGTGCGATGACCTCGACCAGCTTCGCGGTCTGGAGGGCGAGGCGGCACAGCGGTATTTCGACTGCTTTGATTCACTCATCCTGCAGCAGCACGATGATTTTTCTTTCGCAGGCCGGAGCCGCCGCCCGCCTCTGGACAACACCAATGCCCTGCTCTCTTTCGCTTATTCGCTTCTGGCCTCCGACTGCACAGCGGCTCTTCAGAGTGTGGGCCTCGACCCCTACGTCGGCTTTCTCCACCGCGCCCGGCCCGGGCGCAGGAGCCTCGCCCTCGACCTCATGGAAGAACTGCGCACTGTTTACGCCGACCGTTTTGTGCTCTCCTGCATCAACCAGAAAATCATGACGCCGAAGCATTTCCAGAAGCAGGAGAACGGAGCTGTCCTTCTCACCGATGAGGGCCGCCGCGCCTTTCTGGGCGGGTGGCAGACCCGCAAGCAGGAGACTATCACCCACCCGTTCCTGAACGAAAAGCTTCCGTGGGGCCTCGTGCCTTATGTGCAGGCTCTGCTTCTGGCCCGCACCCTGCGGGGCGATATGGAGCTTTACCCGCCATTTTTCTGGAAGTGAGGGATGTGTATGCTGGTCCTTATCACCTACGACGTCAATACCGAAACTCCTGCCGGGCGCAGACGTCTGCGCAAAGTCGCCAAGCGCTGTGTGGACCACGGCCAGCGGGTGCAGAACTCCGTGTTCGAGTGTCTCCTGGATGCCGCGCAGTATGCCGTTCTCAAGGCGGAGCTGACGGCCCTCATCGACCCCGCGCTGGACAGCCTGCGCTTCTACCAGCTGGGCAACAACTATAAGAGCAAGGTGGAGCATATCGGCGTTCATCCGCCCTTCGAGCAGGACGGCCTGCTGTTGTTCTGAGTTTCCCGTCCCCAGTGCGAAGGGGGAGTTCTCAGCATCTTTCCGGCACCTTCGCACCGGATTTTTGTGTCATTTTGCATGATTTGGATAGTTCTTTGACCCGTTGTAAATCAAAGCTCTTCTAAATTCGTGCAGAATGTTGTAT
>ENA-UESP01001776-UESP01001776.1-human-gut-metagenome-genome-assembly--contig:-NODE-1776-length-13286-cov-4.532061_pt1 | contig 13286 bp, 10 predicted proteins | sample MGYA00243003_ERZ508004 | MGnify/ENA primary metagenome ERZ508004 (study PRJEB26167, sample SAMN06115443) | human gut metagenome | host: Homo sapiens | place: China:Henan | collected 2015-07-29...
CATGATCCTCATTGCCTTTTTATAGCCCGCCGTTTTCGGCTTCCCTCCCTTATAGATATAAGGGCTCTTTACCTCACCGGCAAAGGGAGCGACCCGCGGCTCCTTATTATTAGAAAGGATGCAATGGGAAAAGCCTATGGCACGAAGTTCTTCAAACAGCTCCTTAGAAACGGCATCTGCAGGTGCTCCGTGGGGCACCAGAGTATTGTCTACATCGAAAATGATCCCGCGATACCCCTGTTTGTATAGCTCTTTGTAAGGGATGCTGTATGCGCTGTCCACATACCTGTCCGGATAAAATCTCTCAAGCATACCTCTACCTACTTATTATTTAAAAAATTGGCCAGCTCCTCAATAAACGCGTTTACATCCTTAAACTCTCTGTAAACCGAGGCGAAACGGACGTAGGCCACCTCATCCACTTCCTTTAGCTTTTCCATTATCAGCTCTCCGATCACAGCAGCCGGGATTTCCTTTTCCTCCATACCAAAGATCTGATTCTCGATCTCATCGATCATAGAGCGGATCATCTGGGAAGAAACCGGCCTCTTGTTGCAGGAAAGGAGAATTCCCTTTTCCACCTTGGAGCGGTCGTAGGCTTCTCTGGAATTGTCTTTTTTAATGATCATTAAAGGCATGGTCTCCAGCTTTTCATACGTGGTGAACCTTTTTCCGCACTGTTCGCACTGGCGGCGTCTGCGGATGGAGCTGTTGTCGTCAGCCGGTCTGGAATCGATGACCTTTGTATCCGACGCATTGCAAAATGGGCATTTCATAGATCTTCCTCCCGAAGCAAAAGTTTCCCTGTGAATTATAATTCTATTTTAACACATACACCCATTTTCTGACAAGATTTTTCCTATCGACATAGTTTTGTCCTGTCATTTATTTTGCCGATCCGGACGGCTTTTCCCTGAACTCTGCAAGGATAATGTCATCCCCGATGCGGCAGATATCGCACCACGGGATCACATATTCCTTTTCATGTCCGAGGAAGCCGCAGATACAGCCCGGCCCCGGAACGATCAGCGCCCGGATCTGGCCGGTATGGGGATCAAATTCGATATCTCCCACAAAGCCCAGCCTTTTGCAGTCACATACATTGATGACCTCGCTCCTTTTCAGCTCACATATACGCATCTTCGTTCTCCGCGCAGATCTGTTATCCTATTATATGCGGCGGCTGCGGCATTTGTTCCGATAATTGGAGAGCGCTTTTTAACCGAATCAAGTAAGTCCCCTGCTTCAATTGCGAAAAGCAATAAGCAGTGGGTGGGGACTTGCTTGTATCAGGAGGAGTGCAAGCTCCTTCTGATAAACTGCGGAGCAGTTATTCGGTTATGAGCAAGTAGCGAAGCGGATTGCGAATATCCGCTTGACCGACAGCGCACCTTTTAACAACACAGATCTGCGATCACCTGTGCAAAGATCTTGGCACTGGTCAAAAGCTCATCGACCACTGCATATTCATCCGGGCCATGCATATTGTTTTCCGTTTCCGGCATGCTGGCGCCAAACGCAACACCACGCTCTAGCTCATGAACATATGTACCGCCGCCGATGGCGATGCACTCGCCCTTCCGGCCGGTATACATCTCGTAATCCTTAAGAAGTGTCTTTACAAATTCAGAATCTGCCGAAACATGGTGCGGCGGTCTCATGGAATCATTGTTCAGGCTGATCTCATGCTTTTTCATCAGCTTTTTAACCGGCTGTAATGTATTTTCAACATTCGAGCAGATCGGGCAGCGGCTGTCAAAATCACCGCTCAGGCTTGTTTCGGTAATCTCCAGCATGGTAAAGGCAAGCGTAAGAGGCCCGGAAAGCTCATCCTCCATAGCAATCCCTAAGCTTTCTCCGTTCCATTCACCGTGGGGCATCATCCGGTTCAGGGCGTGAAGCCGTCTTACCTGACCGCAATCCGCTAACGGAAGCTTTCCAAGCAGAGTGAGAAGTCCCGTCAGGGCATTTTTCCCCTTCCACGGAGTAGAAGCATGAGCGCCTTCTCCGAAGGCCTCCAGTTTCAGATATCCGTCCTCGGAGGTAACGTCAAACCGTACTCCCAGCTCCTTTTCAAAGGTATGGGCAAATTCCTCTGTCTCTGAGCCGTCCAGACCTTCGATCAGTGCCTCCGCATTGGCCGGAACTACATTGGATTTTGTTCCGCTGTGGAAGGATACCAGTCTCGGCAGCTTCTCACATTTTTCAAATTCCGCGGTAAAGCGGCCGTGGAGACCACCCTTTTCGATGTTGATGACCGGGAATGCTCCGTCCGGTGAAAACGTCATCGGAGCCTCTTTTTCCACGCTGTAATAATGCTTGATATCGGAGCTTCCGCACTCCTCATCTGTTCCGAGAATCAAGCGTACATTCCGGTTTAACGGGATCCCTAATTCCTTTACCGCTCTCATGGCATAAAGAGCAGCGATGGCCGGCCCCTTATCATCCGCAGTTCCGCGGCCGTAGATCTTTCCGTCCTTGACCACAGGCTCAAAGGGCTTAGTCACCGTCCATCCGTCGCCCGCCGGCACGATATCCAGATGGGCAAGGATATCCAGCTGTTTTTCCTTGTCGTTCATATCTACCGTGCCTACATAGCTGTCGTAATTATCGATAGAAAAGCCGTAGCCCTCTGCCATCGCAAGGGCTGTCTGAAGTGCCTCAAAGCATCCGTCTCCAAAGGGTCTTCCGGCCCGGTAGGAATCCTTTGCACTGTCAATCCGGCAAAGCTTTGCAATATCCTCCAGCATTTCCTCTTTATGTTCATCAATATAACGGCTGATTTTCTCTTTATACATAGTTGACCTCCGATTATAATTTTATAGTTAGTTCATCATTCCTGCGAGGATCTCATTGACGAGCTTTCCGTCTGCCTTGCCCTTTACTAACGGCATAAGGGTCTTCATGATCCTTCCTTTATCCTTCGGGGATGCCTTTTCGATCCCGAGCTCGGCAAGAACACCCTTGATCACCTCTGTGATCTGCTCAGCGGACATATCCTCCGGAGCAAACTCCTGATAAACTGCCATTCTCTTTCTGGCTTCTTCGATAATGTCTGTGCGGCCCGCCGGAGCTGTATCCATTGTTTCCTTTGTCTGACGCAGCTCCTTCTTTACGACTGCATTTTCTTCTTCCTCTGTAAGCGGGGAACGCTTATCGATCTCCGCATTTTTCAATGCGGATAAAAGCATGGACAGTGAGTCCTTTCTGTCCTTATCCTTTGCCTTCATTGCCTCTACCATTGCTGCACGTACCACATCAATCTTACTCATAATGTCCATTCCTTTCTTCAGATAGTAAAGCGGACATTCGCAATCCGCTTCGTTACTTGCTCATGAACGTCTGCCTTGTATTGTTCTTATCCACAGCCTTAATTGCGCCCAAACTCGCTCAATTTAAGCTTCGGGTTACGCTCCTCCACCATTCCGACGCTCCAGCTGTTGACAAAGATCAACAGCGGATTGCCCTTCAGGTCACAGATCCGTTTCATATCGGAGGTACCCTGTATCTTTGCCACATCCACCTCGCTCGGATTTTCGATCCAGCGGATATATTCATAGGGAAGCTGATCCAGTCTTACCTCTACGTTGTATTCATTTTTCAGTCTGTAGATAAGTACCTCAAACTGGAGCACACCCACAACGCCGACTATGATCTCCTCCATACCGGTGTTAAACTCTTGAAAGATCTGGATCGCACCCTCCTGGGCGATCTGGCTGATGCCCTTGATAAACTGCTTCCGCTTCATCGTGTCGATCTGACGCACTCTCGCAAAATGCTCCGGAGCGAAAGTGGGGATACCCTCAAACCGGAACTTCGCATTGGAAGCGCACAATGTATCTCCGATCGAGAAGATACCCGGATCAAATACACCGATGATATCGCCGGCGTATGCCTCCTCAATGATCTTTCTGCTCTCGGCCATAAGCTGCTGGGGCTGTGTCAGGCGGATCTTCTTTCCGCCCTGCACATGGTTTACTTCCATTCCCGCCTCAAATTTTCCGGAACAGATACGCATAAATGCGATCCTGTCTCGGTGGGCCTTGTTCATATTGGCCTGTATTTTAAAGACAAAGGCAGAGAATTTCTCATCGAAGGGATCCACGATGCCGTCGAGAGTCTTTCTCGGAAGCGGCGGTGTCGTCATGTTTAAGAAATGCTCCAAAAAGGTCTCCACACCAAAGTTTGTAAGAGCCGAGCCGAAAAATACAGGGGAAAGCTGTCCGCTGCTTACCAGCTCCTGATCAAATTCGTCGCTTGCGCCGTCCAACAGCTCGATATCGTCCCGAAGCTGTGCATGATAATCTGCTCCGATCACGGCATCAACATCGGTTCCTTCCACCTCGAAGGTACGGCTTGCCACTTCCTTCTGGCCGCCCATAGCCGCCGTAAAGGTTGTGATCTTTTTTGTCTGTCTGTCATATACGCCCTTAAAGCTCTTTCCGCAGCCAATAGGCCAGTTGATCGGACAGGTATGGATCCCCAGCACCTCCTCGATCTCACTCATTAACTCAAAGGGATCCCGTGCCTCACGGTCCATCTTGTTGACAAAGGTAAAGATCGGGATATGGCGCATAACGCAGACCTTAAACAGCTTGATGGTCTGGGCCTCGACACCCTTGGAGCCGTCGATGACCATAACGGCTGAATCCGCTGCCATCAGTGTACGATATGTGTCCTCCGAGAAGTCCTGATGTCCCGGTGTATCAAGGATATTGATGCAATATCCTTCATAATTAAACTGCAGCACGGAGGAGGTTACCGAAATACCTCTCTCCTTCTCGATCTCCATCCAGTCGGAAACCGCGTGCTTTGTTGCCTTTCTTCCCTTAACGGTTCCTGCCAGATTGATGGCACCGCCGTAAAGCAAAAATTTTTCCGTAAGAGTTGTCTTACCGGCATCCGGGTGGGAAATGATCGCGAATGTCCGGCGTCTTTTTATCTCATCTGCAAATCCAGCCAAAGAAAATAACCTCCAATTTCTGTATCGATCCTGTCTATACTGTTCTGTCTGTGTGCCGACTGCCATTTCTGCTCCGCTTTTCGCGATCCGCATTTTTGCAGTCTATTTCTTATTTTGCCAATAAATCCTTCATTCGTCAAGTAGCGTTTTTTATATCAGCAGCGGGCTTTATGCCATCAGACCGAAAAGATCGCATCCAGAAGCTTTTCCGCAACGTCCTCCTTCGGCATTTTTTCCAGCTGAAGCTCTTTTTCTTCCGTTATAAATGTAACTACATTCGTGTCTGTCCCGAAACCGGCTCCGGCCACCTTCAGGTTGTTGGCAACAATCATATCCAGATTTTTCTTTTTTAATTTGGCTCTGGAGTTTTCCAGCATGTTCTGGGTCTCCATCGAAAAGCCGCACAAAAACTGCCCCTCTTTTTTGTGCTCTCCCAGCCATTTTAATATATCGTCTGTCCGCTCGAGCTCGATGGCCATATCTCCATCCTTTTTCTTTGTCTTTTCTGTATTGACAAATTTCGGTCGGTAATCGGCAACTGCGGCTGCCTTGATGATCGCATCCTGTTCGGCACTCCTCTTTGTCACCTCGTCAAACATATCCTTTGCGCTCTCCACCTGCACGATGCGGGTAAACATTGGCGGCTTTTCTTCGGAGGGCCCTGTTACCAGTGTAACCTCTGCGCCCCGGTAGGCCGCCACCTTAGCGATCGCATAGCCCATCTTTCCGGTAGAATGGTTTGTGATATAGCGTACCGGATCGATAGCCTCCCTTGTCGGGCCGGCAGTCACGAGGATCTTTTTTCCGACCAGATCCTTTTTATAACGGAGCTCCCGCAGGATATACTGAAGAAGCGTTTCCGGCTCCGGCATCTTTCCGGCTCCCGTATCTCCGCAGGCCAGATAACCGTTTGCCGGGGAGATCACCTCCATTCCATATTTCTCACAGATCCTTAAGTTATCCTGTGTAATGGGATTTTCAAACATTCTGGTATTCATTGCCGGGCTTATGAGCTTTTTGCAGGTGCATGCTAAGACCGTCGTTGTCAGCATATCATCTGCCAGACCGTGGGCCAGCTTTGCGATCACATTTGCCGTTGCCGGAGCCACCAGCACAACATCTGCCTTCTTTGCTAACGAGACGTGTTCCACCGAAAATTCAAAATTCCGATCAAAGGTATTCACAAGGCATTTATTTCCCGTCAATGTCTCAAAGGTGATCGGGTTAATAAAGTTTGTGGCGTTCTGCGTCATCAGGACGTGGACATCTGCATGAAGCTTCATCAGTGCGCTTGCCAGATACGCGATCTTGTACGCTGCGATACTGCCTGATATACCTAATAGTACGGTCTTTCCTTTCAGCATTCTGAAATCCTCCGTTGTTTTTTTCTCTGTTTTGTGATAATATTATCGCTAATTATAACACTTAAGATTAGATTGTGAAAGGAGTTTTCTATATGATTTTAGCGATCGATATGGGAAACAGCAACATTGTTGTTGGAGGCATAGACGAACAGGCGACCTACTTTGAAGAACGAATCACTACAGATGACCGCAAGACCAGCCTCGAATATGCCATTATGTTAAAAAATATTCTGGAAATACATAAAGTAAAACGAAGCGATATCGAGGGCTCTATCCTGTCCTCCGTCGTACCGCCGCTAAACGCCCCCCTTTCCTCCGCCGTAAAAAAGATCACCGGAAAAAAGCCGCTGCTGGTAGGCTCGGGAATGAAGACCGGGTTAAATATTAAAATGGACAACCCGAAATCGGTGGGCGGAGACCGTATCGTAGCTGCTGTGGCAGCCATCGCCAAATACGAGGGTCCTATCATCATCATGGATATGGGAACCGCCACCACAATGGATGTTGTGGACAGAGCCGGTAACTATATCGGAGGCGTTATCCTCCCCGGCGTGAAGGTCGCATTAAATTCCCTCGTAAGCAATACGGCCCAGCTTCCGCGGATCAATCTGGATATCCCGAAACGCGTTATCGGAAAGAATACCGTTGAATGTATGAGAAACGGCATCATGTACGGAAATGCCGCAACGTTAGACGGACTGATCGACCGTATGGAGGTTGAACTGGGAGAAAAGGCAACTCTTGTCAGCACCGGCGGCATGTCCCGCTTCATCACCCCTCTCTGTATCCACAAGATCACTTATGACCCGGATCTTCTTCTCCGCGGCCTAATGATCCTTTACCGTCAGAACACCACCGAGGCCTGATCCTGCTTAAACCAAAATATCAAATCGAACACTTAAGGGCGCGCAAAACAGATTTTTTCGCCGGGTAGAGCTTTGTGTAACAGACAAACGCCGTAACCGGAGGAATCACCCTGTTTTGTGACGCCCTCTTTTTTTCGTTTATCAAAATCTGGAAGTATAAACACCCCCGATTCCGTAAATCATCTTTAGTGTACGATATCTGTCATGAAATTTTAATTTGCGGAGGTAAGGGATATGTCCGGTTATAAAGTGGAGATATGTGGAGTAAACACATCGAAGCTGCCATTACTTACCACAAAAGAAAAAGATGAGCTGTTCCGACGGATCCTAAAGGGAGACCGGCAGGCCAGAGAAGAATATATCCGGGGAAATCTCCGGCTGGTCTTAAGTGTGATCCAGCGTTTCTCCGGAAACAGCGAAAATGTAGATGATCTGTTCCAGATCGGCTGTATCGGGCTCATTAAGGCCATCGACAATTTTGATATCAATCAGAATGTCAAGTTTTCCACTTATGCTGTACCTATGATTTTAGGAGAAGTGCGCCGCTACCTGCGGGACAATAACGCGATCCGGGTCAGCCGTTCGCTGCGGGATACTGCCTATAAGGCCATCTGTGCAAGAGAAGCCCTGACAAAAAAGAACCTGAAGGAGCCCACGATCATGGAGATCGCCGACGAAATCGGCATCAGCAAGGAGGAGATCACCTATGCCATGGATGCCATACAAACACCGGTCAGCCTCTATGAGCCGGTCTATACGGATGGCGGCGATCCCCTGTATGTCATGGACCAGATCAGTGATAAAAAGAATCGGGAAGAAAACTGGGTCGAACAGATCTCCCTGAATGAAGCGATCAAGCGGCTCCCCGACCGGGAACGTCATATCATTGATATGCGTTTCTTTGAGGGAAAGACTCAGACAGAGGTTGCTGATGAGGTCGGCATCAGTCAGGCGCAGGTCTCGCGGCTGGAAAAAAACGCGTTAAAGACCATGCGGAATTACCTGAGCTGAAGCTTCCCCTGACAGCCGGTCTGAGTCAAAGCCGCCTGAAAGCACTTAATTATTCTTAATGAGCAGAGATCTTCCCGTCATCTCCTTCGGCTGCTGCATTCCCATCAGCTCGATCAGAGTCGGGGCGATATCTGCCAGACAGCCGCCTTCTCTCAGGCTGCAGCCGGCATCTGCGTTCACAAGGATGAAGGGAACAGGATTTGTGGTGTGGGCGGTAAAGGGTTCTCCGGTCTCATAATCCACAAGCTGCTCTGCATTTCCGTGATCCGCACAGATAAACAGAACACCGTTCACCTCTTTTATTGCATCGACCGCTCTCTTGACGCAGGCATCCACCACCTCGATGGCTTTCACCGCTGCGTTCTCAACACCGGTATGTCCCACCATATCCGGGTTTGCAAAGTTGATGATGATCACATCATATTTTCCGGAATGGATGCACTCACAGAGCTTATCACAGACTGCCGGTGCGCTCATTTCCGGCTTCAGATCGTAGGTCGGTACATCCTTCGGGGACGGGATCAGATAGCGGTCCTCTCCCTCATTCGGCTCCTCGATCCCGCCGTTAAAGAAGAAGGTCACATGGGCATACTTCTCTGTTTCTGCGATCCTTGCCTGCTTTAAGCCATGAGCGGCAAGAAATTCACCGAAAGTATTGGAGATCGTCTCTTTTTCAAATGCCACCAGCTTATTGCCGATGGTTTCGTCATAATCGGTAAAGCAGACAAAGGTAGTCACAATGTGCTCTCCTCTGTCAAAGCCTGTAAATTCTTCATCACAGAAGGCGCGTGTCATCTGTCTTGCACGGTCCGGACGGAAGTTGAAGAAAATAACTGAATCTCCGGTACGGATCAGAGCGACCGGAGCGCCGTTTTCCGTAATTGTAGTCGGAACAACAAATTCGTCTGTCTTTCCTTCGTCGTAGGAAGTCTGAACGGCACAGGCTGCACAGTCACAGGTATGCCCGTCACCCTTTGTCATAGCGTCGTAGGCCGTCTTTACGCGCTCCCAGTTTTTATCTCTGTCCATTGCATAATAACGTCCGGACACCGATGCGATCTTGCCCACGCCGAGCTCCTTCATCTTGCTCTCAAGGGCTTCCACATATTCCTTTCCGGATGTAGGCGGTGTGTCACGGCCGTCTAAAAAGCAGTGAACATACACCTTATCCAGACCGTTTCTCTTTGCAAGCTCGAGAAGGCCGTAAATGTGGGTGATATGGCTGTGTACTCCGCCATCCGACAGAAGGCCGAATAAATGAAGGGCGGAATGATTCTTTTTGCAGTTGTCCACCGCTGCCATAAAGGCCTTATTTTGAAAGAAATCACCATCCTGAATGGATTTTGTGATTCTTGTCAGATCCTGATATACGACCCGGCCGGCTCCCATATTCAGGTGTCCGACCTCGGAGTTACCCATCTGTCCCTCCGGGAGGCCTACGGCAAGTCCGCTGGCATTCCCCTTTACAAACGGATACTCCTTCATCAGACGGTCCATTTCCGGAGTCTTTGCTTCATATACTGCATTTCCTTTATGGCTGTCATTCAGCCCATATCCATCGAGGATCATTAAAACAACAGGTCTTTTATCCATAATGCTCATTCTCCTTTATGCATAAATATTATATGTCACTTTTACCGCCTATATTGTATATCAATTAACAAATTCCCGCAACCGTTTCGCATAAATATTTGTTATTTTTTTATCGAACCCATCTGTAATATCTCTTATCTATTTCCATAACTCATCTCTGATCCTTCGGCTCTGTTTTTGCTCCTGAGATCCCTTCGGCATAATTTGCCTTTTTATTTTCGTACATCAGCGCATCCGCCTGCCGGATCGCCTCATCGATCGGATGTACCCCGCAGACACCGCCGATGCTGACAGACAGCTCAAGCTCCGGATGTTCAGGAAGCACGATCTTACGGACTGCCTCCTGTATGTCCGCACACTTCTTATTAAAATACTCCTCCCGCATTTGGGGGAACAGCAATAAAAACTCATCTCCGCCGTAACGGATCAGGATGTCTGTGCTTCGGATCGTTGCACGGATCGCCGCCGAGATCTCTCTAAGGACGATATCCCCCACCGGATGGCCGTAGGTATCATTGACCTGCTTAAAACGGTCGACATCCATCATTGCCACAATCTCCATCCCCTCCAGATGCGGGCGGTAGGTTTCATAATACCGCCGGGAATAGCATTCCGTGAGCGGGTCCATAAACAGCTCCATTTTTTCGCCCTCGCTTCGATCCACCAGAAATCTTGTACCGTTGGAATCGATCCAGCGTCCTTCGTTCAATTTTGACAGCATCTCCAGTACACAGGGGGTTCCATTCAGGCACAGATATTTGGAAATAACGAAATACATGTCTGTGTTGGTAAATTCCAGCTTATTCAGGGTGGTCTTTTGTGTGAGAGCTCTTGCGGAGATGCAGTTGGCACAGCTTCCGTCATTGTTCCAGAAGGCCGCGCAATGACCCTTTGTATCCTTTATTTCCCCCTGCTCATCCAGCTCTAACACGGAATTTGAGGTTGGATCCACCAGCCGCACAATATCAAACACCGACTCCATACGGCGTATATCCTCTTTGATCGACGAAACGTTGTTTACCACATTCCCCTCAAAGGCTGACAAAGGCATCTGCTTTTTTGCAGAAGCCTGCGGATCGGTCAGCTGTCCTACTGCCGCGATATAATGCTCCGGCCAAAGCTCCGACCAGAGAGTACGGATCCGCAGGTCGCACCAGTGCTCCTCATTGCCGCAGGGCATGAGGATACTCATGGAGATTTCCGGTGTCTCCTTAGTGGCTGCCTCCATAGCCTGCCGGATACGTTGAAAGTCCTTCCGGCTGAGGCGTCTAAAACAGTCCGGCCGGGCGATATTCATAACGGTGCGGCGGTAGCGGGGCGGCTCATCCCAGTTTATTACATCGGCAAGACCGGAAAGGGCATCATATTCAAACTGGATCCCGCCACTGCAGGAGGCAAAAAAGTCGATCTGCTCCTGCATGGATTCCATAAGCCGCTGCACACGGTCATTTGGGGGAACCTCTGCATGGGCCAAGATCTCCTCCGACAAACGATTTGTCTCAAACCGATAGGCATTCCTGTTTTCAGAGGTTCTTGAAATATTCCTAATCTGTGGCGCCGTATCCAGAAGGCATTCCAGAAGGATCGGGTTGAAAGCACCGCACTCTCCGTCTAAGATCATACTGATCGCCACGTCATGATCGATCGCTTTTTTATAACAGCGATCGCCTGTCAGGGCATCATAGACATCGGCCAGTGCCACCACCTGCGCGGCGATCGGGATCTCCTCTCCCCGAAGCCCGTCGGGATAGCCGTTTCCGTCCCATCGCTCATGATGCCAGCGGCAGATTTCCAGTGCATACCGATACAGCGGCTTATCCTTTCCGAAGGTCATCTGCTCCAATATATCCGCTCCGGCAGTTGTATGAGTCTTGATAAGGGAAAACTCCTCCGGTGTCAGCTTTCCGGGCTTATTAAGGATCTTCTCCGGGATCGCGATCTTTCCGATATCGTGGACGGCGGACGCCATTTTGATCAGAGCGATATCCTCCTCCGAGAGATGGTAGGCCCCTGTTTTCTGAATAAGACGGTGAAGTAAGCGCTCTGTTATACTGCGGATGTTGCGGATATGGTCTCCGCTTTCATGGTTTCTAAGCTCCACCACATGGCTGATGATGCCGGTCATAAGGCTGCTGTTTTCTTCATTTTCATAGATCTGGTCGGATACCACCTTTAAAAGCCGCCTCTGGTTTGCATAGAGCTTCAGCATATTTTCAATGCGGCGGCAGACAATAAAGGCATCAAAGGGCCGGCATATATAATCCATAACGCCCATCTTATAGGCCAGCCGGATCGTCCGGCTGTTCTCCTCCCCAGAGATCATGATCACGGGGATCTCGTTGATCCAGCGGAACCGGTTCATCTGTTCCAGAACCTGCAGACCATCCATCTCCGGCATATTGATATCGAGGAGCATAAGATCAATGGTCAGGTTCCTCTCCAGCAGCCGCAATGCCTCCCGGCCGTTGGCCGCCTCAACATAGCGGTATTGGCTGCCCAATATCTCCTTCAGCATATCCCGATTGATCTTTGCGTCGTCCACCAGCATGATCGTCTGCTGTTCCATATATTTTCCCTCATAAGCTTTCAAAAAATTTTTGTTTACGTAATAGCAAATTCGACTTGATTTTTATTATACATAAAATAAGATAAGTTGCAAGCCGGACAGACAAGCTCCGGTGCAGCAGCTGGTCGAGGCGGCCGATGAAAATCCAACTAGCGGCAGCACAGCTTACTGGCGTCTGCGCCGGGTATCCTGATAGATCTTTAAGATGTTCTGCAAAAACTCATGGTTATTAAAATCTCGATTATAAATGATCCTCGTTTCCCGCACCATGCTCAGATTCTCGATGGGAAGCGCCACTAATTTCTTTTTTCGCAGCTCGTCAGCACATGTGCTTTGAGCCAGAACGGAAACTCCAAAGTTCTTGCGGATCAGATCCTTTATCGTCGCAATATTATCGACCTCCATGATGATATTGTAATTATCCAGAGAATCTCCCATACTCTGCAGCGTGGAATCAAACAGCATACGCGTTGCGGAGCTCGGAAGGCGCAGGATCATTTTCTGCTGGCGAAGCTGGGAAAGGGTGATCATCGCGTTATGGGCAAGAGGATGCTCCGGTGACACGACACAGACCAGATAGTCGGTATCCACAGCCAGAGAGCTGAAGGCGGGATCATTTATTTTTCCTTCCGCAATAACAAGGTCAAGCTCATAATTGCTAAGCTTATCATAAAGATTATTTATGGTATCAGCAATGATCGTTATTTTTACCTTCTGATATTCACTGATCTTTGCCAGTGCCTCTGCGATAAGGTTGCTTTCAGAGGTGTGGGTGATCCCGACATGCAGCGTCGTTATCTGCCGTCCGCTGTCCGTCAGATCGGCCTTCAGCTTCTCATACAGCGCATCGATCCGACGTGCGTATTTTACAACGATCTCGCCCTCTATGGTCAGTTTCAGGCTGCCCTTTTTCCGGATAAACA
>ENA-UESP01001780-UESP01001780.1-human-gut-metagenome-genome-assembly--contig:-NODE-1780-length-13263-cov-12.319278_pt1 | contig 13263 bp, 10 predicted proteins | sample MGYA00243003_ERZ508004 | MGnify/ENA primary metagenome ERZ508004 (study PRJEB26167, sample SAMN06115443) | human gut metagenome | host: Homo sapiens | place: China:Henan | collected 2015-07-29...
GTAACAGATTTTGCCGATTTGGAATGCGAAGCATCGGCAAAATCCGTTGCTGTTTGCGCAACGCGTGAACAGTAACGTAACGCATGGCGTGAAACATAAGATATGCAGGAAAGAGAAAATGGAGAATTTACATGTTAAAAGTATTTTATGAAGATCAAGATGTGATTGTTGTAAAAAAGCCGGTGGGAATCGAATCCCAGGCGGTGCATTCCTTTGCACCGGATATGGTCAGTGAGATTAAGAAACATATCCACAGGTTATCCACAGAAAATGGGGAAAAACTGGTGGAAGATTATGTGGGAGTTATCCACAGGCTGGACAAGCCTGTGGGCGGGATCATGGTGTATGCCAAGAATAAGAAGGCTGCAGCGGCGCTGAGTAAGCAGGTGCAGGAGCACAAGCTCCAGAAAACCTACCGGGCTGTGGTTTGTGGAAAACCTGTGGATAATGTGGGTAACTTCGTGGATTACCTGTTGAAAGACGAGAAAGCTAACGTGTCGAAAATTGTGGATAAGGGGATAACCGGGGCGAAAAAAGCAGAACTGGATTACCGGGTGATGGATACGGTAGAAAAAGAAGGACAGGAGCTGTCATTGGTAGAGATTCATCTAAAGACCGGACGTCATCATCAGATCCGGGTGCAGTTTGCCGGACACGGTTATCCACTGTGGGCAGATGCCAGATACGGGACAGCGGTGCCAAGACAGAATGTGGCACTTTCCTCCTGTGGGCTGGCATTTGAACATCCGGTGACTGGAAAATGGATGGAATTTTCCATGGAGCCGGAGGGGATGATCTTTCGGAAATTCACGAAAAAGTTTTTTGTGTAGATACATATTTCCCGGAAAACAGGGGATCATAAAGACTGTACAAAGGAAGTACAAAGTTAGAAAACAGGCTGGTCCATGGTTAAGCCTTGGAAAGAACTGAAGAGGTATGGACAAGCAGGGGAGCCGGCAGGCTCCCCGATTTCGGCAATGAGGATTACACAAGTCCATTTTTAAATGCCATGATCATTTCATTAGTCAGACTGTCTCTGGACGGTGTCACCGGGATCTCGTTCCGTTCAAACCACTGTGCCAGGGCCAGTTCATTTGCGTCTAAGGTGACCGTCTCGTCATCACCGTCTAAATCGCAGAAAAATCCCATCAATACGGTGCTGCTGAATGGCCATGGCTGGCTTTTGTAGTAGCGGATATTTTTCACAGGAAGCCCAACCTCCTCCATGACCTCCCGGCTGACGGTTTCTTCCACCGTTTCGCCTATTTCTGTATATCCGGCTAGAAGCGCATACTTTTTGTAGGTCCGTCCGGCGTATTTGGACAGGAGAAGGCGGTTTTTGTGGGTCAGTCCGATGATGACTGCCGGGGAAATCTTCGGGAATTCCATGGCATGACAGTGGTCGCAGTACATCATACGTTCTTTCTCATCATGGCGGAGCGGGGAACCGCAGCAGCCGCAGAATTTACGGCTTTCGTACCAGAGATAAAGCTGGTAAGCAGTGATTCCGGCAAAAGCCAGATATTGTGGTTCTGCCAGGCGGAAGATTTCGGTGTTTTCCATCTGGAAACCGGATAATGGTTCCGGGTTTACATGTTTTACAAGGAAAAACCGGAATTCATCAATCTGGAATAAATAAGTGGCATTTTCTAAAATGTCATCGTTGCGTTTTTTCAGATCCCGGAAGGTAGGAAAGATGATCCGGTCTTCCTGACGCTTCAAAAGCACCTGATGAGGCTGGCAATAGATGGCAAAATCTTCCTCGCGGGGTGTATAAGAGTGATAGGCGTTGTCAAAGTGGTGTGGCGCAATATCCTGTATCATAAAGTAATTTCTCCATTTCTATTTCAAGAGGTATTGTAACTATGATGGTACTGAATCATTACAAGGATTCATGATTCTGAACACGATTATAAGGGCTTTTGTTGGAAAATACAATGAAAAACATGTATTTGTGTAAGGCATGAGCTGTAACAAATGTGTCTGGGAGTCGGCAGATTTTACTGCTTCCAGGGCTTGACAAGCGGGAAAATTTGGCATAAAATTTGATACATATGCAAAAGCGTAGAAGAGGGTTAGTAAGCTGACATACGCCTACAGAGAGGGAAGAAGTGCTGAGAATTCCCGTGTCCCTGGAAGCCCAACCTGCCTCGGAGCCCTGCATGAAAGTGCAGCGTATTTCCAGCGTTAAGGGAAGAATGAAGAGAACCGGAAGCGGTCAGTTTGTCAGACAGACCCGCCGGTTAATCAGGGTGGTACCGCCGGAGGACTTACGAGTCATCCGGTCCCTTGTCCATGCGGCAGGGACCGGGTGGCTTTTTTGTGTCATAGGAAACTTCATTCTATGACGCAAAAACGCTCCGCTGGATGTGCACTCGCACGAAAGAGCCCTTCGGACAGGATTTTATTTCTATTTATAAAGAGGAGAAAAGACATGGCAAACGACAAAAAGATGGTAGAAGCCATCACATCCATGGACGTGGATTTTGCACAGTGGTACACAGATGTTGTAAAAAAAGCAGAATTATGTGATTACGCAAGCGTAAAAGGCTGCATGGTCATCAAACCAGCAGGTTATGCTATCTGGGAGAACATCCAGAAAGAGTTAGACGCGCGTTTCAAAGAGACTGGCGTTCAGAACGTATACATGCCATTATTCATTCCAGAGAGCTTACTGGAGAAGGAGAAAGATCACGTAGAGGGCTTTGCTCCAGAGGTGGCATGGGTAACTCACGGTGGATTAGAAGAGCTGCAGGAACGTCTGTGCGTAAGACCGACCTCCGAGACTCTGTTCTGCGATTTCTACGCAAAGGACATCCAGTCTTACCGTGACCTTCCAAAGGTATACAACCAGTGGTGTTCCGTAGTTCGCTGGGAGAAGACAACCAGACCATTTTTACGTTCCAGAGAGTTCTTATGGCAGGAGGGCCACACTGCCCATGCAACTGCTGAGGAAGCAAAAGAGCGTACTGAGCAGATGTTAAATCTGTATGCAGATTTCTGTGAGGAGGTTCTGGCAATTCCGGTTGTCCGTGGACAGAAAACAGACAAAGAGAAATTCGCAGGCGCAGAGGCTACTTACACCATCGAGTCTCTGATGCACGATGGCAAGGCACTGCAGTCCGGTACCAGCCATAACTTCGGTGATGGATTTGCGAAGGCATTTGGTATCCAGTACGCAGCAAAAGACAACACTTTAAAATATGTACATCAGACTTCCTGGGGTATGACGACCCGTATGATCGGCGCTATCATCATGGTTCACGGTGATGACAATGGTCTGGTACTGCCTCCAAGAATCGCACCGGTTCAGGTGATGATCGTTCCGATCCAGCAGAAGAAGGAGGGCGTTTTAGATAAGGCATACGAGTTAAAAGACCGTCTGATCAACTCTGGTTTCCATGTAAAAGTGGACGATTCCGATAAGAGCCCAGGCTGGAAGTTCAGCGACTGTGAGATGCGTGGTATTCCGCTGCGTGTAGAAATCGGACCGAAGGATATGGAGCAGAATCAGGCAGTATTGGTTCGCCGTGACAACCACGAAAAGACCGTTGTTTCCTTAGATGAGCTCGAGACAAAGGTTGCCGAGATGTTAGAGACCATCCAGAAGGCAATGTACGAGAAGGCAAAGGCCCACAGAGACGCTCATACTTATGAAGCAACCGATTACGAGGGCTTCGTAAAGACCATCAACGAGAAGCCGGGCTTCGTAAAAGCGATGTGGTGCGGATGCCAGGAGTGTGAGGATAAGATCAAAGAGGATACTGGAGCAACCTCCAGATGTATTCCATTTGCACAGGAGAAATTATCCGATAAATGTGTATGCTGTGGCAAACCGGCGACCAAGATGGTTTACTGGGGCAGAGCATACTAAGAGAAAGAGACAGAGCGGTGCAGAGAGTGCGCTGTGCTGGTTGTAAAAACAGATAGTGAGAAAGGAGGAGAAGGCATGGAACTGACGATGCAGGTGCCAAAGCATGCGCAGGAGATTCTGGAACAGTTAAATAATCATGGATTTGAGGCTTACGTGGTAGGCGGCTGCGTCAGGGACAGTCTTCTCCACCGGGTTCCGGGAGACTGGGACATCACCACTTCCGCAAGGCCGGAGCAGGTGAAGGCCATTTTCGGACATACCATTGATACGGGACTGCAGCATGGTACCGTGACTATTATGCGGGATAAGGTGGGCTACGAGGTGACCACTTACCGGATCGATGGGGAGTACGAGGATGGACGCCATCCAAAAGAGGTGGAGTTTACTTCTAATTTATTAGAAGATTTAAAGCGCCGTGACTTTACCATCAACGCCATGGCCTACAACCCGAAAGAGGGCCTGGTGGATGCCTTTGAAGGGATCAGGGATCTGAAGGAAAAACGGATCCGCTGCGTGGGCAATGCCCTGGAGCGCTTTACAGAGGACGCCTTGCGGATTCTGCGGGCGATCCGTTTTTCGGCCCAGCTTGGATTTTCCATCGAGGAAAGCACCTGGGAAGCCATCAAGGTGATCGCTCCGAACCTGATCCACGTGAGCAAGGAGCGGATCCAGGTGGAGTTAACGAAGCTTCTGTTATCCAATCACCCGGATGAGATCAGGAAAGTTTTTGACAGGGAACTGGATACCAGGATCTGCGCGGATTTCCCGAAGATCGATCCAGAGCGGATCGCCATTGATCCGGGACTTCCTAAGAACAAGCATATGCGCTGGGCTGCTCTTCTGCGCCATCGAACACCGGAGGAGGCTGTGGCGATCCTCCGTCAGTTAAAACTGGACAATGATACGATCAACCGGGTAAAGACCCTGGTACAGTGGTGGAAACGCCCTGTAGGAGCCGACCAGACCCAGATCCGCAGAACCATGAGTCAGATGGCTCCGGAGTTGTACGATGATCTGCTGGTTTTGAAGACTTCTGTGGGAGAGCTGGAGCTTCAGGCAGAAGGATGTGTGGAAGATCTGGACTGGGTGAAGACCCAGAGCAGGGAGATTCGGCAGCGGGGAGACTGCGTTTCCTTAAAAGAACTGGCAGTTACCGGAGCTGATCTGATCCAGTCAGGCATGAAGCCGGGGAAAGAGTTGGGTGAGACGTTAAAGCGGCTTTTGGAGCTGGTTCTGGAGCATCCGGAGTGGAATACGAAAGAAATATTAAAAAAAGTATGATTCTAAGAGAGATAGCACCAACCTCTGGGCGGGATGGTGCTATTTCTTTTTGTGTCATAGGAAACTTCGCCCTATGACACAAAAAACGCTCTGCGGGATGCGCACTCGCGCGAAAAAGAAACATGTCGCAAGCGACTGCGCTCGGCGCGAGAATGTGCCAAGGCACATTCTTTCTTATTCATTTAAGTATAATCCCTCGTCTTTTTTCATACCCTAGAGTGTAACTGCCATGCAGTGCTGCAGCATGTCCGTGACAGGTATCTGTGGAGCGGCTGCGAGGCTGTGAACTTGGGGGAGGGGTGCGTGTGAACGAAAAATATCTGGAGGGGTTGGCCCAGTATGATAGAATGACGGACAGTGTGAGAAAGGGGCGCAGTGGCTGGATCTGTGAGACGGACCGGGGGACAGCGCTTTTGCAGGAATACCGGGGAACACTGCGGAGGCTGGAGTTTGAGGATCTGGTTCTGAGCTGTGTGGAAGAGGAAGGTCAGATCCCGGTGGATCAGTACATAAAAACCAAAGAAGACAGTCTGATCGCCCTGGGGGAGGATGGGACCAGATATGTGCTGAAGGAATGGTTCACAGACCGGGAGTGCAGCCTGAAAGACCACAAGGAGGTGCTTTTGGCTGTTCGGCAGATCGCAAGACTTCACAAATGCCTGGCAAAGATTCCAAGATCAGAGGAGTGGAGTTTAGGCTCCATTCATGGGGAATCTCTGGAACAGGAAATGAAGCGCCATAACCGTGAAATGACCCGAACCCGGAATTATATCAAACAGAAGAAAAAGAAAACTGATTTTGAACGGTGTGTCATGGAGACCTTTCCTGCATTTTTTGAATGTGCACAGGAGGCGGAAGCGGGAATGGCAGCCTTGAAGGAAAAAGAGCATGAGGACCGGCTGTGCCATGGCAATATGGACCATCACCATATTTTGATGGGGGAGGGCTATACTGCAGTTATTGAATTCCATAAAATGCACCTGGGTGATCAGATGGAGGATCTGTACCATTTTGTGCGGAAAACCATGGAAAAGCATAACTGGGATATCCGGCTGGGCCAGGAAATGTTCGCAGCCTATGACCGGATCATGCCGCTCTCAATGGAGAAGATCGAGAGCCTGTATTATCTGTTTTTGTATCCGGAAAAATACTGGAAACAGCTGAATTTTTACTACAATTCGAAAAAAGCCTGGTTTCCGGCGCGAAATATGGAAAAAATAAGGATTTTAATGGAGCAGGCTGAAAATCAGAAAAATTTCCTGGAATTATTGCAATGAATGATTGCAGGGATGGGGCGGGTGAAGTATAATAAATGATAGGAGACAACGGTTCAGATAACCGGAAAAAGGGACTGGACCGCTGTAAAAACATAACTGTTTGACAGGCCTGCGCATTGGCTTTGCTGATCGGAGGAAAACTGTGAAGAACAGAGCAGTTGTGTTAGAAAAAGGAGGAGGAAGTACCACCATGAAGGATTACAAAAAAATCTACGAGGAGTGGCTGAGCAACCCATATTTTGATGAGGAGACCAAAGAAGAACTGCGTGAGATCGCAGATAATGAGAATGAGATCAAAGAACGTTTCTACATGGATCTGGAGTTTGGTACTGCCGGTTTAAGAGGTGTGATCGGCGCAGGTATCAACCGCATGAACATCTATGTAGTCCGCAGAGCGACTCAGGGACTGGCAAACTATATCATCAAGCAGGGAGGCGCTTCCAAGGGTGTTGCCATCGCTTACGATTCCCGCCATATGTCACCGGAATTTGCAGATGAAGCAGCAAGAACACTGGCTGCCAACGGAATCGTAGCTTACAAGTTTGAGTCTCTCCGTCCGACACCAGAGTTATCCTTCGCAGTCCGTGAGCTTGGCTGTATCGCCGGAATCAACGTGACCGCAAGCCATAACCCGCCGGAGTACAACGGATATAAAGTATATTGGGAGGATGGCGCACAGTTTACACCGCCTCATGATAAAGGAGTGACTGAGGAAGTTCTGGCGATCGAGGATCTGTCTACTGTGAAGACCATGTCCGCTTCCGATGCGAAAGCAGCAGGTTTATATAAGGTAATCGGCGCTGAGATCGACGACAAGTATATTGCCCACGTAAAAGCACAGGTGGTAAATCAGGATGCCATCGACAAGATGCAGGACGATATCAAGATCGTCTACACCCCTCTTCACGGCACTGGCAATATCCCGGTAAGAAGAGTCTTAAAAGAGATCGGATTTACCCATGTTTATGTAGTTCCGGAGCAGGAACTGCCAGATGGTGATTTCCCAACCGTCAGCTATCCGAACCCAGAGGCAGCAGAAGCATTTGCATTGGGTCTTGGTATGGCGAAGAAATTAGATGCAGACTTAGTTCTGGCAACTGATCCAGATGCAGACCGTCTTGGTGTTTATGTAAAAGACAGCAAATCAGGCGAATATATTCCGTTGACCGGTAATATGTCCGGTTCTCTGTTATGTGAGTACGTTCTCAGCCAGAAAGCGGCAAAGAATGCGATCCCAGAGGACGGCGAAGTGGTAAAATCTATCGTTACCACCAACTTAGTAGATGCAGTGGCAGATTACTATCATTGTAAATTAGTGGAGTGTCTGACTGGATTTAAGTGGATCGGCAAACAGATCTTAAAAGAAGAGCAGACCGGCAAAGGCCACTATATGTTCGGCTTAGAAGAGAGCTATGGCTGCCTGATCGGAACCTATGCCCGTGACAAAGACGCTGTTTCCGCTTCCGTTGCCCTGTGTGAGGCTGCAGCTTATTACAAGACCAGGAATATGACACTGTGGGATGCCATGGTTGCTATGTATGAGAAATATGGCTACTATAAAGACGCAGTCAAAGCGATCGGCTTAAAAGGCATCGAGGGTCTGGCTAAGATCCAGAACATCATGGAGACTCTGAGAAACGAAGCTCCAGCTAAGGTTGGTGAGTATGATGTCGTATCCGCAAGAGACTACAAGCTGGATACCATCAAAGATATGAAGACCGGGGCAGTCACTGAGACCGGACTTCCGGCATCCAACGTTCTGTACTATGATCTCAACGATGGTGCATGGGTATGCGTAAGACCATCCGGTACCGAGCCGAAGATCAAATTCTACTACGGTGTCAAGGGAACTTCCCTGGAAGACGCGGACAAGAAGTCTGCAGAGCTTGGTGAAGCCCTGATGGCCATGGTTGACAAGATGTTGTAAGTAATTGCTGAGATATCATGTAAGGTTTTATGGAAAAAATTCGTAATGATTATTTTGATAATATAAAAAGTGTCCTGATCACCCTTGTGGTGATCGGGCATTTTTTGTTACCCTTAGAAAGCACCCGGTTAAAGGATGGACTGGTCAATGTGATCTATCTGTTTCATATGCCCATGTTTATCATGGTTTCCGGCTATTTTGCGAAAGGAATGTATGCAGGGAAACGATTTCGATGGGAACGCATCGGAAAGCTTTTATGGCTCTATCTGCTTTTTCAGATCATATCAGGGATGACAGAAAGTCTGGCGGCAGGACAGCCGTGGATGGCAAATATCAATTTCCTGCGGGAGAGTGGAGCACCATGGTATCTGCTTGCCATGATCTGGTGGTATTTGGAGGTGTTCTTACTGGCCCGTTTCCGGGCATGGGCGGTGCTTATGGCAGTGATTGTGATCGGAATCTTAAGCGGGTATGGAAGACATATTGGAAGCTTCCTGGTGTTGAGCAGGACACTGAGCTTCGGGCCGTTTTTCTGGATCGGATATTATCTGACAGAGGATCAGGTGAGAAGTTTTAGAAGCTGGAAGGGCAGATGGCTGATGGTCGTGCTGGCACTTTTTCTGGCTGTTGTTACGGCAGTAGAGTCCAATGGAGCTCTAAAGGAGTTATTTCCCATCGTATACGGGATGAACTACGGGAGGATCGGAACCCTGTGGAGCCCGGCAAGTGCGCTGGTGCGTTTCTGTGCCTATGGCGCTGCTGGGATCATGATCCTGGGAGTGATGGCTGTTGTCCCAAGACAGAGAAGGGTGTGGACATGTCTGGGAGAAAGATCACTACAGATTTATATTCTTCATCGTCCGATCAGAGATCTGATGGAAGCGGCTGGATTTTATCGTGCTGTGACCTCGCGCAGCCGCATGACGGTCGTGTTTGTTGTGGCGTTTTCTGTAGCTCTTGCCATATGCTTAAGCGCACCCAGGATCACGAAGCTCTTTCGTTATGTCCAGGATGCGCCAGAAAAAATGTTTCGTCTTATTGGTCGGAACCGTTTTTGAAGGTTCCGTATTTTTTTAATTCATTGAGTGCCTCCGCAAATTTCTTAGAATAGGCGGTAGGGTTACCATTTAAGAGACGTCTGCGGTAATGACTCATATGGTGGCTCAGCTTATGACGGGTTTCAGCCAGGCTGCGGAGCTTCTCAGCCAGTGCTTCGGCCCGCTGCTGACGGTCAGTTAAGGACTGGGTCATTTCGCTTGCCCGCTGGGCTGCAGTATCGGCTGCTTTCATGGCACGGTCTGCAGCCTCTTCTTTTAATTCGCTGATCCGCATGACAGCACCATTCTTGATCTCCGACACCTTCTCGGAAGTTTCTGCTTTCAATAAAGCAAGCTGGATCTGCAGTTCTTCTGCTTCGGTCTTTAGCTTTGTCATGGATTCCAGCACACGGGCAAGATCCAGAGCTTCTTTGGTGGAGCGGACGGTATCGTATACGAACAACACGGAAACCACGGCAATAAAGGTAAATTCCACGACCGGATTCAGTGAAGTCACAAAATCCGCAATAGGCTTGTGGATCACTTCGGTCATGAAGATGGTCAAAAAGCCCCAGGCAATGGATGAGCCAAGGCAGATATAGCCGTTGATGTTGAATTTCTTATCACTGTAATCCCAGTAACGGACTTTAAACAGGCGTTCCATCACTGCTCCAGTTACATATTCCAGGGCAGTAGCGGCGATAAAACCGGCGATATAGACCAGAATTAAGTTATCCTGGTAAGGTAATGATACCCACAGCAGCAGAATCGCGCCGCTTCCGTAAAGTGGAAGCATTGGCAGACGCAGGAAACCACGGTTGACGAAATGATGTTGTTTGAAAGAAACATAGGTGGATTCAAAAATCCAGCCGAAAAAGCAATATAGATAGAAAAAGGTAATCCAGTGATACCAGGCATAGGTGTACATGCGAAAAAAATCCTCCTGTTATGAGTATTCTATCATCATACCTGTTTTTATGCGTTTCTTCAATCAAAATTCATCGAAATGAATGAGAAAATGGGTGATCTGTCAGGAATCCTAAATGGAAATCTGGTTGCGCCCCATGGATTTCTCATGTAGAATGGGAATATCGAGTGATAAATAAGGAGTAATTATTTTTATGAGCATTTTAAATGTAGAGCATTTAAGCCATGGATTTGGTGACCGTGCTATTTTCCATGACGTTTCTTTCCGGTTATTAAAAGGCGAGCATATCGGACTGGTAGGCGCCAACGGTGAGGGAAAATCCACCTTCATGAACATCATCACCGGCAAATTGCAGCCGGACGAGGGCAAGGTGGAGTGGTCAAAGAACGTCCGTGCCGGGTATCTGGATCAGCATGCCGTTCTGGAGAAGGGGATGACGATCCGCGATGTCTTAAAGAGCGCATTTTCTTTCCTGTTTGAGATGGAAGAGCAGATGAATGAGATCTGTGACAAGATGGGTGAGGCGTCTGAGGATGAGATGAACCAGATGATGGAGGAACTTGGAACGATCCAGGATCTTCTCATGGCCCATGATTTCTATATTATTGATTCAAAGGTGGAGGAAGTCGGAAGGGCATTAGGACTGGATGAGATCGGACTGGATAAGGACGTTACGGAGCTTTCTGGTGGACAGAGAACGAAGGTACTGCTCGGCAAGCTGCTTCTGGAAAAACCGGACATCTTACTGCTGGATGAGCCTACCAACTATCTGGATGTGCAGCATATCGAGTGGCTGAAGCGGTATCTGCTAGATTATGAGAATGCATTTGTCCTGATCTCCCATGATATCCCATTCTTAAACAGTGTTGTAAACCTGATCTATCATATGGAAAACCAGCGCCTGGACCGCTATGTAGGTGATTATAATAAGTTCCAGGAGGTTTATGAGGTCAAGAAGGCACAGCTGGAGGCAGCTTATAAGAGACAGCAGCAGGAGATTGCAGAATTAGAGGATTTTGTGGCGAGAAATAAAGCCCGTGTTGCGACCAGAAATATGGCCATGTCCAGACAGAAAAAGCTGGATAAGATGGATATCATCGAACTGGCTAAAGAAAAACCGAAGCCAGAATTTGTGTTCCAGGAGGCAAGAACCGCCGGAAAGATCATTTTCGAGACGAAGGATCTGGTGATCGGCTATGATGAAGCACTCTCCAGACCATTGAACCTGACGATGGAACGCGGTGAGAAGGTTGTCTTAAAGGGCGCCAACGGAATTGGAAAAACGACATTATTAAAGAGTATTCTGGGGCTGATCCCTTCCCTGGGCGGCAAGGTGGAGCTTGGAGATTATCTGGAGATCGGATACTTTGAGCAGGAGATGGCACCGGGCAATACGACCACCTGTATCGAAGAAATCTGGAAAGAATTCCCATCCTATACCCAGTATCAGGTGCGTTCTGCCCTGGCCAAGTGTGGTCTGACTACCAAACACATCGAGAGCCAGGTGCGCGTCTTAAGCGGCGGCGAGCAGGCCAAGGTGCGCCTGTGCAAGCTGATCAACCGCCCGACCAATGTGCTATTGCTGGACGAGCCGACCAACCACCTGGATGTGGACGCAAAAGAGGAGTTAAAGCGGGCACTGAAGGCATATAAGGGCAGTATCCTTCTGATCTGCCATGAGCCGGACTTTTATGAGGGTGTGGCGACGAAGGTGATTGACTGCAGCACCTGGGCACTACGAGGTTAAAAGTCAGACCAAGCAAGAACAGTTGCGCATCCTCGCGGAGCGTTTATCTCAGTCGGAGACCCACCTCCCACTGAGATTAATTTGTTATTACTCACCACCTAAAAGAGGTGAGAGTCTTCTCGACTGAGATAAACAAGGATAGAGAAAGTGGTGTTTGGCGATGAAACCAGACACCACTTTTTCAATTTACGGTGTGACTTGTGTATATAATTGTTTTGGTATTACCTCATTTTTCAATATCTCTACGGTCTCATGAATGAGTGGAAGAAATTCGGTTTCTTCACGCCAGGCAACGGAACATGGGCGGGAGTCAGGTAAATCTGGTAATATACAGTAATCCAGAGTATTCTGTCGTTCCAGTGCGGAAATGGAAATGAGGATTGCGGCAGAAATAAATTGGACGCCAAGTCCTTCTTTGGTCAGCCTTAGTCCAGTTGTCATCATATCGATCATGATGCTGCTTTTTGGATGAATGCCGTAAAGTCCGATCATGCGCTGAAAAGTGCGGTACATTCCATTGGCAGGAGGCGGGGCAATAAATGGAAGGTTTTGCAGCTTTTCTGGGTCTAATAAATAGGGATTATCTGGTGAATTGTGTTCTTGTTCTTCTTCTGGCACTAATCCATATTTCTTATGTGCTACCAGCAAAATTCGTTCTGTTGAAATTGGCTCTATGACTAGAGGAACTTCACTGCTTGGGATTTCTGTAAGGGAACCAATAGCCAGATCAATCGAAGATTTTTCCAGCAGCCGCTGCAGATGCCGCTCTGCGCCAAGGGAAATAACAAAATTCATGTCAGGATGTTGTTTTGACAAAATCCGTAATAAAGGTGGAAGCCAATAGTGCCCCCTTACACGGGAAGAACCGATGCGAAAGGTCTGTGCAGGATTCTGGACACTTTTTAATTCTCCTCGCAGAATCTGTTCTTCTTCTGAAATTTCTGTCATTTTCTCAATGTATCGTCTGCCGGCAGGGGTGATGGTAATTGGGTTCTTTTTTCGGTCAAAAAGCTTGACTCCCAGGTTTTCTTCCAATCGGTTCAGGTACATCGTCAGCGTTGGCTGTGAAATATATAATTTCTTTGCGGCACGTGTCAGATTCTGCTCTTCAGCAATGGCCAACACATAATCCAGCTTCTCATATAACATAAAATCCCCCTATTTTTGTGTATGTTGTACAAATAAAAACCAC
>ENA-UESP01001786-UESP01001786.1-human-gut-metagenome-genome-assembly--contig:-NODE-1786-length-13215-cov-5.680241_pt1 | contig 13215 bp, 4 predicted proteins | sample MGYA00243003_ERZ508004 | MGnify/ENA primary metagenome ERZ508004 (study PRJEB26167, sample SAMN06115443) | human gut metagenome | host: Homo sapiens | place: China:Henan | collected 2015-07-29 | study...
AAATAATATTAACTAAAAACATCAAAAATATAACTGATATTATGACTAATATTTACAAAATATCAAAAACTTTAAAGCAGGAGGCGGATCATGTATTCAGAAATCAACTTTACAAAAGTTGGCATCAATATCAAAATGTTTCGTGCTGCCAGGCATATTACGCAAATGGAGCTGGCCAGACTGCTTGGTATCAGTCAGACGCATCTCAGTAATATCGAAAAAGGGCGCGTACAGATCAGCCTGCGCTTGCTGGTGAAAATGGCTAACATTTTTAACTGCAGGCTGGATGATTTTTTTGGTATGTCCGAATGTTTGAGTGAACCGAATATGAGTCGTCATTCAGTGAAGAAGATATGGCTCTGATAATGAAATTACTGCAGATGATGAGAAAAAAGAAATAACTGTTGTTGAAAGGAACTGGTGATGGAGATGCAGAGAAGACATTTAGAAAGAGCAGTACTGTTAAGTTTACTGCTGGCGAATGTTTGTAGAACAGGGGGGGCCACTGAGTATAATACACAAATCACCGGCAATGAAAGCGGTTATGAAAGTATAAAAGTCATCGATAGCGTCAGTGGGGATGTGACTTATACTTTTGCGGGTGAAAACACGCTTAAAGGCAATATTTCAGAACTGCCTTTTAGACCGATTCTCGTAACAGATAAAAATGTGACAATCGATATCGGCGATAAGCTGACGACTATAGGTGAAGAAAAGGGCGCTGTCATGTATGCAAGTGAAGGTGGGATAATGGCGTATTCGTCATATGCCAACCTTACTTTTACAGGCGGAGAGCTGAATATAAAAGACCTTACTGCCGGAACGAACGGTGCTTATTTGGTCAAAGCAACTGAAGGTGGCAGCATTATTTTTGACAATACAGTGGTCGATATCGGTGCTGGTAATAATACTACTAGCAGTATTGGTCTGCAAAGTGCAGGCCAGGGCAGTAAGATCAGTTTCGGCAAAAATGTTGAGCAGCTTACTATAAAATCAGCTACTGGAATTGTGGTTGAAGGGGGTGGTAGCCTGGAGTTTAATAGTGTTGATGGCATTATCAATATTGGACGTGATGAAGGTTCTAAAAAGGGTCATGACGGAATACGCGTGGGGACATTCTCGGGTGGCGGTGGTGGTAATATCACTTTGGCAGGCAAAGAAACCAATATCAAAGTTGGTTCTGATGATGGCACTTTGATGGGTAATGCTGTTTCGATAAGGGCATATAGCGATACAGATAATAGTATTTTGAATTTCAATGCTGCAAAGACTACTTTGCAGGCCAGTGCTTTTGGAGTAATTGTAGAGAAAGGACCTAGTGTTAGCCAGTATACTGGTGAGACAGCGGTAAATTTTGCCGGTGAAACAGTGATTAAGGCTATTAACAATTGTACCGGCGATAGCTTGGGAGCTAAGGCTCTAGCTTCATATCAAATAAAATCTACTATAAATTTTGCCGAACATGTAAGTTTATGGGCGGAAACTGCAAAAACAGGCGGTGACCGATATGCTTTCGGAGCGCAGATCGAAAAAGGATCGATACTGAAGGCGCTGGCTGGCATGGAGGTTACAGCTAAAGCTAATGATTCTAAAGCTGTTGGATTGGGAGCATATGGTACTGGCAGCCTGATCGACATAACAGGAGATACTGTTATCAGCTCTGAAAGTATCAGCGGGAAGGGTACAGGTATTCAAGGATGGGTTGGCAGCAGGGTTGATCTGGACGGTGCCTTGAATGTTACTGCTAAAAGCGGCAGCGGCGATGCTACAGGCTTATGGAGCTGGGATCACAGTCAGATTAATGTCGGTGGTGATGCGGTAATCGGTGCTGTTTCCGATTCAGGAGCTGCTACAGGTATCAACAGCAACGATAGTGGCAGTAGTGGCAGTGGTGATGCTTCGCTGACACAGATTAATGGTAAGGCTGTAATTAGCGCATCTGGCAGTGGCGTAACTATGGGTATTTTTGCTTACGATAATGGCGCTGTTGTTATCGACGGCGGGGCCGATCTTGTTGCTGCTAGCAGTAATAATAAGGCGACGGGAATTAATTCTACCAGCGGCGGTACGGTAAAGATAGAGGGCATAACTAATCTGACAGCGCAAAGTGCGACAAATGATGCTATAGGAATTGATGGCACAGTAGAGCTTGACAGCGCCAGGATTTTTGTAGAAGCAGCGGGTGAAGGCACAGGTATTCAAAATTGGAGCGGGGCTAAGGTAATCTTTAACGATGACGCCCAGATCATTATCGATGCCGCTGGCAATAATGCTAAAGGTATTTATGGCTGGAACGGCAGTCTAGTGAATTTTGCTGGCGACGCTGCGATCAAGATCGGCGGCGTAGAAGGCAGTGATAAGGAGGCTTACTATGTACGCGCTATCACTGCCATGACTAACAGTACAGTCAATGTGGGCGGTGACGCTATATTCGAGCTTGAGGGTAGTGATACGATCGGCCTTGATCTGAGTGATAATAGCGCAGTCAATGTGGACGGTAATGTTGTTACTTCTGCTAAAGCTACAACAGGCAGTGTTAAAGGTATTGGAGCTGCGAACAGCAGTGTTACAATCGGCGGCGACTGTCTTCTGCAGGGGCAGGCGTATTCCGACACAGTCAAGGGTATAGATGTGAATAATGGCAGCGTGAAGATAGCCGGTATTGCCAATATTATTGCCAGCAGCAGCGGCAGTTATGGCAATGGTATCAATACGCAGCAAAGTACGGTTAAGCTGGGTTCGGCCAATATAAAAGTCGGCAGCGAGTCAACAACTTCCAGTGATAATAGCTTGGGTCTCTACAGTTATTGGGATACGACTGTTACTGTTGACGGTGATGCCCTGCTTGAAGTGACTGCTGATAAAAATAACGTGCTGGGATTGGCCGGTTATTGGAACAGTACTACTGCTATCGGTAAATCAGCCCAGATCATAGTCAGCAGTAAGCAGGGTACTGCGACAGGTATCAAGGGCGAAAGCAGTATGACAACTGCTATAGGTGGTAATGCCGTGATAACGGCGACCGGTGCAGGTGTAGCAACAGGAGTTGTGACGGATTCTACAAGTAATTTTATTGTTGGCAGAGACGCTGTGATAACGGCACAAAGCACTGACGGTGCTGAGGCTTTTGGTATTGATGGCGGTGCTGCTATAACGGGATCGGCTAAGGTCACAGTCAGCAGCCTTGGCGGTAAGGCCGAGAATAATAAGGAACTATGGCATATCAATGGGATCAAAAACTGGAACAGTGGTACAACTACTAAAATCAGCGGCGATACGGTGATCGATGTTACTGCCGATATCAGCAGCGCCAAAGGTGTGTACCTTTGGAATGGAAGCAAAGCCGAGATTGGCGGCAACGCTGTAGTCACAGTAAAAAATGCTGCCGGCAGTATCATAGCGCATGGCTTGAATGCTGACGCTGATTGCAGTATCACAGTCGGCAAGGCAGCGCAGATCAACGTTGAGGCAGGCAGTAATAATATCAAGGGTATTTACAGCCATGAAAATGGTGGCAGTGTAACTGTTGGTGAAAGTGCTTATATCAATGTTGGCGGTACTAAAAACGCTGCAGGTCAGGTAACGGCAGAAGCTAATTATGCCCGCGGCATTACTGGTGAAAGCGGCGGCAAGGTGATGATCGGCGGAGATGCATTTGTGAGCGTCAGTGGCATCAGTGCCAGAGGTATAGAAGCATTCAGAAATAAAAAAAGTAATGCCAGCGTACCTGATGCTAAGGTTGCGATAGCAGGAAATTATGGCGCATTGGTAAGAGCTTCTGCAGGTGAAGCTTTTGGGATAGTGACTGATAATGGCGGTAATGTAAGCATCGGCGGTAATGCTGCTATTACAGTTATCAGTACTGAAGGCGATGCGACTGGCTTGGGTAATTATCATTATGATACTGCGGACGGAAGGAGTGCCGGACGAACAGAGATCAATGGTGCAGCGCATGTTAATGTCGCCAGCACTGGCAATGGTGGAGTTTGGGGTATTTATAACTACAACGGTGCCGTTACGGAGATTGGCAGTGCTGCGGACGAACTTACTGTAATTACAGTAAGCGGCAACAGGGGCAGTGAGATGAAAGGCATCGAAGCAATGCTAAACAGCAGTGTCACTGTACATGGTGCAGCTTTGATAGACGTATGCGGAGACCAAAGTACGGAAATAGTCGGAGTTATTGCAGGCAGATCTGGAGATACGCAAGGTAAACACAGTGCAGTTGCCTTTGGCGATACGGCTTATATCAAAATAGGCCATAACGACACTGCTTTCGAGAAAGCACGGGCAGATGGCGAAAGTTTCGGCGTTGTGGCACGTAGCAGTAGTACGGTTGATTTTAACGGCGATGCTGTTATTGACACAAGTGGAACTGTGTCAGGCGGTAATGTTTACGGCGCTTATGCCCAGTCTGGCGGCAGTATTGATTTTAAAAAGGGGTTAGTTTTAGACAATCAGGGTAAAAAACACAGTCTGTATGTGTCTGGGACTGACAGCAATATTAATGTCAACAGCGGCGGAAGCGGCGATGTGTATTTGAAGGGCGATATTACGGCGATCAATGAAGGTACACTGCAGCTGGATCTGGCTAGTGAGAGGTCGTATTTTGCCGGAGCGGCGACAACAGAGACTAATGGTAAGCTGCACATGAAGCTGCGTCATGGCGCGTTATGGGATCTGACTGCTGACAGTAAGCTGAGTAGTCTGGTATTTGAAGACGGGGCTATGCTGGATATGGCACAGGCAGCCGGTTATCAGAACCTGCGGACGGATAGTTTTACGGGTAGCGGTGCTACATTTGTTTTGGGAACAGATATTCATTCTGATCAAAGTGACAAAGTGTATATTACAGGTAGTACTCCAACTGGTACTGTTCATCACAATATCCAGATCAAAGATGCAGGCCGTAATATCGGTGATAATCTGCATCTGCTGCTGGTGGATGATGCCAGCGGTAATTATACATTTACGGCACAGGATGCTTATGGAGGCGGTATTTATAATTATAAAGCCGAGTTTTCGAATGAGGTGAACGGCGGTATTAAATGGTATCTGGAAAGTCTGAAGGCAAGTGATGTTACGCAGGATGTTAAAGCACTGGGGAAGGTCGGGACTGGTATTTATTCGCTTGTTGTTACCGGCAACGACAGTCTGCGAAGTCGTTTGGGTGAGCTGCGTGAAGATGTCGATGCAGGAGTATGGGCACGTGTGTATGGCGGGCGTCTGAAAGGTGATAGTTTTACTGAAAATTATCAAACTTATCAACTTGGTTATGATATGCCTTTTAGTTCTGAAGAAGGCGCTACCGCTGATTGGATTGGCGGAGCGGCAGTGGAATACAGTAAGGGGAATATCGGGTATGGTGTTGGCAGTGGTGAAAATAAGATGTCGGCACTGGCACTATATGCTGCCAGACATACAAAAAGCGGCGATAACGTGGATATAATTTTGAAACATGGCTGGGTCAAGGGCGATATTGAAACCTACGGTATCGGAGCTGATGACAGTGATTATGATACAAATTCTACATCGCTGAGTGTGGAATATAATAAACGGCTGGCGCAAAAAAACAATACCTTTATTGAGCCGCAGCTGCAGTTGACTTTGACACATATTAACGGTAATGAGTTTACTACCCGGCGGGACATTAAAGTCAGCAGTGATGGTATCGACAGTGCGATTGGACGGCTGGGATTGGCGTTTGGCAGGCAGTATCGTCGGGGACAGGTTTATTTTAAGGCATCTGCATTGCACGAGTTTGGCGGAAGCGGCAATGTACAAATGACCAGTTTGGGCGAAAGCTACAGCGAGAGCATAAATTACAGCGGTACTTGGTGTGAACTGGCTTTGGGCGGAAATGTGCAGCTTGCAGAAAACAATAATTTGTATTTTGATGTTACCCGCTCGTTCGGCGGCGATTTTCAGAAGCAGTGGCAGGTAAATGCAGGTCTGCGCTGGAGTTTTTAAGTGAGGCAGTGAAGTTTGGCTTGATTGCATTGCTTGCTTACGAACGCTAATGCAATGAATATGTATTGACAGGCAGTAGTTTACGTTTCTGCCTGTCAACGATCAATGCCGCCGGTGAGAGAAGATGCTAAGGGCAGAGGCGGAAGAATATATCAGGATGGGGATGAGAATGTTGAATAAAAAACATTTAGAAAAGGCAATACTTTTTAGTTTGCTGTTGACGAATGTTTGTAGATTAGGGGGGGCTACCGAGTACGAAACTTGTATAACAGGCAGTGAAAATGGATATAACAGTATCAAAAGTATTGTAGGAGAGACAACCAGATATGAATTTGCTGATGGCGATGCGATCGGTGTACCTGCAGATGTTGCCAGCAATGCCAAGACTGCGTTCAGTGCAGTTACTGCTGATGGTGCTAATAAAAAAATTGAAATCAACAGCACAGGTAATTTGACTCTGACAGGTAAGGGAGCGCCTGTTGCGGCCATGAGTAAAAAGAATATCGATGTCGGTGCTGTTAATGGCGCTGTATTAACGATTTCGGGTGAGAAAGTGACGATCACCGACATCGGTACAGACAGGAAGAGTGAGACTTCGTTCCTGGCCGGGGCTAGAGATAGCGGCAGTATCATTTTTGATAATGTGGTAACTGAGATCGATGTTGGCAACAGTGAAATAAATCATGTGGGTATCTTTGCCGGCAACGGCGCGGTAACATTTACTGAAAATACCGGGATATTGAATATCGGCGCTGGTACGGGTATTTATGTTGCCGATAACGGTTCTTTTACTTTTAATAACACGCAGGGCAGCCTTAATGTCACTAATCAGGGGACAGGTATCTATATGCAGGGTGGCAGTGTCAGTATCAAAGGCAGTGAAACCGTTATCAAGGCAGTGTCAGATGATGGACTTAAGGGAAATTCAGCTGTTTCAGTATCGATAGAAAAAAATAATGATAATAATACGCTGGATTTTGGTGCAGAGAAAACTTTGCTGCATGGTAAAACTGCTGGCCTTTATATCAGTGACGGCGGCAGATTCAGTGATGGTGACAGTGATATGAATTCTTATACAGGCGATACGATGGTAAATTTTGCCGGTGACACAGTAATTACAGCTGTTGGCGGAGAATACGGCAGTGATGCTGTTTATAGTGATGTTGGGGCAAAAATCAACTTTGATAAACAGGTCGTTTTGAAGGCCAGTACGGCAGAGGACGAAAGTTCTGCGCATGGCGCTGAAATTTTGTATGGTTCGGTGTTGACGGCTAAAGATGGATTGACAGTAGCTGTCAGTACAACAGGAAAAACAGATGCTTATAGTTCTCCTGCAGATGCCGTAGGTTTAAAAACTCTAGGGGCAGGCAGCAAGATAGATGTTACAGGAGCGACACTTATCACTGCTAAAACAAACAGCGGTATAGCAACGGGAGCACGCAACTGGAATGATGGTGAGCTTGATCTTAAAGGTGCTTTTGCTGCTGATGTCAGCAGTAAAAGCGGTGAAGCCATTGGTCTGTACAATTATGACAGCACCAGTAATGTTGCAGATACTTTCAGGGCCAGAGTCAGCAGTGAAAGCGACGCGGCAACAGGTATTTTGAACTGGGCCAGCAAAGATGCCGTCTTTAAAGGGGACGCCATTATTACCGCCAGCAGCACGAACGGCGATGTTAAAGGTATTTATAATCGCAATAATGCCAAAGCAACCTTTGAGGAGGCACTGAATATTACTGCTGCCAGTGTCAGCGGAAAAGCTACAGGTATTTTAGGGTGGCAGGGCGGCAGCTTATCTGTTAATGGTTCGGCAGTTATTGATGTCGATTCGCAGGCCGGCGCTACCGGAGTCTGGGTTGATACCGCAGGCAGCAGTATTGATTTTAGGGGTAAAAGTCTGATCAAAGTAAATAATAGTGTCGTTGATGTTAAAAACAGAGCTGCCGTCTATAATTACGGCGTTATTGCTGCAAATACCGGCAAAGTTACTTTTGCAGATGATACGGTTATTGATTTGTCTGGCGCTGCAAAAAATACTTTAACTAAAGGCGTGTATGCCTATGGTGCAGCTGCAGTGGATTTTGCCCGAGGATTGGTGCTGGATAATCAGGATGGCAGCGATCACAGTCTTTATGCCAATAATGATGGCAGCATCATCAGGGTCAACAGCAGTGGTGAGGGTAATGTATATCTTACTGGCAGTATCAGAGCTGAAAATGCCGGTTTGGTCAATATACAGCTGAATAATGCTGCGTCGTATTACAAAGGCGCGACTACAGAAGCAAGCAACGGCAAAATTGAACTTGAACTGCAAAAAAGCGCCCGTTGGGATGTTACGGGTAACAGCAGTTTGACACGGCTTGATTTTGGCAGTGATGCGGTTATTGATATGAGGCAGCAGCCGGGATCGCAGATATTAAAGACAGAGGCTTTGAGCGGCAATGATGGTACGTTCGTTTTGGGGGTCGATCTGGAGAAGGGGACGGCTGATCGTATACAAATAGGAAATGGTGCTAAAAATACTAAAGGCGCCTATAACCTGAAAGTGCAGGATGTCAACTGGCGGACAGGCGACGGGCTGCATCTTGAACTGGTGGCAGACGCCAGCGATACAGGTCATATTTTTACAGTTCAGGACCTTTATAATGGCGGTATTTATAATTACAAATCAGAGGTATCTAAAGAAGACGGAAGTACTACCAAGTGGTATCTGGAAAGTATCAAAACGGAACGGACGGAGGATGCCGCATCTTTACTGCAAACGGCAGACAGTTTGTATTCCAGCTGGATGCTGGGCAGTGATAACCTGCAGGGGAGATTGGGCGAGCTTAGACAGACCGGCAGCCAGCGAGGTTTATGGGCCCGAGTCAAAAGGAGCAAGCTGCGCGGCGCGGCGTTTAAAAATAATTATCAGACGTATCAGATTGGTTATGATGCGGCCTTTAAAGATGTCGATGGTAATAGCGTAAATGACTGGATCGGCGGTGTAGCTTTTGAGTATGCCAAAGGCAGTATTGGTTATGGGATCGGCAGCGGCGAAAATAAGACGGCGGCACTGCTGTTGTACTGTACCAAACACAGTCAGGCTGGCGACAAAGTTGATATCGTACTGAAGCACGGTCAGCTGAAAGGCGACTTTGATACCTTTGGTATGGCGGCCGACAGCGGCAATTATAAAAACAGGGCCAGTTTGCTGAGTGTGGAATATGGCAAACGACTGGTGCTGCAAAATGGCAGCTATCTTGAGCCGCAGGCACAGTTGACTTTAGGGCATATCAATAGTGGCAGTTATGTTACAGACAGGAATATAAGTGTAACAACGGCAGGCATCGACAGCGCTGTGGGACGTTTGGGCATTGAACTTGGCAATAGGTACAATGGCGGCAGCGCTTGGTTTAAAGTATCTGCGCTGCATGAGTTTGACGGCAGTACAAAAACAAGTCTGCATATTGCTGAAGAGAGTCTTGTAGAAGAGCAAAATTACGGCGGTACCTGGTGTGAACTGGCTTTGGGTGGAAATGTGCAGCTTGCAGAAAACAATAATTTGTATTTTGATGTTACCCGCTCGTTCGGCGGCGATTTTCAGAAGCAGTGGCAGGTAAATGCAGGGCTGCGCTGGAGTTTCTAAGTTAGGCAGTGCAGCACAGTAAATAAGCGTGACGGAGAAATTATCTAAAAACAATAATAGATCAGGAGAGTGATGTTAATGATAAATAAAAAACATTTGGAAAAGGCAATACTTTTGAGTTTACTGTTGACGAATGTTTGTAGATTAGGGGGGGCCACGGAGTATAATAGTCCAGATCAGAATCATGGGGATTTAAGGGCGTCAGGTACTGTTTATGACGGCATGATAACAGGAGCCTCTTCGGATGACAGTACTTTTTCCAGTATCAAAACAACTGACGACGGTAAGGTTATCTATAGCTTTGCGGATGGCGATTCGGTAAACAATACGACCGCTTCGTGGGTGGCTCAAACACATTCCAATTTTGAAAATCTGCGGCCTGCGATCAGGACAGCGTCCGACAGCGATGTTGTGATCGATGCCGGAGACAGTTTAAGTATGTCGGGAACGACCATGGGTTACGGCGTGGTTATGGTTGGCGCTGACGGTGCCGGTAAGCTGACTTTTAACGGCGGCAAGATCACTATTGATAATAAATATGTTGAAAGAGAGGGTTATGCCGGTGGTTCAGTAATACAATTGAAAGACGGAAAAATAACTTTTAATAACACTGAAACTGAGCTGGGATGTGATGGTAATGCAAGTGAAAATGGCATTTTGCTTAGCGGTGGTACTGAAATAGTTTTTTCAGAACAGGCTGAAAAACTGACGATTACAGCGGTAAATGGTATTGTTATTGAAGACAAAGTCGGCGGAAGTTTTGCCTTTAACGGTGCGGCGGGCGAGGTAACGATCAACGCTTCGGAAACAGGCATTAGTTTTGAGAAAGGCGGAGATGTGGTCTTTAAAGGTACCAGAACAGTTATCAACGCCGGTGAGGCAGCGGTAGAATTTTATAAGAATTCAAGTGGCAGCAGTGCAGATATCAAAGAAAATGTAACTTTTGGCGCTGCTGAAACAGTGCTGAATGGTCGCAACGGTTTATATGTTAGTTCTTTTAATGACAGTGCTGATAAAAGTGTTGTTTTTGAAGGCACCGCGGTTATTAATGCTAAAAATGCTGACGGCAGCAGCAGTGCAGTAGGAATGCTTAATATGGCAGATAATGAAACTGATATTACCTTTAAAGGTAATGCCGAGCTTACAGCCGATGGGGCTACGACGGCTGAGGGGATTAAGCTTGGTAGCAGTACTAATGTTGGAAAAGTGTCTAATGATTCACTTGTGGCAGAACAGGATCTGAAGGTTTCTGCTGTTGCTGGTACGGGTGCGAGCCAGGGAATTTTACTTGCTACTGGTGCAGCTGTCCAGGTTAATGGCAGTTCCGAGATTTCTGCAGCAAGTACTAATGGTTCTGCTATAGGGGTCAGAACTTATAATCAAGGCGGCTCGGTCGAGCTTGGTTTGGCGTCATTAGCTGATACTGATGTGGAAACTTTTGCAAATATTACTGCTGCAAGTACAAATTCGTGGAGTGCCGGCGTCTATCTTGATGATACGAGCAGTTTAAAAATCGGTGGTAAAGCTATCGTTACAGCCAAAGCCGCTAATGATGATGCATGGGGATTGAATATTGTCGGCAGCAGTGAGTCGGTTTTTGCTGATGATACAGCTATTGGCGTTGAGGCCGGTGGTATAGGTTATGGCGTATATGCGGCGACTGACAGTACAATTACTTTCGGCGAGTCTCCTCTGACCAGAGCAGTTGGGGAGGAAATTGTTACGCAGGTCACTGTCCAAAGTGCAGGTGGCAAAGCTTACGGAATTTATAGTAATGATGGCAGTGTCAATGCTGGTGGACAGTTAGTTGTTGACACTAAAAGTAATGGGTATGGTGCATACGGTATTTATGGTGCTAATACTGGCAGTGTCAGTGTCAGCGAGCAGGCGTTTATTGCAGCAGCATCGGAAAATGCTAATGCTTATGGAGTTTATACTACCAAAGAAGGTACAGTAGATTTTGATGGTGATACAACGATTATTGTTTCCGGTGACAGCGGTGCTGACAGGGCGGTTACGACACAGCTGGGAGGAGAAGTCAATTTTAATAAGGGTGTACGGATCGTTTCTGAAGACTATAGTCTGTATGCTACTACAAATAGTGCTGGTGGTAAACAAAGCGCGATCAATATCAATCAAAACGGTGGCAGCGATGTATTTATTACCGGTGATGTGATTGCCGCTAACAATGCCGCTATTAATATGAGACTGGATACGGCAGGTTCTTATTTTGCCGGGGTGGCTACCGCTGTAAGCGGTAGCAGTGGTAATAATGGTATTGTAAATCTTCATCTTGCCAATCAGGCTCGCTGGGATATGGCGGGCAACAGCAGTGTATCGGATGTGCAGAATACTGGAGGCAGTGTCATTGATATGAGTGCTGCAACTGGCTATCAGAAGCTTACAACAGGTACATTTTCCGGTAATGGCGGTGTGTTGATCATGGATACGGATCTGGACAGTGGTGAGAGCGACAAGCTGATCATTACAGATAATAGTTCGACTGGTGGTACGCAGAAAATACTGGTCAAAGATTTGTATAATGGCGCGAAACAAAATACCCCGGTGCTACTGGTAAGCGATGCTGCAGGAACGTTGAAGTTTGAGGCGCAGGATGCTTACAACGGCGGTTTATATAATTACAAAGCTGACGTTGCTTCCAAAGCGGAAGGTGGCGCAGTGAACTGGTATTTGGAGGGTTTGCAACAGGAGAAGAGTGCTGATACTGTAGCTTTACTGCAGACTGTTGATGCCGTTTATGCAGGATGGATTTTGAATAATGATGATCTGCACAGCCGTCTGGGCGAGTTAAAGGATGGCGCCGGGCAGGGTTTATGGGCCAGGGTGAACGGCGGCAAAATAAAAGGTAATGGTTTTAAGAATAATTATCAAACTTATCAGTTAGGTTATGATGCTGCATTCGCTGATGGCGATGGCGACTTGAGCGACAAATGGCTTGGTGGCGCAGCTATAGAGTATATTTCAGGAAATACTGGTTATGCGGCCGGCAGCGGTGAAAATAATATGTTGATTGGCGCTTTATATGCCACCAGACATAGCTCTGACGGCAGTAATTTTGATATCGTGTTGAAGCATGGACAGATCAAAGGGGATAGTACGACGCATGGTATCAATTCGGATGAGGCTGACTATAAAACACTGGCCACTTCGCTGAGCCTGGAGTACGGCAAAAGGTTTGCTCAAAAACGGGGAGTTTTTGTAGAACCCCAGTTGCAGCTGACTTTGGGACATATTGGCAGCGATAGTTATACAACTAAAAACGGCACTGGCGTTTATACAGATGCGCTTGACAGTGCCGTAGGACGGTTGGGTGTCGCTGTAGGCAGGGAGTTTGACCGGGGAAATGTTTATTTTAAGGCTTCGGCATTGCATGAGTTTGGCGGCAGCGGCGGCGTAACGATGCTGGCGGCTAATGGTGAAAGCTTGCGGGAAGAAAAAAATTACAGCGGCACCTGGTGTGAACTGGCTTTAGGCGGCAATATGCAACTTGCAAAAAACAATAATTTGTATTTTGATGTTACCCGCTCGTTCGGCGGCGATTTTCAGAAGCAGTGGCAGGTAAATGCAGGAGTAAGGTTTGAATTTTGATTTGTGAT
>ENA-UESP01001787-UESP01001787.1-human-gut-metagenome-genome-assembly--contig:-NODE-1787-length-13214-cov-3.504605_pt1 | contig 13214 bp, 11 predicted proteins | sample MGYA00243003_ERZ508004 | MGnify/ENA primary metagenome ERZ508004 (study PRJEB26167, sample SAMN06115443) | human gut metagenome | host: Homo sapiens | place: China:Henan | collected 2015-07-29...
TGTGGATCAAAACTGACGGATCACAAGACTGTTCTAACAAGAGTATGCAGGCCGATCTTCCGCCTGCTTTCAATTTCGCGTGTACCGGAGCCTTCGGTACTGCAGGAAAAGAGGGTTGAATATGAGAATTGGAGATTGGCTTACCAGACTTTCGTATACGCTTGCCCAGGGCAGTCTGGACACGCAGGTTGAGGAAGTGATCTATGACTCCAGAAAGGCGTGCCCAGCCTCTGTATTTGTATGCATAAAGGGAAGTGTCAGGGATTCCCATGACTTTATCCCGGATGTGCTTCGCGCCGGCTGCCGTGTGCTGGTGACAGAGCGTCCGGTCTCTGTTATGGAGGATGTGACTGTTATCATTGTGAAAAACGGGAGAGAGGCTCTGGCAGAGTTATCGGCTGCAAGATTTGGATATCCGGCTGAAAAGCTTCTGACCATCGGAATAACCGGAACAAAGGGGAAGACCACAACGAGCTATATGGTAAAAACCATACTGGAAGCAGCGGGAAAGAGAGTCGGGCTTATCGGTACGAATGGTGCCATCATAGACGGCAAAAAGTACCCCACTGCTAATACAACGCCGGAATCGTATGTGGTACAGGAGTATTTCTCTAAAATGGTGGAGGCCGGCTGTAACTGTATGGTAATGGAGGTGTCCTCCCAGGCGCTGATGCTTCACCGGGTCGGCGGGATCAAGTTTGATCTCGGGCTGTTTACGAATATTTCTCCGGATCATATCGGCCCGAAGGAACATGAGAGCTTTGATGAGTATCTGTATTATAAATCCAGACTTCTCACGGTATGTAAAACAGGCATCGTAAACAGGGACATGGATCATTATGATGAGGTGATCCGTGATGCGTCCTGTAAGCTCTTTACTTATGGACTGGAGCGGGAGGCCGATTTTTATGGAGATGGGATCCATTATGCAAAGGATCATGATTTCGTTGGGATCGAATTTGACATTCACGGCGGCATGAACGGAAGGGTGCGGGTCGGAATGCCCGGAAGATTCAATGCAGATAATGCACTGGCTGCCCTCTCTGTCTGTGCCCTTGCCCTTAAGAATGAAAATGTTGAGGAAGCCGTTCTTAGAAATGCCCTCGAAAACATCCGGGTAGACGGTCGTATGGAGATCGCTTATGTTTCTAAAAAATGCAGTGTGATCGTTGATTATGCCCACAATGCAGTCAGCATGGAGAGCCTTCTTACGACCCTCAGGGATTATAAGCCGAAACGTCTTGTATGTGTCTTTGGCTGCGGAGGAAACCGGGCGAAGGAAAGACGGTATTCCATGGGAGAGATCGGAGGCCGGATGGCGGATCTTTGTATCCTGACAGCCGATAACCCGCGATATGAAAAAAATGAAGACATCATAAAGGACATTGAGATCGGTATCTCAAAAACCTCAGGTGCATATAAGGTCATTCCTGACCGCCGCCAGGCGATCTTTTACGCGATCCACCATGCCGAGGAAGGCGATATGATCGCCATCATCGGAAAAGGTCATGAGGATTATCAGGAGATCGAAGGGGTAAGACATCACTTCCTTGATCGGGAAGTGGTAGAGGAAGCTGTGAAGGAGATGATGTAGATGGAACAGATTACAGTGCAGGATCTTTTACTGGCTTCAAAGGGAAAGCTCCTATGGGGTGACAGCAAAAAGCATGTGGAGCATATTAAACTGGATTCGCGAGAAACTGCGCCCGGTGATCTTTTTGTGCCGCTCCATGGAGAAAAGGTAGACAGCCATAAATTTATACCCCAGGTCATTGAGGCAGGTGTGGCTTGTGTATTTACCTCTGAGCATAATGCTGTCCCGGAGGAGATGAAAAAAGAAACGGCCATTATCCGTGTGGACAATACAATAAAGGCACTTCAGGATGTCGGACGATATATGCGTGGCCGCCTGACACTTCCCCTTGTCGGAGTGACCGGAAGTGTGGGAAAGACTACAACAAGGGAAATGATCGCAGCAGCCCTGTCTGCCGCATATCGTGTATACAAAACTCCCGGAAACAGCAACAGCCAGGTGGGAGTTCCGATTACGATCTCTGAAATATCAAAAGAGGATCAGGTAGGTGTCATTGAACTTGGAATGAGTGAGCCGGGAGAGCTCACCGTGATCGCAAAGATTACAAGGCCGCAGATCGCAGTAATAACGAATATCGGCATTGCCCATATCGAACAGCTCGGCTCCCGGGAAAACATTTACAGGGAAAAGATGACGATCCAGGATGGCCTTTCTGCAGACGGTGTTTTGATCTTAAACGGTGATGATGATATGCTCTGTCGGACAAAAGGAAAAGACGGGGTAAAAACTCTTTATTACGGTATGGGAGAAAACTGCGATTTCCGTGCAGTAGATATCCATACCCTCGAGAACGGAATGGAATTTACAGCAGTACATGGATCAGAGCGTGAAAGGATCGTTTTAAATGTCCTCGGAGAACATAATGTAATGAATGCCATGTCTGCCATTGCTGTCTGCACAGAGCTTGGCATGACGATGAAGCAGGCGGCCGAGGGACTGCTTTCCTTTACCGGCTTTAAAAACCGTCAGCAGATCCATGTCGGAAAGAAATTTACGATCCTTGACGATTCCTACAATGCCAGCCCGGCTTCCATGAAGGCATCCCTTCAGGTATTTAAGACATTATGTCCGGGGGCACGCCATATTGCGGTACTTGCCGATATGAAGGAGCTGGGAGAAAATAATCTTGCGTATCATCGTGAGGTAGGAGAATATGCCGGGAAAATTGGGATCGACATGGCGGTGACCCTTGGAGAAGCCTGTCATTCTCTGGCAGAAGGAATCCATTCGGTATCCAATATACCGGTACATGAATTTCTCGACAAAAAGGAATTGACAAAATGGCTGGAGAAAGAGGTTCGGGAAGGAGACTGTCTTCTTTTTAAAGGCTCCAATTCCATCGGCCTTTTCACCATCGCGGCAGAATTTATCGCAAAAGCAGACTAATTAAAAGAAGGGAGGGATATGCTTGGAACAGAAATATGCAGATGTCATTATCGATATTTCTGTAAAAAACGTTGATCGTGTGTTCCAGTACAGGATCCCTCCCCATCTGTTCTCTAAAGTTGGCGCAGGCACCAGAGTTTCCGTACCCTTCGGCCGCGGAGATACGAAGCGGACGGGATATGTGGTGGCTGTGAGCAGCAGGGCGGAATTCGACGAATCAAAGATCAAAGATATCATTGAGATCATACCGGGAGCCGTTCCCCCGCAGGAGCAGATGATATGCCTTGCCTGGTGGATGAAGGATCGTTACGGCTGTACGATGAATCAGGCTTTAAAGACTGTTCTTCCGGTAAAGGCGGCTGTTACCGATAAAACAGAAAAAACGATCGTATCGAAAATCAGCAGAGAGGAATTGGCAGAGCTCTTAAAGGAGTCGGAAAGAAAGCATTATAAGGCCAGAGTCCGTCTTTATAAGGCGCTTTTAGAAAATGAACGGCTTCCCTATCGCCTGACTTTAGAAAAGCTGGGGCTTACGGCGGCGGCATTAAAGCCTCTGACCGAGAGAGGGATCTTAGAGATCCGGAGCAGAAAGATTGACCGGGATCCGGTAAAGGATTACGGGACGGATACTGCCGCACTTCATTTAAACGACGAACAGCAAAGTGCCGTCCATACCTTTATCCGGGATTATGATGCGGGGATCAGAAAGACTTATCTATTATACGGGATAACGGGAAGCGGAAAAACAGAGGTCTATATGGAGCTGATCGATCATACGTTAAAACTTGGAAAGCAGGCAATCGTATTGATCCCTGAGATCTCCCTGACTTACCAGACGGTAATGCGCTTCTACCGGAAATTCGGAGATCGGATATCGATCATAAATTCAAGACTTTCTGCAGGGGAGCGCTATGACCAGCTGATGAAGGCAGAACGTGGAGAAATTGATATCATGATCGGCCCCAGATCGGCCCTTTTCACTCCGTTTTCTCGACTTGGCCTTATCATTATCGACGAGGAGCATGAAGGCGCCTATAAAAGTGAGACGGTTCCCAGATACCATGCAAGAGAAGTAGCCCGGACCCGGGCAGCAATGAGTGGCGCCAGCGTGGTATTAGGCTCGGCAACTCCCTCTATGGAGAGCTTTTTCAGAGCGGAAAGGGGAGAATACAGTCTCCTTACTCTTACAAAACGAGCACGAGGGGACAGTCGGCTGGCAAAGGTACATGTGGTGGATCTGAGAGAGGAGCTGGCCTGCGGAAACCGTTCCGTATTCAGCAGAAAACTGCATGAGCTTATAGAAGACCGCCTGAACAAGGGTGAACAGACGATGCTGTTTATGAATCGCAGAGGCTATGCAAACTTTGTGTCCTGCCGATCCTGCGGGGAAGCGATCAAATGTCCCCACTGTGATGTAAGCCTGACTTATCACAGAAACGGAAGCCTGAAATGTCATTACTGCGGCTATGAACAGAAGCTTCCCGGGCTGTGTCCCTCCTGCGGATCTCCTTACATTGCTCCCTTCGGTACCGGGACGCAGAAGCTGGAGGAATTGACCGCAAGGGCCTTTCCCGGGGCAAGGCTCTTAAGAATGGATGCGGATACAACAGCCAAAAAAGGAGCTCATGAGGAGATATTGCAGACCTTTGCCGACGGGGCTTGCGACATCCTGATCGGGACACAGATGATCGTAAAGGGGCATGATTTCCCCCGCACCACCCTCGTAGGCATCATGGCGGCAGATCTATCGCTCCATGCACCGGATTTCAGAAGCTCTGAACGGACATTCCAGCTTCTCACCCAGGCATCGGGGCGGGCAGGCCGTGCCGGACTTTCCGGAGATGTCGTGATCCAGACCTATACTCCGGATCATTTTGCGATCACCTCAGCGGCGGAGCAGGATTATTTGCAGTTCTACAGACAGGAGCTTTTATACCGGAGAGTGATGGGTTATCCTCCGGAAAGGGGACTCCTTGCGATCCTTCTTTCATGGCGGGAGGAGGATATCCTCATAAAAGCGATGAGTGATCTTAAGAAAACAGTAGAGAGGGAATTTTGCTTCGAGGATCCCGTTATAATCGGGCCGGTGGATGCCTCTCCCTACAAAGTTAATGATATTTACAGAAAAATTTTATATATAAAGCATGGAAACTATGATATACTATTAAAAGTCCAAAAATCTGTCCAGAAACGGGCAGCGGGCTCGGAGCTGTATAAAAACGTTAATGTTTTGTATGATATCAGCCTTTAAGCAGGCGTAAAAGGAACAGCTCTATACAAACGAACCACGGAAGGGGAATATAGATATGGCGATCAGACAGGTCAGAACAATGGGGGATGAGATCTTAACAAAGGAATGTAAGCCGGTTCGGGAGATGAATGACCGGACAAGAGAGCTTATCGAGGATATGTTTGAAACAATGTATGAGAATAACGGCTGCGGTCTTGCCGCTCCTCAGGTCGGGATCCGGAAACGGATCTTCGTTATGGATGTCGATGACGGCAACCAGTATGTGATGATCAATCCGGAGATCCTTGAGACCAGCGGAAGCCAGACAGGTGCGGAGGGCTGCCTGAGTGTTCCCGGAAAGAACGGGCAGGTAACAAGAGCAGAGCATGTCAAGGTAAAGGCTCTGAATGAGGATATGGAGGAATATACACTGGAGGCAGAGGGCCTTCTGGCAAGATGCATCCTCCACGAGAATGACCATTTAAACGGCAGACTTTTTGTTGAGCTGGTAGAAGGCGAGCTCATGGATAATGAAGCAGGAGAGGAAGAATAAAATGCGTATCGTATTTATGGGAACTCCCGACTTTTCCGTTCCCACTCTGGAGGCTCTGGTAAAAGGGGGACATGAGGTAGTGGCTGTCGTTACACAGCCTGATAAGCCAAAGGGACGCGGAAAAGCGATTTTAATGACACCGGTAAAGGAAAAAGCCTTAGAGCTTTCAATCCTGGTTTATCAGCCCGCAAAAGTGCGGGAACCGGAATTTCTTGATATCTTAAGGCAGCTTGCGCCGGAGGTGATCGTAGTTGTGGCCTTCGGACAGCTTCTTCCCAAGGAGATACTGACTCTGCCCCGTTACGGCTGTGTTAACGTTCATGCATCACTGCTTCCAAAATACAGAGGTGCCGCCCCGATCCAGTGGGCTGTTATTGACGGTGAGGCAGTAAGCGGCGTAACGACCATGCTGATGGATGAAGGGCTGGATACCGGTGATATGCTTGAGGTAAAGGAGATCCCGCTGGATGAAAAGGAAACGGGCGGCAGCCTGTTTGATAAGCTCAGTCTTTTGGGTGGAGAGCTAATCCTGTCCACTCTTGACAAGCTGGAAAAGGGAACCGCTGTCCGCACACCTCAGGGGGAAGCCCAGACCTGCTATGCAAAGATGTTAAAAAAATCCATGGGTGAGATCGACTGGACAATGGATGCCGTAAAGATCGAGAGACTGATCCGCGGTCTGAATCCGTGGCCCAGTGCATATACATCCCTGAATGGAAAAACGGTAAAAATTTGGGCGGCAGACGTTAAAAAGGGAGACCGAAAAGGTCATCCGGGTACTGTCTGCGTGACAAAGGACAGTCTTCTGGTTGAATGCGGACAGGATCTGCTTTCGGTAAAGGAGCTTCAACTGGAGGGTAAAAAAAGGATGGATATCGCTTCATTTCTGAGGGGATTTCCGGTAGAGGATGGAATGATCCTCGGACAGTAGATAGGAGGATTGCTTATGTATGGTGGCTATGGAATGGGATATGGATATGGCTACGGGCTCGACCCGACCATGATCTTAGTGCTTATCGGTGTTCTGCTTTCATTGTGGGCGCAGGGACGTGTAAATTCCGCATTCCGCAAGTATGGGAGAGTAAGAAGCCGGACAGGAATGACGGGAGCCGAAGCGGCAAGACGTCTTTTAAATTCACAGGGTATCTATGATGTAACGATCGAACATATATCCGGCAGCCTGACGGATCATTATGATCCGCGTGCCAAGGTATTACGTCTTTCGGATGCGGTGTATGGCTCTGATTCTGTTGCTGCGGTCAGCGTGGCAGCTCATGAGTGCGGTCATGCCATGCAGGATAATGAGGATTACGCACCGCTACGTTTCCGCTCTGCACTTGTGCCTGTGGCCAATTTCGGTTCACAGCTCTCCTGGCCCCTTATCCTGATCGGTGTGATCTTTGGCGGTCTCGGATCTCCCTTAGTGCAGATCGGTATTCTTATGTTTACCTTGGCTGTTTTATTCCAGCTTGTGACATTACCGGTGGAATTTAATGCTTCCGGCCGCGCCATAAAGCTTTTGGATTCTCAGGGGATCCTGCTGGCAGAGGAAGTTAACGGTACAAAAAAGGTTCTGAGTGCAGCAGCACTTACTTATGTGGCGGCCGCAGCAGCATCGATCCTTCAGCTACTTCGTCTGATTATTCTGTTTGGAGGAAGAAACCGACGTGACAACTGATAGAAGCACTCGCGAGATCGTTCTGGATATCCTTTTAGAGGTATTAGAGGAAGGACAGCTGAGCCATCTCGTCTTGAAACAGGCACTTGAAAAATATCAGTATCTGGAAAAGCAGGATCGGGCCTTCATCACAAGGCTTACAGAGGGAACATTGGAATATCTGATCCGGATCGATGCCGTGATCGGCCGCTTTTCTAAGGTACCGGTAAAGAAAATGAAACCGGTGATCCGTGAGATCTTAAGAATGTCGGTGTATCAGATCCTGTTTATGGAACGAGTTCCCGATTCGGCGGCCTGCAATGAGGCAGTAAAGCTGGCAAAAAAGAGAAGATTTCAGGGACTTACCGGATTTGTAAACGGAGTTTTGAGAAACGTTGCCCGGGAAAAAGAAAAGCTGGTCTTTGAGGAGCCTTCTGAAAAATATTCGATCCCGGCCTGGATGCTTTCCCTGTGGGAGAAAAGCTACGGAAAAGAGAGAGCAGAACAGATCGCTTCCGCATTTCTTACGGAGCGGCCTGTAACTGTCCGCTGTAATGAAAGCAGATGTACGGTATCAGAGATGAAAAACCGTCTTGCGGCTCAGGGAATACAGGCAGAGGATACCGAATTTTCGCCAGCTGTACTGTCACTAAGAGGATACGACTATCTTGACGCGGTTGACGAATTCCGGGACGGACTCCTTATGGTACAGGATCCGAGCTCCGCCCTTGTCGGGCTTGTGGCTTCACCGAAGCCGGACAGCTTTGTGCTCGATGTCTGCAGTGCACCGGGCGGAAAAGCCCTCCATATTGCAGATCTTATGAGAGGAACCGGCCTCGTAGAGGCACGGGATCTGACAGAATACAAGATATCTCTTGTAGAAGAAAATATAGAACGCTGTGGTTTTACCAATGTACGGACCCGTGTATGGGATGCATCCGTATTTGATCCGGACATGGAAGAAAAGGCAGACCTTGTGATCGCTGATCTTCCCTGCTCCGGTTTGGGGATAATCGGAAAAAAGCCGGACATTAAGTTTCGGCTAAAGAAGGAGGAGCTTTCAGAGCTTTCAAGGCTTCAAAAAGAGATCCTCGGTGTTATCGTCCGATATGTAAAGCCGGGAGGAATATTGATCTACAGCACATGTACGATCAACAGACTTGAGAATGAAGATAATGCCGACTGGATCGAAAACGAGCTGAAGCTTTCAAAGCTCGATTTAAGAGAGCGGCTTCCGGAATGTCTCAGAGAGGAATGTGACGGCAATCGGATCCAGATCCTTCCGGGATTTCATCAGGCAGACGGATTCTTTATCGCAACATTTCAAAAAGTAAAATAGATTTGGGAACAGCAGATTATGGAAAAAAAAGATATAAAGTCAATGGAGCTTTCTGAACTGACGGAATTTATGGAGCAGCTGGGCGAAAAGCCGTTTCGTGCGAAGCAGGTCTATCAGTGGATGCACGTCAAGCTGGCCCGCTCTTTCGAGGAGATGACCAATATCTCCATAAGCTTAAGAGAAAAGCTGGAGGCTAATTCCGTCTATACATCACTGAAGCCGGTACAGGTACTGGAGTCCGGAATTGACGGGACAAGAAAGTATCTGTTTGCACTTAATGACCAAAATGTGATCGAAAGTGTTCTCATGAAATATAAGCATGGGAATTCGGTCTGCATTTCCTCACAGGTGGGCTGCCGGATGGGCTGCCGCTTCTGTGCCTCCACACTGGATGGACTTACAAGAAATCTTACGGCCTCCGAAATGCTGGATCAGATATACATGATCCAGAAAACAACAGGAGAACGCGTTTCCAATGTGGTAGTCATGGGAAGCGGAGAACCCTTTGATAACTACGACAATCTGGTGCGTTTTATCCGGCTTCTGAGTGATGAAAACGGTTTAAATATCAGCCAGAGGAACATAACGGTGTCAACCTGCGGGATCGTGCCGGGAATCAGGCAATTCTCAAAGGAAGGTCTTTCGGTGACACTTGCCCTTTCCCTTCATGCCCCGAATGACGAGGTAAGGAAAACATTGATGCCCATCGCAAACAAATATTCGTTATCAGAGATCCTTCCTGCCTGCCGGGAGTATTATGAAATGACAGGACGCCGCCTTACCTTCGAATATAGTCTTGTGCAGGGCGTGAATGATAATCTGGATGAAGCGCGAAGGCTCACAGAGCTGATCCGTAACATGCATGGACATGTCAACCTGATTCCGGTAAATCCCATAAAGGAGCGCGATTACAGGCAGTCCGGGCGGGAGGCGATCGAAGCCTTCAAGGCGTATCTGGAAAAGCACGGTATTAATGTCACTGTCCGCAGAGAGATGGGACGTGATATCGGTGGGGCCTGCGGGCAGCTACGAAAGAGTTATTTAAAAAAAGAGGAGGAAAACACATGATTTCTTATGGCCAGACAGATATCGGACAGGTCAGAAAAGTCAATCAGGATTCCATATTTTTGTCTGATGGACCGGTCGGAAAGCTTTCCAATCTCTTTCTTGTAGCAGACGGGATGGGCGGACATAAGGCAGGAGATTTTGCATCTCGCTTTGTGGTGCAGACTATGTCGGAGCTTTCCGGTGAATCTAAGCTTAACGAGCCGGTCTCTATCTTGTTACGGTCGATCGAGAGGACGAATGAGCTTCTCTATGACGAATCGATCCATAATGCCGATCGTGAGGGGATGGGCTCTACGCTTGTTGCAGCGACGATCGAAGGCAGTACCATGTATGTGGCGAATGTCGGGGACAGCAGGCTCTATCTGCTCCGTGAGAGCTTAGAGCAGATAACCCGGGATCATTCCCTTGTAGAGGAGATGGTCGCACGGGGACAGATCCTCAGAGACAGTGAATCATATAAAAATCAGAAAAATATCATAACAAGAGCAATCGGGATCCGCCCGGCGGTACGTCCGGATGTCTTTGAGGTACAGCTTGAAGAATGCGACTGCATCCTGATCTGCTCCGACGGACTCACCAATATGATCGACGATGCCGGTATCAGCCGCATACTTAAGACGACAGATACCCTGCAGGAAAAGACAGAAAAGCTGATTCGGCTCGCGAATGAAAACGGAGGAAAGGATAACATTGCCGTGATCCTGATAGAACCTCAGATAAGTGAGGTGAAGATATGATCTTAAGTGCGGGAACCATGCTTCAGGACAGATATGAGATCCTTGAGAAGATCGGCTCCGGCGGTATGTCAGATGTTTATAAGGCAAAATGCCACAAGCTGAACCGTCTGGTGGCAATCAAGGTATTGAAATCGGAATTCAATTCGGATGCCGGATTTATTGCTAAGTTTAAAATGGAGGCACAGGCAGCAGCTGCGCTGTCCCATCCGAATATTGGAAATATCTATGACGTTGTAGATGAGGGTAATCTGCATTTTATCGTCATGGAGCTGGTAGAGGGTATCACACTTAAAAGCTATATAAGAAAAAAGGGCCATTTAGATGTAAAGGAAACGATCGGGATCGCGATCCAGGTCGCACAGGGAATCGAGGCTGCCCACGAGCAGCATATCATCCACAGAGATATTAAGCCGCAGAACATGCTGATCTCTAAGGATGGAAAAGTTAAGGTGGCAGACTTCGGGATCGCAAGAGCGGTATCTGCCCAGACCATGAATTCCATGGTAGTGGGATCTGTGCATTACATTTCTCCGGAGCAGGCAAGAGCCGGATTAAGTGATGAACGCAGCGATATCTATTCTCTTGGCATCACTATGTTTGAAATGGTAACGGGGCGTCTTCCGTTTGAAGGAGACAATACGGTTACAGTGGCTCTGGCTCATCTGGAGGAGCCCATCGCACTTCCGCGCACGATTAATCCGGATATCACACCGGGGTTGGAACGTATCATCTTAAAATGTACGGAAAAGAAGCCGGAGAACCGATATCAGAATATTGCAAGTGTGATCAGTGATCTCAGAAGATCATTGCTCAATTCGGACGATCCAACGGTGGGAGTCATTGAACCCTCCTTTGATGAAAAAGAGGAGTCTGAGCCCCTCTCTGATACAAGACCGATCAGCAGGCAGGAGCTCGATATTATTACCGGAAGAAGCGAAATGCCCCGCGAGCTGTCTCGTGATATCAAGAATGGAAATATATCGCGAAACAGTATGGATGCAAAGCCTGCCCTAGAAGAATATCCTTCAAGGAAAGGCATTTTAAAGCATAAGCAGGAGTCTGACGATGCGGAGTCTACCGGGATCGAGAAGCTGTTTTCCGTATTGGGAGTTTTTGCTGCGATCCTCGTGGTGGCTGCTGCCGTGGTTTTCTTTTCAAAAATCGGCGGGCTGTTTGCCGGCGGATCGGATAAGGAGACGGTTGCGGTAAATACAACGGAGAGCACGGAAGAAAAAGTAACGCAGACAACAGAGGAATCCATCAGTCAGAAGGAAGTCAAAATGCCGAAGGTGGAAGGACTTTCCCAGGAACAGGCAGAGCAGCTTCTTGGCGGTATGGATCTGACCATGCATGTCACACTGGAAAATTCGGAAACGATTCCGAAGGGTATCGTGATTTCTCAGGAGAATGCACCGGATTCTATTGTGGCCCGCTACTCAAAGGTTGAAGTGACGATAAGCAGCGGTTCTGATAAGATCGACCTTGCCTCCCTTGGCATCACCCAGATGGCTCTGGATACAGCGGTACGGCTGTTAGAGGGGAAAGGTGTCCGAACGAGTGTTGTAGAAGAAAGCAGCGATGAGATTCCCGCAGGAGACATCGTGAGAATGGAGCCGGAGGATAAGGCAGCTGTGGGCGATACGGTAACGCTTTATGTCAGCACCGGGCCAGAGGAGGATATGGTTCCTGTTCCGAAGCTGGTGGGAGAAAGCGAGGACCGTGGGGCAGAGCTCTTAAATGAGGCAGGACTTCTCGTCGGAGAAATATCGAAGGCTTACAGTGATGAGATCCCTGCCGGAAAAATTGCGGAACAGGGCATCGACAGTGAAGAACAGGTCGAGAAGGGAACGGCGGTAGACTATGTAGTCAGTCTTGGGCCGGAAAAACCGAAGACACAGTTTCTTGCATCTTTAGAGGTGACTTACCCGCTTCTCGTTTCATTTGGCCCGGGAGCTGCATCTTCAGAGATCCAGATCCTGATCCGCCTGAAGCAGACAGTAAACGGCAAAGTGACCTATACGAAGCTTACGGAACCGAAGTCATACTCGGCGAGTACGAATCTCGACATCCGGCTGGATAAGATCCGCGGAGCTGACGGGGTACAGACCGGCGAGGTGGAGATCGTAGATCTTACGAACAATGTGGTCTTGACCTCCTACAATGTAAATTTTGTGGAGACCGAGGTATAGATGACTGGAAAGATTATTAAAGGAATCGCCGGGTTTTACTACGTACACAATGGAATATCGGCTGTATATGAATGTAAGGCCAAGGGCATATTTCGAAATAAAAAGATAAAGCCCCTTGTGGGTGATAACGTGGAATTTGACCTTCTTGATGAGAAGGAGCGGACAGGAAATATTGTTGATATCTTAGAGAGGAAAAAGGAGCTCATCCGCCCTGCGGTGGCAAATATCGATCAGGCAATGGTGGTGTTTGCCATGGCCGATCCTGAGCCGAACCTCAATCTTCTTGACCGCTTCCTTATCATGATGGAAATGCAGGAGGTGCCTGTCATCCTCTGCTTTAATAAAAGTGATCTGGGCTGCAGCACTCAGAGCAGAGAGCTGGAGCAGCCTTGCTCAAACTCTACGGTGATAATGGTCTTCCGCTCCCAGTTTTCAAGGTGAGGCTGATTGATTTTCCTAAG
>ENA-UESP01001789-UESP01001789.1-human-gut-metagenome-genome-assembly--contig:-NODE-1789-length-13208-cov-4.012413_pt1 | contig 13208 bp, 10 predicted proteins | sample MGYA00243003_ERZ508004 | MGnify/ENA primary metagenome ERZ508004 (study PRJEB26167, sample SAMN06115443) | human gut metagenome | host: Homo sapiens | place: China:Henan | collected 2015-07-29...
TTGCGCGGGGCTTTGTCGATTACGCGGCAACCTTTTTCCTGAACCTCGGCGAGGGCATTGGCCACACCGCTTTCAACGGCGAAAGCAACGTGCTGGATTCCGCCGCGGCCACCGTTTTTCTCGATGAATTTGGCAATGGCGCTCTCAGGAGCTGTAGCCTCGAGAAGCTCGATCTTCGTAGGGCCGACCTGTTCATGTTTTCTCCCGCATAAATACAAAGTTCTCTGCCATTTCTGATCTTCAACTTCTTCGATGGCGAAGCATTTGAACCCGAGAATGTTTTCGTAGAAAGGAATGGCCTCGTCAAGGCTGGTCACGGCAATGCCGATGTGTTCGATGTGGGAAATTTCCATTTTGTATATCGATTTTTGGTTAAAACTGTCGTCTTATGAGGCTCCGTGAAAGCGCCGGAGCCGACGCGCGGCAAATATAGCAAATCTTTTCGAAACAGCGGCCAAATTCCCCAAAATTCACTCGTCTATCAAAGGTGACAGCCACGTCAGACTTGAGTCAGGCGTGGCTGTCGCGTTTTTTTATCAGAAGTTTGCGGTTGCCGCTCAGCGGTCGAGCACGTCGAGGGCCTCGCGGTAACGGGGCTCTTCGGTGATGTTTTCGACGAGGTCGCGGTAGATGATGTGGCCGTCGGTGTCGATTATAATGACGGCGCGGGCAAGCAGGCCTTTCAGGGGGCCGTCGACAAGCTCAACTCCATAGCCTTTGACGAACGAGGGGGAGCGGAACGCCGAGGCGACGACGACATTCTCGATGTCGTTGGCGGTGCAGAATCTCGACATTGCGAAAGGCAGATCCATGCTGACGCAGATGACCGTGGCATCTTTGCGCTTGGCGGCTTCGGCGTTGAAACGGCGCACTGAGGCGGCGCAGACGGGGGTGTCGAGGCTCGGGAAGATGTTAAGCACTACGCGCCGGCCTTTGTAGGCGGCGAGGGTCACAGGCGACAGATCGGCGCCGCTAAGCTCGAATTCGGGCGCTTTGGCGCCGACAGCAGGCAGAGTGCCGGCTGTGTGGCACTCTGTTCCATTGAAAAATACGGTTTCCATATATTCAGTCGTGGTTATTTTAAAATACTCATTTTCTGTATAACAACCTCGGCGAGGTTATTGTTGTAGCCGAGAACGACGTCGGCCACTCTGCCGTCTCTTCCGATGAGAATGACTACCGGGAGCGAGGCCGCGCCGGTGTCGCTCACAAGAGATCTGGCGTTCAGCAGTGTGATTTCGCCGGGAAGTTCTTCGCCGATGAGCTCTTCGACGGCCATCGGGGCTGTCGATACGCAGGCCCATATTGTCTGTGCCGGATAGGGGAGTGCGGCTATCCCCTCGCGCACGGCTTTGACCGTCGCGTCGGCAAAACCGGCTGTCGGATCGACGAGTACGACGGCGGTAGGGGAGTCGAGAGCGTCACCGCGGTTATAGATCATTCGTTTGCCGTCGGCGCGCGGCAGTCGGAATGAGGGGAGCTGTTTGCCGGGGAGTTGCGAAATGGCGAAGTTGCTGACGCGGTAGTTCGCGAAGGCGTCGGCATAACTTTTCGCCAGTTCTTCCTCGCTGAGGTTCAGGCAGGAGCGCGGAGTCTCGGGATAGGTGAATGTCGCTGTGACGATCTGCTCGCTGATGGCGCCTATATTGCTTTCGGTCGTTATCGACAGGGGGCGCATCGACGGAGTCTCGAACCGATATTTACGGCTCATGACAGTCTCGCCGTCGTTGTCGAGGGTGACGCCCACGTCTACGGTGCCGTCGCGCCGGGTGATCGAGAAGCGGTAGTCGTGCAGGGTGTCGGATTCCATGGCGCGAAGCTCGCGCGCTATGTTTGCCGGCAGGAGATTGGCGAACTGGGCGGTATGCTGAACCGATCCCGCTCCCATATTGAACGGGATAGAGTCCCAGCTGACGTGATATTCCTGAAGACGTCCTGTCGAGTAGCGGTAGTGGTTGCCGTTGAAATAGGCCGAGAATCCCTGCGACGGGCCCGACGGGGCGTTGACGTAGGTGAAGTCGATGAGATATTCGAGAGGATAGAGCCTGTCGGAGCTGTTGGGACTCTGCCTGATGTCGAGGTCGTAGATGATGTCGTCGTTGTTTAGCGGCAGCGAAACAGCCAGACGCGCCCGGGCGTCGAAACAGCCGATGTTTTCCAGACCGCCGATAACGGAGTCGAGGCTTTCGGAAGCGTAGGCCGATGCGGCCAGACCGAGCAGGCAGAATGTGATGATACCGGATTTCATGACATAAATAGTTAACGTGCTAAAGAAAGAACATTCATGCACGCTAAAATGTATGCCGCCGTCCGTTAAATATCGTTAACCGGCTCCTGCGAGAAGAATTTGCTGCTTTCGAGAAGGGAAAGAAGCTCTACGGGACGGTGGATTATATGGTCGGCTCCATATTTGCGGAGTTCGCTTTCGGGACGGAAGCCCCACGTGACGCCGACGCTCTCGACACATGCGCGCCGGGCGGTCTCCATGTCGACTCCCGAATCGCCCACGTAGAGGACATCGTCTTTCGGCGTAGGCACTTTCGACAGTATACTGAACACTATCGAGGGGTCGGGCTTGACGGGAACCTCGTCGCGCTGGCCTTCGACGTCGCTCCAGCGTATGCCGCCGAAATAATGGTAGATGAGCTTGTCGACGGCGCTCTGGTATTTGTTTGAGGCTACGGCCACGTTGACTCCCAGTTTCTGGAGCGTCTCGAGAAGCTCGGGGATTCCGGTGTAAGGTTCGGTGGAGTCGGTGTTGTGTTTGCCGTAATAGTCCATGAACTTTATTCTCAGGCGCTCGACGTTGGCTGGTGTGCGCGTATCTTCGGGGAGAACGCGCTCAAGCAGACGGCTGACGCCGTTGCCGACGAAATAGGGATATGATTCGAGGTCGTGGACGGGATAGCCGCAGACTTCGAGGGCGTAGTTTGTCGCGGTCCCGAGATCGCGGATAGTGTTGAGCAAGGTTCCGTCGAGGTCGAATATAACGAGCTTTTTCATTGATTCCTGAATTTTAATTGGTCAGAAGGGATAGCCGACGGCGAAGTGGAAGGTGGCGTCGCGGCTCCAGTTTGGATGAACAAGCGGCCATGGTTCCTGGTTCATTGCCGGATTACGGGCTTTCATGCCGAGGTCGAAACGCAGCAGGAAATAGCTGAAATCGAGTCGCAGACCGATGCCGTAGGAGGCGGCTATCTGCTTGTAGAATTCTCCGAAGCGGAAAAGTCCGCCCGGCTGGTTTTCATAATCGCGTATGGTCCAGATGTTGCCGGCGTCGACAAACAGTGCGCCTTCGAGAATCCAGAACAGCTTGGCGCGGTATTCGGCCGACACGATGAGCGAGATGTCGCCGCACTGGTTTATGAAGTCGGTGACAGAGTTGCGGCTGTCGAACGATCCGGGGCCGAGGGTTCTGACACTCCAGCCGCGCACTCCGTTGGCGCCTCCGGCATAAAAGCGTTTCTCGAACGGAAGCACCCTAGAGTTTCCGTAGGGGATTCCGATTCCCAGGCCGGCGCGGAAGGCGAGCGAATGGCGCTCGGTGAAGTTCCTGACAAGCGAGTAGTCGGCTTCGGCCTTGACATACTGCGAGAAAGCTATGCCGAAAACTTTATAGACGTTGCCCGACGGATGTGGGTTGACAAGATGGCTGACTCCGTCGAGAATGTTGCCTGCGGTCTCGGCGGACGCGCGGATGGTGTAGATCAGCGGTTGCAGACGGCCGCGGCGAAGGATGTCGGTCGACGCTATGCGGCGGTTGGTGTGGTAGAAGCTATAGCCGATGTTCATTATGAAGTGGTCTTCGTAGCTATAGCGCAGAAGAGGGTTGTCGGGCGCTATCTGGTCGAGGAAGTCGAGGGTGTGACGGGGCAGATAGACGTAGTTGATGTTGAGCAGGTCGAGAATGCGGCGCGTGCGGTTGTTGCGGTCGCCCCATTTGAAGCGCCACGAGGCTCCGGCGATTATTCTGGTATATTCGGGCCTTTTCTGATAGTTGAACGACAGGGCTATCTCGGTCGACGCCTTGACGGTGCGACGGAAGGCGCTGCTCAGGAACGGCATGGCGAAGCGCGGAAATGTCACGCCGAGTTCTGCGGCATATTCCTGATAGTTGTTGTTGATGAGGCCGTCGAGGTCGCCGGAAAGGCTCTCGTAGGCTGTGCGCAGCTTGAAAGTCAGCAGCCGTGAGCGGTGGCCGAGATTGCGGTGGAGGTAGGTCAGCCCGAGCCCGAAGCCGAAATCGCCCTCAGAGTTCGTTCCTTCGACTTCGAAGGTGACTCCCTGCTTTTTGTTGCGCGAGAGCATTATGAAGGCGTCGAGCTCTCCGGGGCCGGCGCGCCTCATTTCGATATTGATGTTCTTGACGATGCCGAGCTGGGCGAGATATTCGTAGGTGCGGTCTACGTTGCGACCCCGGTAGACGGCGCCCGGCTCGAGAAAGCATTTCTCGATCATCGTTCCGGGTTCGAGCCATCGGTCGTTGTCGTAGAGAATGGTGTAGCCGTCGCGGCGCACGGTGTCGGTGGCCAGCGCCATGGCCTGAGCGAGACTGCGGCCGACGGTGTAGTCGGTCACGAAGGTGACGTTGCGTATGCGGTAGACCTGATGGAGGGTGTCGATCGGCGAGCCCTTGTCGTCGCCGGGACGGCTGATATGCATTGTCAAGGCCACGTCGCGGCTCCCGGCTACGGTGTCGGCCGTGTAGGTGATATATTCCTTGGCGAAGTCGTAGTAGCCCCGGTTTGTCAGCCGTGTTGTCAGGCGGCTGCGCTCGGCGTCGAGCAGGTCGCGGTTCAGAAGATCGCCCTCTCCGATGAGAGCGCGGGCGGCAGCCGGCTCCACTATGGCGGCAATGGCGCTGTCGGCGATGTCGTAGTCCATCGACGCGATCCGCAGCGGCGTTCCGGCTGTGATGGTGTAGCCGACATCGATTTTTTTCTTTTTATGCCTGACAACGGTGTCGACCGAGACTGTCGCGTCGACAAAGCCGCGGTTGACCATCGCCAGCTGAAGCTGACGGGCCGAGGCGTCGGTTAGTGCCTGACTGTAGATGACCGGGGGCTGTCCCATGCGCCTGAGCCACTTGTTCCACCATTTCGTCGAGTCCTGCCCAGAGAGGCTGTAAGTGGCGAGCTGCAGTTTCAGGAAGCCGAGAATGCGGTGGTTGGGCGTCTGGCGCAGATAGTTCACGAGGTCGGTTTTCTTAACCTCTTTAGTACCTTCGATGTCAATGTCGACGTGGTCGACGAGGTAGCTGCCCTGCGGCACGTGCTTTGTCGACGAGCAGCCCGATAATATCATCATTATCAGGCAACACGTAAACAGGACAACATTCCTCATCGTTTTGCCGGGGAGTGTCAGAACAGATAGCAGACGCGCAGATCCCATGTGCGGTTCTGAGCGCTCATGTTAGTGAGCACGGCGGCTTTCAGGGCGTAGGTGACGCCCCAGGTGTAGCTGGCCATTATCTGCCAGTGGCGGAAGAGCTCGATGCCGATGCCGGCTGTCAGACCAACATCTCCGCCGGCATATTCCATTGCCGGAAGCTTGCTGTGACCCAGCAGGAAGCCGAACGAGGGGCCGCCGAACACGAACGGGGCGAAGGTATCTTCGAGTCCGTTCATGCGCGTCCATTTGAAGCGGAGGTGGAGGGGGATCTCGAGGTAGTGGAGCCAGAGGCGTGGTGAGCCGTAGCCCTGCGAGGCCCACATCTCGCGCTGGTCGAGATGGAGTTTGGCTCCGCGTGTCTGGTAGTTGAGTCCGAAGTCAATACCGAAGCCTATGCCGGGAAATATCATCTCGGCCATTACTCCGGCGGTCGCGCCGGGAGCCTGATTGACCTCGAAGAGGTCTTGCTTGAAATGGAGCGACGTCAGGTCGACGCCGACAACAGGACCGTAGCGGAACTGGGCCGACGCTCCGGCGACAGCTGTCAGAACGATGGCCAGCGTCAGTAGGATTTTCTTTGTCATTTGCTGAGTGTTTTATATTCGCGGCTGTAGCGCATGACCTGAGGCAGATAGTCTTCGCAGTAGGTCACTTTGACGTCGACGATGGCGCCTTTGTCGTTGCGGACGGGAACGTAGACGGGGTTGACGAACCCGCGATAGGGCGCGATGTCGAGGCGGCTGTAGCGGTCGAGCACCTCTTTGTGGAGTTTCGGGTCGACTTTGACGGCGTAGGTCTCGACGAGGTTGCGGCCGGCTTCGTAGTCACCTTCGCTCTTGATTCGCTGGATTTCGCCGAGAAGCTGTCCGAAGAGATCGCGGAGTCTGGCGTAGTCGTTGATTTTGACGTAGGTCTTGCCGTCTTTGCTGACCAGTTCGACAACATTGTCGGGCTTACCTTTCTCGAGAGCCCATTCGGCGATGAGCTTGCGGTTTCTCATGTGGGCTTCCTCGACATCCTTGCCCGGCTCGATGCGCATGAGCTGGGTCATGAGGCCGTTGAGCATATACTTGTAGTATTCGGCCTTGTAGGCGTCGGGGTTGTCGAGCAGTCCGAGCTCGATGAGTTTCGGGTCGCCGAGATAGTAGAGGGCGAAGAGGTCGGCGCGGGCTTCCTCAAGGGTCGAACCGTGAGCCTTGAGGGCGTCGGGGTCGACTCCGGGGAGCAGGCGTCCCGAGCCGTGGCCCAGACATTCGTGGAGGTCGGTGTGGAGGTTGTCGGTGATGAAGAGGTATTTGTCGAGAAGGTCGGCGGTCGGTTTGTCGATGACGAATTCCTCGTTGAATCCGTTGCCGTGGCTGGCTTCGTCGTAGGCGCGGGTGATGTTTTCGAGAGTCACTGATTTCGAGCCGTGGGCGGCGCGTATCCAGTTGGCATTGGGGAGGTTGATGCCGATAGGGGTTGCGGGATAGCTGTCGCCGGCGAGGATGGCGGCGGTGATGACCTTGGCGCTGACGCCTTTTACCTTATCCTTGCGGAAGCGCGGGTCGACAGGCGAATGGTCTTCGAACCACTGGGCGTTACCGGCGATGGTCTCTGTGCGGTGGCTTGCTTCGAGATCCTTGAAATTCACGATCGATTCCCACGAGCCTGTCATGCCCAGCGGGTCGCCGTAGCTCTCGATGAACCCGTTGATGAAGTCGACGCGCGGAGTTGTGTCTTCGACCCACATTATCGAGTATTCGTCGAACTTGCGGAGGTCGCCGGTGTGGTAATAGTCGATGAGTTTGCGGATAACGGCCTGCTGTTCGGGACTGTCGGCATATTGGCTTGCTTTCTCGAGGTTGTCGACGATGCGGCGCAGTGCAGCGTCGTAGAGTCCGCCGATGCGGTAAGGCTCTTCGACGATGCGGCCGTCTTTCTTTATTATGCGGGTGTTGAGACCGTAGGAAACCGGCGTTGTCGACGTAGTGTCTTTGACAGCGGCGAAATATTCCTCGACCTCGCGCTGGCTAACTCCGGGGCCGTAGAGGTTATTGGCCGAGGTTGCGATGAGATCCTGACCTTCGGCCTGGTTGACACGTTTGGCCATATACGAGGGCTCGAAGATAACGCGCATCAGCTCGCTGAGGTTTTCGGGACGGCGCGGCAGCTTGTCGACCTGGGCCGACAGGAACTCGGGAGTGAATTCAGGCATGAACTTGTCCATCGAATAATGGTGATGGATTCCGTTGGCGAATTCGACTTGTTTGAGATATTTTTCGAACCCGCGGAACTGCGGGTAGTTGCGGTCACCTTTGTAATTGGTATAGACATCTTCGAGAAGATCGCGAATGGCCAGGTTGTAGCGGCAGTTCTGATCCCAGAGGATGTCGCGGCCTGCCAGAGCGGCCTCGGTCAGATAGTAGACGAAGAGACGCTGTCGCTGCGACAGGTCTTCGAAGCCGGGGACATCGTAGCGCAGAACTTCGATGTCGGCGAAGCGGTCGACGACATAATTGTCGAAAGGCTTCTGGGAGGATTGGCTGACGGGGGCGCCGGCAACGGCGGCCAGTGAGGATGTGGCGACAACTACAGAGGCGGCCACTTTGGCTGAGAGGTTCATATTTCGGTTTGATTGGTTATTCGACATAAAGTATAAGTCCTTTGAGGTATTCTCCCTCGGGATGGTAGATATTGACCGGATGGTCGGCAGGCTGGGTCAGCTGGTGGAGAATCCTGACGCGGCGCCCTGTCTGGGCGGCGGCCGAGAACACGGCCAGCCTGAACTGCTCTTTGGTTATGGCCTGGGAGCATGAGAAGGTGAAGATGATTCCGCCGGGCGCAACTTTTTCGATTCCGGCGGCGTTGAGGCGCTGGTAGCCGCGCAGGGCGTTCCGGATGGCGTCGCGGTGTTTGGCGAAAGCTGGCGGGTCGAGCACGATGAGGTCGTAGAGGCCGCGCGGGGTCGACGACAGGAACTTGAAGGCGTCTTCGGCTACGGCTTCATGGCGCGACGTGTCGGCGAAGTTCAGGGCCACGTTGGCGTCGGTCAGCGCCACTGCTTTTGCGCTGGAGTCGACCGAAGTCACCCGCCGGGCGCCTCCGCGCAGGGCATAGACGCTGAAGCCGCCGGTGTAGCAGAACATATTCAGAACGCTCCGCCCCCGGGAATAGTGCTCGAGCAGAGCGCGGCTCTCGCGCTGGTCGACGAAGAACCCTGTTTTCTGACCCTTGAGCCAGTCGATATGGAATTTCAGCCCGTTTTCGAGAGCTATGTTCGAGGCGTCGCCCCCGATGAGATAGCCGTCGCGGGCGCCGAGGTCAGCCTTGAAGGGGAGGGTTGTCTCAGATTTGTAGTAGACGTTGGCTATACCGGCTTCGGGCAGAGCTGTCAGGGCGCGCGCTATTAGATTGCGCTGGAGGTGCATGCCGGCGCTGTGGGCCTGCATTACCGCCGTGTCGCCGTAGATGTCGACCACGAGGCCCGGCAGAAAATCGCCCTCGCCGTGGACGAGGCGGAAAGCCGTGTTGTCGGGGCGCATAAGTCCGAGGGCGCGGCGCATACGCCAGGCCTCTTCGAGACGCCGGTTGAAGAAGTTGCCGTCGACTGAGGTGTCGGCGTCGGCGTCGAGCATCCTGACGGCGATGCTGCCTATCTGATAGTGGCCGACCCCTAAGGGGGAGCCGTCGGCGGCAGCCACTCGCACCGTCTCTCCCTCTTCAATCCCTGCGGGCAGCTCGGCGATGGCTCCCGAGAAAACCCAGGGATGGAAGCGGCGCAGTGATTCTTCTTTGCCGCGACGAAGGCGGATTGTCTTGTAATCGTTCATAATCAGCGGAATGCTCTTATGATGTCATTGCCATTGGCGTAGACCAACAGCAGTATAAGGAATGCCATGCCGACATATTGTGCCCAGATAAGCACTTTCTCGCTCGGTTTGCGGCGTGTCACGATCTCCCACAGCAGGAAGAGTATGTGGCCGCCGTCGAGGGCCGGTATGGGTATGATGTTCATGAAAGCGAGAGCCACGGCCAGGAATGCGGTGATATTCCAGAAGCTATACCAGTTCCAGCGGTCGGGGAACATATCGCCGATAGCTCCGAATCCACCTATTGATTCGGCTCCTTCTTTGCTGAAAACGTGTTTCAGCGAACCGACGTAGTTGACGAGCATTCCCGAGCCGTTTTCCCATCCTTTGGGGAACGATTCGAGCAGACCGTATCTGACGGTCACGGGCTCGTAGACATCGGTGAGCGGTTTGAGCTGGAAGCCGAGCTTGCCGAATTCGTTGGGCGTTACGGGTAGTGTGAGCGTCTGTCCGTCGCGTTCTACGGTGACTGTTGTCGGTTTCTCCCTGTAGTTCGCCAGAACCGCGGTCAGCTCGGTGTATGACGGCGTTGCCACTGTGTCGACGGCGATGATATGATCTCCCTCCTTAAGCCCGGCTTTCATGGCGGCTTCGCCGTTGACGACGTTGCCGATATAGACGGGCAGGCGGAAGCTCATGAATCCTTTGTCGTTATTGACGCGGAGGATGAAGTCTTCGGGAATGGCTATGCTGACGGTGTCGCGCCGGTTGCGGATGACGTCGACATTCTTTGCTTCGAGAATCTTCAGGATGCAGTCGTTCTCGGCGGCGTCGAGCCTTTGGCCGTCGGCCGCGAACGGACGGTCGCCGTTGCGGAATCCGGCATTCAGGGCCGCCGGCGCGAAATCGAAGCCTTCGGTGGCGTTCTCGAAGGGGATGTATTTGTCGCCCCAGTGGAACGCCATTCCGGCGTATATAATAATGGCGAAGATGAAGTTGAAAAGCACTCCGCCGAGCATCACCAGCAGTCGCTGATATGCCGGCTTGGAGCGGAATTCCCAACTCTTCGGCTCCTGGGCGAGCTGCTCGGAGTCGAGCGATTCGTCGATCATGCCGGCGATCTTGCAGTAGCCGCCCAGCGGCAGCCAGCCGACACCGTATTCGGTGTCGCGCCAGGTCATCTTTTCGTTGCCCTGCTTGTCGGTCTCGATTTTCGATTTTTTTGGCTTCCATTTCCAGAGCGAGAATCCGGGATTGAAGAATAGATAGAATTTTTCGACCTTGATGCCGAAAATGCGTGCGAAGGTATAGTGGCCCAGTTCGTGTATGAAAACCAGCAGGGCCAGTGAAACAATCAGTTGGAGAGCTTTGATGAGAAATGATTCCATTCAGATAAAGCGGGTGGGGTTGTGTTAGAGTTTTGAGGCGATAAATTCCGCGGCCACGCGGCGTGCGGCGCTGTTCGAAGCCACAAAGTCGTCGTAGGTCGGGCTGTCGGTGTGGTCGACACTGTCGAGCGTGGCCTCTATGACGCGGTAGATGTCGGTGAATCCGATGCGGCTCTGACGGAAAGCCTCGTTGGCAATTTCATTGGCGGCGTTGATGACGCAGGCGGCATTCCCTCCGCGGCGGAACGACTCGGCGGCGAGGCCGAGGCAAGGGAACCGCCCGTAGTCGGGCTTCTCGAACGACAGCGAGGCTATGTCGGCGAGCCTCAGGCGATAGTCGGCCGAGGCGAGGCGCGTTGTCTCGCCAAGCGCGTAGCTGATCGGCAGGCGCATATCGGGAACGCCGAGCTGTGCCTTGATGCTGCCGTCGACAAATTCTACCATCGAATGGACTATCGACTGGGGGTGGACAACCGGCGTTATTCTGTCAGCCGGGATGTCGAAAAGCCATCTTGCTTCGATTATCTCGAATGCCTTGTTGAGCATAGTGGCCGAGTCGACGGTGATTTTAGCGCCCATGCTCCAGCTCGGATGCTGAAGCGCCTGTTCTACGGTGACTTTCTCGAGTTCGTGCTCTGAAAGGGAGCGGAACGGCCCTCCCGATGCTGTTATTATGAGCCGTTCGACGTTTTCGGGCTGCTCGCCGCGCAGACACTGGTAGATGGCCGAATGCTCCGAGTCGACGGGGTAGATGCGTGTGGCCGAGGCAGCTGCCCGTTTCATTACGAGTTCTCCGGCAACCACTAAGGTCTCCTTGTTGGCCAGCGCTATGTCTTTGCCTGCCTCGATGGCGCGCAGAGTCGGCTCAAGGCCGCTGTAGCCGACGGTGGCGGTCAGCACGGTGTCGACATCGTCGCGTGTGCACGCTTCGGCGAGCGCCGTCGGACCGCATGCCGTGGCGATTCCTTCGGGTTCGAGGGCTTCGCGCAATCTTGCGTATTTGCTTTCGTCGGCAATGACAGCGAGGGCAGGGCGGAACCTGAGGGCCTGGGCGATGAGCTTGTCGACCTGGCTGCCGGCTGCGAGAACCCGCGCCTCGAAGAGGTCGGGACGACGCGCTATGATGTCGAGCGCCTGTGTTCCTATCGAGCCGGTACTTCCGGCCACAGCAATACGTTTCATGTAGCTACACAATTTCGCGCAAAGTTACGACAAATCCCCCATACCGACAAATCCGCTCCCACAGATACATTTTGCAGTTAATTTTAGTTATTATTTGTTAATTTTTATTGACAAAGAGGACTTTTGCGGTGTAGCGCAGGCGTGGCATTGGGCCGTTTGGGGATTTTTTTGTAACTTTGCGCTATCAAAGTCACTGAGGGGGCCGCGCGGTTCCCTCTCTTTATTGCATAAGCGCATGATAGACAAGCAATTCATATCCTCGGCTGTTGCCGATGCCATCAGTGGCACCGACATATTCATTGTCGACGTCGAGATCGACGCCGACGACAATATTGTTGTGCTGCTCGACAGTCCCGGACTTCTCGATCTCGATGAGGTCAGCGAGATCTCGCGCAAGGTCAATGCCTCGATCGAGGCTGCCGATCCCGCCTATAATTATTCGCTGGAGCTCGGATCGGCCGGACTGACGTCTCCCCTGAAGGTGCGCGGCCAATATGAGAAGAACGTCGGCAATGCCGTCGAGGTAATGACCGCCGACGGCCGCAAGCTGCGCGGCGTCATCGCTGCCGTTTCTGACGCCGGCGAGCCGCTGGCTTTCACTCTCGAACGCGAGGAAAAAGTGCGTGAGCCGGGAGCGAAGCGCCCTGTTGTCAAGACTGTGGCCGAGAACTTCGATGTTCCGGCCGGAGTGCGCAGTGTCATACCTGTAATAGATTTCAAATAAACTACAATAATATATCCCCATGGCTAAAAAAGAGGAAGCACCCAACATGGTCGAACGTTTTGCCGAGTTCAAGGAACTCAAAAACATCGACAAGACAACCATGATCAGTGTGCTCGAAGAGTCGTTTCGCAACGTACTCGCCAAGATGTTCGGCACCGACGAGAACCTCGATGTCATCATGAACCCCGACAAGGGCGATGTGCAGATATTCCAGAACCTCGAGGTCGTTCCCGACGGATCGGTGTCCGACCCGAATCTTCAGATATCGCTCAGCGACGCGCGCGCCGACGGTGACCCCGATGTTGAAATCGGTGAGGAACACACCAAGGAGATAATCTTCGCCGACTTCGGCCGCCGTGCCATCCTGAACCTTCGCCAGACCCTTCAGTCGAAGATCCTCGACCTTCAGAAAGAGGCTATCTACAACCGGTTCAAAGAACTCGAAGGCCAGCTCATCACCGGCGAAGTCTATCAGACATGGTCGAAAGAGACCCTTCTTCTCGACGACGACAAAACAGAACTGCTTCTGCCGCGCAGCGAGGCTATCCCCGGCGACTATTTCCGCAAGGGGGAGATGGTTCGCGCCGTCATCGCCAATGTCGACAACAAGAACAACAATCCCAAGATAACCGTGTCGCGCGTCAACGACGCTTTCCTATGCCGCCTGTTCGAGCAGGAGGTGCCTGAGATTCACGACGGTCTTATCAACATACGTGCCGTTGCCCGTATCCC
>ENA-UESP01001790-UESP01001790.1-human-gut-metagenome-genome-assembly--contig:-NODE-1790-length-13203-cov-3.744096_pt1 | contig 13203 bp, 7 predicted proteins | sample MGYA00243003_ERZ508004 | MGnify/ENA primary metagenome ERZ508004 (study PRJEB26167, sample SAMN06115443) | human gut metagenome | host: Homo sapiens | place: China:Henan | collected 2015-07-29 | study...
GTTCATACTTATTATTCTATTCTCGACGGACAGTCCAGCATCCAGCGCCTCGTAGACAAGGCTGTGGGAGACGGGATGAAGGGCATGGCGATAACAGACCATGGCAACATGTTCGGAATAAAGGAATTCTATAATTATTGCAAGGGTGTAAACAAAAAGCGGAAGGCGGAAGGTAAGGAGCCTTTCAAGCCCATCCTGGGCTGCGAGATGTATGTCGCACGACGCCGGAAAGAGGACAAGGTGAAGGAGATGGGCGACATGAGCGGATATCATCTCATCGTTCTCGCGAAAAACTATAACGGATACAAGAACCTCATAAAGCTTGTCTCGCGCGCATGGGTGGACGGTTATTACATGCGTCCGCGTACGGACAGAGCCGACCTCGAGCGTTATCACGAGGACCTTATCGTCTGTTCGGCGTGCATAGCGGGCGAAGTCCCGTCGAAGATACTTAAAGGCGACATCGCCGGAGCGCGCGAGGCGATAGAGTGGCACAAACGTGTCTTCGGCGACGATTATTATCTTGAGCTGCAGAGACACGAGGTGAAGGACCCCAATATAAGGGCTAACAGGGAGACGTTCCCGCTCCAGCAGAAGGCGAACAAGGCTATGATGGAGCTTGCCGGAGAGTATGGAGTGAAGCTGGTGTGCACCAACGACGCGCATTTCGTGGACCAGGACAACGCCGAAGCGCACGACCACCTGCTCTGTCTTGCCACAGGCAAGGATCTGGACGACCCGAAACGTATGCTATACTCGAAGCAGGAGTGGTTCAAGACGAGGGCTGAGATGAACACGGTGTTCGGTGATCTGCCGCAGGTTATGGCAAACACGCTGGAGATTCTTGACAAGGTTGAGATGTACAGCATTGACCACGACCCCATCATGCCGTTCTTCCCCATCCCTGCCGAGTTCGGAACGGAGGACGACATAAGGCGCAAATACACTGAGCAACAGCTGTATGAGGAGTTCACTACCGATGAGAACGGGGAGAATCCGTTGCCTAAGGAGGAAGCCGACAAGAAGATAAAGCACCTCGGAGGCATAGAGAAGATATACCGGATAAAGTTCGAAGCCGACTATCTTGCGAAGCTCGCGTACGACGGAGCGAGGCGTCTGTATGGCGACCCGATACCCGACGAGGTGGCTGAAAGAGTGAAGTTCGAGCTCCACATCATGAAGACGATGGGTTTCCCGGGATACTTCCTCATCGTGCAGGACTTCATCAACGCCGCCCGCAACGAGCTCGGCGTGCTCGTGGGACCGGGTCGTGGCTCGGCTGCCGGGTCGGTGGTGGCGTACTGTCTTGGCATCACCAAGATTGATCCTATAAAATATGACCTGCTGTTCGAGCGTTTCCTGAATCCTGACCGAATATCTTTGCCTGATATAGATACCGACTTCGACGATGACGGAAGAGGCCGTGTGCTCGAGTGGGTGGAGGACAAGTACGGGCACGACAAGGTGGCGCACATCATCACATACGGCACTATGGCTACCAAGAACTCCATAAAGGACGTCGCACGTGTGGAGAAACTGCCGCTCGACATATCAAACCGTCTGTGCAAGGCGATACCCGACCGTCTGCCGGACAACATGAAGATGAATCTGCCCAACGCCATAAAAGCGGTGCCGGAACTGCGTGAGGCTGAGGCGAGTGCCGACCCGCAGATGAGCAACACCATACGTTACGCCAGAATGCTCGAGGGAACCGTGCGTGGCACGGGCATACATGCGTGCGGCACTATTATCTGTCGCGACGCCATAAGCGACTGGGTTCCGGTGAGCACAGCGGAAGACAAGGCAGACCCCGGACACAAACTGCTGACCACACAGTATGACGGACATGTGATAGAAGAGACCGGACTGATAAAGATGGACTTCCTCGGACTGAGCACACTGTCTATACTCAAGGAGACCGTAGATAACATAAAGATTACGCGAGGGGTGGAGGTAGACCTCGACAACATACCCATCGACGACGAGCTGACATACAAGCTGTATCAGGAAGGACGCACTGTGGGCACATTCCAGTTTGAGTCCGCCGGCATGCAGAAGTATCTGCGCGAGCTCAAACCCACCGTCTTCGAGGACCTCATAGCCATGAACGCCCTCTACCGTCCCGGTCCTATGGACTACATACCGCAGTTCATCAGGCGTAAGAACGGGCAGGAGGAGATAAAATACGACATCCCCTGCATGGAGAAATACCTCAAGGACACCTACGGCATCACCGTCTATCAGGAGCAGGTCATGCTCCTCTCCCGACAGCTCGCCAACTTCACGCGAGGCGAGAGCGACGCTCTGCGTAAGGCGATGGGTAAGAAGAAGAAGGACATTGTGGACAAGATGAAACCCAAGTTCATCGAGGGTGGAAAGGCTAACGGGCATGACCCGAAGGTGCTCGAGAAGATATGGGCAGACTGGGAGAAGTTCGCTTCTTATGCGTTCAACAAGAGTCACGCCACGTGCTACTCATGGGTGGCGTACCAGACGGCATATCTCAAGGCGCACTATCCGGCTGAGTTCATGGCTGGAAACATGAGCCGGTGTCTCAACGATATAGGAAAGATAACCAAACTCATGAGCGAGTGTCAGGCGATGGGCATAAAGTGTCTCGGTCCGGACGTCAATGAGAGCCGCCACAAGTTCAGTGCCAACAAGAAGGGAGAGGTGCGTTTCGGTCTTGCGGCGGTGAAAGGCATGGGCGATTCTGCCGCTCAAGCCATCATAGAAGAGCGTGAGAAGAACGGTCCCTACAAAGACATCTACGACTTCGCGCAGCGGGTCAATCTCTCGGCAGTAAACCGTAAGGCATTCGAAAGTCTCGCACTGAGCGGCGGATTCGACAGTTTCGGCATAAAGCGGGAGCAGTATTTCGGGGTGACGACAAGGGGAGAGATGTTCCTCGACACGCTCGTGCGCTACGGCCAGCTCTACCAGATGGAGATGTTGCAGGCGCGCAACTCGCTCTTCGGAGGGTTCGACTCGGTGGACATCGCAAAGCCTCAGGTGCCTCAGGCTGAGCCGTGGAGCACCATAGAGAAGCTCAACAAGGAGCGCGACCTCGTGGGAATATATCTCTCAGCCCATCCGCTCGACGACTATTCGGTGGTGTTGCGCAAGATGTGCAACCTGCATTGCGCGGACGTGGGACGCGACGCCGACAAGAAAAAACTGTCCAGACTGTCTTCCATGACGTTCGGAGGCATCGTCACGGGAGTGGTGTCGCGCTGGTCGTCGAGAACCAACAAGCCGTTCGGTTTTGTGACGATAGAGGATTATGAGGGTCCGGGCGAGCTTGCGCTTTTCAACGACGAGTGGGCTAAATGGCAGCATATGTTCAAGGAAGGATACACGGTTTATGTCACTGCCAAGTGCGTACCGCGGTTCCGCGACAACTCCGAATTGTTCGACATACGCATACAGAGCGTCGACTTTCTCAACGATGTGAAGGACAAATACATAGAGAAGCTCACCATAGCGGTGAACACCTCGGTGCTCGACGACACGCAGATGACCGACCTTGCGACTGTCATCAGAAGCAATCCGGGCAGGGTTCCGCTCTTTTTCCAGATGTATGACGCGGAGCACAAGAGGGATGTCCTGCTCGTGAGCAGGGGAAATGAGGTGGACATCAACGCCTCTCTCATATCATACCTCGAGAGCTGTCCGGCACTGACATATACTTTGAACTGAAAATGGCATGGTCTTTGCACAGTGTGTAATATGACAGGATATGTCATCATATAGTAATAACATCAAATCAATATAAGCAAATGGAAGTTAAGATTACGACTGAGAATTTTGAGAGTTATAAGAATGGCGGACTGCCTTTGGTTGTTGACCTGTGGGCTACATGGTGCGGACCGTGCCGTATGCTTTCGCCTGTTATTTCGGAACTCGCCGAAGACTACGACGGTAAAATAGTCGTAGGAAAGTGCGATGTGGAGGAAAACGACGAGATAGCGTCCGATTTCGGCGTGCGCACAATCCCGACTCTGCTCTTCTTCAAGAACGGAGAGCTTGTCGACAAGTTTGTTGGTGCCACCACAAAAGCTGTCCTCCAGGAGAAGTTCGACGCTCTTCTGAAGTAATTACAAGACAAGATATGTGAAATGCATGGCATGTTCCGGCTTTGCCGGAGCATGCCTTTTTTCGTTTGTGGAGGTGTCGGACGACGGCATGACATGACGCGGTCGGCGCGGCACACATGTCATACCGTGCGTCGTACTGACAATGCCCGGCATGCGGCAGTATGGCAGTCATGCGCGCATGAGTGCGTTTGCATAAATATACGGTGTCCCGACCGCTGATGCATAAATATGCAATGGTAAGCCTGCAATACTGCCGTCTGAGCGCGCACGAGACCATCCGGCTGCAAATACGCGGTTTTTGAGGCACTTGCGCAATGCGCTGACGCACAGCCAGTTGGCTTTTCCGGTGCCGCAGACAAGCCTTTCCGGTGATGCGGAAGAGCCTCTTCCGTGCTGCCGAACGGGCTTTCCTGTGTCGTGGAAGAGTCTTTTTTGAGTGGCAGAACGTGCTTTTCCATATCACGGAAGTGCGCGTTCTGTCGTGGAAATTCCACTGGATAGCGGTGCGGACGGCATCCGGTGATGTCCGAGAAGCGTTTTTGCTATGCCGTGAAGCCGTAGCAGTCGGTTTCCCGTTTCTGCTTTGCGAAAATATTCTGTCAATATTTTTTACTCCCGGTTCTGCATAAATATGCGTTTTGTCAAGTACTTACGGAGTGGTGAAAGCATTTTTCACGGTGCGTTACCGTTCATTGTCCGGTGTCCGGACATACGTGTCATATATGACAAAAAGTCGCATATCGGGTTTTCGTTTTTTCCTTAAAGTACTCACTTTCGTCTGCCGCGATATGACAGATGTGTGCGCATCATCCTGTAGGTGACATGTTGTCAGTCTTACGTTTTTCGTGATTATTGGTATTATTGCGGCTGTAAGACACATCATGCGCGCCCTCCTTGTCGGCAGGCGCGCATGATGTCGGGTGTGTGGCTGTGCGTGGGCACAAGCCGTCGGGCGTTATGTCCCGCTGCAGCCGTTTCTTTTCAATATCCTCGCAGATGTATGAGTATTACATCGTCACGGAGCGGCTGCCGTCCGCGTTTTCCTTTATTGTCACCTTCACCGCATTCTCCGGCAGCAGGTCCTCTATCAGTTCGGGCCACTCTATGAAGCAGTAAGCCCCGCCGTAGAAATATTCCTCATATCCGAGGTCGTACACCTCCTCGAGCTTCTTTATGCGGTAGAAGTCGAAGTGGAATATCTGTCCGCCTGTCGTTTCCGACTCATATTCGTTCACTATGGCGAATGTGGGCGACGTGATGACATCCTTCACGCCCATGTGCTCGCACAGAGCCTTGATGAATGTGGTCTTTCCCGCGCCCATCTTGCCGTAGAAGGCGAACACTTTAGAGTCTTTCATGCAAGCCGCAAACTGTTCTGCGGCGGCATCTATCTGGTCGAGTGAGTTGATTCTTATTTCCATATCTTTGTTTTTTATCGTTTTCTTGAAGTAAGCGTTATCAGCGGAACGAGCATCTCCTCCATGGATATGCCGCCGTGCTGGAACGTGTTCTTGTAGTAGGACACGTAGTAGTTGTAGTTGTTGGGATAGGCGAAGAAGGAGTTGCCTGTGGCGAACACGTATGCGGTACTCAGGTTGGGAGCCGGCAGATGAGCCTTCCTCGGGTCTTTTATCACGAATACGTCCTTGGCGTTGAAGTTCAGATTCTTGCCCAGTTTGTAGCGCAGGTTGGTGTTGGTGTTGCGGTCGCCCACAATCTTTACGGCTTTCGAAGCCCTTATACTGCCGTGGTCGGTGGTTATTATCACCTTGCATCCTGTCTCTGACAGCCTTTTCAGCAGCTCGCTCATCACCGAGTGTCTGAACCAGCTCAGTGTTATGCTGCGGTAGGCTGACTCGGTGTTGGCGAGCTCCCTCACCATCTTCGACTCCGTGCGTGCGTGTGAGAGCATGTCGATGAAGTTCACCACTATCACGTTGAGGTCGTTTCTGAGCAGTTCGTTCAGCCGTTCCACTATCTTCTCACCGCCAGCCGTGCCGTTTATCTTGTGATAGCTGAAGGTGTCGTGACGCCTGAACCGTTCTATCTGTGTCCTTATCAGCGGCTCCTCGTTGAGGTTCTTGCCTTCCTCCTCGTCCTCGTCCACCCACAGGTCGGGGAACATATCGGCTATCCTGCTCGGCATCAGACCGCTGAATATGGCGTTGCGCGCATATTGGGTGGCTGTGGGCAGGATGCTCATATACATGTCCTCGTCGATGTCGAACATGTCTCCCACCTCCTGTGCGATGACCCGCCACTGGTCATATCTGAAGTTGTCTATCACTATGAGAAACACTTTCTCACCTTCGTTTAGCAACGGGAACACCTTCTTCTTGAATATGTCAGGACTCATGAGCGGCCGTTCCGTGTCGCCGGAGGGCGTCATCCAGTCCATATAGTTGTTTTTCACATATTTGGAGAATCCTATGTTGGCCTCCTCCTTCTGCATCTGCAGTGTCTCGGTCATGTAGCTGCTGGTGCTGCTCATCTCCAGTTCCCAGTGCACTAGCCTCCTGTATATGTCAGTCCAGTCGTTGTATGTGCGGCTCTCCATTATCTGCATGGCTATGTTGCCGAAGTTCTGCTGATAGCTGCTCTGCGTCACTTCGGTCACTATCTGCTTCTTGTGTATGTTCTTTTTCAGTGTCAGCAGAATCTGGTTCGGGTTCACCGGCTTTATGAGATAGTCGGCAATCTTCGAGCCTATAGCCTGGTCCATGATGTTCTCTTCCTCGCTCTTGGTCACCATCACCACCGGTGTCGCAGGCGATATCTCCTTTATCTGCTGCAGAGTCTCGAGTCCTGTCAGTCCGGGCATCATCTCGTCGAGCAGTATAAGGTCGAATGTGGTCTGCCGGCATCGGTCTATCGCGTCGGTGCCATTGCTCACGGTGACCACTTCATAGCCCTTTTTCTCGAGGAAGATGATGTGTGCCTTGAGCAGCTCAATCTCATCATCCACCCATAATAGCAAACCGTTTGTCATATGTCTGATGTTTTGTCTGTTTGTGTTGTCGTGTCTCCGGCTGCGTGGCGGAGGCTGTCCGGCGGTGCGGCCGCAAGTATTCTCAGAAGCCTTCAAGGTCGTAATATTCGTCGTCTGTCACGTCAGGAACGTCTTTCTTCCGCTTGTTGCCGGTGTCCTGAGGGGTGTCGTCGAAGTAGAACTCTTCCTCGAGCTGCTCCGCGGGCTGCTTCTTCTCCTGTCCGCTGTCTTCCTCCTGCTTTTTCTTTGGAGTGGTCTTGCCGCCCTCGTCCTCCTTCTTCAGAGGCTGTTTCGGTTCCTCTTTCGGCTTCTCTTTCTGTGTGCTGTCGTCCTTGAGCTCCTCCAGAGGTATTATTATAGAGTCGTCCGGCTCGGTCACTACGTCTTTCTTCACGTCTTCCGTCTTGCCGGGAGCAGGACTCACCGTGTTCTCTTGCCGCACGGCTTCGTCCTTCCTGTCTTCCTTCTGCTTGTCTGCCGCCGGACTGACAGTCACGCCTTCATCCACGTTTTCCGGCTTCTTCTCCGGCTGTACGGGCGTTTCCGGCTCGGGAACTATTGTCGTTCCGCCCTGAGCGTCGCCTTCATCATTTGTGCCCTCGGCAGGTATCACTGTTCCGCCGTCGTCTTTCTCAGGCGCCGTTTCCTCCGGTGCGACTATTGTTCCGGTTTCGACAGGCTCCACGTCAAGACCGTTGTCAATGAACGTACCGTTGTCGAGCAGGCGGTCTATCTCCTCAGGCGTCATCCCGTTGTCCTTCCTTCTCACGGTCGTTATCTCCGTCGGTTCTGTCAGCAGGTGCAGGGCGCTCACCTTGAGCGGTGCGAAGTGCTTGTTGTAGAACTTGTCGTAGTCGTCGTAACTGTATTTTGTCCCGAGCAGCGGAAGGTTTGTCTTGCTTATGATTATTGTGCGGCTGTGCGCTGCCTGACGTATTATGTTCTGCTGTCCATACAGCTGCCGCGCATACTGCAGAGCCTCGTCGTAGTTTCTGAAGCCCGATACCGTCATTCTGTTGATGCCCTCCATCGGCTCTATCACTATGTCGAAGTTGCGCACCATGTAGCTTGTGAAGTTGTATTTTGCCAGTTCGTAGAGCAGCCTGTTCTCATCCACGGAGTCCGGACTGTATGCGAAGATGAAGAGGAAGTCGGTGTTCCGTTCGTTCGAAAGAGTTTTCTCTGCGGTGGAGTCGGCGGGAGCCATTGTCTCCGTGCGCCGTTCCCACACGTTGCTCATGTCGAACTTGCCTCCGTATATCCTCCGTCCCGCCTTGACACCGTTGACTATCATTCCGGCGAGATTGCTCAGCTCGCTCTGCGGGAACTTCTCCACGAGCGTGTTCATGTCGGTCACGCATCCTTCGGCATCGCCGTTGTTGAGCTTTCCGAGACCGCCTATGAATATGAACTTGTCGCGGTTCGCCCCGAGCGGGAAGCGTGTCTCGGATATCTTAAGGTTCGCCGCCACCTCTTGCAGACGGTCTGCCTTGAAGGCGTCATACGTCGCCGCGTAGATGGAATCCTCTATGTGCTCGCCGAACTTAGCGTTTTCAGCAAAGTAAGGGTCGGTGAGCAGTGTCGTCCACGGGCTTTCCGGATAGCTCTGTCTGAGCTTTTCCACATACGTCTCTGCCGTCTGCGGGTCTCCCATTCTCGAATAGAGCAGGAACAGATGATAGAAAACGTCTGCCATGTTCTCATATTCCGGATAGCTGTCGGTGATGCGTCGGAGAGCCTTCTCGCTCAGCGGCAGGTTGTCGAGCTTGTCCTTGAATATCACTCCGGAGTTGTACAGACCGTCCATTATTATAAGGTTGCTTGCCTGGACCTGTTCCTCCGTGAACGGAATCTGTTTGAGATAGTATTCCCGTTTGTGCGGATCGTTCTGCGCGCTGTCGGCTACCTGCTCGAGCGAGTCTGCCAAAGCTTCCGCCCTGGCGATGGAGTCGAGCTGCTCTTCGGTCATCTCCTGTGGTGTGTCAAACGCCACGACGGTCTTGTTGACACGCTGCCAGTTGTCCACGTTTTCCCTTTTTCCCCATATCTTCTGGAACTCCGCCTTGCCTTGGTTCACAGCCATCTGGTTGTAGAAATACCACACCGAGCTCTTGTTGCCAGGTCTTTGGTTCTGCCGGTTGGCGTTGCCGGTGTTTCCGGCGTTGCCTCCGTTCTGCGCTATCACGTTCTGCGCGTTCTGCTCCGCCAGCCTGTCCTGCTCCTCCTTTTCCTTTTTCTTCAGTTCCTCTATCACACGGTCAATCGCCTCATTGCGCTCTTTCTCGCCCATCTTTGCCAGTGCCTGAAGCGAGTCTTGCAGGTGTACGGCGTCTGTGTAAGGCACGAGCTCGTCGAGAACCTTCGACCGTCGCGACAGTTCCTCATAGTCCTTGCGCTCCTTGTCGAGCAGACCTATCGCCTCGCCATAGCACCGCTGCGCGTCACTGTAGCGTTCGCGCTCCCAGTAAAGACCGCCGAGCTTCAGCAGGAGCACACCTTTCTCTATGCCGTTTCGTGTCGATCCGCTGTTTCCCTTTTCGTATGCAATGATGGCGTTGAGCGTGTCTTTCTGTGTCAGATATATGTTTCCGATGGCATAGTACACCTGATCCAGATAATCCTTGTTCTTGTCTGACGACGCCATGCGCCTCAGCCGCTTTATCATCTTCTTCGACTGGCTGCCTGACATCACCTCCGTCATCGCTATGCGGGCGTTGAACTCCACCTCATACGGCGGGTTCTGTCTTATCACCCTCTTGTAAGCCTTCATCGCCTCAGCCTTGTTGCCGAGCGCGCTGTGCAGCTGTCCCATGAGATACCATTCCCTTGCGCGCTGCTTGCTTCGCATCTCGTGCTTTATCACCTTGCGGAGATAAGGTATGGCTTTGGCGTAGTCGCCGGTGTGTATGTAGTAGCTGGCGTAGGTGTAGTCCCATTCCTTGCGTGCCTGCCAGTGTATGGAGTCGCGCTGCATGTTGCGTATCACGTCCTCGGCATCGTATATCCATCCCTCTTCAAGGTAGCATTTGGCAAGCCACGCCCTCGCCTTGCCGTATATGGCGGGCTGTGTCTGATAGAGACGGCTCATGTATGAGAATGTGGAGGCAGCCTCGTCGAAGTCGCCTTTGTTGAATTGCGAGCGTCCCATGAGCAGCCATGCCTTCCAGAGGAAAGGGTTATACTCCTTCCGTCCGAGCCATTCAAGGTCTTTCTCAGTCTTTCTCCTGTTCTTCGTCCACACAGGCTTGCGCTTTATGCTGTGCAGTTTTATGGCCTTCTGGCATTTCTCTATCGCCCTGTCGAAATTGCTTTTGCCAAGCTCTCGGCTGTTTTTGTTGCCCACGGTGTAGAGCGGTATCATCTCCGTGAAGTTGTCGCGGTTGCCCTGTTCCTTCTCCAGCGAGCCCTCGATGTATGCCTGCGCCCCGTTGTAATAGGTGTTGTATCTGGCGTTGAAGGCATGCCACCACCTGCTCTTCGCGGTGTTCTTCTGCGTAGAGCATGCTGCGATTGTCATCAGCCCGAGGGCTGCCACGAGTATGGAGAAGTATTTAGCGTTGCGATGTCTCACTCTTATTTAACTGCTTGAGTGCGTATTTTATTGCCTTGCATATGCAATAAATGATGATACTGACAAAAATAATCGACGCTCCCGACGGCACGTTGAGCCAGTAGGACAGCGCGAGCCCCGCCATGCAACCGGCGCATCCGATGATAATGCTGTATGCCGCGATGCGTCCGAAACTGTATGTGAAGAGATTGGCTGTCATCTGCGGAATGGTCAGCATGCTCATGGCGAGCACTATGCCCACCATGCGCAGCGTCGAGACAATGGTCATGGCGATGAGCGCCATCATGGTATACTCGACGAGACTCACGGGAAGCCGCTGCGAGCGGGCGAACTCCGGGTCGAACGCCGTGCTTACTATTATGCGGTAGTAGGCTGTGAAGAGAAACAGCGTTATGACGCAGAGGGCTGCCAGCAGCCACAGGTTGCCGCTCTCGATGGTGAGTATGCTGCCGAAGAGGAACGACGGCAGGTCGGGCACGAAGCCCGGGGCGAGAAAGCAGAACAGTATGCCCACGCTCATGCCCAAAGCCCAGAACACGGCTATAGCCGAGTCTTCGCGCACATTGCCGCGGCTTGACAGCCACTGTATGCCGAACGCGCTGAGCACCGAGAATACCATTGCCGAGAGTATGGGACTGACGCCAAGGAACACACCGATGCCTATCCCTCCGAACGAGGCGTGCGTGATGCCGCCGCTTATGAACGTGAGGCGGCGCGTGACGATGTATGTGCCGACGAGTCCGCACACTATGCTTGCGAGCGCCGCACCTATGAGCGCGTTCCTGAAAAAGCCGTATTCAAGAATGTCCATCGTCTATAAGCATTATCACTTCGTCCTTCAGTTCGTCGGGAAGGGATATGCCGCGCAGCGTGAGACTGCGCCACCATGCCTGCACCTCGTCCTGTCTCATGGTGTGCAACACGTCGCTGAACTGCTCCACTTCCTGCTGGTCGTAGCTGTCTGACTGCCGTCCGGCAAACGTGTCAAGCTCCTCGTCGTCAAAGTATTCTATCTCTTTTGTCGCGGCTTCCATCATGCATTCCTGCTCGCATTTGGCAGATACTCCGTCGCATGTGGCGCAAGACGGGGCGGCATTGCCGCTGTCTGATGTCCTGCCGGGGCTTATCCGGTTCCATACCAGTGCCGCCACGAGCAGCAGGATGCCTGTAATTGTTATCCAAAGTAAGGACATGTCTGTGTGTTTATGGTCTTTCGTTTATGATGAATCCTGCCTTGCGCAGGTCGTCCCAGTAGCGTGGATATGATTTTGACACCACTTCGGGATTGTTTATGTATATGTCGCCCGCCATCAGACAAGCCGGTGCCAGCGACAGTGCCATGCGGTGGTCTTCGTATGTTTCGAACACGGGAGCGGACGGCTCGCAGCGTTCTCCCTCCCAGCAAAGCGTGTCGCGGTTCTCGTCGGTGAGCGCAATGCCGAACTTGCGGAGCTCAGCCTTGAGTGCCTCTATGCGGTCGGTCTCCTTTATTCTAAGGCTTGCCAGTCCGGTGAAGCGGAACGGTATGTCGAGCATGACGCACGTCACGACCACCGTCTGCGCCAGATCGGGCGAGCTGATGAAGTCGTAGTCGAGTCTCGGCAGCATGCACGGCGTCTTTCTCAGAGTGACTGTCGTGGGGCAGCCTTCCTCCTTCGACTCGAACACTGTCTTTATGCCGAGCAGCGAGAAGATGTATTTCACCACCGAGTCGCCCTGCTTCGAGCCGTCGTATAGTCCGGTGAGGCGTATTGACGACTCGCTGTCACCGCACAGCGCGAGCATCTCATACCAGTATGACGCCGAGCTCCAGTCGCTCTCTATGGTGTATGCGCGCCGTGTGTAGGGCTTCGGTCTTACGCTGACGGTGTCTGCCTCGCTCCAGTCGGCTTCCGCTCCGAACTCGCGCATCATCCACAGCGTCAGCTCTATGTAGGGTCTCGACACTATATCTCCGGTCATTTTCAGTTCCAGTCCGTTCTTCAGTGCCGGTCCTATCATGAGCAGTGCCGAGATGTATTGCGAGCTCACGTTGCCCGGTATCTCCACGTGTCCGCCGTCGAGCTGCCTTCCACTTATGTGGAGTGGGGGAAATCCTTCCTCCCCAAGATACTCTATGTCGGCTCCGAGAAAGCGCAGCGCGTCCACGAGAGGTCCTATCGGCCGCTGCTTCATGCGCTCCGTTCCGGTGATGGTGTGCTCGCACGGGGTGGCTGCGAAGTAGGCGGTGAGAAACCGCATCGCCGTGCCTGCCGCCTTGATGTCCACAGTCTGCGGACTGTGTTCAAGGGCGTGGCGTATCACCTCGGTGTCGTCGCAGTCGGAAAGGTTGACGGGCAGTGTGCCGCCTCCCGACAGCGCGTGTATTATCATAGCACGGTTGCTGATGCTCTTTGATGCCGGCAGTGCTATGGTAGTGTCTATTTTTGTGGGTGCTGATATGTGGTATTGCATATTGTTTATGTTTTGAAGAGTTGCTGCTTCTTTAGGTACAAAGGTAACTAAAATATTTTTTCCGCCAAAAAACATTAACGATGTATGACATG
>ENA-UESP01001842-UESP01001842.1-human-gut-metagenome-genome-assembly--contig:-NODE-1842-length-12856-cov-6.534079_pt1 | contig 12856 bp, 10 predicted proteins | sample MGYA00243003_ERZ508004 | MGnify/ENA primary metagenome ERZ508004 (study PRJEB26167, sample SAMN06115443) | human gut metagenome | host: Homo sapiens | place: China:Henan | collected 2015-07-29...
CATTTTCAGGCAAGGAATCTGCCAATTCGGGAATGCACAAGCAACAATCATCAATGATACAAAGATTTGGATCGAGACTTTTCACTGCCCGGTAAAATTCTTTGTTGTCATACTTTTTCCCGTAGGCATGCACAAATACAAGACCGGAATATTTTCCCGCCTCTATAGCTGTCAAACATTTCTCGGTTGACATGGCATGGCTTTCATCTATGTCTATAAACTCAAAACCGACACCTGCTTTCATAAACGACAGGGGCACTACAGGACACACATTTGCCGGCAATAAGAACGGTTTATCAAAATGGTTGCCAGACAGATAATTATACAATATGGCCGAAGCTCTTTGTGAAGTTACTTGCATATCAACAGACTTTTAAACAAATTGACAAACCGTTTGGGAATATCCGGAGTGATGGCATGTCTTTTACGAATGGCCATCTTATCCAAATTCTCAGCAACAAGAGTAAAGGCAGCGGCATCGGTATAATCACCCGCCCCCTGAATCAGCCCTTCACGCAAAAACATATAATAGTCGTGCTCCTGATTATCAACATAATACCCTCCTATAACAGGAGTTCCACAGGCCAATGCCTCATTCATCATCGTAGAGGCAGGCAATATGGCGACATCTACAGTACTAAACAAGTCTGCAATGGAACCGGCAGACAAATTCTTCTGATAGGTTACTTTGGGGTCATCAACCATATTCTCGGCTGCATACGAATCACCGACAATTGCCGTTATCTTCTTCACATTGTCTTTGGCTTTAATTGCATGAATGGTCTGATACGTCAAATTCAAGAAATCAGAACCACCAAAAGCCACCAATACATATAAACCTCCTGAATAATTGTTCCGTTTATTCTGCAGCGCAACATTGAAGAAAGGCCTCCTCAACAATGAAAATTGAAGCCCAAAGGCAAATTGAGTATATGGTTCACACGAATAGTCATCACGCGTGTAACCCAATCCCTGATTGACTATAAGATCAGCCACATAGTGCTTGTCGTGCATATCATCCACACACACCAGACAGCAACCTTTTTGCTTGATGGCACGCTGGTAATCAGTAGTAAAGAAATAGTTGTCAAGTACCACAATTTCGTCACCTTGTAAAAGGGAAAGGAACTCATCATAATGTGATTCTTCCTGTAAGGGGATGAAAGGACATACCTTCTCCATCTCACTCACCTGATAAGGGGTAGGATGGCAAGTAAAGAAGGTACAATCAAAATCGTCCTTCAGCATATCGGCCAAAGCCAGAGTACGGATAAAGTGGCCGTAGCCGATGGTAGCGCTTGCGTCGGCACGGAAATAGATTTTTCTCAAAAAAATGAAATGAATTGAATTGAAATTATTGGAAACTCTTCACTACGTCGGACAAGCAGTTCTTAATGCAGTCCCAATCACCTTCCATAAACATTTTAGGCATCATCTGAGAATCGGCATCATCAAAATACGAAAGGCTCAATATTGCCCGAAAAACCGAATTTTCGGGATATTTGCGACAATAAAAATCCAAAATTTCCTGCAATGTGTAATGCTTCAACAGAAAATAAAGGTCTATGAAATCTTTTTTTGAACCCCTGCCCTCTATCGCATTGATTTTCATCGCCGCGATATCTTTGTCAGAAGCCAATCGGATGCCCTCTTCTTCGATAGCATTATCTATCCAGGGATAGGCATAATTTACAAAATCAACCTTTATACCGTCAAGAAGATAGATTTTTATATTTGAAGTTTCTTTGACAACCGTCAACTTTCCCAACGGATTAAGAACCTGACGCATCTCAAGAGAATCGAACTGAACCGGACCGAACATATCCAAATCGACAGATTGCCGATGCCCATACTGCAAGGCCAAGGCAGTCCCTCCTACCAAACGCATAGGAGCAAACAAATCCTGCTGCATGAATGCCTTCAAGAGTTCCAGAGTGTGGGCTTCGACTGTGCCGTATGATAACATCTATATTCTTCTTTTGACGTGCCGGACAAGAGGCAAATATAAGAAAGACAAACCGGATCAAGTGTCCGCATCTGCTTACATAACTCTACGATGCGATGCAAACCATAATACGCACGTATCAAACGCCAATCATCAAGATTGCCATACTCAAGTACTCGCTGAACCACTTGCTGAGGACAGGCATCCATAGAAGCTTGAGACATATCAATGTCCCAAAACAAAAAGGGTGACAACTTACTTAAGCATTCTTTTCCGTCCATATACAATTTCTTTTGCAGCAAAGATAATCCAAATGAAGAAAACATCAAAAAAAGAATGTTTCTTTTTTATTCTTCATCTATGAAGCAACTCATACTTCATTTCGGCCAATGTCCAGTCGGTCAGCGTATCAAGGTCCTGCACTTCAAGTTCGGAAAGCACCAGCCCGGCTGTGTTCTTGCCCCAAAAAGTTTTTTCCTGAATGAAAGAAGCTGTTTTTGCTACATAAAACTGTCCGGCATCATGATAGATTGTTTCCAAATCTTGCGAACGGGAAGACTCATATTCGGGATAAACCATACCGATTTTCCCATCCACGATGTGAAGGCTGCGCTGTATGGGATAGGAATAGGCCACACAAGTGAAAACGGAATCGATCTCCGAATTCATTTTTCCGTATGCTTCCCGGAGCCTTTCGGGAGTGACGAAAGGAGCCGTTGAGTAAATGCAACAAACCGTTTCAAACTCCCTGCCTTGCTCTTTATACATCCGCAGTACTTCAAGAATAACATCAGCCGTCCCGGCATAGTCATTTGACATCTCGGCACTCCGCATAAAAGGAACTTGAGCACCATATTTACAAGCTATCTCAGCAATCTCTTCATCATCGGTAGAAACCATCACCTCATCAAAAAGACCGCTTTGTAAAGCTGCCTCTATGGAATATGCAATGATAGGTTTACCCATAAAGGGCTTGATATTCTTACGCGGAATACGTTTACTGCCGCCACGTGCAGGAATGATTGCTATATTTTTCATTTCGCTACAAATTCTATAACCTTTTTAATCACATACTCCTGTTCCTCGTCCGTCAGCGTGGGATACATCGGAAGACTCAGACAATGTTCGTAATACTCTTCTACTATAGGTAAATCGCCTTTCCTATTGCCCCACTGCTGATAGTAAGGCATCAGATGAAGCGGAGCATAATGAACCTGCGCATAGACATTGTTCTCGTGCAGATAATTATAAAGACCCAAGCGGTCAGCTACTTGAATGATATAAAGGTGATAAGCATGATAGACATCGGCAGCATTGAACGGAGTCTTGATACCATCTATTCCGGAAAACGCTTCATTATAGCGTCTCACGATTTCATGGCGGCGGTCAAGACCTGCTTTCGCACGCTCCAGCTGAGAAATACCCAAGGCAGCCTGAAAATCAGTCAGACGGTAATTATACCCTAACTCCTGCATCTCGTAATACCAGCCACCATGATGCTCGTACAATAAGGCAGGGTCTTTCGTAATGCCATGCGTACGGTAAAGACAAAGCTTGTCATAGAGCTCCTTGCTGTTGGTGGTCACCATGCCTCCCTCACCCGTAGCGATATGTTTCACGGGATGGAAAGAGAATACGGCACAGTCGGCAAAACAACCGTTACCACAATGTTGTTTCTTGCCTTTACTGTCCATGAAATAGCCGCCGGGAGCATGGCAGGCATCCTCGATAATCCACAAGCCGTACTCGTCGGCAAGCTTTCTGAACTCTTCCAGATCCAAAGGATAGCCTGCAAAATCAACCGGAACAATACCTTTGTAAGTACCGCGGGGAGAAGCTTTAAGCATGGCTTCGAGTTTACGGATATCCATGAGGTAAGTATCCTTGTCAATATCACAGAATACCACCTCGCCGCCACAATAGCGGATGCAGTTGGCACTGGCAGCAAAGGTCATGGGAGTGACAATCACCTTGTCACCCGGCTTTACATTCAGTGCGGTAGCTGCAAGATGAAGCCCCGAAGTAGCATTGTTCACCGCTACGGCATATTGTGCACCTACATATTCGGCAAATTTCGTTTCAAATTCCCTGATTTTGGGACCTTGTGTCAAGTAATCGCTTTTCAGGGTATCAATGACTGCCCGGATGTCCTCATCTGTGATATGCTGACGACCGTATGGAATAGGCTTGCTTATCATTTCACCTCGAAATTAGGGTCAACGTATTTCTTGATATTCTCGCGCATAGTCTCTACTGTCTCCCACTCCGTATTGTTGTCACTGCTGTAGTGGAAACCGTCGGGAACGGGTACTGCATTGTGATGTCTGATGAACTCTTCGCGACTGTGCTTGAAAGATACGGAAGGAAGAATGACATAATATCTGCCCAAATCGATTGTATCAAGAGCATCGGTTACAGTAATCATCTCCTCGTGCAGCTTCTCTCCCGGACGGATGCCCACTTCCACCTGCGGCAGATTGGGTGCAATGGCGGTAGCCACGTCCTGGATATGATAGGAAGGAATCTTAGGAATAAAGATTTCACCACCCAGGTGATGTCCGATGGCATACATGACCAAAGCGACACCGGCTTCCAGCGAAATGTTGAAACGGGTCATGCGCATATCGGTTATGGGAAGTTCCTTCGCCCCGTTGTCACGCTTGTTGATAAAGAAAGGGATTACGGAACCGCGGGAACCCATCACATTGCCATAACGGACTACGGAGAACCGGATGTTCTTGGAACCGCTGATATTGTTGGCAGCAGTAAACAGCTTGTCGGAAGTGAGCTTGGTGGCGCCATAAAGATTGATGGGGGCACATGCCTTGTCGGTAGAAAGGGCCACCACATGCTGTACACCGGTGGCAAGAGCAGCCTTTATCACATTCTGCGCACCGTGTACATTGGTTTTGATGCACTCTTCGGGATTGTATTCAGCGGTATCCACCTGCTTGATGGCGGCTGCATGGATAATCACGTCCACTCCTTCGCAAGCCCGCGTCAGGCGTTCGAGGTCACGGACATCACCGATAAAGAAACGCAGTTGCGGATACTTATGACCGGGATATTTCTGTTTCAGCTCAAATTGCTTCAGCTCATCGCGGGAGTAAATAATGATTTTCTTTACTTGCGGATAATCACGGAGGATGGTTTCCACAAACTTCTTTCCGAAGGAACCCGTTCCTCCGGTAATCAATACGGATTTATTGTTAAGCATTATAATGAAAAGTTTTATTCATCGATATATTCCCACGGATAGGGATTGTCTGTCACATTCTGAAACTCATCAACCGCTTCCTGCTGTTCGGGAGTAAGTGATAAGGAATCCCAGGAGGCGATGATGGAACGGCCTTCGTCGGCCAAAGACTCGTCGAACACTTCACCGTAGCAGGCGGTAAGCAGACGGAGCTTCAGTAAGGAAGCGGGAAGGGCATCGAGCACATCCCAACAACAGTCCAGCACTTTCTGGACATGCCGCTGCTTTTCGCCATGGTCGACAAAAGAGGCGCTGTAACCCATAAGAAGGGCAAGACAGACATTTGCCTGCTCTTCGATGGTAGTGCCTTTTACACCCGACCGGTACAAAGCCATGGTAAGACGGTAGACCTCACCGTTCCGCCGTGACAAGTCATCGCTATAGACGGGACTGCCGTCCATACCCAAATACATCAGTTCGTGCGCAGCACACTGAAGAGTGATTGCTTCTTCGGAAAGAGACATAAGCAATTATAGAATTAAGAATTAAAAATTAAAGTTCAGCCGATTACTTCTATAAGATCGGGATGGATAGTGGCCATGGCAACAGCTATGACACCTTGTATTTCGATAACCACGCGACGGTCACGTGCACCTTTCACCTTCAGAAACACACCCTCTTGCCCCTCAAATTCACCGCCGGTAATCCGGACTTTGGTACCTTTGGACAAGTTCAATTCATCCGGTTGAAAATAAAGAAGATGGTCATCGTAAGTGCCGGATACGGCAATGAAACGCTGCATCTGACTGTCTGGGACAATAATCTTCTGCCCACTGCGGGTATCGGTGATATATTGCAGATAAGTGACTTGAGATTTTACGCGCTGCACATCGGAAGGACGGGCATGGACAAAAAGCAGATTATGAACGACCGGAACCAGAGCACGGACCTTTTTTCCTTTTTTTATACTTATCTTGTATTGCATAGGAATGAAACAGCCCAAATTTTCTTTCTTGAGCAGATACATGGCATCCGGTTCTCTGCGGTAGGTGGCACGCATAGCATACCAGATTTCGACCTCTTTCTCTATTCCCATTTTTATGCTTTTGTTCAGACAAGGGTGTTCTCCTGGGGCTTTGAATCTCTTGCATACACTTGAAATTCAATTACTTGCGGACACTTTATGTAGAATACGACAAGCTTTATGCCCTTCTTGTCAACAGATTTTTTGCAGTCATTCATTACCTAACAGGTAAAATACTGTAAACGAATCTATTGCAAGCAAAAAGCGTTCAATAGACGTTCGTTTTTTGAACGTCAATATTTAAGAAAATTAAAGAGGGAAGATTACTTAAAAATTAGTAAAAGGAAGAAGTTAGAGAAATACAATGCAATAGGCTTACTGACAAAGTATTATACTCACTAAAAAAGAAATTACCCAAACCCCGACAATAAAAAAAATCACCGGAGTGGTAACAGATAGAGCCGGGGAGCCTTTGATCGGAGTTACAATAACAGTAAAGGGTATATCACAGGGATCAATAACTGATATAAACGGGAAGTTTTCATTATCAGCCGACATTGGTGATGTTCTTCAATTCAGTTATATAGGATACATTCCACAAACAATAAAATTAAAGAACTTGAATAGCTTAAAAGTCTTTTTAGTGGAAGATGTTAAGACCTTAGACGAAGTAGTGGTGGTTGGTTATGGCTCTCAGAAACGAACTAATCTAACAGGAGCAATTTCGACCGTTACATCTCAAGAGCTTGTAGACAGACCGGCCAGTAGCGTTACACACATGCTACAAGGACGTGTACCCGGTCTCAATATCACCACTTCTTCCGGTGTACCGGGTAATACTGCAAGCTTTAATATCCGTGGTACGAACTCAATCAACGGAGGCTCACCATTGGTGTTAGTCGATGGAGTTGAAGGGGACCTTGACCGTGTAAACCCTAATGATATAGAATCAATTTCAGTTATAAAAGACGCCTCCGCCGCTGCTATTTATGGTGGACGTGCTTCATTCGGAGTTATTTTAGTCACAACAAAATCCGGTTCTTCTGATGGGAAAGTACAAATTAGCTATAGTGGGCGTGTTGGTTGGACAGAACCCACTACATCTACGGATTACGAAAACCGTGGTTATTACCATGTTTCTTTGGTTGACCAGTTTTACATTCCCAATAACGGGCGTCGCTATACCTCGTATACAGAAGAAGACATGAAAGAGTTATGGGAAAGAAGAAACGACAAGACAGAAGATCCTGCCCGCCCTTGGACCGTATTGGATAAGAGAAACGGACAGAATGTATACTTATACTACGCCAATACGGATTGGTGGCAATACTTGTTCAAAGACAAGAAACCATTGCAAAGCCACAATATTTCCATATCCGGAGGAACAAACAAATTGAAATTTTACCTTTCGGCTGGTTATAATAGTGAAGAAGGAATGTATCGAAGAAATACTGACAAATTCAGAAGAATAAATTTCCATTCAAGGATTTCCGCAGATATTACTGATTGGCTTAACATTAGTAACAATACTGAATTTTTCAATTCTAATTATACTTATCCTGGATTGGGAGGTATAAATTCGAACATATCTCAAGCCCAGAACCATGGTTTGGCAAGTTTCCCTACCCAAAATCCTGACGGGACAAGCCTTTATACTACTTCACTGACCGACTATGCCATTATGGACGGTTTATTAGTCATATTAGACAGCGAAGGGTTCAGAAATAAAACTCGTAAAGATAACTTCAAGACCACTACAGAACTTACATTAAAACCATTGAAAGGGTTGGAGATAAAAGCTAACTTGACATACATGCTCTATAACCAATACGACATACGCCGGCAATCTAATGGAACATATTCCAAATATCCGGGAGAAACATCCATACTTAATACCGGTAATTTCCAAAATCAAATGTTTGAGCAATTTGCCCCCAATGAATATTGGGCAACGAATGTATTTGCCACATACCAAGGTTCTGTATCCAACAAACATAATTATAAAGTTACAGGTGGTTTTAATTATGAAACTCGTTACAACAAGACTGTTCGTGGCACAGGATATAATCTTCTTTCCGATGTTTTGGATGATTTTAACCTGATAGGAGTAGATCCTGCCACAAACCAAAAACGGATGGAAGTGACAGGAGGGCAAAATGAATATAAACTTGCAGGTTTTTTCGGACGTATAAACTATGACTACAAAGGGATATATTTACTTGAACTAAGCGGACGTTATGATGGTACCTCTCGTTTTGCTTCTGGTCATCGCTGGGGATTCTTTCCTTCTATGTCTGTTGGTTGGAGAGTCTCGGAAGAAAAGTTTTTCAGCAATATGAAAGACTGGTGTAACAATTTAAAGTTCAGATACTCTTTTGGTAGTTTAGGAAACCAACAAGTTGGCTATTATGACTATATCCGCACTATCAGTATAGGAACTACCGGATATTTATTCGGAGGTGCGAGACCATCTTACGCAGACATTTCCGCTCCCTCTGCCGACAATCTGACATGGGAGACTGTACAACAACATAATGCTGGTGTGGATATGACATTTTTGGACAACAGATTAACTTTCACCGGAGAATATTATATTCGGAATACAAAGGATATGCTTACCGCCGGCATCACATTACCCGCCGTATATGGCACTTCCGCTCCTAAAATGAACAGTGCAGATATGCGTACAAAGGGCTATGAACTCTCTGTTGCTTGGCGAGATCAGTTTAAGTTAGGCAACAAACCTTTCTCTTATCAACTGAGTTTTACATTCAGTGATTACATCAGTGAAATCACCAAATTCGACAACCCCGACAAACTATTAGCTAAGACTTATTATGAAGGAATGCGGATTGGTGAAATATGGGGATATCGCGTCGATGGCTTCTTTGCGACCGATGAAGAAGCTAAGAACTATGAAGTAGATCAAAGATCTGTAAACACCACTATCAATAGTTCATCGGGTGAATACCGGGGAGTACGTGCCGGCGATTTAAAATACCGGGATCTGGATGGTAACAAAACTATAAGTATCGGTGAAAACAGAGTCGGAAGCTCCGGTGACCGCGAAATTTTAGGAAATAGTTCTCCACGCTATCAATATGGCACTAACTTGGCTTTCCAATGGTATGGATTTGATTTTAATATATTCTTCCAAGGTATCGGCCACATAGATTGGTATCCAGGAAGAGAAGCCCAAGCATTTTGGGGATATTACAACCGCCCCTACGGAACATTTATTCCGAAGGATTTTCAAAAATTATGTTGGTCAGAAGATAATCCCAACGCTTACTTCCCCAGACCTAGAACAGCTGTTGCCCTTACAGAAAATTCGGAACTTTCAACAGTGAATGACCGCTATCTTCAAAATATTGGTTATTGTCGATTAAAAAACCTGACAATCGGTTATTCACTTCCTAAGTTTCTGACTAACAAAATAGGCCTTGACTTAGTTCGTCTTTATTTTTCCGGAGAAAATCTTGCTTATTGGTCACCAATAAAAACCGACTATGTCGACCCGGAACAAGCCAGACAAGGCGGAACTTTGAAGGTCTATCCTTGGCAAAAAAGTTTCACATTTGGTGTTAATATTAACTTCTAATTAATTTTGACTATATGAAAAATAACATATTCTTACTCATCGCAGCTTCAATATTTATACTGAGCTTTAGTTCATGTGATGATTTACTTGATGTAACGCCGAAAGACAAAATCACTCCAGAAACGTTCTTTTCTACCGAAGCTGATTTACAGGCTTTTAGCACAAATTTCTACAATTCTCTCCCCAAAGACAGAGATCTTTATAAAGATGATGCCGATAATATAACTCATAGTACTCCCAATAGCGCGGCAACAGACTCCCGTACAGTTCCAGCTTCAGGAGGAGGCTGGGAATGGGGATACTTACGGCGTTTCAACACTCTATTGCAATACTCTGTCAATTGTAAGGATAAAACGGTCAGGACACGTTATCAAGCATTAACCCGTTTTTTCAGAGCATATTTTTATTTCGAAATGGTAAAAAGATTTGGGGATATCCCATGGTATGACACAGAATTATTCGTTTCTGAAACAGACCAATTAAACAAACCGAGAGACTCTCGAGAATTGGTCATGAAAAATATATTGGAAGATCTCGATTTTGCCATCACCAATCTTTCTACAACGCCTTCTGTTTATACAGTAACAAAGTGGACAGCATTGTCTCTTAAATCCAGAGTTTGCCTTTTTGAAGGCACATTCAGAAAGTACCACAATTTAAATCTTAGCACTAATGCCGATTTTTTCTTGCAAGAATCTATAACAGCCTCTAGAGAATTAATGAAGGAAAGCAATTATACCTTATATACAGAAGGTGGAACGAACCAGGCATACCGAAAACTCTTTACTTCACAAAATGCTCCAACAACGGAAGTAATTATGGCAAGAAATTATAATTTAACGTATGATATATACAATACAGTTGGTACATATCACACAAGCGTAGGTGAAGGACGTCCTGGAGTGACTAGAAAAATTATAGCTAGTTATCTGATGAATGATGGTTCCCGGTTTACAGACAATCCCAATTGGGAAACTATGACTTTTGTAGATGAATGCAAAAATCGTGATCCACGTCTTGCACAGTCTATTTGTACCCCAAGTTATCAGCCCATAGTATCAAACAGAAAAAATATTCCAGACCTTAATGCTTGCGTGACCGGATATCAGTTAATTAAATATGAAGATGAAGCAGTAGGAGGAAAAAGTGATATTGATCTCTTCTATTTTAGACTTGCAGAAGTTTACCTTAACTATGCAGAAGCTTTAGCTGAAATCAACCAATTAACTCAAGACGATTTGGATATTTCTATCAATAAATTGCGCGACCGTGTAGGAATGCCCCATCTCATCATGAAAACAGCCAATGCAAATCCAGACCCCTATTTATTAGCAAACACTACCGGCTACCCGAATGTCTCCGGCGCTAATCAAGGGGTAATCTTGGAAATTCGTCGTGAAAGAACAATCGAATTGCTTTCTGAACATTTTCGTTATGATGACATCCTGCGCTGGAAAGCCGGGCAAAACATGAAACAAGCCATATTGGGTATGTATTTTCCATCTCCCGGCGAATATGACCTTAACGGTGACGGACAAAACGATATTTGTCTTTATACAGACACAAAGCCTGGTAATGCACAAGGTATAACATACTTAAAGATAGATTCCGACATTAAACTTTCTGATGGAAATAAAGGTTATCTATCTCCTCATAAAGGCCTCACGCTTTTCTGGAATGAACAACGTGATTATTTTTACCCAATACCCTCTAATGAACGTCTCATCACAAATGGTGCACTTACGCAAAATCCGGGCTGGGATGACGGCTTAAATTTTTAGTCGAAAATATTCAATAGGAAATCAAGTGGAGCTATTGCAAGGATGCAAGTTTTAACTCTCTATTTATGCAATAACTCCGCTTTTTCACCTGAATTCATTTTCAAACTTACCATCTCACTAATATATGGAATTATAAAATACTAATAATTAAAACAAGACCTATGAACTCTAAAAGAAATTTCATTTACAACTTCTTTCTTCTTTCATTTTTTTTTATTGGTTGCTCCAATTCAACAATAGAAGATGAACTAGAAATGCCTCCATTTAACAATGAAACGCCATCCAACTCTCTTTGCGTAGCCCAATTCAATATTCGCTATGACACACCTGAAGATGGACAATACGTTTGGGCAAACCGAAAGACAATGGCAAAAGAAATCATCACATCACATGATTTTGATATCTTTGGCGTTAATGAGTGTCTTTTAAACCAACTGAATGATCTGTTAGAATTAAAACAATATGAATACATAGGTACAGGTCGTGACGATGGAAAAGAAGCTGGAGAGTTCTGCCCTATTCTTTACAAAAAAGAAAGAGTGGAATTATTATATCATGGACAATTTTGGTATTCAGAAACTCCGGACAAGCCGTCTAAAAGTTGGAACTCTTTTTGCAACCGAATCTGCACATGGGGTAAATTCAAAGATAAAAAGACGGACAAATATTTTTTCTTCTTCTCATCGCATTTTGATCATGTCAGCAATGAAGCACGCGTCAACTCCGCAAAGTTACTTGTTCAGAAAGTACAAGAAATAGCAGGAGATCTGCCTTACTTTTGTACCGGTGATTTAAACTGTGACCCAGATGAAGAACCTATTTCCTTTATTCTAAATTCCGGACTATTCAAAGATTCTTATAGCATATCAGAGACTACCCCGAAAGGTCCTGCAGGCACTTTGCATTATTGGAATTTCGATTTCAACCCAGAACATCGAATCGACTATATTTTAGTGGAAAAAAGCATTAAAGTTCTCTCCTTTGAAACCATTACGGATGATGCGCGTCAAGGACGATTTTCTTCCGATCATTATCCTATTATGATAAAAGCAGAATTATAATGAAGACAAATTAACGTGAGCCTGACATAGTGAGTGCCCATAGACTAGCAAACGTCTGCATACCAAGAAGGGGCCTCACTTCTGTTTACACATTCGATTGCCGACAGCTGTTAATAGTTAAAAACAGTTGCCAGTATAGTTTTTGTCAAATTTGCACACAAAAATATTACCATAACACAATACATATGACAAATGAATTTGCAGAAAACAATTAATACTCAAAAATATATGAACTATAAAAAATGGAT
>ENA-UESP01001846-UESP01001846.1-human-gut-metagenome-genome-assembly--contig:-NODE-1846-length-12851-cov-11.989667_pt1 | contig 12851 bp, 9 predicted proteins | sample MGYA00243003_ERZ508004 | MGnify/ENA primary metagenome ERZ508004 (study PRJEB26167, sample SAMN06115443) | human gut metagenome | host: Homo sapiens | place: China:Henan | collected 2015-07-29...
TAAAAAAGGACGCCGTAGGGCGTCCTTTTTTATATGCAGGGATAGCTTTGCACAGAGGGACATCGGGGAAAAAAGCTCCAGGTAGGTCTACCCGTTTTCCCGCTTTGGATGGAGAAGTTTACCGGTCTCAGTGGTTGTGTCAAATGAAACGACTTTTTATTTGACACAAACGGGAATATGCCGCTTTGACGCACTACCATTGGACACAACTCCAAAGAGATTTTTGATGAGCAACAGAAGACTTTCCATGGAGAACTTCCGGTGGAGAGACCTTTTGCTCCAAGGGGCCTTTTCCCCGCCCATCAAGAATCCTGAGACCAGAACTAGCTGTTTTGCTGCAACCAGCCGTCCAGCACGGCCAGGTTCTCGGCAAAGTTGGCGCGGCCGTAGCCCATGCGCACATAGGGCGCGTCCATGTCATAGACATTGCCGGGCAGGAGCAGCACACCGGCCGACTGGGCCAGGTGTTCGCAAAAAGCCAGTGCGGAACCGAAGCGGGCCACGAAGTCCGGCCGCAGGCCATGGAAAGCGATGGGACCGGCCTGGGGCGGATTGTGGAGGAACACGTGGTCGTAACGGGCAAAGAAGTCGGCGGCGATCCGGCGATTGCGGGCGATGATCTCCCGGTTGCGGGCCAGGACGGCCGGGCCGTGCTTCAGCGCGATGCGGGCCAGGGCTTCGGAAGGCGTGGGGCAGCAGATGCTGAGATAATTCTTGTAGCGGCTCAGGGCGCCGATGGCGTCCCGTTCCTGCGAGGCGATCCAGCCCACACGCAGGCCGGGCAGGCCGTAGGCCTTGGAGAGCACGCCCACGGAAAAGGCCCGTTCGTAGATGTCGCAAAAGGCCGGGGGCACGGCATCCGGCGCTTCCAGGCCCCGGTAGACCTCATCGGCCAGGATGCGCAGGCCGTGGCGGCGGGCCAGCTCGCAGATGCGCTGCCGCTCGTCGGCGGACAGGGCGTAGCCGGTGGGATTGTTGGGCGTGTTCAGCACCAGCAGACGCGTCTTGGGCGTGATGAGCCGCTCCAGCTCGTCAAGGTCGCAGTACCAGCCGTCCTCGCCCTGATGCAGGGGCCAGAGGGAGAGCTCGCAGCCCGCAGCCCGCGCCACCTCGTACAGGGACTGGTAGGTGGGGAACTGGCAGATCACATGCTCGCCCGGCTCCACCAGCACGTTGAGCGCCCCGAAGATGGCCTCCTGCGCGCCCACATGCAGCAGCACGTTTTCCGGACCGCACTGCGTGTACAGGCCGGAGACCGCCTCCCGCAGGGCCGGAGCACCGTCGTTCTCGCTGTAGCCCAGCCAGGTGTCCAGAAAGCCTTCCTGCGCGCCCGGCTCCAGAGCCAGCAACTCGCGGATGCTCAGGGACTCGCAGTCCGACTGCGCCAGCAGATACGGCGCGCTGAATTCATACCGTCCAAAAAAGATCTCCAGTCCGAAGTCCCTGATTTTCATGTTCCCTCCACAGGCTGTCTCTTTGGCGACACTGTCGCCGTCCCAGCATAGGAGCCCCCATGCGGGCCGTCAATCCGCGGAGAGAAAATGAAGGACTTGCGGAGGCAGAAACAGGGCGCAGAAAAAGCTCCTGTCCGAATCAGGAGGACAGGAGCCCTCCGGACAGGGAATCATCAAGGGAGGTGGGGCCTTCCACAGCGCCGCCCTTTCCGTACAAAACACGCCGGCAGGAAGGCCGCAAGGATGACGGCCGCAAGGGCCATGCCCCCGGAAGGCCGCGACATGGCCCGGCCCCCCTCCTGCGGAAAGACAGTCCCTAGCCCTGACGGCAAAGCGCCGTCAGCAGGGCCGCCTTGCGTTCGCCGTAGCGCAGCCGCCACCAGCGCCGGCGCCAGCGCAGACGGGCCCGGTCGAGGCACAGGTAGACCACGGGCGTGGTGTACAGGGTGAGCAGCTGGCTCACCAGCAGGCCGCCCACGATGGTGATGCCCAGGGGCTGACGGATCTCGGCGCCGTCGCCCTGCCCCAGAGCCAGCGGTACGGCCCCCAGGATGGCGGCGGTCGTGGTCATCATGATGGGACGAAAGCGCAGGCGGCAGGCCTCGTGGATGGCCTCGCGCGGGGGCAGGTTGCGGGTGCGCGCGGCCTCGATGGCAAAGTCGATCATCATGATGGCGTTTTTCTTGACGATGCCGCAAAGCAGCAGCACGCCGATGAGGGCGATGACGCTGAACTCCATGCCGCAGGCCCGCAGGGCCAGCAGGGCCCCGATGCCCGCCGACGGCAGGGTGGAGAGGATGGTCAGCGGATGGATGAGGCTCTCGTAAAGCACGCCCAGCACGATATAGAGCGCGGCCAGGGCCGCCAGGATGAGCAGCACCTGCTCCCTGACCGTATCGCTGTACATCTTGGCCGTGCCCTGGAAGCTGCCCACGATGGTGGACGGCATGCCGATGCGCACGCGCGCCTCGTCGATGGCCGCCTGCGCCTGTGAAAGGGACGCGCCCTCCGCCAGGTTGAAGGACAGGGTCACGGCCGCGAACTGGCCCTGATGGGCCACGGAAAGGGGCGCGAAGGCCGGTGAGACCTCGGCCACGCCCAGCAGGGGCACGGCCCCGTCCTTGCCCGGCAGCCAGACCTTGCCCAGCGAATCCTCGCCTTCCAGCCAGGGCAGGGCATATTCCAGCACCACGCGGTACTGGTTCTTTTCCTCATAGATGGTGCTGACCTGACGCTGGCCGAAGGCATTGTTCAGGGCCGCGTCCACGTCCTTCATGGTCAGGCCCAGCCGGGCCAGAGCGTCACGGTTGATGGTCAGCAGGGTCTGCAGGCCCCGTTCCTCGATGTCACTGTCCACGTCCTTGAGGATGCGGATGCCCGCGAACTCCTGCTGCAAACGCCGTCCCCAGCGGCGCAGGCTGTCCAGGTCGTCGGCCTGCAAGGTGTACTGGTACTGGGAGCGGGAGCTGCGCCCGCCCATCATGATGTCCTGCGCGGCCTGCAAAAAGATCTGGAGCCCCGGTTCCGAGGACATCTTGCCGCGCAGACGGCCGATGACCTGCTGGGCGCTGATGCCGCGTTCCTCCAGCGGCTTGAGGGAGATGAACACGCCCCCGCCGCCGCGGCCGCCCGAGATGTGGGCCGAGACCTGGTCCACGGCCGGATCGGCGCTGAGGATGCGCACCAGCCGGGCCAGCTTGACTTCCATGTCCTGAAACGAGGCGCTCTGATCAGCGCGGATGCCGCCCATGATGACGCCCGTATCCTGCTGGGGAAAGAAACCCTTGGGCACTACGACGTACATCCAGACATTGGCCGCCACCACCAGCAGGAGCGCGGTCAGGGTCAGCTTCCAGTGATCCAGCACCACATAGAGGCTGCGGGAATAGCCCTCCTGCATGGCGGACAGGAAGCGGCCCCACAACCGCCCCACATGGGTGAACAGCCCCTGCCGTCCGCCCTCTTCCGCCCGCAGGCGGGCACTGCGGCGGGCGAGCTCTTCATCGAAAGGCCGCAGCAACGTGGCGCACATCATGGGCGTGGTGGTCAGGGAGACCACCATGGAGACCAGCACGGCCGTGGCCAGCACCACGGAGAACTCGCGGAACAGGCGTCCCACCACGCCGCCCATGAACAGGATGGGGATGAAGACCGCCACCAGCGACAGGGAAATGGAGATGACCGTAAAGCCCACCTCGCGCGCACCGCGCAGGGCGGCCCGCAGGGGCTTTTCGCCCATCTCCAGACGGCGCACGATGTTCTCCAGCACCACGATGGCGTCGTCCACCACAAAGCCCGTGGCCACGGTCAGGGCCATGAGCGAAAGGTTGTCCAGGGTGTAGCCGCACAGATACATGACCCCGAAGGTGCCGATGAGCGATACCGGCGCGGCCACGGCCGGGATGCTGGTGGCGCGGCCGTTGCGCAAAAAGAGGAAGACCACCAGCACCACCAGGGCCATGGACAGCAGCAGGCTCTTCTCCACCTCGTGCAGCGAGGCCCGGATGGTCTGGGAGCGGTCCATGCGCACGGAAAGATCCGCGCTTTCGGGCAGCCAGGAGCGCAGCTGCGGGATCATGGCCTTCACCCTGTCCACGGTCTCGATGATGTTGGCCCCGGGCGAACGGAACACGATGAGCAGGATGGAGGGCTTGCCGTTGGAAAGGGCCATCTGGCGGATGTCCTGGCTGGAATCCGTCACCGTGGCCACGTCGCCCAGACGGATGACGACACCGCCGCGCTCGGCCACGATGACCTTGCGGTACTGGGCCGCGGTGCGCAGCTGGTCGCTGGCCACCACGGTCCAGGAGGTGCTTTCGTTCTCCAGATGCCCCTTGGGCAAAAAGGCATTGGCCCCGGCCAGGGCCGCACGCACGTCTTCCATGCTCAGGCCCGTGCGGTGCAGGGCATCGGGCGAGATGTCCACGCGCACGGCAGGCAGGGCGCCGCCGCCCACGGTCACTTCGCCCACCCCGGCGATCTGGCTGATCTTCTGGGCCAGCACCGTGGACGCGGCATCGTAGAGCTGGGTGCGGCTCAGGACGTCCGAGGTGACGGACAGGATGAGGATGGGCGCGCCCGACGGGTTCACCTTGCGGTAGGTGGGGTTGGACGGCATGGTGGGCAGGGTGGAACGGGCGGCGTTGATGGCCGCCTGCACGTCACGGGCCGCGCCGTTGATGTCCCTGTCCAGGTCGAACTGGAGGATGACGCGCGTGGAGCCCAGGCTGCTGCTGGAGGTCATCTCGGTCACCCCGGCGATGCGGCCCAGGGCCCGTTCCAGCGGCGTGGCCACAGTGGAGGCCATGGTCTCGGGGCTGGCCCCGGGCATATTGGCCTGCACCCTGACCACGGGGAAGTCCACTTCGGGCAGGGGCGCCACGGGCAGCAGGAAAAAAGCCACCATGCCCGCCAGGGTCACGGCGATGGTCAGCAGCGTGGTGGCCACGGGCCGGCGGATGAAGGGCGCGGAAAGGTTCAGGGGGATGAATTCCGGCCCGAAGCGCTTGCGCCGTTCTCCGGCCAGAGCCAGATCCTGCCCTTCATGGGCGTGGCCGCTCTCCCGGCCGGATGCGGCGGCCCGGGGCGTCTCCTCAGGCCTGCTCATGACCGGCCTCCCCGCCACGGCGGCCCAGCTTCTCGGCCAGACGCGCGAACCAGATATAGATGACAGGCGTAGTGAACAGGGTCAGCACCTGGCTGACGATGAGGCCGCCCACCATGGTCACGCCCAGCGGACGGCGCAGTTCCGCGCCCATGCCCCAGCCGATCATCAGCGGCAGGGCCCCCAGCAGGGCCGCCATGGTGGTCATGAGGATGGGCCGCAGACGCAGCAGACAGGCTTGCCGGATGGCGGCCTGCGGATCCTTGCCTTCCTGCCGCTCGGCCTCCAGGGCAAAGTCGATCATCATGATGGCGTTCTTTTTGACGATGCCGATGAGCAGGATGATGCCGATGATGCCCACCACGCCCAGTTCCATGCCGCAGAGCATGAGGGCCAGCGTGGCGCCGATGCCCGCCGACGGCAGGGTGGACAGGATGGTCACGGGATGGATGTAGCTTTCGTAGAGCACGCCCAGCACGATGTACATGGTGACCACGGCGGCCAGCAGCAGCCAGACCTGATTGTCCGTGGACGAGGCAAAGGCATGGGCCGCCCCCTGGAACTGGCAGCGTAGGGACGAAGGCAGCTCCAGGGAAGCAAGGGTCTCCTCCACCGCACTCACGGCCGCCCCCAGGGAGGAGCCTTCGGCCACGTTGAAGGAGATGGTGGCCACCGGGAACTGGCCCTGCCGCATGGTGGCAGGGCGCGCGGAGCGTTCTTCCATGCGCACCAGGGCCGAGAGCGGGATGGGCTTGCCCTCGCTGCCCTTGACGTAGATCTTTTCGATGTCGTCCGGGCCGCGCCGGAATTGCGGGGCGCTCTCCAGCACCACCTTGTACTGGTTGGTCTGGGTGAAGATGGTGGAGATCAGGCGCTGCCCCAGCGCGTCATAAAGGGCATTGTCGATGACGTCCATGCTCACGCCCAGACGGCTGGCCGCATCGCGGTCGATGTCCAGCCAAAGCATGCGGCCCCGGCCCAGCAGGTCGCTGGTCACATGGCTCAGCTCCGGCCGCGCCCGCAAAGCCGCCAGGATGTCCGGGATGCGCCCTTCCAGCTGGGCGTCGCTGAGGGCCTCCACCGAAAGCTGGTACTGGGTGCGCGAGACGCGGTCCTCCACGGTCAGGTCCTGCACGGGCTGCAGGAACAGATCCATGCCCGGCAGGCTGTCCGCCCGTTCCATGAGGCGCCGGGCGATGGCCGGGGCGCGGTGGTCGCGCTCTTCCAGCGGCTTGAGGTCGATGGTCAGGCGCGAGGTGGCCAGACTGGGGTTGATGCCGTCCACGCCCACGAAGAACGCCACCCGGGCCACGGCCGGATCGGCCAGCAGCACGTCGGAAAGTTCTTTCTGGCGCCGGGCCATGGCCGCGAACGAGGTATCCTGCGGGAATTCCGCGATGCCCTGGATGACGCCCGTGTCCTGCGTGGGGAAAAAGCCCTTGGGCACCAGCGCGTACATGGCCACGCTCAGCAGCAGGGTCCCCACGGCCACGGCCAGAGTCAGGCGCTGGTGGGCCAGCACCCAGTCCAGCTTGCCTTCATACCAGCGCAGCAGGGCCGGGAAGAAATTGCCCTCCCCTTCCTTGTGCCGCTCCGGCCGCAGCATGACCGCGCAGAGCATGGGCGTCAGGGACAGGGAGATGACGGCCGAGATGAGGATGGTCACGGCCAGCGTGACCGCGAACTCGCGGAACAGGCGCCCGGCCACGTCGCCCATGAACAGCAGGGGGATGAGCACGGCCACCAGCGACAGGGTCAGGGAGATGATGGTGAAACCGATCTGCCCGGCCCCCACGAGGGCGGCCTGCAGGGGCTTGTAGCCGTTCTCCAGATAGCGGCTGATGTTCTCGATGACCACGATGGCGTCGTCCACCACGAAACCGGAGGCGATGACCAGGGCCATGAGGGTCAGGTTGTTGAGCGAGAAACCCGCCAGATACATGACGCCCAGCGAGCCCACCAGCGACAGGGGCACGGCCAGGGCCGGGATGATGGTGGCCTGCACGTTGCGCAGGAAGATCCAGATGACGGCGATGACCAGGACCACGGCCAGCACCAGTTCCAGCTGCACGTCGTGCACCGTGGCCCGGATGGTGGTGGTGCGGTCCGTCACCACCTGCACCCGCACATGCCCGGGCAGGGCCTGCTGCAGCTGCGGCAGCAAACGGGTGATGCTGTCGGCCACGGTGATGACGTTGGCGCCGGGCTGGCGCTGGATGGAGAGGACGATGGCCGGGCGGAAACCCTGCTCCCCGTCGGCCACATAAGCGGCCAGACGGGCGTTCTCCGCGCCCTCCTCCACGGTGGCCACATCTTCCAGACGCAGGGGCGCGCCGTTGCTGTAGCCGATGATGGTCCGCGCGTATTCCTCGGCCGAGGCCAGCTGGTCGTTGGCGTCGATGGTGCTGGTGCGCTGGGGCCCGTCAAAGCTGCCCTTGGCGTCGTTGACGTTGGCCGAGGCGATGGCCGAGCGCACGTCGGCCATGGTCAGCCCGGCCGAGGCCAGGGCCGAGGGATTGACCTGCACCCGCACCGCGGGCCGCTGCCCGCCCGACAGGGTCACCAGGCCCACGCCGGTGATCTGCGAAATCTTCTGCGCCAGACGGGTGTCCACCAGGTCTTCCAGCCGGGTCAGAGGCATGGCGTCACTGTAGACCGCCAGCGTCATGATGGCCGGGTCCGCCGGGTTGACCTTGTTGTAGACCGGCGGGTTGGGCAGGTCGGATGGCAGCAGGTTGTCCGCCGCGTTGATGGCGGCCTGCACCTCCTGCTCGGCCACGTCCAGCGGCACGGAAAGGTCGAACTGCAAGGTGATGACCGAGGCCCCGGCCGAAGACAGCGATGTCATCTGCACAAGGCCCGACATGGTGCCCAGTTGCCGTTCCAGCGGCGAGGTGACCACCGCGGCCATGACCTCGGAGGACGCGCCGGGGTACAGGGTCTGCACCTGGATGGTGGGGTAGTCGATCTGCGGCAGGGCCGCCATGGGCAGATAATGATAGGCCAGCAGCCCGGAAAGGAGCAGGGCCACCATCAGCAGCGAGGTGGCGATGGGCCGGAGGATGAAGATGCGGGAAATGTTCATGGAGCTGCTCGTCTGTCTTCTGGAAACGGCGGCGGGACCGTCAGCGGGAAACGGCGGTCCCCTGCCCTGCGAAAGGACGGGAGGCCGGGAAAGGAAGGGGAAAGGGCCTGCCGCTGCCCCAGGGGGCAGGAGCACGGCGGCGTCAACACCGCCCCCGGCAGGAGCGCTGCAAGGGAAGAGATGCCCGGCGGCCCCTGCACCGCGCTTTCACCGCATGACCTTTTTGCCAAGGGGCGGGCGGGAAAGCGCGCCGGGAAAGGGATCGAACCGGAGGAAAGGGACCATGCCGCACGCCCGCATCACCGGATGGCGGCTGCAAGGCGCGGCGTCACGGCATCGGCAGCCGTGTCGGGATCCCTCTTCCCTCCCTGAAGCTACTCCCCGCTCCCGGTGGCAGGCACGGTCACGCGCGGGGTCTCCATGCTGGCCGTCACGCGCACGCGCAGGCCGTCACGCAGGCGGTCCACACCGTCCACCACCACGACCTCGCCCGCGGCAAGGCCCTTGTCGATGACGGTCAGGCTGTCGGTACGCACGCCGGGCGTCACTTCGCGCAGGCGGACGGTATCCTTGTCCACCACATAGACGTAGGAGCCGCGGCTGCCCAGCTGCACGGCGGCGGTGGGCACCGTGACGGCCCGGGGCAGGACCGTGACCAGCAAGCGGGCATTGACGAACTGGTTGGGGAAAAGGGTATGGTCCTCGTTGGCGAATTCCGCCTTGAGCTTCACCGTGCCCGTGGCGGTGTCGATCTGGTTGTCCATGCTCAGCAGATAGCCCTGGGCCAGCAGGGCCTGCTGCTCGCGGTCCCAGGCCTGGACCAGCAGACGGCCACCGCTCTTGCGGGCCTCGCGCCAGTGCTGCGCCACCAGGGGCACCCGGCTTTCCGGCAGGGTGAAGACCACATAGGAAGGCGTCAGCAGGGTGATGCGCACCAGACCTTCGGTATCGGAGGCATGCACCATGTTGCCCTCGTCCACCTTCCGCAGGCCCAGCACGCCGTCGGCCGGAGCGGTGATGCGGCTGTACTGCAGTTGCAGGGCCGCCGAATCCACGGCAGCCTTGTCGGACTGTACCGTGCCTTCATACTGGCGCACCAGGGCGCGCTGGTTGTCGTACTGTTGCCGGGCGATATGGCCGCCGCTCACCAGCTTTTCATACCGGCTCAGGTCGCGGCGGGCGTTCTCCAGCTGGGCCGTATCGCGGGCCAGGGCGCCCCGGGCCTCGCCCAAAGCGGCCTCGAACGGCCGGGGGTCGATCTCGGCCAGCAGGTCGCCCTTATGGACGAACTGACCTTCCGTAAAATGCAGGCGCTGCAGATGCCCGTCCACCCGGCTGGTCACCAGCACGTCACTGGACGGCTCCACCGTGCCCAGACCATTGAGGAAATGGGGCATATCCTGCGCCAGGGCCGTGGCCACACGCACCGGCGGCGTATCCTGCGGCATGCCACGCTGCCTGCCGGGCTCGAAAAAGCCCCGCCAGAGCAGCGCACAGCCCAGCAGCAGGGCCAGTACGGCCAGCAGGCGGCCCTTGCTCATGCTGATCTTCACACACGTTCTCCATCACTGTCCGGAGCAAAGCACACTTCGAACAGTGTCTCATTTTCTCCGCTGTGCCGGTAACTCACCGACCAGCCCAGCTGCTCGCAGGCGCGGCGCACCAGCGACAGCCCCAGACCGCTGCCGCCCGGCGTGGCATCGCCCCGGGCACGGGCACGCACCCCGCGGGCAAAGATGTCCAGATCCTCAGGGATGCGCCCCGCATTGCGCACCTGGAGCACATGCTCGTCCAGGCGCACGGCAACACGGCCATTTTCCGAGTAAAGCCGGGCATTGTCCAGCAGATTCTTGACGACGATCCCCGCCAGGGCAGGCTGCGCCTGCACTTCCCGGCTCTCGGGGAGCTCCAGTGAAAAGCAGTCCTGCCCCTGGGCCGTGTCCCGCACCAGCAGGGCCAGATCCACGGGCTCGAGTTCGATATTTTCGGGACGGCGGGCCAGCAGCAGAAGGATGCCCACCGTGGCGGACATGTCGCGCACCGTGCGCTGCAGGCGCTCCACCGTGGGCGCACCGGGCAGGCGCTCCAGCTGCAGCTCCAGCACTTCCAGGCCGCCCTGCATGACGGTCAGGGGCGTGCGCAGCTCGTGGCTCACATCGCCGGTGAAAAAGCTCTCGCGCTGCACGAAACGGCGCAGGGCCTCCTCGCGGCTGGCGATGGCCCGCGCCAGCACGCCCACCTCGTCATCAAGGGCCACCTGCGGCAAGGGCGGCAGGCCGGGATAATCCCCTCCGGCACGGGGCACGGGGCAGCGGGACACGGTACGGGTCAGATCGGTCAGCTGGCCCGTGAGCCGCCGGCTGAGCAGCACGGCCAGCAGGGCCGCCACGCCCAGGCCCAGGCCCGCGCACAGGCCCAGGACCCGGGTCAGCTGGGCCTTGATGGTCACCAGCAGGCCCGTGTGGCCGCTCAGGGCGTAACGCACGCCCTTGTGCTCCTCGAGGAAGACGAAATTCTCCATGCGGTCGAAAAAGTGCAGGCCGGGCTCCAGGGAATGCCATTCGCGGGGGATCTGTTTGCCCACCCGGAATTGCAGATCCATAAGGTTCGCCAGGTCGGCCCCATAGACCAGGTTGTTGTGCCGTCCCCGGTCCTCGGCACGGCGCGAGCGTTCCTCGGCCTCGATGAGGGCATTCATGACCGGACGTGCGTACCAGTCCACCAGATGGGCGCCCAGCCTGTCATAGGAGAGCAGGCCCACCATGCCCATGGTCAGGCCGAGACCGGCGGCCAGCAGCATGAACGAGACCAGCAGACGCCGCCGGATGGGGGAACCGCCGCTCACGCCCCGGGCTCCTCTTCACGGCCGAGACGGTAGCCCACATGGGAGATGGTGTGCAGCACGGGGCTGCCGAAAGGCTTGTCCAGATGCTGGCGCAGTTCGTGGATATGCGTCCGCAGGGCGCTGCCGCCGGGCAGGTCGTCGCCCCAGAGGCGGCGCTCCAGTTCCTCGCGGCGGACCAGGGCGGGGGCCCGGCGCGCCAGCTCGCACAGGATGCGGAAGCCCGTGGGGCTGACCTTGACCTCGCGGCCCTGCCGCGTGACCCGGTGCCCGGCCACGTCGATACAGACATCGTCCACACGCAGCTCGCCGCCCTGGGCGCTCTCCTGCGTCCGGCCCCGACGCAGCAGGGCCCGGATGCGGGCCTCCAGCTCGCGCAGGGCAAAGGGTTTGACCAGATAGTCGTCGGCCCCGGCGTCCAGGCCCAGCACACGGTCGGCCACGGTATCACGGGCCGTCAGCATGATGACCGGCACCTGCACGCCGTGTTCCTCGCGCAGGGCACGGCACAGGCTGATGCCGTCCAGCCCGGGGAGCATGATGTCCAGCACCACCAGATCGAACTGGCCGGACGCGGCCATCTCGAGGCCCGTACGGCCGTTGCGGGCGCAATCCAGTTCATAGCCCAAAGGCTCAAGATAGGCGTACAGGTTGGCGAGGATGTCCTCGTTATCTTCCACCAGCAGGACAGAGACAGGCACCATGCGCACCTCCGCAAAAAAGGACGGGGCGCCGTGCGCCCCCTGAAGAATGGAAAACCCGGCGGATGGACCGCCGTCCGAAAGGCCCCGCAGGGCCCGAACATCACTGGATGATGGCCAGAGCGTCCACCTCCACCTCATTGGGGTGCTTGGAGCTCCAGTCCACATGCCCCACCAGGCGCACTTTGTCCTGCGGAGTGACCGTCAGGTGCCCGAAGGTCTCGTGCTCTATCTCCACCACCACGCGGCCGCTCTCGTCCTCAAAAAGGTAACGGTCCTTGCGGGGGATCTTTTCCAGGATATGGCCTTCCAGAACACAGGGGGCATCATCCCAGGCATTGAGCACGTCGGCCGCACGGGTCAGCGTCGGCGAGACACCGGGGCCCACGAAACCCGCCGCACCGGTACCCGGCGGGAGCAGAAACAGGCCGGCGGCCAGCAGAAGCAGCACAGAAAAAATTCGCATCACGACTCCGCTGGCGGGCCGCCCGCCGGTAGCGCACGGCCCGCCTGTCAGACTACTTGAGGATTTCCAGGACCTTCACGTCGACCTTGGTGGGATCCATCATCTCCTTGTCCAGCTTGCCGGAAAGGCGCACCCGGTCGGCGGGCGTCACCGTACGGCCGGCGAACACTTCATGGTCGATCTCTACCACGATGGTGCCCGTGGCGTCACGGAAATTGTACTTGTCATCGCTGCCGGCCACACGCTCCACGATATGGCCCGTCAGCATCACCGGCGCGTCGTCCCAGGCTTTGAGGGCCTTGGCCACGGTATCGGCCTGGACGCCGGACGTGGGCCCCTGGAAACCGCCGGGAGCCTGTCCCGGGCCCTGGAAGCCGCCCTGGGCAGCCATGGCGGGGAAAGCAAGAGCCAGAACCATCACACAAGAAAGCAGCAGACGCATGGGATATCTCCTTCTGGCGGCATGACCGCCATCCGTAACAGTTGCGGGTGGGGGCACGGCTACGTCCCGGCCCCTGCGGACTGGGCCCTGTCCGCATCTCCACACTGCGCCTGCGGCTGTCAGCAAAGTGTCAGCGCAGGCCAAGAAAACGCCTGCGGCATGTATATTTTTTGTTATTATATTGGTTTGAAAGGATAATAAAATAAAGTTTTTTACTATGTTTAACAAATCGAACAAGGGACGCGGGACGTGCCGGA
>ENA-UESP01001854-UESP01001854.1-human-gut-metagenome-genome-assembly--contig:-NODE-1854-length-12812-cov-4.189242_pt1 | contig 12812 bp, 9 predicted proteins | sample MGYA00243003_ERZ508004 | MGnify/ENA primary metagenome ERZ508004 (study PRJEB26167, sample SAMN06115443) | human gut metagenome | host: Homo sapiens | place: China:Henan | collected 2015-07-29 | study...
AAACAGTCCATTAATATCCTAATAATAAGTCTTTATTAAGATAATGCAATTTCTTCCTCCCAAAAGAGATAAACAACCTAATGTTTTTACAAATTTACTTTCAGCAAGGCACTTTTATGATATTAAGATATTGATTATCAGATTTGCAACATTCTTGTTTCTCCCCTATATAAGCTTTAAAAACAACAAATCTGTTGCAGGAGAATATAGATCATAAAACCGGAATAGAATAACAGCAAACCAATGAAACAGCCCTCATGTGACGCAAAGATATTATAAAACAATAAAGAGAGAGAAAGCCGTATTTAACAGCTTTCCCCCTCTCTCATACAATACAACAATGAGTTCTACCTTATTTTCCTATAACACCAGCCCAATCTCTGGCAAAGCGGAAATTACCGATATTTCCTTTAAAGCCACTGCGATTTCTAAACGAAATAGCTTTCAGACCAGCTTTCAATGCACCTTCTTCACCAGCCACTACAGCATCGGCTTTCGGTTCATTCTGATTTAATTCAGGGTCAACGAATAAAGAAACCTCATTCTTGTCATAATCAACTTTCAATACCAGCAGATGCGTTGTATTATAATCATATACCATAGGAGCTTCGTTGCGTTCTTTCATCAAGCCTACAGCAAATTTGATTTTATCATTTCCTTCACGTCTGACATATACTTGACCACGATTTCCTCCGCCAACATAACTGGCACTGGCAGCCAGGATATCTGCCAAATTACTTGAACCTACTTTAGCAAAGTTCACCAGACAAGCCAGGTAATAAGTTCCTTTAGAGTAAACTTTTCCTGATTCTACCAAAGAATATACGCTGACACGGGAACCTTTCACACCTTGCGGAAAACCAAAATTGATAGATGATCCCGCCTCACTATATCCGTCATAAGTCAAAGCCTTTCCAACAGTAGGACTTACAACCCCTTCAACCGGTGTCGTGGTAAATGCCCCACACCAGGTATCTACGTTAATAGGAGCCCGTTTATCATCATAAACCATTTTCTCCAAAGTATCGCCTACCTTATAACCTTTCAACAGGTCATTCTTCAAAACTTGTGCCTGGCTTCCCAATGCAAGAACTGCCAACGCCATTGATACAAACACTTTTTTCATAATCCCTCTTCTATTTTATGTTTTTAATCTACGTTATTTATTGATATTGAACCGGAATAATCCGCTATTATATTTCCATTTATTAATTACCATCCGGTTTCTCTATCTCCGTAAACGGGCAAAGATTCCATTTAAAGTCTTCGAATCTGTCGGGATGGTCTGGATTGAATCCTTTATAATCCTTCCTCAAGAACTTCACCGCATCCAAATCAGCTTTCTTCATTCCTTCAATAATACATTTAGCCAGTTCATAAGCACCGAAAGTATTGGAGTGGGAATTATCTTTCAGTTCCTTTGTCTGTCCCGGATAAGTATTAGCCGGATAATGCACGAACGCATGTTTAGAGTCATCTTCGCCCATTGCCTCGTAAAGTGTACGACTTATTTCATTCAAATCAATCAAAGGTACGTTTTCTTTGGCTGCCAACCAACGAATCGCATCAGGATAATCAAGGTGAGTGTTTACAATCTTACCGTTCTTATCAAAACGACGACGTTGCGTCGGAGTCACTAATACAGGATACGCACCTCTGGAACGGGCTTCATCAATATAAATCTTCAGATTATACATGAAAGAATAGAAAGCTCCTTTGCCGGGTCCTTTCTGTTTCTGATCGTTGTGTCCGAACTCCATAAAGAGATAATCGCCCTTCTTCATCTGTGTCAGGGCTTTTTTCAAACGTCCGGCACCGATAAAGGTATTAGCAGATTCTCCGGATTCAGCATAATTGGCAATAGCTACCTGATCGGTGAACCACCGTGGAAACATTTGTCCCCAAGCGGCCCAAGGTTCGTTATCATAATCAACCACGGTGGAGTTGCCGCAAAGAAAAATGGTAGGCACTTTATCTGCACGTTCAATGGCCAGAGAAGTGATACGGGGCGCATCACCATTAAATTCAAGAGTCAATTTATCATCCCAGTTCAGTTTATTCTTTTCACGTGCCTTGATTTTGACTTTCTCTCTTTCGCTGATTTTCATGTTCCGCTTGTTGACGGTAAAAGATTCGGTAATCATTTCTCCCTTTTTAGTCGGAAGATTTTCAATAAACAGTCGGCGGGACTCGGCACGCACCGTAGTATTTCCGGCTGAATCCTTACTGCCAAGGGTGACGGTTACTTTATAATTGCCATCGGGAACATTGACGGAGAAGAAGAAAGGCTGATTGCTTTTTCCATCCCACGCCGGTTGCAAATCATATCCGTAACCTTGTTCGTCATTGAACAAGGTTTCGGACGTCACTTTAATAAATCCCTCTTTTACCTTTTTGTCGGAAGTAAAGTCGAATTTATAAACTTGCGCACGTACTAAAAGGCAACCGGTTACCAACAAAAGACTAATAAGAAATAGTATTCTCTTCATCATCATCCAAATATCTTTAATTTAGAATCCCAGGAAAAAACGATAAGTGTAAGTATTGGTCTTGACACCACCGGTTCCTGCCGAGCCAGCTGTTTTAGAATAAGTAACAATGTACATATTCTTATTATTCCGTTCCGTACTACTCCAATAGGTAGCAGATATATCCATTGTTTTATCCGATACTTTTATCAACTTAGTATTCAGCTTACTCTCTAAAGAATTATCTTTATCCTGCAAAGCAACAAGTTCCCCACTGGAAGGCACATACCAACCGGTAGTTATAGACGGAGACGGGAAGCTACTTTCACAATCATCCTGATATTGGAAACATTCAAAATCTGTTTTGAAAGTATCGTAGTACAAATCTAATACTTCCGAGTTGTTATATCCCAAAAAGCGAAGGGGTTTGTTTTTATTATTTTCATTTGCATCATAATATCCGGTAACAGATACCTAAGAAGCAGTAAACGAAGTGGTCATAAACCAGTCATGTATACTTTGAGTAAGAGCAGGAGAGAATTTGCCCGTTTCTGTATAGAGGCTCATAACTAACCCATGAACACAATTGGGATGCGAACGGAGCAATGCATCATTATTGGCAGTATAGGGAGTTCCCGCCACATCTTTATACAACACAGAAGGCATCGGATTTCCCACCCAACAAACGATTCCAATACAATTATCCTTTGCAGGTTCTGCTTCATTGCCACTTACCACACTTCCATCTGCATAATAATAATCGCCTACCTGCAGATGATGGGTCACCTCTTTATACCCACCATCGACAACAAAACGTTTGTACTTTCCTTCTTTCATCTTTTCAGCCGTATCAAGCGTACATTGCTTATCATTATAATGACCGATAATCTGATTTTCCGAAGACGGTTTTCTTAGCAAACGATATTCATCTTTCTTTGCGTCATAATAAGGAGAAATTTTAGTCCCTTCCTCTACATTATCAAGATAAAAAGCTACATCGACAGGCATAGCAACATAAGGAGTTTCTTCCGGTATTGCCACTCCTTCGGCATCTGTAAAGATATAACGAGTGGAAGGCAACTTCACAACAACCAAGCTCATACGGTGTGTTAACTGAAAGCTCAATGAGTAGTTTCCGTTCTCACCAATCAATGCAGTTGCATTTGAGGTCATCAAATCCTGTTTCGCATACGCTTTCTGATCACTTTGTTCTGTTGTCAATTCCCAACCGGCTGCCAAAGGAGCAAAAAAGTCATCACCTATCAAATCCGTTTTTCCTGTCATTTCCGGTTGATAAGGATAGTAAGCATAGAAAGTCACTCCAGCCAATCGATCATCATATAATATCGGTTTACCCGACCAGCTCGAACCATTGAAAGTGAAAGGCATATTATTGATTTCGTCTAATATCGCATCGCCTTTCACGGCGAACAGTCCAATCTGGTCGCCTTGTGTAAAGGTCGTGACGAATCCCGTATCTTCTGTACGCGTAGACGGTTCATTGCTAATTATCCCTGTATCAGTCACGTTCAGTACAATCCCATTCCGTACATTTCCCGGAACTTCTTCCTCATTTTGAGAACAACCAGCCCAACCGAACAATAGGATTGCCAGCAAGGCCACTTGTATAAGTTTATATTGTTTCATCTTCGCTTCAAATTTTGAATATTATTCTCTATCAGTTCCTTCAACCTCTTCGTCATCACCATCCCACGAAACAGAATCTTTCTCTATGGTCACTTTCAATCCCGGTTTGCCAACTCCTACATTGTATGTATATTGGTGTCCACCTTCTAATATGCCTTCACCATTGCCCGGCGTATGACCGAAATTCCTGCCGTCTTTCAACGCAACTTTAAAGAATAATTTGCCGGACATATCCTGCGGAATCATCAGCAACTGAAAAGAATAAGCGTATCCTTCTCTGGCATTTTCCAACAAATAAGGTTTCATCACTGTCGCTTCAACTCCTGCAGCAGACTGTAATTTGCCTTCTGCCATACTGCCCTTTGTTACAGCACTTACAGTGAACACAATATCTTTCAAATCTTCTTCTAATACCGTATCCCCGTCACCTTTCACGTTGATAATCAGCTTCACCGTTCCGTGATGGAATTTAAGTTTCCGCTCGCTACGGAATTTCATTTTCTCATAGGCATAAAGGAAATCCGAGTTTTTATATGATTCTTCAATAGTCTGATCGGAAGCTACGGTCCACTCTGTCAACAAAGTTTCCGAAGAAGGATACCAGGCAAACAAAGTCTCTTCTTCTGTCGTTGTATACCAATAAAGAGGATCGTTATTTTTAGCACTCATTTCTCCTGATTGAGAAACCTCATATAATTTCTGTGAGAAACCGTCATAAAGGGAAACGGATTCTCCACCATCCCATTCGGTCTTCTCCCCGATGCTACGCGTGAAAGTTATAGCTGACTTTTCTGCCATTAGCTCCATCGGATATTTATTATTTTGAGACTCGTCTTCTACTACATTGGTACAAGCTCCGAAGAAACCTGCTACTGCCAATAAACCACCGAGCCATAATTCATTTCTTTTCATATCATTCTTTTTTTGAATCCTTGTCAGTCGTTTATTCAGTAACCGAAGCAGTTACATCTTTATCATCTTCTACGATCCAGTCTTCTATTTCCGCTTTGGTAATTGTCATTGCAGGATTTTCGAAGGTCACATTATAAGGATAGGCATGTCCACTCTCCAGATTCTGAACAGGCATGTATTGCGTGTAGGTCTCATCATTCATTCTCACTTCCAACAAAACTTTCTCCGGCATATCCTGTGGGAATAAAATAATGGATGCAGTCATTTCACCTTCTGCCGGTTTAGCAATATCCATGCTTAATTCTGAATTTGGAGTAGCACCGCTTTTGGCAACAGCCTCACCGGTAGTCACATTAAAAGAGCCTTCCAGCTGCAGGCTTTTCAAATAGACTTTCATATTATTTAATGTAGCTCCGTTGGTTGCTTTAAACTTCAATATGATTTTAGTCATTTTATGTGAGAAGTCGAAGGTAACAGGAGACTCTGCACGAACTCCGGTAGCCTGGGCAAATAGAAAGTCTATTTGCGGCTGTTTGTCGGTTGTCTGGTCTGCTCCGCTGATTGTTTTTGCAATCACTCCTTCTGTACCCGGCAATGTACCATTCGCTCCCTGATACGGATAATAAGCATTCAAAGTAAACTCACCTTCTCCTTTCAAACGGATATTATTGTCTGTTGAGCCTTCGTTCACAACACGGAACGAACCTCCGGTTTCATTGCGATATTGGATATTAATATAGGTATCCACTGCATTAGCGGTCGCATTATCCTCATCCGCTTCAACAGTCACTCCAATCCGGTCGTCCGAGCCCCATGCCGCACCGACAGCACGAGTTTCCTGTACATTATTCACCACTTCATTGATATTTCCATAAATTTCGATGGGTTTATAAGCGCGATCCGCCTTTCCCGACTCTTCGTCACTACAAGCAGAAAAAGCTAATGACACTACCATAGCAGCAGCTAAATACATGTTTTTCATTGATGTCTTCATTTTAAGTTATTGTTTTTTTTAGTTTTTTACTCCTGCAAATGTAGACGTACTTATTGAAGTATACAATGGACGATTGTACGCAAATACCTTGGCAATTATCCATTCAAGGGAAGTAAGGCTACCGGAGTATAATTACCCATGGAGAAGTGTATATTATTCTATTATTTCAGCTTGTACACTTCCGTTCCGGCAAGCAGGAAACAACCTACACCGTAATCTTCAAAGTCGGGCACACTCTTATAAGTAACCGGCTGACCGTCTTTGGGCTCCTTACCCGTACCTTGTACATATCCCAGGAATCCGTTCGGATGTACGGCATCTTTCACCATAGCGTTCCACGCTTTTAAAAGGATGGGAAGATATTCTTTACGGTCGAGCAGTCCGTTACGAACTCCCCAAGCCATACCGTAAACAAACAGTGCTGTGCCGGAAGTCTCTTTGCCTCCGAAGTTCGTAGGATCATGAAGGCTGACATTCCAGAAACCGTCTTCACGCTGACACTTCTTCAATGCCTTGCTCATGGTCAGGAAATCATTGACATAGTCCTGACGGTGTTTTTCGTCAGAGGGAATTTCATCCAAGACACGCACCAAAGCAGCATATACCCATCCGTTTCCACGACTCCAATAGCAATCCTCTCCATTAGGCTCCTTATAGGGAGGATTGAAATCCTGATCGCGCCACCACAGACCGTCTTTCTGATTGAACATACCGGTTTCATCGTGCTGACTGCGTGTATAATAGTACATATCCCACATCTTGTCGTAGTACTTCTGTTCCCCAGTCATCTTTCCGAATTTAGCAAAAATAGGCATTGCCATCTGTACAGCGTCAATCCACCACCAGTCGTTCACCTGCGGGGTGTTCACTACCATATCGATACTTGCTTTGATATTCCGGATCATGTTCGGGTCTGACGGACAAATATTATATAAGTCGATATACGTTTGTCCACAGCAATGGTCGTCGGCGTTACGGGTGGTATTGCCGTTTCTCATTCCCCATTTGTGAAAATCAGCCCAATCGTAGGCATACTTATAATAATCCTCACGCGGATAAATAGAATAGAGCGCCATCAGCCCCTCATAATATACGCCACGTGTCCAGATATTACTGGGACGTACACGACCATAAAAACTGGGGATAGTATAATCGGCATACTTTTTCATAAAGTAACCGTTCACTTTCTTCATGACCTCCAATGTTTCCTTTTGATCGGGCAAGTTTTGAGCATTTACACTGACAGCACCTGTCAATATGAAAAAGAGTAATAGTACTAATTTATTTTTCATGTACATTCTTAGATTATTTATTGTTGAAACTTACTTTAATTTTCCCTGCATACGGATTGAAATCGAAAAGAACTTTATCTCCGGAAATATGTGCGGAAAGCTGCTTTTTACCTTGTTTCACAGACACCTTTTCTACTGCTTCTCCCACAAGCACCATGGTTAATGGTTCTGTATACATTTTCTTGTCCAATGTCATTTCAGGAGTAATCGTCAATCCTCTCTTATGTGTGGAAACGTTTAATCGAATATCATCCCTCTCCCTTATATAAGCAGCCACTTCACGAAACGTACCTACCCAAATCTTATCTTCCAGACTTTTCACTTTGTCCAAGTGTTCCCAAAACAAAGAAGGTTCCTTGAAAGCATCATATCCGTAATTGATTCCATGTGTCATACCTACTCCCCACTCCTCTTTCGTCATTAAATCATCCAGCCATTTGGCAAATCGTTGAGGGGTAGATTTTCCGCCAATCGAAATCTGTTTGGTACGTGTTCCCACTCTGTTTTTAGAAGCCAGCGCAACGATCTCATCTGTCTTATAGTTATATGGATAACAATAAGTGACAGGCATCACACCTATATTGGCAAAAATCGCACTATCATTCTTCTCTATTTCAGATTTCACTTGTTCCAAGGTCAAACGCTTCGCATTCTGATGTGACCAGCTATGATTGGAGATTTCATGTCCGTTCTTTGCCATTTGCTTTAGTTCATCCCAAGTCATTCGAGGTAACTTGGATGATGCCCCTTGTTCCGTATAAAAACCGCAAACCCAGAAGGTTCCTCTAAAGCCACGCTTTTCCAATTCCGGCGCAGCCACTGTGGAATGTTCTGCCAAACCATCATCAAAAGTATAGGTGATAGCACAAGTTTTGTCCTGCTTATATTTGGCAACGTAAACTTTCCAATTGGCAGCTGATAGGGTACTTATACCCAAAATATAGAAGAAAGAAGTCAGAATAAATAAAGAAAGTGTTTTCATGATTCTATTAAATGATTAAAGATATGAATATGAAAGCCATAGTCACACACTATTTACCCTGCAAAGATAGGTGTACCTTCCCTATTGTACAATGGACTATTGTACACAAATACAAGGACTATTATTCAATATAAAGGTCCGGAAGCGAAATGGATAAAAATCTGTTCTACATGGAATCTCCTTCACTATTCACACCACGCTGATAAACCGATGGTGCTACCCCAAACTGTGCTTTAAAGCATTTGCTGAAATAAAAAGGATCACTGATGCCTACCTTGTAAGAGACTTCCGCAACCGTCAGATTATCTTCTGACAGCAACAACTCCGCCGCTTTCTTCATTCGCACCACACGCAAATATTCATTAGGCGAATATCCTGTTACGCCGCGTAATTTCCGATAAAAAACGGTTCGTCCCAACTTCATAAGCTGCGCAAACTCGTCAATAGAAAATTCCGGGCGGGCAAGATTCTGTTCGAGAATGGCAGCCAAACGGTCTGCAAACTCTTTATCCCGGTCGGTAGTACACATAGCCGGACGCACAATACCCGGTTCGCTGGAGAACTTCTCACGCAATTTATCACGCTGCTCGATCAAACGGAATACACGTGCTAACAGCAGTTTAACGCTGAATGGTTTGGCGATGTATGCATCCGCACCTGCCTCAATTCCTTCCAGATGCTTTTCCGGTGAGTTCAACGCAGTCAGAAGGATAATGGGAATATGACTCGTATCAAAATCTGTTTTTAGTTTCTTGGTTACTTCAAATCCGGTCATACCCGGCATCAGAACATCACAGATAATCAGGTCGGCATCATACGTACGGGCCTTTTCAAATCCGGACGTGCCATCGGCAGCCACTTCCACTTCAAAGTATGCGCCGATTTCTTCCCGTAGAAACTCACGAATATCATTATCATCTTCAATAATCAGCACTTTCCGTTTATTCAAAGGAGCAGCCATCTTTTCCGGGTCAGGAAGCTCTTCCGAAAGCTGTAACAAATGATGTGCATGACCGTCCGCCTCTTTCAGCAATACGTTGCCCGGAACAAGGAAGTCTTTCTCCGAATACACCGTCTTATCTGTCGGAATACATACGGTAAATACAGAACCACCGCCTTCATTATCCTTATACTCAATCGTTCCTTTATGTACCTGAACTAGTTCATGGCTCAAATGCAACCCTACACCGATACTGTCACCGGAGAAGTTACTCTGCATAAACCGCTTGAACAATTCATTCTGTTTCTCTTTAGGAATCCCCACTCCCGTATCCGAAACCTGAATCTGCAATGTTTGTTTCCCTTCGTCCACATTCACCGAAAGAATAATCGTTCCGTTGGAAGGAGTATATTTAAATGCATTTGAAAGCAGGTTATAAGTCACCTTATCCAAATTTCCTTTATCAATAAACATCTTATAAGATGGCACCGAAGGCAAGAAACGGAAGTTCATATTCTTCTGTTCCGCCACGTCGCCGAAACTCAAGAATATTTCATAAAGAAAAGCGATGACATCCGTTTCCTCTAAAGAAAGTGCCAGTTTATTATTCTGCATCTTTCTAAATTCCAATAACTGGTTGATGAGCCTCAACATACGTTGCGTGCTCTTATCCATTGTTTTCAGAGGATATATCAATTCACGCGGAATATCCGTGACACGCTGGATTTTCTCCAAAGCTCCCTGGATTAAGGTAAGCGGAGTACGGAATTCATGAGAAATATTAGTAAAGAAAACCAGCTTATATTCAGTCAGTTGCTTCTCTACGTTAATACGATTACGCAAACCATTAAAGTTACGAACGATACGGAAAGCAAAATACAAGGCAACAATCAATAACAGAACATAACACAACATTGCCCAAGTAGTTTTCCAAAATGGTGGAACGATTACAATCTTCAGTGTAGTCTCACTGTCGTTCCATATACCCGAGCCATTGCTGGACTTGACATGAAGTATGTAGGTTCCCGGATTCAGATACTTAAAGGAGGCGAAATTCAGTGGAGAAGGAGCACTCCATCCCTGGTCATAGTTTTCCAGCCAATACATATATTTCGTATGTCCGCTATCCGAATAGTCGAAAGTAGAGAAATCTATCAGGAATGAGTTCTGAAAATATTTCAGCGTAATTTCATTCGAATAAGCAAGAGACTGTTTTAAAGGAGAATCCTCCATCTGCGGATTCATCTGGGTTCCATTGACATACAAATCAGTGAAAACAACCGGAGAAAACGTCTCACTATCTTGTATCTTTTCAGGATCGATCACAATTAATCCATAGTTCGTTCCAAAAAGCAATTTTCCGTCTTCACGCATACAGGCACTATTCTCGCTATACACGTTTCCTAAAGTATAGGAAGAAAAGAAATAGTTCTCAAAAGAATGAGTGGACGGGTTAAACTTGGATATTCCATATTCGGTCGCTACCCAGAGATTCCCTTTTTTATCTCCCAAAACAGACTGGATCACATCGTTGACCAACCCTTCGGAAGTTCCGTAATGCTCATATTTCAATGAATGATAATTGTCTTGCGGCGTACAAAGGTTCAGTCCCGAACCGGAAGTACCAATCCACATACGTCCTTCCGTATCACGATAGATACATTTGATTTCATTACTGCAAAATTTTCCGTTTGTATAACTGAAAAGATGATAATTATTACCATCCGCAATCAGTGAGTCCGGATGAAAGATACAAATACCCTCACTGGTTCCTACCCAAACCATTCCGTTTTCATCTTCTTCTATCACACGCACCATCCTCATTCCAAACGTTTGCTGGAAGAAATGCCGGAATTTATATTTCCCGTCAGAAGTAGGTTCAGCCAATTCGAGCCCTCCACCGAATGTACCCACCCACATACGGTCTTTGCGATCGCGATAAATAGCAAAAACGTTATTATCCGACAATGAAGTCGGGTCGGACGGGGTATTATAATACCAGGTATCTCCCACCTTCAATCCATTACCACGGGTTCCTGTCCACATCCGTCCCTGGCGATCTTCAGCGATTGCATAAATATTGGAATGGAAATATTGATTCGTCATTTTCGACTGAAGGTTCGCGTCAAAGGTATAAAGTCCGCCTTTACGCGTACCTACCCAAATATCGCCATTAGACCTCTTGGTCAACATACGGATGGTATTCGAACGGTCGAACAGTTCACGGGACTCGGGATAGATGCGGGAAGTTCCTTCATTCAACACTGAAATGCGGGATAAACCCGAATATTCCGAAGCTACCCAGATGCCACCGGCACGATCTTCCATGACATATTGCAGGAAATCCGAACTGATATGACTTTGATCGTTGATGTTGGCAACGAAATGTTCCAGTTTATCTTCAGCTGTATTATAAGCAAAAAGACCATTGCCATAGGTCGAAATCCAGATGATTCCGCGGGAATCATGTACGATATGATAACGTTCGAAGTCAATGTAACTGATCTTGTCTTGAGGGATCAACTGGAAATCTTTACTTTCACCGGTTGCGGCAACCACATAGGTGAGGCGTCCTGTATGATTGTATATCCAATAGTCTCCGTGGTTGTCGCGAATCAGTTCGCCCTTTTTAATATTCAGACGGGGGTCAGCGGCTACTTCTCCGGTCGTAAAATCATAAGTATATACTCCGGTCGTAGTCAGAATCATCCATTTATCTTTCAACAAGAAATTTCCGGTAGGCGACGTCTGCCCTGCAACGGTTGAAAGGGCAGCCAGCTTCTGCATCTTCTGCGTAGCCGAATGGTAATAATAAATATCTCCATCTGCCGTAAGGAAATACATGTCATCCTTATAAGCCAGAGAAGAAGTGAAATGAATCAACCTATCTTCTATCCGATATTGTCCGTTGGAGACAGAAACCAATCCGCATTGAGTGCCGATCCAGATACGTCCGCTGGCGTCTTCATTCACGAATTTCACCCGGTTGTCCGGCAGGTTTCCACGTTCTGTCCTGAACACAGTGGATGTCATTTCTCCGTTTTTCTGATGCACCATACGTCGGCAACCATTGCCTTGATGTGATAACCATACGTCTCCGTTGGCTGTAACAAATACAGTAGAGTAATTCTGCCTTAACTCGCCGCAACCCGTGTAATCAACAAAACGGGCACGTTGCAAATCATAGCAGCTATATAGTTCAGGTGTAGTGGAAATCCATAAAAAGCCATCTTTATCTTCTGTGAGATCGTAAATCCGGTTGTCGGCCAAAGACACTTTATCTCCGGCTTCCGGACGAAAGGTCAGAAAAGAGTTGCCGTCATAACGACTTAATCCGTTCAAGGTAGCCAGCCACAAAAAGCCTTTGCTATCCTGATAGATGTATCGGATAGAGTTGTTGGGAAGACCGTCACTCGTTCTCATTTGTGTAGAACGAAGTTCTATTGCACTATAGGCATTCAGTACAAAGCTAACAAGGAAAGTGAAGACCAAAAGGTGTCTTTGCTGCCTCATATCTCTCTTTGATCATCATGATCTTAACCCTCCGTTCACCTGTCATATATTTTTACTATTATTA
>ENA-UESP01001865-UESP01001865.1-human-gut-metagenome-genome-assembly--contig:-NODE-1865-length-12766-cov-5.883994_pt1 | contig 12766 bp, 8 predicted proteins | sample MGYA00243003_ERZ508004 | MGnify/ENA primary metagenome ERZ508004 (study PRJEB26167, sample SAMN06115443) | human gut metagenome | host: Homo sapiens | place: China:Henan | collected 2015-07-29 | study...
CTGATTTTTCACCAAAAATTTCATCTTATATTTAAAATTTCTCCGAACATAATAATGTTGCAAGGTCAAAAGGACCTGCATAACAAATACGGAGGAAAACAACAATGGCTAGTACCAATAAAAAGAACAAGGCAGCATTAAACAGCATCAAGATGCAGGCTGCAAGCGAAGTAGGCGTACCCCTTAAGGATAACGGCTACAACGGCGACCTTACTTCAAAGCAGGCAGGTTCAATCGGCGGTCAGATGGTCAAGAAGATGATCGAATCCTACGAAATGTCAAACAAGCAGTAACCTGAAATATTGCGATCGGTCCGGTGCCATTCAACAGGCATCGGACCGATTTATTTGCATAATAATATACGCACGGACTTTTGATGAAAGAAATCCGCTCAAAAAATTCAAATAATGTGAAAAAGATATTGAACTTTTGCAAGAATAGTGCTATAATTTTCTTTGTACAATCAGTCGGTACTGCAAGCATACATAATTTTCCTGCGCTTTCATCGGACAGATGCTGAAAGGAAACGGTATTTCGCTTGCATAAGGCAGACGAGCTGCCGCTATGGCGGAAATTACGGCGAGAAAATCGCTTTCAGGAAGGAATGTTTTTACAATGGAAATCAAAATTGAGAAAACTAAAACACCTAAGGCAAAGCCCGTTGACGAAACAAAGCTCGGTTTCGGTCACATATTTACCGATCATATGTTCGTTATGGAATATGACACGGGCAAGGGCTGGCATGACGCAAGAATAGTTCCCTATGGGGATATTTCTATTTCGCCTGCCGCTATGGTTCTTCACTACGGACAGGAAATCTTCGAGGGTATGAAGGCATACAGAACTCCCGACGGCAGCATTCAGTTCTTCCGTCCGGAAGAAAACTTCAAGAGAATGAACATCTCCGCTGAGCGTCTTGTTATCCCTCAGTTAAACGTCGACGACTGCTTACAGGCTCTCCACGAGCTTGTAAAGATAGATGCGGACTGGGTACCTCATACAGACGGTGCTTCGCTTTACATACGTCCGTTCATATTTGCCGCAGATCCGTTCCTCGGCGTTCGTCCCGGCGACAAGTATTACTTTATGATAATCATGTCACCCTCAGGCGCATATTACGCTTCGGGTCTTGATCCCGTTAATATCTATGTTGAAACAAACTATGTCCGTGCGGTAAGAGGCGGTATGGGCTTCACAAAGACAGGCGGTAACTACGCCGCATCGCTCATCGGTCAGGACGAGGCTCACAAGCAGAACTACTCACAGGTACTGTGGCTTGACGGTGTTGAGCGTAAGTACATTGAAGAAGTAGGTGCTATGAACATCTTCTTTGTAATCGACGGCGAGGTTGTTACTCCCGCACTTCAGGGCTCTATCCTTTCGGGTATCACAAGAAAGTCATCTATAGAATTGTGCAAGAAGTGGGGTCTTAAAGTAAGCGAAAAGAGAATCACAATACAGGAAATCGCAGACGCTTACGATGCAGGCAAGCTGAATGAAGTATTCGGTACAGGTACAGCCGCTGTTATCTCACCTGTAGGTCACTTAAAGTGGGGCGATAAGGTTATGCTTATCAACAACAACAAGATAGGACCTATCTCTCAGCGTCTTTACGATACAATGACAGGTATGCAGTACGGCAAGCTCCCCGATGAAATGGGTTGGATCGAAAAGCTGTAAGGTGCTGTAAGTTCCGACCTTTCTGTACAGCGAAACGGTCGGAGGCAAACACTATTTAAAACGAATTATACGGCAGACAAGCACGACAGCGCAGATACGTTGCCGTGCACTGCTTTTAAATGCAAAACATGAAAGGAAATTTCGCACATGAAAAACACAGAAAAAACCATGGATAAGCTGGTCGCTCTCTGTAAGGGCAGAGGCTTTATATATCCCGGCAGTGAGATATACGGAGGACTTGCAAATACATGGGATTTCGGACCTCTCGGCGTTGAGCTGAAGAACAACATCAAATCCGCATGGCGTAAAAAATTCATACAGGAGTGCAAGTACAACGTAGGTCTTGACAGTGCTATCCTCATGAACCCTCAGACATGGGTAGCATCGGGTCATATCGGCGGATTTTCCGATCCCCTTATGGATTGCAAGGCTTGTAAGACACGTCACAGAGCGGATAATCTTATCGAGGACTTTGACGGCACAAACTGTGCGGGCTGGTCAAACGAGCAGATGATGGATTATATCCGTGAAAAAGGCATCACCTGCCCCAACTGCGGCAAGGCTGATTTCACAGACATAAGACAGTTCAACCTTATGTTCAAGACATTCCAGGGTGTTACAGAGGACTCTAAGAGCGAGCTTTACCTCCGTCCCGAAACAGCGCAGGGTATTTTCGTAAACTTTATGAATATCCAGCGTACTACCCGTAAAAAAGTACCTTTCGGTGTTGCACAGGTAGGTAAATCGTTCAGAAACGAAATTACTCCCGGCAACTTCATCTTCCGTGTAAGAGAGTTCGAGCAGATGGAGCTTGAGTTTTTCTGCAAGCCCGGTACAGACCTTGACTGGTTCTACTTCTGGAAGGACTACTGCAAGAAGTGGCTTCTGTCCCTCGGCATAAACGAAGAAAACTTAAGACTGCGTGATCACGATCAGGAAGAGCTTTGCTTCTACTCAAAGGCTACAACCGACTTCGAATATCTGTTCCCGTTCGGCTGGGGCGAGCTGTGGGGCGTTGCGGACAGAACCGACTACGATCTTACACAGCACATCAAGACAAGCGGTCAGAAGATGGAATATTTCGATCCCGAAACAAACGAGAAGTACGTTCCTTATGTTATCGAACCTTCGCTCGGTGTTGAGCGTCTGTTCCTTGCAGTTATAACTGAGGCTTATGACGAAGAACAGCTTGAGGACGGCACAACAAGAAACGTTATGCACTTCCACCCCTACTTAGCTCCTGTCAAGGCGGCAGTTCTGCCCCTGTCAAAGAAGCTTGCCGACAAAGCAGGCGAGATTGCAGACGAGCTGTCAAAGTACTTCTGCGTTGACTATGACGATGCAGGCGCTATCGGCAAGAGATACAGAAGACAGGACGAGATCGGTACTCCCTTCTGCATCACATACGACTTCGACAGCGTTGAGGACGGTTGCGTAACAGTCCGTGAACGTGACTCTATGAAGCAGGAAAGAATGCCTATCGCAGATGTAAAGAAGTACATCGAGGACAGAATTGCGTTCTGATAGATAAATAATATGATATAGCAAAACGAGGTGCCAACGCACCTCGTTTTTTATTTTCATAATACTTCTTCCCCTCTTGCATTTCTTCCCCCTTTATGCTATACTTATCCTTAACCGAATATCGAAAATACGGTACGAAAGGCTTTTTGCCCGGTAGGTAATAGGGAATCCGGTGAGAATCCGGAGCAACCGTCATTACTGTATCTGAGCCTATGCTCACAAGTCAGAATACCCCCGTATTTTTCGGCATTGTCTCTTGGACGAGGAAGAAGTACAGCCGATCTTCAGCTAAGGCTGTACCCTTATGCTTTTTTGGCATATCCGTATGGCTTATGTTTGCTGTGCTAAAAGATCAGTTGTGCTTTCACTTTTTTTGGTGAAGGCATTTTTTATTGCCGTTTTTCGTATTTGTTTACGGAGGTGACGTTATGGCGGACGAAAAAATGAGCAAGGCTGTCGCTATGCTTTGCGAAAAGTATGAACAGCTTGGCACTCTGCCAAAACGCTCCGATTTTACTCCAAGCGAAGTCTGCTTTATAAAGCAGAAGCTGGGACCGTGGACAAGGGCGCTTGAAGCCGCAGGGCTGAAAGAGCCTCCGGCGGTTTCGGCAAAGGAGAAAAGCCGTGAAAAGCGTGAACGCTCCAGACAAAGAAGAAAAGCAGCAAAACGCAGATTAGACGGTTAAGCCTTACGGCAAAAAAGAATAAAGGAAGGTAAAACTATGACAAATGTAAAGAAATTTACAGCAAAAGTGACAGCTTTACTGCTGGCGCTTTCACTGGCACTGCTGTCAGTACCGCAGGTGAGCTTTACTGTATTTGCCGATGATGACCTCGGAAGCGTCCGTGTTATTGTAGAAAACACAACGTTTACCGAAGCGGTCAGCGGCGGTGAGGCTCCTGCATGGACAGGCACCAAGATTGACAAGTGGGTATCGCTTGACAAGACCTCAAGTGCAATGACCTGCATAAAGGACGCTATCGAAAGCTCCGGCTTTACTCAGAAGGGCGCAGACGATGGCTACATAAGCGAGATCGCAGGCCTTGCGGCGTTTGACGGCGGCTCGATGAGCGGCTGGATGGGTACGCTCAACGACTGGTTTACAAACGAAGGCTTCACAGCCTATACCGTTGCTAACGGCAAGCTTGCAAGCGGCGATGAGATCCGTATGCAGTACACTATGGACTGGGGTGCTGACCTCGGCAGTGACTGGAGCGGTACTGATACATCGCTTAAAGCGATAAGCAGCGATTACGGCACGCTTTCCCCCGAATTCAGCGCAAAGACCTATAATTATACTCTTACTGTTCCTTTCGGCACAAAGAGCATCAATTTCCGTCCTACCGCACTGAACAAGAATTTCAAGACAGTAAGCAAGATCGGCGACAAGACGCTGAGCCTTACAAAGCCTACTGAAATAAAGGACGGCGATGTTATCACCGTTACGGTAGGCGAGGGTGCAGCAGCAAGCACTTATAAGGTAACAATAAAGGAGGGCACAAGACCCGCCGCACGTTTTGACAGCTTTGCACTTTCGGCTTTCTCGCTTGACGGCTGGGACAATGACGCTTTCGACCCCGAAAAGCTCGAATATGATGTAAAGATAAAGTCTTACAGCACATCATCTTTCTATATCAACAGCGGAACCAAGTTCAACAAGGACCTGCTGAAGTGCTATGCGGTATACACCGATATAAACGGAGTTGCACAGAGAAACGAGATAAAGTCCGGCAGCTTCAACAGCATTTCTAATATTCCCTTCGGTCTTACAAAGCTGATTTTAGAGCTTTGCTACATTGACGATGAAAGCATAAAGACGCAGTATGTGTTCAACATAACACGTCCCTATGACTACACTGCGGAAATCGCAAGCACAAGCGGCATCACGCTTGTTCCTGCCGGCAGAGAGCTGTATGCGACAAAGTACAACGGCTTTGCAGAGGGAACGGTTTTCAGAAATGACGAAAACGGCAATGTGACCGATACGACCGGCACAAATGCAGAATGCCACAGCTACACAGCCTATGTTTTAGGCGACACCGACAGCGTTGCGCTTACTCTCAAGGGCAAAACCGCAAACGTTCATTTCAGAGCAAAGGCAGACGGCGAATACACAGAGCTTAAAAGCGGCGAAACAACTCCCGCATATTCCTTCGGCAAGGACGGCACTGTCACAGTATCAATAGATGCTGTTTCGGACGGCGATTATCTTACAGACAAGTTTGATGATGCAGACAAGATAACAAGCTACAAAATAAAGCTTGTAAAGGCTGACGTTTCTATAAAGAACGTACACTTTACAGAGCTTAAAAGCGAACACGGCGATATGTATCCCGCATTCGACCCGTCACTTCTCAGCTATAATATAGTTATAGCAAATGACGCAGAATTCCCCACAGTATATTTCAAGGTTGCCGACGGTTGCACAGTTAAGATAGGCAACGATGCCGCAACAGCAGACGAAAACGGCGTTTACAGCCTTGTTACCAAGAGCGCAAACACTACTGTAACGGTAACAGACGGCACTCTTTCAGAAAGCTATACTGTCAAGGCTACAAAGAGAAGCAAGTATGACGTACCCGACAAGGTCGTTGATTATCTTTGCATCAACAGCCAGTACACCAACGTTTCCTACGGTGTAGGCCCCGAGCAGACGCTCGCAGGCACTATAAAATCACTCGGTAACTTCGGCGGTTATATCACATATTACTATGAAAACCCAGTAACAGATGACCCCTCAAACCCCTACGGCCTTGACTTCTACGCTTACGGCAACAGCTTTGTAAGCGGCGGAAGTGCGGCTGAAAGCGGACAGGTATATGTTTCTGAGGACGGCAAAACATGGTATGCGCTCGCAGGAAGTGAGCATTTTGAAGATACGACCATCACCGATTACGAAGTGACATACAAAAAGACAGCCGACGGTAAAACAAGCTGGACAGACAATCAGGGCAACTCAAACGACGGCTCAAAGCAGACAGGCAGATGGGTTTCACCCAGCGTTTATTATATGAACGATCTTGCAAAGGGCGATACTGTCACACTCAGAGGCGTTGTTATCCCCGGTGTTCAGGGCAGTATACAGGGCGACAGCTCTACAGCTTCCTTTGTAGGCACGACAAGATTCGGCTATGTTGACTACTTCAAGAACGGCACGATAGGCACTAATGTAAACGCATACAGCGAAAATGCCGAATCAAACGGTTTCGACTTAAAGTGGGCGGTAGATGAAAACGGCAACCCCGTTACATTCAAAAACGGCGTTCACTATATAAAGATACAGACAGCAAGCAACATCTGGGCAGGCGTATTCAACGAGAAATCGACAGAGGTTTCTTATGTTGTAAGAACAACTGCAAACGAGCAAGAGGTCGGCACGACAGCGCTTCCCGGAAAAATAGTCTTAACAGACGCAAACGGCAAGACAATAAAGGAAATTACTCCCGATGATAACGGTGTTTACGAGATAAGCACAGGTATCGAGGAAAGCGTGAACGTTTCCGTATCCGGCGCTGACGATGATAACATTTATATCAACAATCAGCGTGTAGCATCCGGCACAGAGGCTAAAATCGCACTTAATCAGTCTGAAATAAAGGTTGTCAGAATAATCGTTCAGAACGGTGAAAAACAGCCCGTATACGCTTACTTAAAGCTCGTTCCCGATGATGTAAAGGCGGCTGAGCAGGTCGAAGAGCTTATTGACGCTATAGGCGATGTAACGCTCGACAGCTATGACGACATCACAGCGGCAAGAACGGCTTATGACAAGCTCAGCGACAACGCAAAGGCACTTGTAGGAAACTACGAAACATTAACAGCCGCAGAAGAAGCTCTCGCTAAGGCTGAGGCTGACGTTATAAGCAATGCGATAAAGGCAATAGATGCAATCGGCAAGGTAGCCGCTGACAGTAAGGATAAGATCGAAAATGCAAAGGACGCTTACTCGGCAGTTCCCGAGCGTTTAAGAGATAAGGTCACAAATTCGGATACTCTTGACAAGGCAACAGAAAGATTTGCCGTTATCGACACGATAAAGCAGGCAGGCACAAAGAGCAAGGATCACTTCGACACTGTTCTCGGCACTCTTGCGGATAATGAAATCTACCCCGTTCAGTCTATCGGCGGCGAATGGTCGGTTATCGCACTCGCAAGAGCAGGAAAGCTCTCTGCCGACAAGGCGGCAAAATACTACAGCGAGCTTTGTGAAGCAGTAAAGGCTAACGGTTCAGACAGACTTTCGGACAGAAAGCCTACAGAGAACGCAAGAGTTATAATCGCTCTGTCCTCACTCGGAAAGAATTCCGCAGACATCGCAGGCCATAACCTGCTGAGCGGTCTTGACGATATGGACTATATCACATCGCAGGGTATCAATGCGGTTATATTCTCACTTATAGCATTCGACACTACAGATTACAGCGCAAAGACGCACGATGAGCTTATCGCTTATATTGTTGACAATATGACGGGCAAGGGCTGGGCGCTCGCCGGCGATACCGCAGATGTTGACCTTACGGCTATGGCTATACAGGCTCTCGCTCCCTATGCGGCTGACGAGAAGGTAAATGCGGCTATAGACAGCGGTCTTGAGTTCCTTGCAGAATCTCTTGACGAGAACGCAAGATATGCAAACGGCAGTGAAAGCACCTCGCAGGTACTTATCGCACTTGCCGCTCTCGGCATCGACCCGCTTACAGATTCAAGATTCATCGTTGACGGCATCACGCTTATCGACGCACTTGAAAGCTACGCTACAGAAAACGGCTACAGCCACACGCTCGGCGGCGAAGAAAACTACATGGCTACCGAACAGGCGGCACTCGCTCTTACAGCTTATGAGCTTTCAAAGGACGGCTCTTCACTTTACGAAATGTCTGCGAAGGCTGAGCCGACAGAACCTGAAAAACCCGATATGCCCGCACAGCCCGGCGATTCTGTAAAGCCCGGCGACTGCTCAGGCAAGCCCGAAGATAAAAACGATCCCATAAATCCCGGTACAGGCGTACTTGTAACAGGCGGTATGGCAGTTCTCATCTCAGGCGCAGTTATGCTTATTTCGAAGAAAAAGCGCAAATAAGTAAAACTATTATGTAAATGCTTGTTCCGTACCTGTTTTTATGATAAAATAGGTGCGGAACAATTTTTACATAACCGATATTTCACGGAGAAAAAATGAAAGCTTTTTTTGATAAATACAAATATATACTCGGTCTTGGGCTGGCTCTTGTCGCTGTGGTGATAATTGCGGTAGTTTCCGCCGTTGCAGGAAAAGATGCCGCCGAAAACAGCGGTATATCATACATTACCCCCGAAACATCGTCGTTTACAACCGTAGAAAGCCTTGTCGCAACAACGGCTTTTCAGACAGACGGCAATTCTCAGACAACGCCCGCAACAACCGTTACGGACACTTCTTCACAAACCTTACCTGAAAGCGAAAAGCCGGAAACAACGGCAATAACCTCTGTCGCATCAACATCATCTACCGCCGCAGACATTTCAAAGACAACCGAAAAGCCCGTTTTCACATCCGCCCCGACATCTTCGGCAAGTCCGGCATCTTCAAAAGTCACAACAGTATCAACCGCTTCATCTGTAATATCAACGACCCCGAAGCCCAACAAGCCGATAAAGAAATATGACAACACCTGCACATTCGTTATAGAGTGCAAAACCATACTCAACAACAAGGATAAACTGAAAAAAGGACTTGAAAAGTACGTTCCCGATGATGCCGTAATATTCAGCGGAACGGTCGGATTCGACAGCGGTGAAAGCGTATACGATATACTCCGCCGTATCTGTGACGAAAACAGTATTCAGATGGAGGCAAGCTACACCCCTGCGTTCAGCTCATACTATGTTGAGGGTATAAACAACCTTTATGAATTCGACTGCGGACAAGGCTCAGGCTGGATGTACAGTGTAAACGGCGTTTTCCCGAACTACGGCTGTTCATCGTACAAGCCCGCAAACAACGACAAGATAGCGTTCCGCTATACCTGCGAGCTTGGCTATGACCTTTAAAACTAAGGAGCAACAATGGAAAGATCACACCCTGTAACAGCGGCAATGTATTTTCTGTCGGTGATACTGATAACCGCAATAGTGCAAAGCCCCGTCTTTATGGCGGAGGCTCTTGTCTGCTCTGCCGTTTTTGCTTTTTTACTGAACGGAAAAACCGCCGCAAGAACGCTTTTTGTAATGCTGCCTATGGCACTGCTTGCGGCAGTTATAAATCTTCTGTTTTCAAACAGAGGCGTAACCGTGCTTGCAAAATTGCCCAGCGGCAACAGTATCACGCTTGAAACGCTTATTTTTTCGCTGTTTACAGGCGCTATGACAATATCGCTCGTTATGTGGTTTATCGGACTTAACAAGTGTATGACAAGCGATAAAACGGTATATCTTCTCGGAAAAGCACTGCCGTCACTCGCTTTGCTGTTGTCAATGACACTGCGTTCAGTGCCTATGTTTGCAAGACGGGCAAAGCAAGCGGCGGCGGCTCAGCGTTTTGTAGGAAACGATATATACAAGGGTGGCTTGCGAAGCCGTATCAGAAGCGGTGTTCACGTTCTCTCCGTTGCGGTAACGGATACACTTGAGCATAGTGCATATACCGCACGATCTATGAAATACAGAGGTTACGGTACGGCAAAACGTACAGCCTACAGCATATTCCGATTTGCGCCGTCCGACTTTATTATAATGTCTGTGACTGTGATATGCACAACCGCAATTATTATTCTTTTTGCAAGCGGTAAAGCCTGTTATCTCTACTACCCCGAATTTATCCTGCCGCTGACTGCTTTCGATATTTCTGCGGATGTTTTCTGGCTCATACTCTGTGCGATGCCTGTTGCAGCCGAGCTTTATTCACGTTTTAAACGGAGGGAAAGAAATGGAACTTTATAATATTTCAAATCTGTCATATTCCTATCCCGGCTCGGATATGAACGCACTCTCCGATATTTCGCTTAAAATAAACAAAGGTGAATTCGTAATACTCTGCGGTAGCTCGGGAAGCGGAAAATCCACCCTTTTAAATCTTATGAAAGCGCCTGCCGATGCAGGAACGCAAAAAGGAAAAATTTCTTTCGGCGGTCATTTTGCCGGCTTTGTCACACAGTTTACGGACGAGCAGATCGTCTGCGATAAGGTTTGGCACGAGCTTGCCTTCGGTGCGGAAAGCATAGGACTTTCACAAAACGAAATACGCTCGCAGGTTTCCCAGACTGCTTTGTTCTTCGGCATAGAGGACTTGCTGTACTGCGACTGCGACAAGCTCTCGGGCGGTCAGAAGCAGATGATTAACTTAGCGTCCGTAATGGCTATGAATCCCGATGTACTGCTCCTTGACGAGCCGCTGTCACAGCTTGACCCTATCGCATCCACGCAGTTTATTTCACTGCTTGTAAGAATAAACAAGGAGCTTGGTACGACCGTGATTGTTGCCGAGCATCAGCTCGGCGGTCTTTTGTCCGTCGCAAAGCGTGTGGTTATGCTTGACAACGGCAAGGTGTGTCACGACGGCGACGCAAGCTCTCTTACAGAGCATCTGTCAGAAAACAATCACCCTATGCTTTTTGAAATGCCGGCAGGTGTAAGAGCAAGCGCATCTGTCAGCGATGTTCTTCCACTGCTTGACGTTCCCTCCGCTAAGGACTGGTATACGTCCTACAGCGAAAATAACAGGCTCGTATCACCTGCCGCCGCAGACGATACGCTATCGGAGGAAAGCTGTATATCCGTTAAAAATCTGTCTTTCGGCTATAAGAACAGCAAAAGAGATATTATAAGAAACCTTTCGCTTGACATAAAGCAAGGGAGCATAACCGCAATTGTGGGCGGAAACGGCGCAGGAAAATCGACCCTGCTAAGCCTTATCTGCGGTACGCTTAAGCAAAACAGCGGAAAAATAACGATAAACGGCGGAAAGATAGGTTTTCTTCCGCAAGACCCTACCCTGCTTTTCAATAAGGAAACGCTCAGAGAAGAATTTGCCGGCAATGCCGATGAAACAGCCGCCGCATTTAATCTTACGCACCTGCTGTCACGTCACCCGTTTGACTTATCCGGCGGGGAGCGGCAGAAGGCGGCGCTCGCAAAGCTCGTTTCCTACGGTGCGGATATACTTCTTCTTGATGAGCCGACTAAGGCGGCGGACGCAGTATATAAGCAGATGTTCTCGGCATTATTGAAACAGCTTAAAGCAGACGGGAAAACGATTGTGATTGTCAGTCACGATATGGATTTCTGTGCTGAAACAGCGGATATATGCGCCCTGCTTTTTGACGGTGAAATAAGCGTATCTCTGCCGCCGTCACAGTTCTTTGCCGATTCTTCGTTTTTCACTACAGACAGTGCGAAAATCGCCAAAAACGTATGCGATAATGTTTACACTGTCGCAGGGCTTATAGCTTCTCTCGGAGGAAGGGCTGAAAACTACGGCGAGCTCTCCGGACGTTTTCACGGCATAAAAGGCGATAAGCCCGACACAGCCGTACCGCAACGCAAAAAACGCAAAAGGCTCTCGGTTTTCCGAAAGGTAATGCTTTCGCTCGGCAGTGTCGGATTTGCTTTTATGCTTTTAGCCGGTACCGGCATATTCCCTTTTGAGATACCGTCAGAGCCGTTCTGGCTGCAATATGCGTTGCTGTGCGTCCCGATGATTATGCTTATAATCGGTGTCGCCCCTAAAAACACAATGGCAAAGCCACCCGTAACCGCAAAAAAAGTAACTCCGTCCGATATTGTCGCAGGCGTTATAACCGCCGTTCTTATTCCTTTCACAGTGATACTCGGCACACTTTTTATCCCTAACGGCACAAGAAAGCATCTGCTGATAATTCTTGCCGTGCTTGTCGAGTGCCTTGCCGCTTTCTTTATCAGCTTTGAAAAAAAGAAGCCGTCCGCAAAGGATATAGCGGTGCTTGCCGTGCTTTCTGCGGCGGCTGTCGCAGGAAGGGAGCTTTTCTTTATGTTTCCGCAGTTCAAGCCCGTTGCCGCAATCGTTATCATAAGCGGAACGGCGCTCGGTGCACAGGCAGGCTTTCTTGTCGGTGCGGTGTCTATGCTGATATCGAATATGCTGTTCGGTCAGGGTATGTGGACGCCGTGGCAGATGTTTGCAATGGGGCTTCTTGGCTTTTTTGCAGGTATCATCTTCTCGAAAAAGCGCAACACGCTCGCCCTTTGTATCTACTCCTTCCTGTCAGTCCTCGTTATTTACGGCGGAATAATGAATATATCAAGTGTGCTTACCTACACGACCGATATAAACTTACAGACAATTACCGCCTATATCGTTTCAGGCATACCCTTTGACCTTATCCACGCAGTATCCACAGTAATATTTGTACTTATAACAGGCGACGCACTATTGAAAAAATGTTGCCGTCTGAGAGTAAAATTCGGATTATTTCAGTGATTTCAATAAATTCGACAAATTCTCTCATGGATTTGCAAAAAAATTACTTTTTCTTTCAGAAAAGCATTGAAATTTACATTTGATGATAGTATACTGAATTTAGTGATATAAACTGATGGAGGATTATT
>ENA-UESP01001886-UESP01001886.1-human-gut-metagenome-genome-assembly--contig:-NODE-1886-length-12653-cov-3.402274_pt1 | contig 12653 bp, 8 predicted proteins | sample MGYA00243003_ERZ508004 | MGnify/ENA primary metagenome ERZ508004 (study PRJEB26167, sample SAMN06115443) | human gut metagenome | host: Homo sapiens | place: China:Henan | collected 2015-07-29 | study...
AGCATAGGAATAGGATGTCCCGTTGGAGGGTATCCTGTTTTTACACAATCAAACACAAAACGTGTGACTGGCGGATTAGTGGAGATCACCACGGGGAGCACGTTTGAAGAAACCGACCGCCTGGGTACTGACAGCAGAAGATGATGTGAGTATTCAGGCGGTTTTTTATCGTATTCATTTCAAAATGGAGGACAACATGGAGCTTTTAAATCTTTCGGAAGAACTGAAAAACAACGCCTATCCGGGACGTGGTATCGTCATCGGCAAAACTCCTGACGGAAAACAGGCGGTAACAGCGTATTTTATTATGGGCAGAAGCAGCAACTCCCGCAACCGCGTGTTCGTAGAGGAGGGCGAGGGTATCCGCACACAGGCGTTTGACCCATCCAAGCTGGAGGATCCGAGCCTGATCATCTATGCACCGGTGCGTGTACTGGGAAATAAGACGATCGTTACAAACGGTGATCAGACAGACACGATCTATCAGGGAATGGACAAGCAGCTCACCTTTGAGCAGTCCTTACGCTGCCGCGAGTTTGAGCCGGACGGCCCGAACTATACACCGCGTATCTCCGGTATCATGCATATTGAAAACGGAAGCTATAACTATGCAATGTCCATCTTAAAGAGCAGCGACGGGGATCCCAAGAGCTGCTGCCGCTTTACCTATGCCTATGAGAAGCCATTATGCGGAGAGGGACGTTTCATCCACACCTACATGAATGACGGAAATCCCCTTCCCAGCTTTGAGGGTGAGCCAAAGAGAGTAGCGATCGAGGGAGATATCGACAGCTTTGCCGCTAATGTCTGGAGCAGCCTTAACGCTGATAACAAGGTGTCCCTGTTCGTCCGCTTTATCGATATCGAATCAGGAAAGTATGAGACAAGGATCATTAATAAAAATAAGTAATCGATGCAGCTGAAAGGAGAACTTAGCAATGAACGAAATGGAATTAAAATATGGCTGTAACCCGAATCAGAAGCCATCAAGGATTTTCATGGCAGACGGAAGCGACCTTCCGATCAAGGTTTTAAACGGCAGACCCGGCTATATCAATCTGCTGGATGCACTTAACGGCTGGCAGCTGGTAAAGGAGCTTAAAAATGCGACCGGACTTCCGGCAGCAACTTCCTTTAAGCATGTATCTCCGGCCGGTGCCGCAGTAGGACTTCCGATGGATGAGGTCTTAAGAAAGATCTACTGGGTCGATGATCTCGGAGAGCTTTCTCCCCTTGCCTGCGCTTACGCAAGAGCCCGCGGTGCAGACCGTATGTCTTCTTTCGGCGATTTCATTTCTCTTTCCGATCCGTGTGATGCGGACACAGCCAGACTGATCAAGAGAGAGGTATCCGACGGTGTGATCGCCCCCGGATATGAGCCGGAAGCCCTTGAGATCTTAAAGGCGAAAAAGAATGGCAATTATAACGTGATCCAGATCGATGAGAATTATGTCCCGGATCCCATCGAGCGTAAGCAGGTGTTCGGCGTGACCTTCGAGCAGGGACGCAATAATCTTGAGATCAATAAAGAGCTCCTTTCCAATGTAGTGACCGAGAATAAGGATATTCCGGAATCTGCAAAGATCGACCTGATGATCTCCCTGATCACCTTAAAGTATACACAGTCTAACTCTGTATGCTATGTTAAGGGCGGACAGGCGATCGGAATCGGAGCCGGTCAGCAGTCCCGTGTTCATTGTACCCGTCTTGCCGGACAGAAAGCCGATAACTGGTTCCTCCGTCAGGCTCCTCAGGTATTAAACCTTCCGTTTATCGATAATATTAAGCGCGCTGACCGCGACAATGCGATCGACGTCTATATCGGAGACGAATACATGGATCTTCTTGCTGACTGCCAGTGGGAGAAGGTATTTACCGAGAAGCCTGCTGTGTTTACACGGGAGGAGAAGCGTGCATGGCTCGATAAAATGCAGGACGTTGCCCTTGGCTCAGATGCATTTTTCCCGTTTGGCGATAACATTGAGCGCGCTCATAAGAGCGGTGTCCGCTATATCGCACAGCCGGGTGGATCCGTGCGCGATGATAATGTGATCGAAGTCTGCAATAAATATGGAATGGCGATGGCATTTACCGGTATCCGTCTGTTCCATCACTAGGAAAGAATCGGCGGGGTATAGGTAAAGATGCCCCGCCCGAACTTTTTTGCGGGAGCGTGTCTAAATTTGGTGAATTGTTTGCGAAATTCTGCTTGCAAATATCAGGATCCTATGCTAAACTATTCACTGTTAAAGATTTGCCGGCGTGGCGGAATGGCAGACGCATCAGACTCAAAATCTGACGAGGGCAACCTTGTACGGGTTCAAGTCCCGTTGCCGGCAGAAAAAGCTCCTTTTGTATATAATGTGCAAAAGGAGCTTTTCAATTAGAAAAATAATTATTTACCAATACCGGAAACGATGCTTGAAAGGAGTGCATAATATGGAAGACAACAGAGAAAAACCAAGCTTCTTTGTCCGACTGGCATCATTTATCGTTGATAAGAGAAATCTGTTTTTTCTGATCTACGCAGCCAGTCTGCTTTTTTGTCTTGTTGCACAGGGATGGGTTAAGGTCGATGATGACATTACGGACTATCTTCCTGAATCAACAGAAACGAGACAGGGTCTCAGCCTGATGAAGGATGAATTTACAACCTTTGGAACAGCCCGAGTGATGATTTCCAATATTACATACGAAAAAGCGGAAGAATTAAAGGATGTGATCTCGTCAATTCCCGGTGTTTCCTCCGTGTCCTTCGGTGATACGACAGAGGACGATGACACGATCAATGCCGATGATCGAGCGGACTATTACAAAGACTCCTCTGCCCTGTATTCTGTAACCTTTGACGGTGAAACAGATGACACCGTCAGCATCGAAGCCATGAATGACATAAAGGAAGCTCTTTCGGGATATGATCTTTCCGTGGATACAGAGGTGGGAAAAGATACCTCTGCCAGTCTTGCCGAGGAAATGAAGGGGATTTTGGCAGTTGCTGCCCTTACGATCGTTATCGTACTGACCCTGACCTCAAAAACCTATGGTGAGATCCCGGTGCTGATCCTGACCTTCGTGGCGGCGGCGATCCTCAATATGGGTACCAATTATCTCCTCGGTGAGATATCCTTCGTATCGAATTCCATCGCCGTCGTGCTTCAGCTGGCTCTCGCCATCGACTATGCGATCATCCTGTGCCATCGGTTCAGTGAGGAACGGGAGCATGCGGAAACAAGAGAGGCATGTATCCTCGCTCTCAGTAAGGCGATCCCGGAGATCTCCTCCAGCTGTCTTACGACCCTTGCCGGTCTGGCAGCTCTGATGTTCATGCAGTTTATGATCGGAATGGATCTTGGCCTTGTCCTGATCAAGGCAGTTTTATTCAGTATCCTGTCAGTATTTACATTAATGCCCGGGCTTCTGATGCTGTTCTCCAAGCTCATGGACCGGACTGCCCATAAAAATTTTATCCCGAAGATCACTTATTGGGGCAAGCTGGTGACAAGCCTCAAATATGTTGTTCCGCCGATCTTTGCAGTAGTGCTTGTGGGAGCTTATTTCTTCTCAAAGGACTGCCCCTACTGCTATGGGGAAAATACGGTAGTAACGGAAAAGCAGAGCACCGCCGAGATCGATAAGGCAGCCATCGATGGCACATTCGGAAGCCAGAATGTCCTTGCTATTGTAGTGCCCGGTGAGAACTATGACACAGAAGAAAAGCTTCTTAAGCAGCTTTCCGGTTTGGATGAGGTGGACGAAGCGGTAGGTCTTGCCAATGTCGAGGTCAAAGACGGCTATGTACTCACCGATTCCCTGACACCGCGGCAGTTTGCCGAGCTTGCCGATATGGATATCGAAGTCTGCCGCGCCTTTTACACGGCTTATGCTGTAGATAAAGAACAATATATTCGCATCCTCAATAATATCGACGTATACCGGGTGCCGATCATCGACATGTTCCAGTTTCTTTACACTTATGTCGGAGACGGCTATCTCGATCAGGGCTTTATCACGCTGGATAAGGATACAAGAAGCGATCTGGATGATCTGAATGAGCAGATCGATGATGCAAGGATACAGCTTCAGAGTGATGATTATTCGCGTATGCTTTTAAAACTCAATATTCCTGAGGAAGGCACGGAAACCTTTGCCTTCATGGATCGTCTTCATGAGATCGTTGGCGAATACTATCCGGCCGGAAGCTTTTATCTTGTAGGAAATTCTACGAGTGACTATGACCTTGCATCCTCCTTTGTCCGCGATAATATGGTTATCAACATTCTGACGATCGTATTCGTCATTCTCGTATTGCTGTTTACGTTTATGTCGGTGGGGCTTCCGATCCTTTTGATCCTTGTTATCCAGGGCAGTATATGGATCAACTTCTCCTTCCCGACCCTTCAGGATTCGCCGATCTATTTCATGAGCTATCTGATCGTAAGCTCGATCCAGATGGGTGCCAATATCGACTACGCGATCGTTATCTCGAACCGTTATCAGGAGCTGAAGGCAAAAATGCCGAATCGCAGAGAGGCAATGATCGAAACTTTGAACCTGTCCTTCCCGACCGTATTTACATCAGGAACGATCATGGCATCTGCAGGAACCTTTATCAGCATGATGACAACAAACCCGGCGATCTATTGCGTAGGCTTATGTATCGGCCGCGGAACGATCATCTCTATGATCCTTGTTATGGGTGTTCTTCCTGAGATCCTGCTCCTCGGGGATACGATCATTGAAAAGACAGCCTTCAATATCAAATATCCTGCCATCGTACAGACGACAGAGGCGGCCGGTATGGTCCGCCTTGACGGCCGTGTACGAGGCACCATCTCCGGTAAGATTGATGCGGAAGTCCATGGTATCCTGATCGGTGATGTTTCTGCCGTCATCACAGCCGGACAACTCGATGTTGTTAAAGAAGTCAAAAAGCTGGAGAATGTTGTCAATGAAGATCATAAGGATCAGGAGGAAGACACCAAAGACCGGCCAGATCAAAAAGACAAAACAGAGAAAGGAGATAAGGATGATGAAAATTAGAAGATGGATGAAGCCTGCTGCATTATTTCTCGCTGTCCTTCTCCTTATACTGTCCGCATTTCCGACAGCTGCATTTGCAGATGAGGTTCAGCCTCAGCCGATGATCCTCATCAAATCGGAGGAGGATTTCCTTGAATTTGCAAAAAACTGTACGCTGGATTCATGGTCAAAGGGAAAGACATTCTATTTATCCTGCGATCTTGATCTCTCCACCATCGACTTTAAACCGATCCCATCCTTTGGCGGAAATTTTGAAGGTGCCGGACACACGATCAAGGGCTTTTCCCTCTCGGACGGAAATTCCTATCAGGGGCTCTTTCGTTTCATTGAGGCAGGCGGAGTTGTAGAGGGACTCACGGTGACCGGAGTTTCGATCGATGCTTCCCAATCTCAGGAGTACATTGGCAGCATTGCCGGAAGCGTAAGAGGAACAATCAGAAACTGCACCTTCAATGGGAGAGTAAACGGCACAAATTATATCGGCGGCATCGCCGGGATCGTTGAAAAATCAGGTGCAATCGAGGGTTGTACGTCTAACGGCTACGTTCAGGGTGAACACTTTGTCGGAGGAATCGCCGGACAAAATGACGGACGCATTGAACGCTGCGAAAATCATGCAAGAATCAACCCGGTAACAAACGATGATCCAAGCCTTGATACCATGTCCCAGTCCTCATCAGGTGAAAGTGTTCTAAAAAAGGCAGAAACTACGATCGATTCCGCCCAGAACACATCAAGAGTGACACAGGATACGGGAGGTATCTGCGGATATTCTACAGGATATATCAACGGCTGCCAGAACGTGGGTAAGGTCGGCTATCCCCATGTGGGCTACAACGTGGGCGGAATTGCCGGAAGATCGAGCGGATATGTAGGTGCGTCGACAAATCTCGGCAATATCTATGGCCGTAAGGATGTCGGCGGAATCTGCGGACAGCTGGATCCGGATATCCAGCTTGTGTTTACGAGAGATACCCTCGATGAGCTGGAAAGCGAATTGACAACCCTGTCCGATCTTGCCGATAACGCCTTAAATCATACGGACAGTAACCGAAAAAAGATCTCAGACCGTTTGAATGCAATTTCCGATTATGCCCGGACTGCCACAGATCACACATCGGATCTGGCAGATATGACCGTTGACTGGGCAAATGAAAACCTCGATGAGGTGAATGAGCTTCTTAACAGAGTCAGTGACACTCTAGACCGGATGGAGGATATCTCCGGAGGTCTGGAAAGCTCTCTGGCAACGGCTCAGGATGGAATCGACGAGCTGGAAAACAGCCTTGATGAAACAAAGGGAGCCCTTGGAGTCGGCTCCAAGCAGGAAAAAGAGATCCGGGATCTCATCGATGAGCTTAAGGAGCTGAATAAACGACGTCATGCGGCAGTCAGCGAGGCTAAAAAGCAGGAGGGAGTCCTGCGGCAGGCCTTAAAGGATCGCGATCTTAAAAAGGCCGGGCAGGCTGCAGATGCAATGTCAGAGGCGGCTGAGGAGTATATAAAAGCCACCGCTGAGTTCCGGGAAAAGCTTTCAAAGCTCTCTAAAATACTGGATGGTCTTTCGGATATCGGTGTAAACCTAAGAAACGGAGCAGCCTCGTTAAATCGTTCGCTGAATGATCTTGATCAGGCAGCAGATGATCTTACCAATGTTGCCGGACAGGTCGAAAATCTGTTCAGCAGCCTTTCCAACAAGCCGGATATCAATTTCTCAACCTTCGATGACGACTATAAAAATAAAGGCGATCAGATCCATTCCTCTGTCCGTTCGATCGAGGATCAGATGGATCTGCTGCAAAAGGATGTGGATTCCACCGGAGACAGCCTGTCAGGTGACATGCGTGCGATGAAGGATCAGATCCGTTCGATCCGAAATGTCATCGATGATGCGATCGATGATGCAGCCCAAAAGGATGATCTCTGGGACGATGTCTCGGAGGAGGAGATCCAGAATACGGTTTCCGGAAAAACGGAAACCAGCACGAACAGTGGTACGGTAGAGGGAGATTTAAATGTCGGCGGTATCGTTGGCTCTATGGCAGTTGAGAACAGTGTGGATCCGGAGGATGACATCACAGAGGTGGGAGAGCGATCCTTAAAGTTTCATTATGAAACCCGGGCGGTTCTGAATCAGTGTATCAACCGCGGGGCGGTAACCGGCAAAAAGGATTCTATCGGCGGCGCTGCCGGAAGGATGGATCTTGGTTATATTCTTGCCTGCCAGAATTATGGAATGATCGAAAGTACGGATGGAAGCTGCGTCGGCGGCATTGCCGGATATTCTGCTTCCACGATCCGCGGAAGCTACAGTAAGTGTATGGTTTCCGGTACAGATTATGTCGGCGGCATCGCAGGGAGTGCCAACAACCTTTATGATAACGTTGCCTATATTTCTGTCACGGATGCGGAAATGTACAGCGGCTCCATCGCAGGCTATACCGATCAGGATGCAGAGGTGGCCGGAAACCGCTTTGTGGAGAACGGAACAGCCGGAATCGACGGGGTCAGCTATGCGGGAAAGGCAGAGCCGGTACTCTATGAGTCGTTGATCGCAGAAGAAAACACTCCGGTTGATTTCAGTAAATTTTACATCACATACCTGACCGATGATACCGTTTCTGCAAGAGTTTACTGTAAATACGGCGATCTGTATAAGGATACCGTAATACCGGATGTCCCGGAGAGAAAGGGATATCACGGCGTATGGGAAACCTGTACTTCCGATACGTTTTTTAATGATACGGCGACCACCGAGATCTACACGCCCTTTGTTACCACGATTGAAAGTGATGAAAAGCGGGATGAGATCCACAGTGTCATTCTGGCAGAGGGTATTTTTGATGACGATACAGAGCTGACCGCGGAAAAGCTTCTTGAAAAGAAGGGACAGGAGCAGTGGAGAATCTCCCTTAAAAGCAATGGCAGCACCGATGATAATGATGAGGTGCGTTACCGCTTTATCCTTCCCTCCGGCTGGAAAAATTGCAGCCTATACCTTCAGAATGGCACTGAGGAAGAACGGTTAGATGCCACCAGAATTAAGAGCGCTCTTGTCTTTACAACGGCCAATGATGATTTTGTCTTAATCGTAAAGGAAGAATATATTACGAAAACGATGCTCTGGATCGCGGGAGCCGCAGCTGCTGCAGCCGCCATAGCGGGCCTTCTGATCCTTCGCAAAAATGTTAAGATCAGGGAGGTGCGGCGACAGTGACATGTGCAGAGGCTGAGAAACTGATAGTTCCCTACATGGAGGATAAGCTTTCTGTAACGGAGCTGGAGGACTTTATCGAACACATTGAAACCTGTAAAAACTGCCGGGAGGAGCTTGAGATCCACTACATGGTGGATGTTGGTCTGAAGAAGCTAGATCAGGCAGATGGAAACTTTGACATAGTGGGGGCGTTAAAGCGGAAGCTCGCAGATTCCGCAGCGATCCTGCATCGGTATATGATGCTTCAGGTGGCCGGATATTCCGCCAGCACCCTGATGACAATGGCTCTGTTTGTCATGATCCTTTTGCAGCTTCGGATATGGAGGCAGACCGGATTCTTATTTTTCTAGGAGACTTTGATTATGGAAAAGCTGGTTCTTATTGATGGGCACAGTATATTAAACCGTGCATTCTACGGAGTGCCGATCCTTACGAATACACAGGGGCTTCATACGAATGCAGTATACGGATTTTTAAACATCCTTTTTAAGCTGGTGGACGAGGAGAAGCCCGCCTACCTGGCAGTTGCCTTCGATCTTAAGGCTCCGACCTTCCGCCACAATATGTTTGAGCAATATAAGGGAACACGAAAGCCGATGCCGGAGGAGCTGCATGAGCAGGTTCCCCTTATCAAAGAAGTGCTTTCTGCCATGAAGATCCCGATCCTTACAAAGGAAGGCTATGAGGCGGATGATATCCTCGGCACAGTGGCAAAGCAGGCACAGAATGCCGGTCTGGAGGTAACGGTGGTTTCGGGAGACAGAGATCTTCTTCAGCTTGCCGATACCCATATAAAGATCAGCATTCCAAAGACCAGCCGCGGCACTACAGAAGTCCACAACTACTATCCGGAAGATGTAGAACGGGAATATCAGGTGTCTCCCACTGCGTTCATTGACGTAAAGGCCCTTAGGGGAGATACCTCCGACAATATTCCGGGTATTCCCTCGGTGGGAGAAAAAACTGCCACAAACTTAATCGTTCAGTTTGGAAGCGTTGAAGGCGTCTATGAACACCTTGATGAGGTAAAGCCGCCCCGGGCAAAGAAAGCTCTGGAGGAAAACAGGGAGCTTGCAAAGCTCTCCTATGACCTCGCAAAGATCTGCCTTGATGCGCCGGTTGAGTTTTCCAAGGAGGAAACAAGACTTGGCGAGCTCTTTACTAAAGAAGCTTATGAAGCGATGAGCCGTCTGGAATTAAAATCGATCCTATCCCGTTTTTCAGACAGTGTAAAAAAGGTGCAGTCCGAATGCCGCTGCATGGTTGTGTCGGAGCTTTCTAAGGCAGAGGAGATTTTTTCTGCGGCCGAAAAGGCAGACCGCATTGGCGCAGAGCTTCTTTTAGACGGCACGGCTTTCTTTGGAGTGGCATTAAGCTATTCCGAAACGGAAGCGTATCTGATCCTTCCTGAGGGCTTTGTCACGAAGGACTATCTTTGTGAAAAGCTGACTGCTCTCTGTAAAACGGGAAAGGTCTGGTTCTTACATTTAAAGTCCTGCCTTTCACATCTTGCCCTCGGCTACGGGGACAGAGTATATGACGCCGGAGTTGCGGCATACCTTATTAACCCTCTTAAGGATGCCTATGAATACGATGACCTTTCAAGGGATTATCTCGAAACTCCATTGCCCTCTAAAGCTGAACTGTTAAAAAAGCAGACCTTTGAGGCGGCCTGGGAGACTGAGCCGGATACCGTTCTTTCCTGCGCCGCCTATATGAGCAATACGGCATTCCGTACCGGACCGCTGCTTCTTGAGAGGATTTGCAGCGAAGGGATGGAGAAGCTGTATCTGGAGGTCGAGCTTCCCCTTATCTATGCCCTTTACCACATGGAGCAGGAAGGGATTGCCGTAAAGAGAGAGGAGCTTTCCGCTTATGGGCAAAAATTAAAGGAACAGATCGCAGTATTAGAGCAGGAGATTTATGGGCTGACCGGCTGCGAGTTTAATATTAATTCACCGAAGCAGCTCGGCGAAGTTCTTTTTGAAAAAATGGGGATCAAGGAAGGAAAAAAGACAAAGACCGGCTATTCTACGGCGGCTGACGTTCTGGAAAAGCTGGCTCCGGATTATCCTGTTGTCAGAAAAATATTGGATTATCGCCAGTATTCCAAGCTTAATTCAACCTATGCAGAAGGACTGGGCACCTATATCGGGCCGGACGGGCGGATCCACAGCAGCTTTAACCAGACCATCACTGCGACAGGGCGGATCTCCAGCACAGAGCCGAACCTTCAGAACATCCCGATCCGAATGGCGTTGGGACGAGAGATCAGAAAGGTGTTTGTTCCGAAGGATGGCTTCGTATTTCTTGATGCGGACTATTCCCAGATCGAGCTGCGGGTGCTCGCTCATCTTTCCGGTGATGAGAGGCTGATCGAGGCATACAGAAGCGCTCAGGATATCCACGCGATCACGGCTTCGCAGGTATTCCATATCCCGTTAGACGAGGTAACACCGCTTCAGAGAAGGAACGCAAAGGCAGTCAATTTCGGTATCGTATACGGCATCAGTGCCTTTGGACTCAGTGAAGACTTAAGTATCTCAAGAAAAGAGGCGCTGGAATACATCAACCGATATTTTGAAACGTATCCGCAGGTAAAGTCTTATCTGGATAACCTTGTAAAAGAGGCAAAGGAGACCGGCTATGCCGTTACCATGTTTGGCAGACGCCGCCCTGTTCCCGAGCTTAAGTCCGGAAACTTTATGCAGCGTTCCTTCGGAGAACGTGTTGCCATGAACTCTCCGATCCAGGGGACAGCCGCAGATATTATCAAGATCGCAATGATACGGGTAGATAAACGACTCCGCGAAGAAGGGCTGAGATCAAGACTGATCCTTCAGGTACACGATGAGCTTCTGATCGAGACGGCAGCGGAGGAGGAGTCTGCTGTTAAGAAGCTTCTCGCCGAGGAAATGACCGGTGCGGCAAAGCTCAAGGTGGAGCTGGAGATCGATATGCACGACGGAAAAAACTGGTTTGAGGCAAAATAAATGGAAAAACAAAAGAGGATCATCGGGATCACAGGAGGTGTCGGCGCCGGAAAGAGCAGTGTCCTTGAGATCCTGAAAACAAAATACGGCGCAAAAATATTATTGGCCGATCTTGTGGCCCATGAGCTCATGGAGCCGGGCAGCGAGGGCTTAAAACGGGTTGTGGATGCCCTCGGAAACGGTTTTCTTAAAGGGGACGGCTCTGTAGACAGAAAGGCCCTCGCAGACCTTCTGTTTCGCGATCCGCAGACACTAAAGCAGGTTAACTCCATCATCCATCCGATGGTATGGGAGTACATGAAAAGCTCTGCAAGGGAGTCAGAGCAGTCCCTCATCGTAATCGAAGCCGCTGTTTTTGATATGGCTCCGGAAGGATTATTTGATGAGATCTGGTATGTATATACCTCCGAGGAAAACAGGATCCGGCGTCTTATGGAGAGTCGCGGATATACAAGAGAAAAATGTGAAAGTATCATAAAGCGTCAGGATCCGGAGGCAGCTTACCGGAAAATGGCGGATCGTGTGATCGACAATAACAAGACTGCAAAGGAGACCGAGCAGCAGATTAAGGAGATATTAGGCCATGAGATTTGTTAGTATTGCCAGCGGCAGCAGTGGAAACTGTATCTATGCCGGGACGGATAATACCCACATCCTGATTGATGCGGGGATCAGTGCAAAGCGGATCGAGAAGGGCCTTTTTGAGGTGGGATTAAAGCCGTCCGAGCTTCAGGCCATCTGTATCACCCATGAGCATTCCGATCATATTCAGGGGCTCGGCGTGCTCACAAAACGATACGGGATCCCGATCTATGGCACAAAAGGCACATTGAAGGAAATAAAGCGTTCAAAGTACATGGGAGAATGTGAGGACGAATTGTTTCATCCGGTTCTTCCGGACGCAAAGTTTACGGTAGGTGATATCGACATCCTTCCCTTCCATATCGATCATGATGCGGCAGACCCGGTGGCCTATCGCATACAGGCTCAAAACAGATCTCTTGCTGTTGCAACAGATCTTGGACACTTTAATCAATATACGATCGATCACCTTCTTGATCTCGATGCCGTCCTTTTAGAATCGAATCATGATCTGAGAATGCTGGAAACCGGCCCCTACCCTTACTATCTGAAACGCAGGATCATGGGGGATTTCGGGCATCTCTCGAATGAAAATGCCGGTCGGCTTCTAAACTGCATTCTTAATGACAGGATGAAATATGTGCTCCTCGGTCATCTGAGCAAGGAAAACAATCTTCCGGAGCTTGCCTTTGAGGCGGTTCGCCTTGAGGTCGACATGGGAGACTGCCCTTATCATGCAGACGACTTTTATATGGCGGTAGCAAAACGAGATGAGATGTCAGAGATCCTTACTCTGTAAGGAAAATCTGCTGCAACAGAAA